>Ga0209698_10005221_pt1 | contig 14111 bp, 16 predicted proteins | sample LitLauG_LLR_2012_FD_187203 | JGI IMG/M metagenome (GOLD analysis project Ga0209698, IMG submission 187203) | Freshwater sediment microbial communities from Pennsylvania, USA - Little Laurel Run_MetaG_LLR_2012 (SPAdes) (version 2) | ecosystem: Environmental > Aquatic > Freshwater > Creek >... | reverse complement strand
GCACCGTGAAGGCCATACAGGCCAGCGTTGAGGTCGGCGCCGGAACCGCCGGTCGCCAAGCCGTTGGCGGCGGCCTGCGCCTGCACGGAGAACGCTCCCCCACCGGAGAACTGCAGCCTGCCATCGGCCGCCATGGACGCGGTAATGCCGGTTATGCCGGCCGCCTGAATGGCGGAGTTCAATTTCTGAAGTGCGGTGGTGCTGTCCCCATTCGCAACGCCGGTGCCATTGTACGTTACCGCTACCGGGGTCGCGGAGTTTGGCAGATAGAAGTTGAAGACTTGGGTACCGGAAAAGTTGCCTACGTTGTTGTTGAGTTGCACGGCGTTGGGGGTGCCGACGGTGAGTTCGCTACCGGAGGCCGCGACGTTGGTGTTGCTCAGATTCAATCCCGCCGCGTCGACTTGATTCGAAACGCCACTAAGGTTCACCGAAATCTGCGCGTTGGTGATATTGGTGGTGCCGCCGATGTAGACGTTGAGGGTGGTGTTGTTGCTGCCACCCGCGTTCAGGCCGATGTTGGAAGCCTGCCGCGTGATTTCACCGAGCAGTGTCTGGTATTCGTTGTTTAGAGTGCTGCGGTCGCCGGTGAAGGTGCCCGAGGAGGACTGCGTAGCCAGGGTCTTCAGGCGATCCAGGATGGTGGAGATGTTGTTCAAGCCGCCATCCACGATCTGCAGCGTGCTGACGCCGTCGTTGGCGTTGCGGACGCCCTGGGTCAGCTCCGAGATGCTGCTGCGGTATCCATTGGCGACGGCCAGGCCGGCCGCGTCGTCTCCGGACATGTTGATGCGGTAGCCGGAGGTCAGACGCGTGATGGTCTGCTGTTGAAAAAGGTTGTTCATGCGCAGGTTGTTTTGCGCGATGAGGGAAGCAATATTCGTTTGAATGGTGAGTGACGACATGATAACGTCCTGTTGTGCGATACGTTCCCGAGCGTCGTGCGCGGGTCCGGGTTCTCCTTTTTTGCGGGATGCCCGGAAGTATCTTCTCCCACCATATCGGGGCAGGGTCGCCGTATTTCTAATATTTTTGAACGGAATTATTCAGGGATTTTTCTTTGTTATCGAGTGTCAAGGAATTGACAGTGTCCATCGCCCGCCGGGGGCCTAGTTTGCGGGTCAGCCAGGCAATCACTTGGGGGTCGGTGGTTTTCGATGCAGTCAGATTCTCGGCCCGCGTCAGCACCACTTCCTTGCGCGAGATGGCGAGTTGCGCGGGGGCCACGATTCCGAGCTTGACGCGGGTTGGTCCCACTTCCAGGATTTCGATTTCGATCTCCGCGCCGATGAGAAAGCTCTCGCCGGCGCGCCGCCGCATTACGAGCATGGAGCCGCCTGGTATTCGGGCGCCAGGGGGTGACGCAGGGAGTAAACGGAGCCCAGTTGGATGGCCTGGATTCCTTTGCGAATCTTAAGGTTAACGACAATCGGGGACATCAGGTTGGCAACCGGGTCCGATCCCTCGACCATGGTGATGAGCGCCAGAGAGAATATCTCCTGCCCAATTTCGGGCTGCTCAGCCCACGGTAAGCCTAGGGCAATGCCTTCTTCCGGGGACAGTTGCAGCCGATAGTTCGGATCGATCGAAGTCGCCGGCAAACCAATGAAACACACAGCGGGATCGCGCAGGCTCTGCATGAAGACCAGGGGGCTTGTGTGAGCCTGTTCGACGAAGAGAAAAGCGGTGTGGTCTTCGAATCCCGGAATTCCCGCGGGAAAGCGGAACGGGGAGTCTTCGGTATACTCCAATTCATTGAAATAGAGGGTCTTTATTCTCGGCATTTGGCGTGAATTTTCGATGCAATTGGATGCCCGTTTTACGTCTTAGGCGGAGCGGGTGACGCGCCGGGCTTGACGGGGGCGCCGGGTTTGGCGGGAGTACCGGGTTTGGCCTGCGCGGCAGCGGGCTCCCCAATCAACGCCTGCTGATTCAGGAAGACGATGTCGACGCGGCGGTTGCGCGCCCGCCCTTGGGCCGTTTCATTGGTGTCGACCGGCGCGGTGTCCGCGTAACCGGCGATTGAGAACCGGCCGCGCGGCACTGCAAAATGATCGCTTAGTAGCTCCAACATGGCGATGGCCCTTGCGGCCGAGAGATCCCAATTGCTGTGGAAGCGGTCGGTGTGGATCGGGATGGCATCGGTATGGCCCTCCAACCGGACGGGGTTGGGTAGTTTGGCCATGAGGTCCGCAATTTTCTGGACCGTCGGAAAGGTATCCGAGGCGATCGAGTCAGCGCCGGAGGGGAAGAACGTGGCTTCCTGCAGGCTGACTACGAGACCGCGGGGTTGCAGGTTGACCTGGATCTTGCCTAGCTTGATCTCGGCCTCCAGTTCTTTACTGAGGTACTGCATGGAAGGCATCAACTCGGCGATCTTGGCTTCTTTTGGCTCTTTATCCTGCTTCTGGGCGCCGCCCGGCCCGCGCATTTGGGCATTGCCTTTCCCTTTGTCGTCGACGGTTCCACCGAGGATTTCGTGCATCACGGCCTTGATGCCACCGTTCTCCAAGGCTGACTTGACGGCGTCGGAGACCTGTTGCGCCTTGGCTTTGTCGGTTTGCGAGGTGGCGAACATCACCACGAAAAACGCAAAGAGCAGAGTGATGAAATCGGCATAGGAGACCAGCCAGCGCTCATGGTTCTCGTGCTCGGCGTGGGGCTTTTTACGCGCCATCTCAACCCTCGGCAGCCGCGGGCTTCCCGGCGGGTTCAGCCTGGGCCTTGGCCTTCTTTCCGGCGGCCTCCTTTTGAGGAGCGTAGGCTTCGAGTTTGGTGCGGATGAGCTTAGGGTTCATGCCCTCCACCACCGACAGTACGCCCTCCAGCACCAACTCGCGGATATGCACCGCGTCCTTAACGCGCGCCTTCAGCTTGGCGGCAGCGGGCAGGAAGAAAAGATTGGCGGAAGCGACTCCATAGACGGTGGCCACGAAGGCAGTAGCGATCCCATGGCCGACTTCATCGATATTGGCCAGGTTCTTCATGACCTGCATGAGGCCCAGAACCGCTCCGATGATTCCGATGGTGGGCGCGTACCCGCCAGCGGCTTCAAATACCTTGGCTTCCGCCTCACCGCGCTGCTCGAGCAGGGTGATTTCCAGTTCCATGATGCTGCGGAGCTGCTGCAGATCGATGCCATCGATCGCCAGGTTCAGCGCTTTGCGCATGAAGGGATCGTGGATGGCGGCCGCCTGTGCTTCGAGGGACACGATTCCTTGCTTGCGGGCCTGTGTGGCATATCCGACAATTTCTTCAATCACGCTTGCCGCCGAGTGAGTGGTCTCGAAGAAAACCGCGCCGATTTTTCCGGCTGCGCCCAAGAGCACACTCATGGGCGTGGTGAGCATCACGGCGCCGATGGTGCCGCCGAGGACGATCAGTGCGGCAGAGAACTGCTGGATATCCTTGAGCTTGCCGCCATCGAGTATCAGCCCGGTGAGAATGCCGCCTAAGGCCAGCGCCAGGCCTCCGAGGCTGACCAGATCGGGACGCTTGCCCCCGGCTTTGGATTTTGCCTTACCTTCTGCCATGGATTTCGCTGCCGGCGTCAGCCGACAGGCCTTCTCCTAGAATGATGGATCTCCGGAACCGAACCACTCGCTCGATAATCTCCTCGGCGGTCTCCAATACCATCAGCTTCTGGCCGGTGGTGAGGCTAATCACCGTGTCCGGGGTGGTTTCGACGTGTTCGATCAAATCGCAGTTGAGCACCACCGGGGTATGATTCAACCGCGTCAGGTGGATCATGTGGAGTCTCTCGTATTCACATCGAAAATCCGGCGTAAACTTCTAGGAATTTCTCTCGAAATCTGACGATGAGATAGACTGATGCCGGTAACCGATCTAGTTTCCGTGACCACCGCCCACCAGGCCGCCCGGATCCTCGCGGCGTGGGATTCGCGCAACCCCGCCGGGCTGCAAGTGGAGTTGCAGAGGAGCCTCAATCTCTGTTGTCCCGACCACTCCTGGGGTCTTCAGGAGGAGCGGCTGCAATTGCTCCAGGCGGTAGCGGAAGGCATTCAGCATGCACCGGACCCACTGGTGCCGGGTGACCGCAAGGTGGAACGGTGTCTGGATCTGCTGCGGCACCTAGTGGAAACGCGGTGAACGGACCGGGCCATGCCTTGGCCCGCCGTTACCCACGCGGCTACGCCATAAAATCGAACAGATTGAGTTTGCTCAGTTTGGCGCGCGAGTCGAGCGCGGCCTGTTGATCCGTCGACAGTTGCGTCATCTGAACCGCCACGCTGGCCATATCGGCATCGCGCAGACTGCTCAGATTCTGCTGCTCCGTGACGAGGGACTTGCCGGCAGCGTCCAAAGCATCGGAGGTATTGGTCTCACCCAAACCGTAATGGCCCAATTCCTGGTTCAAGTGATCGCCGGCGGCCTGCAGTGCGCTAATGCTGGCCAGGGCGCCGGCGCCGTTGTTGGCCTGGAGCGCCAGAAGCAAGGAGTTTACCGCGGCGAAAACATTGCCAGTGGTGGGGTTGCCGTTAGCGTCCCGCGCGTCGAAGATATCGGTGGCGGTGTGGGCGAGCCAGATTGGCGAACCGTTTGCGTCTGTGACGACGCGGGTCGAAGTTGCGGTCGCGAGTTGTCTGACGCCGGTCGGCTGCGTAGGATCGACGGCGTACAGCGCCTGCTGGTCCATGTCGCCGCTGAAAATATAGCGGCCTCCCGAAGTGGTGGCGCTCAGGTTGACGAGGTTGGTCAGAATACTCTGCACCTGCTGGGCGAGAATCGTGTTCTGGGTAGGGTTAGCGGTGGTGTTGTTGCTGCCGGCCTGGCTGGCCAGCGAGATGGCGGAATCCACGTATTGGATGGCCTGTTGCAGGCCTGCGTCGCCGCTGTTCAGTTCGGCTTGAAGTTGGCCCAGGTTGGTTTGGCTCTGTACCAACTGAGCGATGCGGGTTTGCGACTGGAGGATGGAAGCGACGGCGAAAGGATCATCGGAAGCTCGTGATACCCGCAGCCCCGAGCTCATCTGCTGCTGGAGATTGTTCATCTCGGACTGCATCCGGTTCAGATCGTCGAGGTATTTTTGAGTGGTAGCTGGGAACATGGTTTTGTCCTGATCAGGGCAGCATATCGATGGTGGTCTGGGTAAGCGTATCCAGCACGGTCACGAGCTTGGCTGCCGCGTTATAACTATTCTGAAACTGCGTCATGACGATGGCCTGCTGATCCAGCGAGACGCCGGATATCTGGTCGCGCAGGGCCTTAGCCTGATCGGCCACCTGCTGCTGGGCTTGCTGGTTGCCGGTCGCGGTGGCGTTTTCATTGCCGATGTATGACGTCATTCCCGCGAAAAAATTCGAATAGGTCTGGCCATTGATGCCGCCGAAGGCGGTGGAGTTGGCCAGAGATGCCAATTGAAGGGCGTTGCCGTTGGCGTTTCCGCTGGAATCCACGGGCGCCAGCATGTCCGGTGTGATCTTGGCGTTCACCGCCAAACTGGCCGCAGCGACGGTCGGATCGGAGTTGTCGTAGGAGAAGAGCGGTAATCCGTTGGGCGACCCCGCGGTGGGCGACACCGTTCCCGACTGCAAGATCCCATTGACCGTATCGGCGAACGATTTGGCAAACGTATTGAGCGAACCGGCCTGCGTGGCGTCCCCCAGCAAGGAAGCCAGTACCCGGTTGTGCACGTCCAAAAGACCGCCCAGGTTGCCGCCGGTGATCTGTGCGGTGATGTCGTTTCCCTGAGCGTCCAGAATGCGGCTTGAAGGCGTGGACTGGGAATTGGCGGCGCCCTTGGGAACGACCGCCTCCGCCGACAAGTTGAACTGGTTGGCGCCGACCACGAGCGGCGAGCCACCACTTAGGACGACGCTCACGGTTCCATCGGCCTGGGTGACCGCGCTCATGTCGACCAATTGCGAGAGTTGCTCGAGAGCGGAGTGCAGATTGGCGTCCTGATTGGGGTCGGGACTGGTCGAGCGCAGCCGCTGGGCGTTGTACTGCTGAATCGTGGACGTAAGCTGATTCACCCGCTGCACGGTGGTGGAGATCTGGCCTTGCAGATCCTGTCCGGTCTGGGAAAGGGAAGCGGCCAGACTATTGACGCCTGCCGCGAGTTTGCTGGCGGAATCCAAGACCGCCTGACGCGCGGAAGTACTGCTCGGTGTCAGACTCCACGAAGAAAAGCTCTGGAACAGCTGGTTCAACTCAGCCGGCACGCCGGAATTCCCGGTGGGGTCGAAATAGTTCGACAGGCTGGAAGTACCCTGCGCCTGCGTCTCGTATTGCCCCAACAGTTGCACCTGCCGGCGAACTTCCTCTTCGGCATATTCATCGCGAGCGCTGAGGAGGCCGCGGGCTGCCACGCCGCCGGCGAGCCCTCCCGCCAGGTCGAACGGTTGCGCCACCAGGTTGACGGACTGGCTGGCGAATCCAGGCGTATTGGCATTATTTATGTTGTTTTGGACTACGTTCAGGGACTGCTGAAAGACGCCGAGAGCGTCTCCGGAGGACCCCAGGATGGCAAGGAGATTCGACATCGGGCTTATCCTTCGGCGGGCGAATAGGCCGCCTCGTCCATTCCGCTATGCAGCGCCAGGCCGCGGTAAAAGGAGGTCGAAGCATCGATCAGGCGTCCGAATGAGGTGACGTCCCGACGGAGACGGTGCAGACGGTCCTTGGCCCGGGGCGGAACCACTCCGTCCGCCGCGGCGCGCTGAGCCTGCCGCACTTCCGCGATGGCGCGCTCCAAATGTTTGAGGCACTCTCCGCAATCGGAACTCGAAGCGTTCCACGACTGCCGCGCGTTTCGTACGTGATGTTCCGCGCGATCGATGTGGTCCACCAGAACCGGGGCGGAGGTCATTTTGCTCCGCCTTCACTGGCGCCAACGGAGTGGGCCACCAGCTTCCGGCTCAGCTCTGCGTTGTTGACGCGGTATTGGCCTTTGGCGTATAGCGCGGACAGTTCGGCGACGCGGTTCTCGCGCTGGCGGCTGTCCAAAGAATTGGCTTCGCTCAGGTGTGTGGACAGGCCGGAGATTACCACCGAATCGCCATCGTGTCCGGAGACCTTGTGCCCTGCGAGAGTGCTGCCGCCGCCGGTTTGAGGCGTGGATTGCGTCCGCCCCGTTTCTAGCGGATTCGATCCCTGAAGAGCGTCATTCTGAATCTTCATAGACTTTAGACGGACCGCTTGCCATGAAAAGCATGCCACGGCAACGCTAGCACTTTCAATACCGAAAATGGGTAAGCACTGGCCAATTAACCAAAGCTATGAGAGAGACATGTAGCCGGTGTAAGCCGGGTGTTTACCAAAATGGGTCTAGAATTCCAAGTGCCAAGCCGATAAAAACTCTACAGAGACTCTCGATCCGTTATGTCACCTTACCGACTGCTCTGGCTCGCCGGCGAAGCTGCACACGATGCCGGTGGCGAAGAACTGCCATTTCAAGATTTTGAAACTACCAAGGTACGAGACGCGGCCGAGGCGTTCGCCTCGGTCCGTTGCCGAGGAACCGACTGTGTGCTGGTCTCCGGAAGCCCGAAGGAATGCGACCGGGGCGCGCTCCTGGAAGCGCTCCTGGCGTCGGACGTTCGGATCCCTGTGATCTTCTGGGATCGGGAACTTTCTGCGCGGGAGGCCGTGGGCCTGGTTCGCGAGGGGGCCTATAACTGCCACAGCGGCGCCGACGGCTGGGACCACGTGTGGGAATCGATTGAACAGGCGTGCCAGGAGCGATCTAAGCGAAAGGAAAACCCGCGGAACGGCGAGACCGGGGAGCCCTGGCGCCGGAACCTGGTGGGGAGCAGTCCGGCAATGGACGATGTCGCCAATACCGTCCGGCTGGTGGGCCCGTTCAAGTGTACCGTTTTGATCACCGGGGAAACCGGAACGGGTAAAGAAGTGGCCGCCCGTGCGTTGCACGCCGCCGGCCCACGAGCCAGTTTGCCCATGGTGGCCGTGAACTGCAGTGCGATGCCCGAGAGCCTGTTGGAAGCCGAACTATTCGGGCACGTGAAGGGCGCTTTTACTGGTGCCGCTAATCATCGCGTGGGCCGCTTCGAGCAGGCGCACAAGAGCACTATCTTTCTGGATGAAATCAGCGAAATGCCGATGGAGCTGCAAGCCAAGCTGTTGCGAGTCCTGCAGGAGCGGGAGTTCCAGCGGCTGGGCAGTTCGGAGACCCTCAAGGTGGATGTGCGCGTAATCGCGGCCAGCAACACGAACCTTCCGGAATTGGTACGGCAGGGCAAGTTCCGCGAAGACCTGTTCTATCGCCTGAATGTAGTTCCCCTGGTGATGCCGCCGCTGCGCAAGCGAACCGAAGACATTCCGCTGCTGGTGGAGCATTTCCTGGCCAAGATCTGCGGCAACGAGGGCATTCCGCAAAAGCAGGTCACGCCGCGAACTTTCGATCGGCTCGTGCATCTGCCGTGGCCGGGTAACGTCCGGCAATTGGAGAATGCGGTGGAGAAGGCGATCGCGTTGAGCGGTTATCGGGATACTCTGTACCCGGGCGACTTCGGCCTGGCGGAATCGCTTCGCCTGGTCACCGCGGAACAGCCTGTGGCTTTCAGCGCGCTTTCCCAACAGATGGACTTTGCCACTGCCGTCAGCCAATTCGAGAGGGCCATGCTCGAGGGCGCGCTGGCCAAGACTGGCGGGAACAAAACAGCCGCGGCGGAAATGCTGGGACTCAAGCGGACTACGCTGATCATGAAATTGCGGGGCCTGCAGGGGGCGGAGAGTTTGGCGGTGGCGTGGTAGAGTGGACCGGCCTCCGGGCCGGTCTATTTCGAATGCGCTTCCCGCGGACTGGCAGGCCGGGAAGTGTGTCCTACTTGGCTTCCAGCATCTCGTGAACTTTGATCAAAAGCTCGATTTCGTTGCGCGGAACGGCCAGTGCCGCGGTGATGCTTTCGAGTGACTCGCCCCGGCGCCGCATGCGGAGAGCTTGCGCGCGCTTGGTCAGATTGATCGACGCCCGCAACACCAGCGCCGGAGGCGGCGGGGTCGGGGAAATACCGGCCATCGCCGACTCGATCTCTTCCATCTTCTTCGCCAGCTCTGTCCTGGATCGATCGGCCGTCCGGCGCACCTGGCTGAGCTCGACTTTGGTAAGCAGGAATAAAGAAATGCAGGTGACGAGACTCAGTCCCACCACCGCGTAGACCGTGAGAGGGCTCAAGATCCAGTCGAAATTCATAAGTTCTCTCCGACCTCGGTAACGCGCACGGCGTAATTGCCCTTCACCGTCACCACGGCGCCGCGCGCTACCACACATCCGTTCACGACAATGTCCGCCGGCTCATCGGGCGGCCGGTGGAAGGGAATCACCGATCCGTGGTTCAGAGCCAGAATGTCCCGCAGCAGCATGGTGGTACTGCCGAACCGGATGAGGACGGGCAGTTCCACATCCAGCAGATTCAGGGTGCTCAATTGCGCCTCCCGGGACTCCCGCTCCAGACCCGTTGCAGGTGGCTGCGCAAGCGGAGCACGCCTTGCACACGCAATTGGGCGACGCGGGAAAGGTGCAGCTTCACCACCTTAGAGATCTCGGCCAGGCTGAGTTCTTCGAAGTAGTAGAGATTGAGCACGGTCCGCTCCAGCTTGGGCATCCGCTCAATGGCCAGTGCGAGTATGCGCTCCAATTCGGAGCGCTCCACCACGCGGGAAGGCCAGTTGTCCTCGTTGCTATCGGGAATCACGCGCAAGAGGTCGGAACGGCGGCCATCCGGGCCGACATACTCCATGGCTTGCAGATCGATTGCCTGAATATCGCTGAGCCAGTGCTGATATTCGGCTGGATCGATTCCTAATTCCGCGGCAATCTCTTCTTCCGCCGGTTCGCGGCCGAGCCGCTGTTTGGCTTTGTGAATGGCGGCTTCAATCACCTTCGACCGTTTGCGGGTCTCGCGCGGCGCCCAATCCAATTCCCGCAGGCTGTCCATGATCGCGCCGCGAATCCGGCGTTCGGCATAGGTTTTGAGCTGAACGTTCAGGGTTTCATCGAAGTTATCGATAGCCGCCATCAGTCCGATGACCCCGGTGGAGATGAGATCGTCCAGGCTGATATAGGAGGGAAGGCGGTCATGGATGCGCCGGGCGATCAGACGCACCTGTGGCAGATGCTGCATGACCAGGGCTTCACGCCGCAGTATGCTGGCCTCGTCAATCACGGGACGATACTCTGCCGGAGTAGTTGCCATGCGCGAATTACGCGACTGCCTCGCAAGGTTGTGGCAATTCCCTTGCCAATAAGCGCGTGACCTTTTCCTTGCTGGCAGGCTCCAGATCTTCGGGCACGAGCTGGCCGGTGGCAAAGAACGAGAGCGGTTTTCCGGTGCGCGCGGCCTCGGAAAAGATGGCTGCCGAAGAGTCCGTTTCATCCAGGCGCGTGAATAGGAGCTTCGTGGGCCGGAACGCTTCAAAGCGATCGACGACGCGACGGAGATCGGCGAGGCGCATGGAGGCCGTCAAAACTAAGTGGGTGTCAAAATCTTGACGGCCGCGGAGAAAGGCCGCGAGCTCCGAACCGGATTCCTCGGCGGAAGCGGCGGAGTAACCAGGAGTGTCGATGAGCACCAACGCTTCGGCCGGGGAGGAATCGATGGCATGGGAAAGGGCGGTAGTGGTTTCGGCTAGCGTGAACGGTACCCCCAGCACCTCGGCGTAAGTCTGCAGTTGGGCGGCGGTGGCGATGCGGTAGTTGTCGGTCGAGATCAGCCGGACCGGCCGCCGCTTCGCCAACCCGTGGGCGATGGCGAGCTTGATGAGGCAAGTGGTTTTTCCCGATCCCGGCGGGCCTACCAACGCCGTGATCCGGCCCACTTGAGAATCCACGTCGAAGCGGTTCTCCAACTCGGCCAGGGTCTCACGCAACACGGCGGCGGCATCCCAATTGGCGGATTTCAAGCGGCCCATCTGGATCACACTCTGGTTGCGCAGGCGGTGCTCGACGGCGATTTCGATCTCCACAGCCAGCGCGGGCTCGACTCCGGCGGTTAGGAGGGCGTCCGCCACCGAACCGGCGGGAGCCGTGCGCACGGCGCCGATACGCGAGACCATATCGCGAATCTCTTCCATCCTTTTGCGGATGTCCTCCACCGGATCGTTGGCAACTCCGGGGACAGCCGCTTCCGATGCGGGCCGGCAGCCGAAGACCACTTCGTAGGCGCCTTGTTGGCGCGCCTCGGGCGGAGCTTCGCGAGAGTTGAGCAGAAGCGCGTCGGGCCCAAGTTCGGCATGGGCCTGCTCCATGGCCGATTCGATGGACGAAGCGAAATAGGATTTGACGTATAGCCGCGGATTCTTTTCGGATGCGAGCATGTTACTGGATTACCCCCAGAGACAGAATTTTCGTTTCACTTGGTATCTCGTTATGCGAGAGGAAAAAGACATTGCGCATGGTGGGCTCGACCATCTGCCGGAAAAAGTAACGCGCGGCGGAGTTGGCGATCACGGCGACGGGCGTTTCGGGATTGCCGAGCTTCGCGCCGACGCGCCGCAGGATATCGCGCAGGGCCGTGGGGTTGAGCGTGAGATGGCTCGACTGCTCGCCATGTTCGACGCAGGTCTCGACGGTCTGCTCCATGGAAGGGTCGAGGAGGTATACGGGAAGCTCGCCCGTGGAATTGAGGAACGGTTTCACCACGGTGCGCCGGATGGCCTGGCGTACGTATTCGGTCAACAAAATGGGATTTCGCGAGGTCGCGGCGCCCTCGCTGAGCGCTTCCAGAATGGTTACCACGTCGCGGATGGAGACTCGCTCACGCAGGAGATTCTGGAGGACCCGTTGCACGGCGGAAAGGGGGAGCAGTTTAGGGACCAAATCCTCCACCACCTTGGGATGATCCACGGCGAGGCGGTCGAGAATTTTCTTGGTGTCCTGCCGCGAAAGCAACTCGTGGGCGTGGCGCCGGATCACTTCAGTGAGATGCGTTCCGATTACGCTGACCGGGTCGACCGTAGTGAACCCGGCGCGCCGCACGGCGGCCACGGAATCGGAGGGTACCCACCAGCCGGTCATGCCGAAGGCCGGATCGTGCGTCGGCTTGCCTTCCGGCGGAGCCTCCACGCGTCCCACCGGGATGGCCAGTTCGCAACCGGCGGCGAGCTCATAGCGGCCGACTTCCGCGCCCTTGAGCAGAATCACATATTCGTGGGCTTTCAGGGACATGTTATCGACGATGCGCACGGGGCCCAGCAAAAAGCCGAGCTCGCCGGCAAGTTGGCGCCGGATGGCGGAAATGCGTTTGATGAGGGGCGACTCCTGCCCGCCGGCCACATACTTGACCACGCCCAAGCCCATCTCGATCGACAGCGGCTCGACGCGCAGCAGCCCTTCCAGATTCTCCTTGGCGGTGACCGCCGGCTTGACGATTTCGCCCGCACGGGCAGCGGCGGCCTCCTTCTTCCGCATGTTCCAGGACACCGCGCCCAGCCCTGCGCCCAGGGCTAGAAACGGAATCGTCGGCAGCCCCGGAAATACGGAAAGCACCACCAGCACCCCGCTGGCGAGGAGAAGTGGCTGGGGGTTGCCGAAAATCTGCGCGCCAAAATCGGTCCCCAGGCGCTCATCGGAGCTGGCGCGCGTCACGATCAGGCCGCCCGAGATCGAGATCATCAAGGCCGGAATTACGGTGACCAGTCCGTCGCCGATCGTGAGCACGGTATAGGTTTCCAACGCGCGCGATAAGTCCATACCGTGCTGCAGGACACCGATCAGAAAACCCGCCACGATGTTGATTCCCGTGATGAGGATGCTGGCTATGGCGTCGCGTTGCGTGAAACGCGATGCACCGTCCATCGCGCCGAAGAACTCGGCCTCGGCGGCGAGCATCTTTCGGCGCTTGCGCGCCTCGCTCTCATCGATCAACCCCGAGCTGAGATCCGAGTCGATGGACATCTGCTTGCCGGGCAGAGCGTCCAAGGTGAAGCGCGCGGTCACCTCGGAGATGCGGACTGCACCGTGGTTAATGACGACGTACTGAATCGCGATCAACACCAGGAAGATTACAGCGCCAATGATGTAGTTCCCACCCACCACAAAGTTGCCGAAGGCCTGGATCACGTCGCCCGCGGCCGAGGTGCCGGTATTTCCGTTCATGAGGATCAGGCGCGTGGAAGAGATATTCAGCGACAGGCGGAATAACGTCAACAGCAGGAGGGTGGTGGGAAAGACGCTGAACTCGGCGGGCTTGCGGATGTACATGGCGACCATCATGATCACCACCGACATCATGATGTCGGTCACGATGAGGATATCGAGCAGGAAGTGCGGCATGGGCGTGATCAGCGCGATGACCACGCCGAGCACGGCCAGAGGAACGCCGGCATCGCGCCAGTTGGCGAGCACAAGACCTGCGGATTGTTTCAGAGTCACTGCCTTGGTATCTGCCAACGTCTATGCTCCTAGATCCTGCCGTTCATCAGCCGGTACACGTAGGCCAGAATCTCGGCCACCGCGCGATAGAACTGCGCCGGAATTTCCTGCCCCACGTCCACCGATTTGTATAGCGCTTGCGCCAGCGGCGGATTCTCGATCAACGGTACTTCGGCCTCGATCGCCTTTTGGCGGATGCGCAGTGCCAGGTAATTCTTGCCCTTCGCCACTACCGTGGGCGCTCCAGGCGACTGCATGTTGTATTTCAGTGCCACGGCGAAGTGCGTTGGATTGACGATGACGGCAGTGGCTTTGGGCACCTCGTGCATCATGCGGCGGCGGGCCAGGTCGCGCCGGATGCGTCGGATCCGTGATTTCATCAGCGGGCTGCCCTCGACCTCCTTCATCTCGTCGCGGATCTCCTGCTTACTCATGCGCAAGTCCTGCTGATACCGCCGCTTCTGACGGAACAGATCGACCGCGCCGAAGACCATAAAAAGAAACGACGCCTTCCACATGAGGGACTCCAGGGCGCCGCCCACTTGGGAGGCGCCGGTCACCACGCTTTTCAGAGGGAGCGAGAGGAAATTGTCGAAGTTATCGCGCACCAGGAAATAGACCGCCGCCGCAAACACAGGCAGCATCACGACCGCCTGGAGGAGCGCGGGAATGTTTTGCCGCGGCAACTCCTTGAAGCGGGTGAAGGGGTTGAGGCGCTTCATGTCGGGCGCGAGCTTTTTCAGGCTGAGACCCAGGC
>Ga0209698_10005220_pt1 | contig 14112 bp, 13 predicted proteins | sample LitLauG_LLR_2012_FD_187203 | JGI IMG/M metagenome (GOLD analysis project Ga0209698, IMG submission 187203) | Freshwater sediment microbial communities from Pennsylvania, USA - Little Laurel Run_MetaG_LLR_2012 (SPAdes) (version 2) | ecosystem: Environmental > Aquatic > Freshwater > Creek >... | reverse complement strand
CGCGGGGGAAACGCCACAGCGGCTGAGCCTGTTCCGGTTTCCCTATGGCGCCTGCAACGACGCCGCGCTGAAGGCCGTCAACGACGCCGGCCTGCTTGCCATCCAGTGGGACCTCTCGACCGGCGACCCCTCGCCCGGCACGTCAGCGGCCGAAATAGCCAACGCCATCACCCGCGGCACGAAGCCCGGCTCCATCATCATTTCGCACGCCAACGGCCGTGGCTGGCACACCGCTGAAGGCCTGCCGCTTGCGCTTCCCCGGCTCAAGGCAGCCGGCTACACGTTCGTGACCGTGAGCGAGCTGATCGCCGCCGGCAAACCGGTGATCGTGCCGACCTGCTACGACAACAAGCCCGGCGATACCGACCGCTACGACCATCCGCTTGGCCTGCTCGCCAAGGCGCGGCACAGCTTGGCCCCTGCATCCAGTTCCGCCGTTGCCGGGGAGGCGGCCACCGCCCCGCCGCGCCCCCGCAAGGCCCTGCCCGCACCATCACCCGAGAAACCGCCGTGGCAGTAGAGACCGGGCCAAGGCCCTTCGCCGCGCCGCCCTATGATGTAGGCCCCGGTCTCGTACTCGATACCATGACGCCGGCCGAAGCCACTTCGGCCGGCACGATGTGTGCCGCCATGGACCCCTGGCTCAGCTACCCGTTCCCGGCGGGTGCTCTCGCCGCCTTCTTTGCCCAGAGCGACCCGGGCTCTCCCCGCTTTGCGCTGCGCCACAACGGCGGCCTCGCGGGCGCACTCGTCGTCCGCCTCAACTGGCTCCATGGCCCCTACATCAACATGCTGATGGTTGCGCCCTCATTGCAGGGCCGCGGGCTTGGCTCGGCGCTCCTCGCCTGGACCGAGCGCGAAGCCCGCACCAACGGCGCCCGCAACCTCTGGATCGCAGCGACCAGCACCAATGCGGGCGCGCAAGCCCTCTACGCCCGCCACGGCTTTGCCCCGGTCGCCACGTTCGACGCCTTGATCCGCGACGGCCGCGACGAAATCCTGATGCGCAAAAAACTCGTAACTTAGATTTTGAAGCCAGCGTTCCTGCGAAAGCCCGTCCAGCGCTCATAGTCATCTGGCCTTGGCGTGGCACGGCGCTCGACCCGGGGTTCGCCAGTCGGGCCACCGGAAAATAGCGGCGAAGTTCCAACCACCGTTGCAACGACATGGCCCCCTCGCTGAGACTTCACCTCGCACATGAAATGCTCGCCCGATTCCAGCGAAAGCTGGAACGCGTATGGAAGTAGGAATACCTCCGCCAGTTCGATGAAAATGGTGGAGCTGGTGCGATCGATGACCTGGCATGCTGCGCGGCAGCGGCCATCGAATACGATCTGGCAGTGCTCGTGCCCCTTGCGGGCCCCAAAAGCTTTTCTAGGTTGCATGGCGGCTCACGGAGTCAATCGATTCTACTCCGGCAATGTCAACTGAGTTGACTGGTGCAAGGCTTGCGCCGGCTGGCCTCATACGGCGCCGCCCGGGCTCAGCGATCAGCAACGTCCCGGCACGCCGCCTGCTCACCGCCTCTTGAACGGCGCCATGCCTTCGCGGGCCAATTCGTCGGCGCGTTCGTTTTCGGGGTGGCCGGCGTGGCCCTTGACCCAATGCCAGGTGACGTCGTGGCGTCCCCGCGCCGCTTCGAGGCGCTGCCACAGCTCGGCGTTCTTGACCGGTTTCTTATCGGCTGTTTTCCAGCCGTTCTTCTTCCAGCCGTGGATCCACTTGCCGATGCCGTCCTTGACGTAGTTGCTGTCGGTATAGAGCGCGACGCTGCAGCGGCCCTTCAAAGCCTCGAGCGCCGAGATCGCAGCCATCAATTCCATGCGGTTGTTGGTGGTGTTGGCCTCGCCGCCGTTCAGCTCCTTGCGGTGCCCGCCGTGGGTCAAAATCGCGCCCCAGCCGCCCGGGCCGGGGTTTCCCGAGCAGGCGCCGTCGGTATAGATGACCACCTCCTTCGGGGCGGTTTCGTTTGCCTCGTCCCCGCTCATGGCGTGCCACCGAAATCGGCGATCGACCGCGCCGCGCGATTGAATTCGAGGCGGGCGATATAGTCGCGCGGGTCATGCGGGGTGACGATCGCGCCCGGCTGGCGGTGCAGCCAGTCGTAAGACCGCGTCAGCAGGAAGCGCAGGCTTGCCGCGCGCGCGAGCATGGGCATGGCGGCGCGTTCGGGCGCGGTCAACGGGCGGCACTTCTCGTAGCCTGCCAGCAGCGCTTGGCCCTTGGCAACATCGAACCTGTGATCGGGCGCGAAGCACCAGGCGTTGAGGCAGATGCCGAGGTCATAGGCGAGGCAATCGTTGCAGGCGAAATAGAAGTCGATGAGGCCGGACAGTTTCCCATGCAAAAACAGTACGTTGTCTGGGAATAGATCGGCGTGGATGACGCCGCGTGGAAGCCCGCCCGGCAGGCCGCCTGCGTGCACCGCAAGTTCGCTCTCGATCAGGCCGGCAAGTCCAGGCACGATATCGCCGGCGTGGAACTTGAAGCGGGCGTAGAGCTGCGGCCAGTCTTTCGGCCCCAACGCGTTGGCGCGTTTCCCCGCAAAACTTTGCCCAGCCAGGTGCAGGTTTGCGAGCGCCTCGCCCACGAGTGCGCAGTGTTCCGGGGCCGGGCGGCGGACGGAGACGCCATCAAGGAAGGTGATCAGCGCTGCGCGCCGCCCATTGAGTTCGCCGAGGGCTTCGCCTGCGCGGTCGCGCACGGGGAGCGGGCAGGGCACCCCGCGGCCCGCGAGATGCTCTTTGAGGCTCAGAAAATAGGGCAAGTCCGCGACGTCGACGCGCTTTTCGTAGAGCGTGAGGATGTAGCGCCCCGAATCGGTGCGCACCAGATAGTTGGTGTTCTCGACGCCTTCCGCGATGCCCTTGTAGAACGAGAGTTCGCCGCAGTCGTAGCGGGCGAGAAAGCGTGTCAGGTCCTCGTCGGTCACTTCAGTGTAGACGGCCATGCGGGCGTTCGTCCTCAGCGCGCGGAAGGAGGGATGTCGCGCAGTTCGCGCGGGACGTTGAATGCGATTCCCTCGACGGCGGTGACAACCGTCTCGACCTCGACGTCGTATTTCGCGCGCAAAGCTTTGATGACCTCGTTGACGAGTTCTTCCGGCGCCGACGCTCCTGCCGTGATGCCCAGCGTGCCGATTCCATCGAGGTTCGCCCACGGGATATCGCTCGCCCGTTGCACCAGGTAGGAGCGGGCACACCCCATCCGCTCCGCCACTTCCACTAGGCGCAGCGAGTTCGACGAATTGGGAGCGCCGACCACGAGCAGGGCATCGATCCGGCCCGCGATCGCCTTGACGGATGCCTGACGGTTGGTGGTCGCGTAGCAGATGTCTTCCTTGGGCGGGCTATGGATCGCGGGGAAGCGCTGCTTCAGAATAGCGACGAGCCCGGCCGTATCGTCGACCGAAAGCGTGGTTTGGGTGAGGTAGGCCAATCGCGCCGGGTCTTTGGGCATGAACGCGCGGGCATCCTCCACCGACTCGATCAGATGGATCGCGCCCGGCGGCAACTGGCCGAGCGTTCCCACGACCTCGGGGTGGCCTGCGTGGCCGATCATCACGATCTCAAGGCCATCGGCATGGTGGCGGCTCGCCTCGTTGTGGACCTTGAAGACGAGCGGGCAGGTGGCGTCCAGCACGGTCAGATTGCGCAGGCGCGCGGCGGCGGGTACCGATTTTGCGACGCCATGGGCCGAAAAGATCACAGGTTGCGAAGTTTCTGGGATCTCCTCGAGCTCCTCCACAAAAACGGCGCCTTTGGCTCGCAGGGTCTCGACCACGAATCGATTATGGACGATCTCGTGGCGCACGTAGACGGGGGGACCATACTTGAGCAGCGCGAGCTCCACGATCTGGACTGCGCGATCCACCCCGGCACAGAAGCCACGCGGTGCCGCCAGCAGGATATGGAGTCTTGGCCGCACCGCGCCGGTTTTGGCGCCATCAGGCGAGGTTACGTGCGATGCCACCTGTGTCAGATCGGACATAGTGTCTTCATACCTTGGTTTGCTTGAGCCCAGCATAGTATTGGCTCACGCCGTCGACAGGTGATACAGGGTGGCGGATGCGAGGGCTAGAGAGCGGAGTGCTGCGAAAGGCCGATTTGCGTGCAATACTGCCGCACAGCGGCCTTGTTTGATGGCCAATAGGGACGGTTCGGGCGCAGGGCGTAGCACGTGGGTCACCCTGACAAGGGTCGCGCGGACCGGGTGGATTTGAGGCAATTTTGGCGGAGTTGGCGAACTTGGCGACCCTTACCGGCATGAAACTGCGGTCCTTGGCGGCACTGCACGGCAGCGCGAAAACCGCCCTGGCGCTGGCCTCGGCAGGTGCTGTCGCACTTACGGTCGCCGGGTGCGGCATGTCCTCGCTGACATCTGGACTTTCATCGAGCGTGTTCGGCGGCGGCGCATCTTCGGCCCCAAAATCCGAAGTGCATAAGGTGTCGGAGGATCAACTTCTATCCGACGCGAAGGCTGGCGACGGTTCCGCTCCACCGGCCATCTCGAACGGGAGTGGCGGTTGTCCGCGGTTCGTGGTCGGCGACCGCGATGCCAACGTGACGATCTATGAACCAGGCCGGGTCGGCGACGGGCTCGCCATCCTGCATCGCGGGGAAATCACCAAGACGGCGCGGGAATGCCAGTCATCGCCAGGGCAGGTCACCGTGCGCTACGGGTTCTCCGGCCGGGTTCTGTTGGGGCCCAAGGGCAAGACCGGAACCATCGTCTTGCCGGTCAACGTGGTCGTGACCGATGCCAAGCGCGAGAAGGTTGCGGCGGATGCGCTCAAGGTCGATGTCGATGTCGCGGTGGAAAAGCCGATCGGCTACTTCTCCGCGGTGAAATCGATCACCATCCCGGTGCCGGAAGGGTCGCGGCCCGGGGAGCTGGAGATTTTCGTCGGCTTCGACCGGTCGATCCCGGGCGCAGGTTGATTGGCAGCGGTTTGTTGACAGGGTTGACCGCTTCCACGACAACATGACCGATAACAGCGACGGCAAGACGCGTGTGGCGCTCGTTTATAGCGCCAGCTGCGGTAAGCGCGTGCCGGTTCGCAGCGCGGAGCACCCATGACCCTGATGACCACGCCCCCGGGAACCCATCCTCAGTTCGAACCCCGCTATGCGCGGCGCGCTGACGGCATGAAGGCTTCCGAAATCCGCGAGTTGCTGAAGGTGCTCGATAAGCCGGGCATCATCTCGTTCGGCGGCGGGATCCCTGATCCCACCTTGTTCCCGGTCGAGGAGGCTTCGCGCGCCTATCAGCGCATTCTGGCCTCACCGGCTTCAGCTGCGCTCGCCCTGCAGTACTCGGTCAGCGAGGGCTATCAACCCTTGCGAGAGTGGATCGCGGCCCATATGGGTCGCCTCGGCGTGCCGTGCACGGCTGACAACATCATCGTGACCTCAGGCTCCCAGCAGGCGCTCGAATTCCTGGGCAAACTGCTCCTCACCGAGAACGATACCGCGTTGGTCGAAGCTCCGACCTATCTCGGCGCCTTGCAGGCATTTTCCGCCTACGAGCCGCGTTACGATACGCTGTCGCCGCTCAATGGGAACCGCACGCCCGGCTCCTACCGCGAGGCAGCCGCGGCGGCCGGCGGGCAGGTCAAGTTCGCCTACGTCGTGCCGGATTTTGCCAACCCGACGGGCGAAACGCTGCCCAAAGCGGCCCGCTTAGGCCTGCTCGGCTTGGCCGGCGAACTCGATATTCCGGTGCTCGAAGACACGGCCTATTCGGCGCTGCGTTTTGCCGGCGAGGAGGTCGCCAGCATCCAGGCGATCGATGTTGCGCGCCAGGGCGGGGACATCAACCGGTCGCGGGTGATTTACTGCGGCACGTTTTCAAAGACGCTGACGCCGGGTCTGCGGATCGGCTGGATCTGCGCGGCCGAACCGGTCGTACGCCGCGTGGTCCTCGTGAAGCAGGCGAGCGACCTCAACACGTCCAACATCAATCAGATGGTGATGCACGAGCTGGCCGCCAATACCTACGACCGCCAGGTCGCCAAGGCGCGCGCACTCTATGCCGCCCGCCGCTCGGCCATGCTGCAGGCCCTCGAGGCGCACATGATCGACGGCGTTACCTGGACGCGGCCCGAAGGCGGGTTGTTCGTCTGGCTGACCCTGCCGCCCCACATCGATGGCAAGGCGCTGCTGCGGCGTGCAGTTGACGAGGTCAACGTCGCTTTTGTGCCGGGCAGCGCATTCTTTGCCGGCGGGCAGGGCAGCAACACGATCCGGCTCAGCTACTCGCTGCCGAGTGAGGAGCGCATCCACGAGGGCATCAAGCGGCTCGGCACATTGCTGCGCCGCTAACGACCTGATACCGCCCAGCGGAAGCTCGCACACACCATCACCGTGTCCTCTGGGAGAGGCCGCGGCCAGGCGCAACCGCCGGACTCCAATTATGAACTGGCTCTGTCAGTTCTTATTTGGAACGGATTTACGCCTCAGGCCCAGCCCAAGGCCTTGATGGCGGCCGGCGCAAGAATGGCGATGAACAGAACGGGCAGGAAGAACAAGATCATCGGCACCGTCAGCTTCGGCGGCAGTGCGGCTGCCTTCTGCTCGGCCTTGGACATGCGCATCTCGCGGTTCTCCTTGGCCATGACGCGCAAAGCCTGACCGACCGGCGTGCCGTAGCGTTCCGCCTGGACGAGCGCCGTACAGACCGATTTGACGCCTTCAAGCCCTGTCCGTTTGGCAAAGTTCTCAAAGGCCTGCCGGCGCTCCGGAAGGTAGGAAAGTTCTGCGGTTGTCAGGCTCAACTCTTCGGCGAGTTCGACCGACTGCACTGTGATTTCGCGGCCGACCTTGGCGAATGATGCTTCGACCGACATGCCGGACTGGACGCAGATCAGCAGCATGTCGAGCGAATCTGGAAATGCCTGCTCGATGGATTGGCGGCGCTTCGTGGTGATGTTTTTGATATAGATGTTCGGCATGTAAAAGCCGAGGAAGCCGGCAGCGAGACCGATCACGAATTTGATCATGAGCGGGTATTCGTTGTTGGATATGCCGAAGACGTAAATTTCGGTCAAAATGAAAATTGCCGGCGGAATCGCCACGCGATAGACCATGTAGGTCAAGACCGGATTTTCGCCCCGGAACCCTGCCATCTTGAGCGTATTGCGCAATTCCTCGCTGTCGAGCTTTGAGCGCAGATCGAGACTTTCGACGATTCTCGAAATGAAACCCTTCGGGGTTTGACGCAAGCGCGCGTTGTTGCCCTGCTTTTCCAGCACCGCGAGCTCGGCCAGCCGGGCCGCGCGCAACGAATCGCGTTCGACCGCCATCACCCGCATGCGCTGCGTGGTCCGGTCGCGTTCCAGCATCGGAAGTGCAAACGTCAGAATCGTCGCGAAAGAGCAGACGCCAGCAAGGAGATAAATTAGGAATTCCGGCGCCATGATGGTCTGGGCGAATTCAGTCATCGGCCGATCTCCTTTCCAGTTTTCGTAGTACCAATCATCATCGGTGAAACAACGGTCAGTATTTGAAATTGATCATTTTGCGCATGATCATGATGCCGCAACTCATCCAGAACAGGCCGAAAGCCGTAAGGAACTGGCCGGTGGTGGTGACGAAAAGCGGGACCAGATAGGTCGGGGTCGTGATGTGAATGAGAAAGATCACGGTCGGCGGCAGTGAACCGAGCACCATCGCGGAGGCCAGCGCTTCGGCTGACAGGGCCTTGACCTTCAGCTTCAGGCTGAACCGGTCGCGCAAAACCTGGGAAAGATTGCCGAGCGCTTCGGACAAGTTGCCGCCTGCGGACTGCTGAATCGAAATCACGATGGCGAGAAACTTGACCTCAGGCAACGGCATGCGGGTGACGAGCCGGTCCAACGACTCCGAGAGCGGGACGCCCATGCGCTGCTGGTCAACCACTTCCTTGAATTCGCTGGCAATCGGCTCGGGCGCTTCGCGGGCGATGATGCCCAAGCACTCGTTCAGCGGCAGGCCGGTCTTGACACCGCGGACCACGATGTCGATCGCATTGGCAAGATTGCTCAGGAATTTGTTTTGGCGGCGCTTGATCATCTTGTTCAAGATGAAGGAGGGAATGCCCAGCGTGCCGACCGCTCCGGCAATGCCGCACAGCGCCAAGCCAGCCGGTCCCAACGTTGCCGGCAGATTGATGTAGCTGGCGCCGGCACAAAGCGCGCCCATGCAGCCAGCGGCAATCCAGTATTCCCGCGGTTCGAAGTCGAGCCCTGCCTGCTGGAGGCGGGCGCGCAGGCTGGCCTTCTCGGTCGTGCGCTTCTTGCGCAGCTCGATTTCCTTCAAGCTTTCCGACACCGCCTTCTTGCGGCTCGACGTGACGTCAGCCGCGCTGCGGGCGGCGACTTTTTTCGAGCGGTTGGCCGTAACCGATTGAATTCGTTCCGCGCCCGTGTCCCCGGCGAGGCGAGGATATAGCACCGCGGCGATGAGCGCGGAGATGCCGACGGCGGCCATACCCCACATCAGAAGATCAGCTGTTTCCGGACTAACCATTGAGTTCACCCAGCGGGTTGCCGTTGGCGTCGCGTGCCTCGGACTGGGCGAGGGCTTCGGCCAAGCGCTTTTCTTCGCCATAGTATTCGGCGCGGTCCCAGAACCGCGGGCGGGCAATGCCGGTCGAACGGTGGCGGCCGGTCAGTTTACCGTTGGCATCTTCGCCGGTGATTTCGTAGACCACGATATTCTGCAGAGTTATCACATCGCCTTCCATGCCCAGCACTTCGGTAATGTGCGTGATCTTGCGCGAGCCGTCGCGCAAGCGCGATGCCTGCACGATGACGTCAACCGAGCCCGAGATCATTTCGCGGATGGTTTTGACGGGCAGCGCATAGCCGCCCATCATGATCATGCTTTCCAAGCGGCTGATGGCTTCGCGCGGGCTGTTGGCGTGCAGGGTGCCCATCGAGCCGTCGTGGCCGGTGTTCATGGCCTGCAGCAGGTCGAAGGCTTCGGGGCCGCGGACTTCGCCCACGATAATGCGTTCGGGGCGCATACGCAGGCAGTTCTTGATCAGGTCGCGCATCTTGATTTCGCCTTCGCCCTCGAGGTTGGGCGGCCGGGTTTCCAGGCGCACGACGTGGGGCTGCTGCAGCTGAAGCTCGGCGGAGTCTTCGCAGGTGATGATGCGTTCGTCGTTATCGATCGAACCGGTCAGGCAGTTGAGCAGCGTGGTCTTGCCCGAACCGGTGCCGCCCGAGATCAGCACGTTGCAACGCACGCGGCCGATGATTTCCAGGATCGTTTTGGACGGCGGACTGATCGAGCCGAAGCGGACGAGCTGTTCGAGTTTCAGGCGGTCCTTTTTGAATTTACGAATCGTTAGGGCCGGTCCGTCGATGGCGAGCGGCGGGGCGATGACGTTGACGCGGGAGCCGTCTGGCAAACGGGCGTCGCAAATCGGGCTCGACTCGTCGACGCGGCGGCCAACCTGGCTGACGATGCGCTGGCAAATGTTCATCAGCTGCTGGTTGTCCGCAAAGCGCACGCCGGTTTGCTGCACCTTGCCGCCCACTTCAATGTAAGTCGTGTTGGCGCCATTGACCATGATGTCGGCGATGTCGTCGCGGGCGAGCAGCGGCTCGAGCGGACCGTAGCCAAGCACGTCGTTGCAGATGTCTTCGAGCAGTTCCTCCTGCTCCGCAATCGACATCACGACGTTCTTGATCTGGATGATTTCGCTGACGATATCGCGAATTTCCTCGCGCGCGGCGGCGCCGTCGAGCTTGGCGAGCTGCGTCAAGTCAATGGTATCGATCAGCGCGTTGAAGACGGTGGTCTTGACGTCGTAATATTCCTCCGAATGGCGGCGCTTGGGCTCAACCGGCTCAATGCGTGCCGCTGCCGGAGCCGGGGCCGCAACGGCTGCCGATTTGGAACCCGCCGGGCGCATCGCCGGTGTGTTCGATGCCTTCGGCGGGGCCGTGCCCGCTGGGGACGCGGGGCCGGCCAGCTTGGGTGCCGCGGTGTCGTTGGTGCGCTTGCCGAACATGGGGGAAACTCCCGGATGGACCTGAACTGGTGATAGTTTTTCGACCGGCGCGCGTCAGCCAGGCGCCGGTGCGGGCGCCTCGCCTCAGCGTGTCGTTCAGCGTGACAGTCCCATTTTTTGCAGCAGCGGCGTCAGCGCAGCAACCGCCGCGGACTGGGGCTTCTTTTCGACCCTGACTTCGCGCCGGTTCGTGATCGTCATCGCGATCTGCCGGAAAGCCTGGGCCCCGGCCGATTTCGGATTTACTTCTTCGATCATTTGACCGTTATTTGCCGCTTGGCCAAACGTTTCGACATCGAAATCAATCACGACCGAAGCCTTCAGACCGACATTCTGCTCGAATTCCTTGAGCGGGATTTCGGGGCGCTTCAGCATATTGACCCGGTTCAGGATCAACCGCGGGAGGCTGTCGTTCTTGCGGCTCGCCTTGAGATTGTCGACGATATTCTTGGTGTTTCGCAAATTGGCGAGATCGGGTTCGGCAGTGATAATAACCTCGTCAGCCTGCATTAGAATGCGCCGCGACCAATTCGTCCATGCGTGGGGAAGGTCGACAGCGACGTAGGGTACCGATTGGCGCACCACGTCGAGAACCATGTCGCTGGATTCCGGCGAGATGTCGAACTCGCGATCGAGAACGACGGGTGCCGCGAAAATACTGAGCTGTTCCGAACACTTGGTCAGCAAGCGGTCGAGCAGCATCTCGTCGAGGCGTTCCGGGTTCGAGAGCGCGTCGGCGATACCCTGGACGGGGTCCTGGTTGAAATCCAAGCCCGCGGTACCGAATGCGAGATCGAGGTCGGCGATGACCACGTTGCTTTTCAGGATTTCGGCGAGCGCCCACGCCGCATTGTGGCAGACGGTTGAAGACCCGGTGCCGCCCTTTGCGCCGATGAAAGCGTAAATGTGGCCGACAGGATCGGAATCTGGATTGTTGTAGAGGCCAGAAATGCTTTCCATAAGATGCGTAATGGAGACGGGCGTCACCAGATATTCGCTTACGCCGCGCTTCAACAGTTCGCGATAGAGGATCACATCGTTTTCGTGCCCGACCATCATCACCTTGGTGCCGGCATCGCAGCTTTCGGCGAGACGATCCAAATCGGCGAGGAGTTGCGCGCGCGGCAACGAGCTTTCGATCAGGATCAGATTGGGCGTTGGGCTTTCCTGATAATGGGCAATGGCCGCGTTGGCCCCGCCCATGTGAATGCTGACGTGCGCCTTGCTCAGCCGGCGGTCTTCGGCTGCTTCCTGGATCACGTTCGCCAGGCGCTGATCCTCGCAGAACGCCTGGATGGAAATGCGAGGGATGGGACGGGCGATCGAACCGGCTGCAGGCGTATCGAGCGTCTCGCCTGATGCAGCGTCGAACTCAGGCTCATAGGGGGCGGCTTGAAGTTGCTTGCTCATGTGAGGCGATCCTAGTTACTCGAAGTTGAAACGTTACCGTCTTGGCTCTTCTTGCTGTCGGTGATGTCGCCCTTCTGGTACTTGTCCCAAACGACGTCGCGGCGTTCGGACGATCGCGGCGTCATCGTGCGCGGCCCGACGAGGTCGGCCGGATTGGCGACCATGGCGGCCAGATTTTTCTGGTTCGAACAGCCGAGATCTGCCATCGGCAGGTTGTCGGGCTCATAAGCGACGTTGGTCGGCCAGTGTCCGCATTCGGGCGCCTCGGCCACATAGCGCATGTAGGACACCTTCACGGGCGCATCGGCGCGGTGGTCGGCTTGATAGGCCTCGACCGAGATGGCACTGTCGGAATAGCCGTTGTCGGCCAGCAGCGCGCGCACCTGTTGCACTGCCTGCATCGCGGCGGCTTCGTTGCCCGAGCCGCTCGGCGCCTGGATGACTAGGCGGCTGTCGCCTGCATCACTGGCCCGGTAGTGCTGGGCGAACTCAAGCAGATCCGCGCGTTCGCGCGGGGATAGCCCCGAGGACCCCTTCGGAACCTGGAGGGTCAGGTTCGAAGGCTGCTGGGAAACCAGGATCGGGTGGCGCTGCGCAGGTTGAACCAGATCGAAGTTCGGTGTCTTGCGGGCCATTTCCTCGTGACTGCAACCGGCAAGGGCGGCGGCAATTGCAAGGATAGCGCTTCCAGAAGCCGCACGCCGCGCCTGCCGCGCGAATACCGGCTTATTCCTGAATATCTTCTGCATGGTCATTCCCCTGGGGTGCCGGGTCTATTCAACGATGAAGCCGTAGTCGCCTTTCAGATCGCCTGCGGGTTGAGCAGCGCTCTTGCCGTAGACGCGATTGAGGTGACCAAGGAAATTTGCGCGCATGTCGGAGGCTTCCGCCAGTCCATCGACGGGCAGCCCAAGGTTTTGACGCGCGGTCGGGTGCACGACGTAGGGCGTGACGATGATGACGAGTTCAGATTCTTCCTTGATGAAGTCGCGCGAGCGGAACAGGGTTCCGAGCACGGGCAAATCCTTCAGGCCAGGGAAGCCGTCGATGTTTTGCTTCACTTTGTCGGAGATCAAGCCGGCCAGAGCGATCGAGCCGCCGGACGGCAATTCGACGGTTGACTTGGCCTGGCGTTTCGACAGGGCCGGAATAGAGATGTTTGCAAGGGTTACGGCGCCATCCGTCGTCAGCTCGCTGACCTCGGTCTCGATCTTCAGGCTGATGCGGCCCTCGGACAGGACGATGGGCGTAAAGGCCATGCCGACGCCGTATTCCTTATAGGTCACCGAGACCTGGCCGGTGGAGTTTGTGGTCGGGATCGGATACTCGCCGCCCGCCAGGAACTTGGCTGCTTCGCCCGAGACGGCCGTCAGGTTGGGCTCGGCGAGCGTGCGCACCAGTCCGTCGCGTTCCAGCGCCTGCAAGGCTTGAGAGATCCGATTGCCGTTGCCGAGATTTATGGTACCCGCGGTGCCCGATGCGCCATAGGCAGTACTGCCGCTTGGCCCCGGATTATAGTTACACAGTACGCCCGCAGTCGCGCAGCCTACGGCGGTACCAGCCTGAAGCGCCTGGGTTCCGACGCCAGGAACACCGAGCGAGCCGAGACCGGCAGCTGAGGTCAAGGGCAAGGCGTTCTGGGTGAGGATAGACGTCTGCAGGCTGCCGGCGTTGATCTGGGCGCCGAGGTTGATGCCGAACTGCTTGAGCAGCGACCGGCTGACTTCGGCAATGTGAACGCGCAGCATGACCTGCTCTTCACCCTCGACCGACAGCAAATTGATGACTGCTTTTTCGGACGTATCGTTGCTTTCGACGCCGCCGCGGGCATTCGCGCTGAGGCTGACCGCCAAGCCTGACCCGGGCTGGCCGTTTGCAGCCGTAGGCAATGCCGTGTTGCCTGCAATCGCGCCCTTGGAAGCCTTGACAAATTCGCGCGCGATATCGGCCGCTCGTGAGCTGTCGACCGGCGTTCTGACAGTGCCCGTCAGGACGACGGCCTTGCCTGCCGTATCGATCGCGATGTTCGAGCCCGGGATCAGGCGCCGCAGCAGGTTTTCCAGACCACCGAGGTCAGCGCCGATGTCGACCTCGAGGGTCAGGATCTGCTGGCCGCTCTGGTCGAAGAAGAATGCGTTCGTCGCGCCGGGTGACTTGGCAATCAGAAAGACCTGGTTGGAGGACTGTACGATCGCATCCAAATGATTGGGATCGGCGACCAGCACGTCTTTCAACGGCGTCGGAAACTGCACCATGATCGACTTGCCCGCGCCCACGCCGACCTGCTTGGTCATCGGGAATTTGGCGTCGGCGGGTATCACGATGACGGAGCTGTTAGCAGATTCCGGTTGATGCGCCGAACGGCGGATCTGTTCGCCGGCTTTGGCGGAAAATCCAAGCGCGCTCAATCCCGTGAAAATGAGTGCCGCGATGGCCCTTTCGAGGGTCTTTCGCATGGTCGATACCTTCTTTGAACAAGTTGCAGCAGACTTCCAACTCAGTTCACACCATACACTTTGGTCTTGACGCCATATCGCAGCATCCGAATTGAAGTGCTTCGGTCTTTATTGAAGAAGTCATCGTTTTGGGGTCCGGCTGCATCGGCATTGGCATCCGCAATCGAACGCAACGTCAGGCTGATTTCACCCATCGAATTGGCGAGTGCCAGCATTTCCGATTGGCGGGGCGTCAGCTCAAGAG
>Ga0209698_10005219_pt1 | contig 14118 bp, 10 predicted proteins | sample LitLauG_LLR_2012_FD_187203 | JGI IMG/M metagenome (GOLD analysis project Ga0209698, IMG submission 187203) | Freshwater sediment microbial communities from Pennsylvania, USA - Little Laurel Run_MetaG_LLR_2012 (SPAdes) (version 2) | ecosystem: Environmental > Aquatic > Freshwater > Creek >... | reverse complement strand
GCCCAGGACCGCGAATACCAGCGTGCTCAGGTGCTCGAAGAGAGCGTACGAAGGCTGCGGGAAAGCATCCTGAAGGCGAAGGCCTGAAACGATGGCTGCGTCTAGAGGATTTCCCGCGCCTCGCCCACCCGTCGCGTCACTCGCTCGCGGTCCAGATACTCCAGCAACGGTATCGCGTATTTTCGGCTCACGCCGGTCAATTCCTTGAACTGAGCCACGTCCATCCGCGGTGATTTCGCTTTCTGTGTCGCAATTTGCCGCCGCAGCGTCTCAAGAGCGCCGCGATGAAAGGCAAGCTCCTCGGACAATTTGACCAGGACTTTTTCGCGCAACAAAAGCGTCACAATCTTCTGCGCGCGAGCTTTGTCGATCTTCAGGCCCGCAATGACTTCGTGCAGCGCTGGAACTTTCAATCCCGCTGAGGCAAAGGCATCTTCAATTTTCTGTTTCGACTCGGCCTCCTCGTCTTTCATGACTACGCCGCGGCCGGCGAGCCTTACTGCTTCGCCGCTGACCTCGATCTTCTTCTCCCGCACCAGGCCGGCCAGGACAGCCCCAAACACTTCGATCGGTATTTCTTGTTGCTCGCGCAACTGCTCTCTTCCCACCCCCTCGGAAAGGGGATTCTGTTTATGGAAGCGTTCGATGCCGGCAAGCACGCCTGCTTTCGCAGCATCGAAAGCGGACCTCTCGACGAAACGACTGCCGACTGGCACCACCTTGCCCTGCTGCAACGGCTCAGCCAGAAACTTGGACAGCGTTTCTGTTCGCACACCGGTCTCCGCTACCAGGCCGGCAATGCTGATTCCGCCGGCCCCCAGGCGCGTGATCCGCGCCTGAAGAATTTCCGGCATCGTACCGGTTGCCAGTACCTGGTGGAAGCTTTCCAGACCGGCGCCCCGTTTCTGTGGTGCGGCATCCAGCACCACGCCGCCTCCGATGGTGATCACCGGGGAAAACTGACGAATGATAAACCGGTCTCCGGGCAATAGCAGCGCGGGCTCGGGAAGCACGAGCCGCGCAGAGGCGCTCTCTCCCGGGCTGATTTGATTTTTGCCGTATGGTCTCACCTCGACCACAGTCTCCATGGTGTTCGAGTGAAAATGAACTCGCGTCCGCGTCTTGAGCGGCCGGGGCGCGGTGCGGAGCAACCGCAACTGGACGTCAAGGCGATGTGTCGCGGCGAATGTCGCGGGAGGAGCCAGGCTCATGCCCCGCGCCAAGTCTTCGGTGCTTGCCCCGGCCAGGTTCAGGGCCGTGCGCTGGCCGGCGCTCGCGATCTCGGAAGCCTGCCCGTGCACCTGCACTCCCCTCACACGCACGGTTCTGCCGCTGGAGAAGACTTCGAGTTCTTCCTCTTTGTGGATCGTGCCGGAAAGCAGGGTTCCGGTAACCACCGTGCCAAAACCTTTCATCGTGAACACGCGATCGATGGGCAGGCGGGCTAACGCCTGGGAGTCCCGAGCCTGCACCTGCGCGGCGGCGGAAATCAAAGCGCTCCTCAGGTCTTCCAGGCCAATACCGGTGAGGGAACTGACGGCGACAATGGGAGATTGTGGCGCCTCCAGAAACGTGCCCTTGAGAAATTCCTCGACCTCCAGGCGCACGACATCGAGGGTCTCCGCGTCGACTGCGTCGGACTTGCTGAGAACGGTAATGCCGCGTTCGACGCCGATCAACTGCAGGATGTCGAAATGCTCGCGGGTTTGCGGCTTAATGGATTCGTCGGCCGCAATCACCAGCAACACCAGGTCGATGCCGCCGACGCCCGCCAGCATGTTGCGCACAAAGCGCTCGTGCCCCGGCACGTCCACAAACCCAAGCCGCAGCTCCTCGCCACCTGGAGCCTGCAGGTCCATGTGGGCAAACCCCAGGTCAATGGTGATGCCCCGGCGCTTTTCTTCTTCGAGACGGTCGGCGTCGATTCCGGTCAGCGCCTTGACCAAGGCGGTTTTTCCGTGATCGATGTGTCCGGCCGTGCCGACGATGATCGATTTCATCTCACCAGAATCCTAGCAGGAGGCGGAATCGGCAGCCTTCTTGCCGGTAGTGGTGCAGTTTGGCCTTTACACGAACTTGTCATCCTGAGCGTAGCCGTTTCTCAGGCGTAGCGAAGGATCTCCCGCTTTACCGGCCTAATGCGTAAGCCAAACTGCACCACTACTTTCTCGCCCGACCTCTATCCTAGCGCGGCTCAAAATGCGACAATGGAACTTCCCGCATGGCTACGACCTTGACCCCCGCCATCTCTCCGGAAACCATCCGGCAGCACGGCCTTACGCTGGAAGAATACGAAAAGATCAAGCAGCTTCTCGGCGGCCGCGAACCGACCTTCCCCGAACTCGGGATCTTCAGCGTGATGTGGAGCGAGCACTGCTCGTACAAATCATCGCGCGTGCACCTGAAGCGGCTGCCGACCCGCAGCAAACGGGTCGTACAGGGGCCTGGGGAGAACGCCGGCATCATTGACATCGGCGACGGCTGGGCGTGCGCGTTCAAAATTGAGTCCCACAATCACCCTTCGTTCATCGAGCCTTTTCAGGGCGCCACTACCGGGGTCGGAGGCATCCTTCGCGACATCTTTACGATGGGCGCGAGACCGGTTGCGGTGATGGACTCGCTGCGCTTCGGACCGATCACCACTCTTGTAGCGACAGCCGCCTCGGCTGTCCTGCCAGGGCGAAGCCCGGCAGTAGCAGACACTACCCTGGCCGAGCTCCACCGGAATCACTCGATCCTCGAAGGTGTGGTCAGCGGCGTGGCGTCCTACGGAAACTGCTTCGGCGTGCCCAACCTGGGCGGAGAAACCAAATTCGAGCCCTGCTATTCCGGCAACCCACTGGTCAACGCCTTTGCGCTGGGACTGGTGCGCAAGAATGAAATTTTCTATGCCCGCGCCGCCGGAGAAGGCAACCCGGTCATCTATGTGGGCGCCAAGACGGGCCGAGACGGCATTCACGGCGCCACCATGGCCAGCGAGGAATTCAGCGAGGCTTCGGAAGCCAAGCGTCCGAATGTTCAGGTCGGCGATCCGTTTCTGGAGAAGCTCCTGCTCGAAGCCTGCCTCGAAGCCATGCAGACCGGCGCCATTGTTGGCATTCAGGACATGGGCGCCGCCGGGCTCACCTGTTCGACCTGCGAGATGGGAGGCCGCGGCAAGGTCGGCATCGAGATCGAACTCGACCGTGTTCCCCAGCGCGAGACCGGCATGACTCCATACGAAATCATGCTGAGCGAATCGCAGGAGCGCATGCTGCTGGTGGCCCAGAAAGGGCGCGAGCAGGAAGTATTCCGGGTCTTCGAAAAGTGGGGACTGGATGCCGTAGAAATCGGCATCGTCACCAATGACGATAAACTGCGCGTCCGCCAACATGGCAGAGTCGTCGCGGAGATCCCGAACCAGGCGCTCACCGACGAGGCCCCGCTCTACAAGCGGCCGCTCGCCAGATGGGAGCCTCCCGTGCCGCGCGAGAAGCCAGAGTCGGTTGTGTTTGGAATCGCGCCTGGCGACTCGAATTACACCAGCGTCCTGAAGCGCCTTCTGGCCAGTCCGAACATCTGCGGCAAGCGCTGGGTCTGGCAACAGTATGACCACATGGTGCAGACCAATACAGTCGAAGGACCCGGCGCCGGCGACGCAGGAGTGATTCGCATCAAAGGATCGCAGCGTGGATTGGCGATGGCCCTCGACGGGAACGGCCGCTGGTGTTACCTCGACCCGAAACTGGGCGCCATGCACGCGGTGGCGGAAGCCGCCCGCAAGGTCGCCTGTTCGGGCGCAACGCCGCTCGCAGCGACCAATTGCCTGAACTTCGGCAACCCGGAAAAACCGCAAATCATGTGGCAGTTCTCGCAGACAATCGACGGCATGACCAGGGCCTGCGAGGAACTGGAGATTCCAATTACCGGCGGGAACGTCAGCTTTTACAACGAGACCTTAGGGGAAGGCATCTATCCCACGCCCGTCCTGGGAGTGGTCGGAGTTCTCGAAGACGTTCACAAGACTGCGAAGATGCACTTTGCTTCGCCCGGGCGCTCTCTCGTGCTATTGCGTGCCGGGGAAGCCGGTGATATCACCGACGCGGAGAGCGAGTTCGGTTCTTCGGAATATGCGAAGGAGATTCTGGGTTCTGTGTGGGGATATCCGCCAGGTCTCAATCTGCAGAACGAAGCCGCCCTGCAGAAGGCTGCCATCGAACTGATTCAGGAGGAACTGGTGGAGTCCGCGCATGACTGCTCCGACGGTGGACTGGCGGTTGCTCTGGCGGAAGCGGCGTTTCCCAAGGGAATCGGAGCAAAGGTGGACTTGGCGTCGGGCGGACTCACAGCCGAATTCATTCTCTTCGGCGAGGATGCCAGCCGCATCCTGGTGTCATGCGACCCAGGTGTGGTGGCACGAGTTCAACAGGTGGCGGAAGGCCACGGTGTAGCAGCACTCCCGATCGGAGAAACAATTCCGGACCGGCTGGAGATTTCTGTCGACAGTCAGGTCATGGTGTCGGCGTCGGTGTCGGATCTGAGCGAAGTCTACGAGACTGCTCTGCAGACGGCTTTGCAGACCGATCCCGAGATGATCGCCGCGGAGAGCTGAGAGCTAGAGGCCAAGAGCTAAGAGCTGAAAATGCTGATTTCCGATAAATTTCACGATGAATGCGGCGTGGTGGCGATCTTCGCCCATCCCGAGGCCGAAAAGCTGGCCTATCTTGGTCTGCATGCCTTGCAGCACCGCGGCCAGGAATCCGCCGGGATTGTCAGTTCGAATGGCTTGAATTTCCACCAGCACAAGGCGATGGGCCTGGTTGCCGACATCTTCACCGAAGAAGTGTTGACCCCTCTGCGCGGTTCACTCGCGATCGGACACACGCGGTACTCGACCGCCGGCGATTCCGCACTGCTCAATGCTCAGCCGATTCTTGTGCAGTCGAACAAGGGTGCTGTGGCGCTCGCCCACAACGGCAACCTGGTGAACGCCCACCTGATCCGGCAGCGCCTCGAGAGCCAGGGATCGATCTTCCAGACCAACAGCGATACCGAGGTGATTGTTCACCTCATTGCACTCTCCCGCGAGCACACTCTGCCCGAAGCCATCTCCGACGCACTGCGGCGCGTGGAGGGCGCATTTTCCCTGGTCATGATGAGCTCCGACCGCATCTTTGCCGCCCGCGATCCCCACGGATTCCGTCCTCTGGCGATGGGCCGAATCCCGGCTGCCGATGGCCACACGCGCGATACGGTGGTGTTCGCCTCGGAGACGTGTGCGTTCGACCTGATCGGCGCCGAGTATGTCCGCGACGTGAAGCCCGGCGAACTCGTGGTCGTGGAGCCGGAGGGCATTACTTCGCGCTTTTACACCACCAGCGCGGCGCAATCGAGCTGCATTTTCGAACACGTGTACTTCTCGCGGCCAGACAGCGTGGTATTTGGCCGGGCCGTACAAACGAGCCGGGAAAATCTGGGCCGCCAGTTGGCGAAAGAGTCGCCGGTCGACGCAGATCTGGTGGTTCCGGTGCCGGATTCCGGTGTGACGGCTGCTGTGGGATATTCAGCGGAAAGTGGCATCCCATTCCGCTTCGCCCTGATTCGCAACCACTATGTTGGCCGCACCTTTATCGAGCCGCGGCAGAGCGTGCGCGATTTTGGCGTGAGACTGAAGTTGAATCCGGTGCGCTCGCTTCTTGACGGCAAGCGCGTGGTGATGATCGACGACTCCATTGTGCGCGGCACGACCAGCCGGAAGATCGTGCGCATGATCCGCAATGCCGGAGCCCGCGAAGTGCACATGCGCATTTCCTGTCCGCCGACGATTTCGCCGTGTTATTACGGTGTCGATACTCCTTCCAAGAAGCAGTTGATCGCCGCCAACAAGTCGATCGATCAGATCCGCGATTACATCGGCGCCGACTCGCTGGCGTATCTTTCTCTGGAAGGCCTGCGAAAGGCCTGCGGGGACGGGCAACTGACGTCTTACTGCACCGCCTGCTATACCGGAAACTATCCAACCGAAATCATTGATGTCGAGGACATTCAAGCTGCTGCCCCGCGCTAACTTCCCTGCGGTGGAAAAGAAAAAAGCCTGCGCAAGCCGACAGGCTCCCGCAGGCCTCAAGTCTTGAATTCTTACCAGGTGATGGCCTGGCCGTAAACCTGCATGCTGGCGCCGTCGCGCGTATCGGACCATGCAGCATGCACGACTCCGTTCGGCCCAGCGACGATTTGGGTGTAGTCCCCGAAGAAGCCGCAGCCCGGGAAGCCGACACAAGGGTTGAAGGCGGTGTCGCTGACTTCCATCTGGGTTGGGAAGGTTTTCCCCCCATCCGTTGACTTAGCCACCCAGTACATCACTTTCGTCAGGAACGGATCGTTGCGGTCGTCGTAAAAGCCCACGTACACCGATCCGTCCGCCTTGGTCGTGGCCCACGGGAAGATATGGTCCGCACTGTTGTTGAACGGATCGTTGTTCACGCGGTTGATCTTCGAAGCACCCGTGTGCGTGTTCACCGCCGCGAGGTACACGCTCAAGCCACCTTCAAATGGTCCACTACCCACCTGGTTCGCCGAAAACGCGCAGTAGGCGGTATCCCCGGCGATGCCGCAACCAGGTGCGAAGGTGCCGCTCAGACGGAAACCCCAGTTACTCGTCGCAGTAAATGCCGGTAGGAACGTTGCAACCGCACTGGAGGTCACGACCCAACCCGTCGACGTCAAGGATGACATATACATGTTCACCCCAGTGCTCGAAGTAAAGTCGTCGAAGAACATATGTGGTACGCCGTGACTATCGACAACCATGTAAGAGAATTGCTCGTTGAAGAGCGTCCCGCTGACGATTTGCGGCGCGGAGAACGGCGAGCCCGGCCCCGCGGAATGCGACTCGACGATTGCCGAACCGAAGGCCGGAATGTTGCCCGACCCGTAGGGACAGGGCTTGTCATTGCAGAAGACCGTGTAGTACACGTAGATCGTGCCGTTGTGCGGGCTTCCCGCAACGTTGTCAACCGTAATGAGCGGCTTGTCCAGCGCAGCCGGGCAAACCGAGACGGTCGGAAAGTACCGGCAAGGTTGCGTGTCGACTACGATCGGAGCGAGGTTGGTGTAGGTTCCGTGATTGTAACCTTGCGTGACGATGATCTGGGTATCGAAATTCGCATAGTTATCGTTGAGGTCATAGAAGTCTGCGATTGAATTGCCGGTGATCGCTGACAAAAAGCTGTGACCCTTACTGTCGAACGCAACGCCGGGATCGCTCTGAAACGTCAACTGAACGTAGCCCGTATTCGGGTCGGATCCGCCGACCATCGAGTCGTCGGACCACGCCGTGCCCCCGTTGGTGGAAACGTGGTAGAACTCGTGGTCCCAGTTCTCACGGAAGTCGTTAGTCATAACTACGACATTGCCGCTTACAGGGTCAACCGCCATGCCGACTTCAGCTTTGGGCCATGGGTCGCGGTCGCGGTTGATCTTAGTGTTGTGCCAGGTAGCAGAAGTCGCCAGGGCCGCCGCAGGCAAATTCCGCAGCTTCATGATCAGGGCGGCTGCACCCTCAGGCAAACGAACACCGTCACGATCAAAGGGCGCTTTGTGATTGGCCTGAACCCAGTCGGCGTATTCAGGCATGCTGCGGAAGACCGGGGCCGGTGATTTCGCAGTGACTTGGGCGGAGGCAGCACCTCCCATGAGCAAAGCGGCAAGCAGGGCCACGAGGGCCGCGCACGTACTTCTTTTCATTATTTTTTTCTCCTGGGAATTTTCCTGTGATGAGACGTTTGGTCTGTACCTTCCCACTGCTCGCGCTACCGCTTACATCGTCATCGGACGCCGCCTGTGCCCCGGCTCGAAGAAGCACTAGCTGCAGGGTGAATCGTTGAAACGCTGAGGCGTGGGTAAGCCTACACCATTTTCTGCGGCAACCAAGGATATTTCTTTGATTCCTCCGGATAACGAAACCCGGCCATGCGCAAGAGTTTGCACACGGTCTACTTGATTTTCGTCTTCGCTTTCACTACTCGCGGAATGGCACGCAGGTCCGGAATTATATCGACGTCTGTCCAGGCGTTAAAGAGCGAGCGCACTCCGTCAACAATCGTGCCGCTAATCTCGACTACCGCCCAACCGCCGCCACGCAGGGCATGATGAGCCTGCGGAATGAGGCGGGAAATGACCTCAAGCCCGGTGGGTCCTGCGAAAACGGCACTCTTGGGTTCAAATTTCCGAACTTCGAGCTGTACCTGGTCGGCTTCCGACTCCCCGACATAGGGCGGATTCGAGACCACGAAATCATAATCACTCCCCAGGCCTTCAAGCAGGTCCGCCTGATGAAAATGGATTCTGCCTTCAAGTCCGAGCCGGGCCGCGTTGGCGCGCGCAACTTCCAGTGCGGCTGGAGAAATATCGGTGGCGTGAATCTCCGCACCCGGCAACCCCTTCGCCAGCGCCAATGCGATGCAACCGGAGCCGGTCCCCACATCGACGATACGAATGGCTCGTGCCCGGTCGACGGCTTTGCCGGCGGAAATCAACTCCAGGACCGTTTCGACCACATGCTCTGTCTCAGGGCGCGGGATCAGAACCGCGGGGCTCACGATCAAGTCCAGGCCCCAGAATTCCTGATGGCCCGTAATGTACTGGGCCGGAACACCGCGCGCACGCTCGGCCAGTGCCGTGTCGTAGCGGACTTGTTCCTCGGTTGTTAGCTCTCGCTCGGGGTGCGCGTAGAGGTACGCGCGATCGCAGTCGAGCGTAAACCGCAGGAGCAGTTCCGCATTCATCCGCGGAGACGGAACCTGCTGCTCGGTGAGCTGCTGAATCGCCGAACTTAGAGCCGCCTTCAGTTGCACGATCTTATTTGACCACGAGGAGCCAAGACTTGGGGAACGAAGAGCGATCGAGGCGGTTTGGTAGCGGGCGAGGGCGCCGGAGGAGCAAACGGTCTGCCCGTTACTTCCCTCGCTCCCATTGCTCGGTTAGGTAGATCATCTGTCCGATGTGATGCTGCATGTGGGCCGCGCATTGCACGACCATGGCGAGGCGATTCGGAGCACTGGTGCCGACTCCCGAATACGCAGCGGACCAGTCGTCCGGGCTCTGCGTGCGGATGGTCTCCAGCACCATCGCCACCGCTGCTTCGAGTTGCCGCAAGACTTTTTCTTTTTCCGGAGGCATTGAATCGGAGAACTCGCGCGGACGATCGCGAACATATCCGGTCTGAGCGATCTGGGCTCCGACGTAATAATTCAGGTTGCCGGTAAGATGCAGAACGAGATGTCCGAAACTGTTTCCAAAGGGAAAGGGTTTCGTCCAGAATCTTTCGTTGTTGAGACCCTGGGCTAGTTCCCGGATGCGGTCCAGGTTTGCGGTGAAACGATCGGCGAGCACAGCCGCCAAAGTTGCGTTCAGGTCAGACATTGGTAAGCGGCACCAGCGAGGCTACACCACGCTCGCGGTCTCCTGCTTCAACTTCTCGGCCTCATAGTGAGTAACCAGCGCCTCGATCAGCGGCTGGAGCTTTCCGTCCATCACGGCATCGAGTTGATGGATGGTGAATCCGATGCGGTGATCGGTCAGCCGGTTCTGCGGAAAATTGTAAGTACGAATCTTATCGCTGCGGTCGCCCGACTTCACCATGGCTTTGCGCTCTTTGGCCAGCGCTTCCTGCTGCTTCTCCATTTCGATTTCGTACAAGCGTGCCCGCAGCACGCGCATGCCCTTTTCGCGGTTCTTGATCTGCGACTTCTCGTCCTGGCAGCTGACAACTGTATTCGTCGGTATGTGCGTGATGCGAACGGCGGAGTACGTCGTGTTGACGGACTGTCCTCCGGGGCCGGAAGAACAGAAAGTATCGATGCGCAGGTCTTTGGCTTCAATCTTGATGTCTACATCTTCCGCTTCCGGCAGCACGGCAACTGTGACCGCGGAAGTGTGCACCCGCCCCTGCTGTTCCGTCGCCGGCACGCGCTGCACGCGATGAACCCCGCTTTCGTGCTTCAACTGCGAGTAAACGCGATTGCCCTCGATGATGGCGATTACTTCTTTCAACCCGCCCACGGACGACTCCGACGTCGACAAAACCTCCACCTTCCAGCGTTGCTGCTCGGCGTAGCGGCTGTACATGCGGAAAATTTCGGCGGCGAACAGCGTGGCCTCGTCCCCCCCGGTACCGGCGCGGATTTCGAGAATCACGTTCTTCTCGTCGTTGGGATCCTTGGGCAGCAGGAGAACTTTGAGTTCTGCCTCAACTGTGCCGACTCTGGCTTCCAGTCGGTCGAGTTCCTCCTGCGCGTATGCGCGCATCTCGGGATCTTTCTCGTCGGCCAGCATCGCCTTGCTGTCGGCGATGCCCTTGGTCAGATCCTTGTACTCGCGGTATTTCTCCACCATCGGCGTAATTTCGCTATGCGCCTTGGCGGTCTTCTGGTATTTCGCCGAGTCGTTCATGATCTCCGGCGACGCCAGCGTCCGCGTCAGGTCTTCGTAGCGGGCTTCGATTTGGTCGAGTCGTTCAAACATGGTCGCTAGTCGTTGGTCGCTGGTCGTTGGCCGCTAGCCCTTAGGTTCATGCCACTCTTTCACGCAGGGAGTTGATCAGGCTATTGAGGCTTCGGCCTATATTGTCTGACGACTCCAGCAGACGCTTACCTTCCTCGCACGATATGTATTGTAATTCCTGCGCGATCATAACTTGTGTTTGCACTTCTAACAGCGAGCCTCTCGCGTGCAACAAGAAGCTCCCGAACTCGCGGTTGGACCGGTGTCCTTTGCCTTCCGCAATATTGCTCGGCACCGAGACGGCCGCCCGACGCAGTTGCTGGCTTAGCCCGTAAAGTTCGTGGCGCGGAAATTGAGCAGTCGCCTTATACACGTCCACAGCAAACTTCATTGCTTCATGCCAGACGCGCAGATCTTTGAATGACGATGCCATATGACACCCCCAGCCATCACTCTAAGAGCCAGAGGGAAGAAAGCCAACGACTAACGACGAGCGACCAACGACGCCGTTCCAAGGAGGGAACCGCCAGGCAATCACACCAACGACGCCGTTCCAAGACGGGAACCGCTAGGCAATCACCAATTCCCCGCCGTGCTCTTTCTCGACCGCCATGGCGTGGTCCAAAGCCACGATCGCGCACTCGGCCTGCGAATCGGACGGAGGTTGCGTCGTAATGCGCTGCAGCCACAGTCCCGGGGCGGTCATGAGAGCGAACAGGGAGCCGCGATGTTTCGCCGCGAACCGGATGATTTCATAAGAGACCCCGGCAATCACCGGCAACAACACCAGTCGCGATGCGAACCTCGCCCAGAAGGTGGTGTAGGGCACCAGCATGTAGAAGCCGATCGAGATCAACATGACGGTCATCAGGAAGCTGGTCCCGCAACGCGGGTGGTATGTCGAATATTTCTGCACCGCCGGGATGGCCAGCGAATCGCCGTTCTCAAACGCGAATACCGTCTTGTGCTCGGCGCCGTGATACTCATACACGCGCCGAATGTCCTTCCACAGAGACAGTCCCCAGATGAACAGAAGAAACAGACCGAGGCGGATCGCTCCGTCGATCAGGTTGAACACGATCCGTCCACCGAGCGCCGGGTCGATCCGATTGAGTTCGGTCGCGGCCAGCAGGGGGATGTACTTATACATGAAGATAAAGAAAGCCAGGGAGATAACAAGGTTGATGGCCGCCATCCAATTGGTCAGCGCAGCTGCTTTTTCCCGGTTAGCTGCGTTGGGAACCGATCCGTGCGCCGCCTCACCAGCCATGGCAAAGCTGGGCGTGGCCTGGGCGCTCGGCTCCGTCTGCATCACTTCCTCGATCGCCACATTGGTCGAGAACCGCAGCGCGCGATATCCCAGGTTCATCGCGTATCCCAGCGTCATTACACCCCGCACGATCGGCCACGCCATCCACTTGTGCTTCTCCGACGGCTTCTCCAGGGGCTCACTCATGGTGACGATTTCCCCCGATGGCTTGCGGCACGCGATCGCCCAGGCGTGCGGCGAGCGCATCATCACACCCTCAAGCACAGCCTGCCCGCCGACTAGGGTCTCCTCCCCGCTTTCGAGCGCGGGCAGAAGCTGCACGGCGGCCAGAAATTTCACGTAATTTCGCAGGAATCGCACGATACTTAGATGACCCTTCCCCACAAAAGGAACCCAGCTATTAGGGTATCACAGCCCATCCAAAGTCCTCCGACCCGCTTTGGAATGATAGGTTTATACGCATGCCTCTGAGCACAATCCCGGCCAACGCCCCCTGCTGGCGGACCAGGTAGACATGCGGCAATTCTCCCAAGCCTGCGAGTCGATCGCCAGCACCACCAAGAAACTGCAGAAGACCGCCTTGGTCGCCGACTACCTCAAGTCGCGGACGACCGAAGAGGCAGCTGCCTCAGCCGTATTCCTCTCCGGGCGCCCGTTTCCTGCCTGGGAGGAGACGACTCTACAGACTGGCGGCCGGACACTCTGGCAGATCGTGGGTGAACTCTCCGGGAAAGAGGAAGGCGAGCTAACCGGCGCATACCGGCGACGTGGCGACCTCGGAGATGTCGCGCGCGAAGTTCTTCCCACGGCCCCGGGGCAGGGCCTGCAGCTTTTGGAAGTCGAAGTAATTTTTCGTCAGATCGCGGCGGCACGCGGCCCCGCATCCAAGACGGCACTGCTGCGCGATCTGGTCCAGCGAGCGACACCCCTGGAGGCGAAGTACATAATCAAGATTGTGACCGGAGACCTGCGCATCGGTCTCAAAGAAAGTCTCGTCGAAGAGGGAATCGCCAAGGCTTACGCCAGCCCGCTCCCTGAAGTGCAGCGCGCCAACATGCTTCTCGGCGACATCGGCCTGACGATTCGTCTGGCAGCTGAGGGCAAGTTGGCTGAGGCGCGAATGCGCCTGTTCCACCCGCTGGGCTTCATGCTCGCCAGTCCGATCGACTCTCCGGAAGAGGCCCTGAGTTACTTTCCGGATCCGATAGTCGAAGACAAATACGACGGCATCCGCGCGCAGGCGCACGTTTCGGCAGGAGAGGTCAAACTGTTCTCCCGCACCCGAGACGAGATCACTGAATCGTTCCTCGAACTGCCCGGCGCACTCGCCGGACTGCCACAAGATGCGATCTTCGATGGGGAAATTGTCGCCTGGGACTATGCCCGTGGACAGGCACGCCCGTTTACGTTCTTGCAGCAGCGCCTGGGACGAAAACGCGTCAGCGAGAGGATGCAGCAGGAAATCCCCGTCGCCTACCTCGTGTTTGACGTGTTGTACGTTGCCGGAGACCTGCTCATCGACCGCACTCTCCGCGAGCGAACCCGCATTCTGGATGACTTGCTCGCGGCCGAAAGGATCGTTCACCACGAAGTCACGGACTCACGGAGAAACACCGGCCAAACCACCCTGCAATTTGGGGAGGTAAAGGAAACCGTAGCAGCCAGCCTCATTCGGGCGCCGGCCTTTCGGGCGACAACGCCGGCAGAATTGGAGGAGCTCTTCACGGCCGCGCAGGCACGCGGCAACGAAGGCTTGATGATCAAGGACCTCACCTCTCGCTATACCCCCGGCAAGCGCGGCAAGTCCTGGCTGAAGATGAAGCGAGAACTCGCCACGCTGGATGTCGTGGTCACCGCCGTCGAATACGGCCATGGCAAACGGATTGGAGTCCTCAGCGACTACACGTTCGCCGTCCGGAATGGGGATCGTCTGGTCAATATCGGCAAGGCCTATTCCGGCTTGACCGATGCCGAAATCGGCGAGATGACCGAGTGGTTTCTGGCGCACACCGTCGAAGATCAAGGTTTCCGCCGCGTGGTCGAGCCGAAAATCGTTCTCGAAGTGGCTTTCAACAACATGATGCGTTCAGACCGCCACGAGAGCGGCTATACGCTGCGCTTCCCCAGAATCGTTCGGCTGAGGCCGGACAAGTTGCCCCAGGACGCCGACACAATTGAGCGGGCAAGGGAGATCTACGAGAGGCAACAGAGGTAACGGCACTCAGTGGCTGTGGTGATGATGTTCTTCGCTCTCTGCCACCGGAATTACGCATCCATGCGCCACTTCGCAGACCACGTGTTCAAACTGAATCGTGGTGTGGTCGATCCGGAAGTCGCGCAGCAGGCGCTCTTTCACATCGCGCAGA
>Ga0209698_10005218_pt1 | contig 14119 bp, 10 predicted proteins | sample LitLauG_LLR_2012_FD_187203 | JGI IMG/M metagenome (GOLD analysis project Ga0209698, IMG submission 187203) | Freshwater sediment microbial communities from Pennsylvania, USA - Little Laurel Run_MetaG_LLR_2012 (SPAdes) (version 2) | ecosystem: Environmental > Aquatic > Freshwater > Creek >... | reverse complement strand
GTAGAGATAGCCCAGCCAGGACACGCCCTGCGGCGTGGTTTCCAGCCAGCGGGCAATCGCCGGCAGCGAGCCGCCCATCAGCAGCGTGGGAGGCAGCAGACAAATCGCGGCCACGACGCCGCGCAGCAGCAGTCCGGCGACGCCGCCGATGTCACCCCCTGCCACGTACAGTTTGCCGATCAGAGGCACGCCCCACAGCTCCAGCACGCCGAACAGCGCCACGCCTACTTCGAGCAGAGCGTACACCTTCAGCGGATGGTGCTTCACCGGCACAATGCGCGGCAGGATCGCGCTGCCGAGACACAGTCCGCCCATGTACGCAGCCAGGAGCAGGCCGAGCGATACAGCCGACGCGCCGATTACGAGCTGCAGGAGTTGCAGCCACACGATTTCGTAGATCAGCGCCGCGCAGCCGCTTCCCGCCAGCAGAAGCAGCAATACAGGAAGGACGCGGGTAGAGGCGGCCGCGCCGTTGGAGGAGGCAGGCACTACCGGAGATTCTGCGGCTGAGGCCGATAAAAGCTCAGCCGCCACCGCCGTTCTTCCGCTCGTACTCCGGCCGTTTATACCCTGACGTTTTGACACAAGACTATTACACTACCAAGCGTTATCGTTTCCCACTCAGACAAAAACGGCGGGAGCCCGTAACCGCAACTCCCGCCGTCCGATTGCAATTGTGCCGGCCCGCTTAGAACAGGAACTTCAGAGCGACCTGAATCACACGGTAGTCGCCGCCCGAAAGGCCGCTGGTACCGCTGATGTCGGACTGAATCAGCCCGAACGTTCCCGGGCTGCTGAACGTCGCGTTCGGCGTGGAAAGATTCAGATGGTTCGGCAGGTTGAAGGCTTCGGCGCGAAGCTGAATCGTCTGCTTTTCACGCAACTTGAACGTACGCGCCAGGCTCAGGTCGAACTGGAACACGCCCGGTCCCTTCAGATTCCCGATACCGAGGTTGCCGAGCGTGCCCGGCGCCGGTGCCGAGAATGCCGAGTAGTTGATCCACCCGCTCGCGCTCTGGTTCGTCGGGTATAACGGATTGGCTGTATTCAAATTCGGCCGCTCACCGGCTGTCTCGCCGTTCAGCGCTACGTCGGTACCCGCCGCCACCGAGAAGAACTGCGCCGACTTGATCTTCATGATCGGCGAAATCTGCCAGTCGCTGAAGAACATGGTCAGCATCTTGTTGGACATCTTCGGCGTCGTTGCCACCACCGACAGGTTGAATACCTGCCGCTGGTCGCTCGACACCAGGTTCGGCGCGCAGTTGCCCCGGTCGGCCCGGCGGTTGCCCGGTGTGACGCCGGAAACGCCGTTGTTGCCCGGCTGGCCGTTCCACAGATCGCTGATGCAATGCGACCAGGTGTAGTTCGCGAGCACGCTCACGCCGTGGCTCAGGCGCTTCTGGGTGGAAAGATACAGGGCGTTGTAGCTGCCCGTGCCGGAGGGCGAACCCTGCGAGATGATCCCGTAATACTGGCCAATCAGCGGGTTAGCCTGATAGAGCGGCCGGCGCTGATTCAGATTTCCCGTGGTGGTGCAGACAGGGTACGCCTGCGTAACGACCTTGCCGCCCACTACGACCTGCAGGTTGCACGGGCCCTGGCCGTAGTTCACGCCCGGGTTCAGCTGGTCTTCCGTCACCAGGTGGAACGTGTTGTTGCCCAGGTAGTTCGCGCTGATCAGCCAGTCGCTTCCTACCTGACGCTGTACGCTGAAGTTCCACTGGTTGACCCAGAGAGGCTTCCAGTCCGACGGATACGTGATATAGGCCGCGCCCGTGGGGAACGGTTCGTTTTTACTGAGCAGGATCGGCAGCGGGTTCTGTCCGCCCGCGTACGTTGCCCAGGGATTGGCGATGTTCACCGGGCCTGGAACCGTGATGGCGTTCCCGACCGGCGCGTCTTGCCCGAACGAGCTGAGAGCGTACAGACCCGAGCGGTCCGTGTAGCTGCCGAAAGCCGTGCGGATCGTCATCTTCCCGTCGCCCTTCGGATCCCACACAAACCCCACGCGGGGCACAAATTCGTTCCAGCGCGATTTCGCGATGCTGTTGCCCGACTGCCACTGCGAATCGCCCGGGAAGATCAGGCCCGCCGGCGCATTGACGTGCACCTGGCTGACGGTTCCCGAGGTGAAGTTGTTGGGCACGAATTCTTCGAACAGACCCTGCTTGCTGCGGATCGGGAAGAACGGCTCCCAGCGGATTCCGTAGTTGACCGTAAAGTGCGACGTCAGCTTCCAGCTGTCCTGCGCATACGCCCCGATGTAATTCTGGCGGTTATAGAAGTAAGAGATGTTGCCCTGCGTCCAGGTAGCGGCCTGCCCGATAATGTAGTCCGCCATCGAAAGGCCGCTGTACACGCCGGTAAACGACGGCAAACCAGTGGCGTTGATTCCGGATTCGTAGTTGATATCGATACGCAGCCAGTTCACGCCGAAGCCGAACTGATGGTCGCCCTTCACCCAGCTGAGGTCGTCCGCGATGTTCGTGTTCGGACCCGTGTAATCGTGATTGATGATCGAGTTACCCGAGCCGATGCCGAAGCCCTGACCGGTGACCGAAATGCGCGGCGCCGGAGCCGGGTTGTAAGGCGCGTTCACGCCCAGCTGCGGCCATGTGGCGAAGTTGTCCACGATTTTCGGAATCTCCGAGCGCGTCTCGCCCAGGTGGAACGAATTGACGATGGTCGACGAAAGCAGATAGGTGTTGCCCAGTGCCAGCGCCATAACCCGGTCATGCGCGAAGTTGTTCTGCAGCGTGAGCGCATTCTTGCCGTCGAAAGTGGAAGGTGTGTCCAGATTAGTCGCGTAGAAGCGCCCGTAGATGGTGTTCTTGTCGCTTTGCTGATAGTCGAAGCGAGCGACGCCGCTGTCTTCCCGCGAATTCGCCAGCAGGGAGTAATTCACCTTGCCGCACGCATCAGTCGGCGTGGGCAGGAAGGCGCCCACCTTCTGCGAAAAATTGCTGATCAGCGACGGCGCCACCGTGTTGTTGATGAAGTACTCCGTCCCCAGACTCTTCAGTGTGGTCAGAGTGGCCTGCTTGCCGCCGTTGCAGAGCGGTGATGCCGCTACCGTGAAGTTGCCACTCAGTTCCAGCGGAGTCGGCACGTACGCGATGTTCTGGCTGCCGTCCGACTTCACGATCGTTCCCTGATATCCGGCAAAAAAGAACAGCTTGTTCTTAAAGCGCGGCAGCACCGGCCCGCCGATTACGCCGCCGAACTGGTTGCGCTTCAGCGTATCGCGCGTGGGCGCGAAAGCGTCGCGGGCGTTCAGATCGCCGTTGCGCAAAAAGTAAAACGCGTCGCCGTGATATTCGTTGGTGCCGCTCTTGGTGACCGCATTGACGGCCGCCGAAGAGTGCATACCGTACTGCGCCGGCAACGCGCTCGATTCCACTTTGAATTCCTGCAGCGCATCCGGAAACGGCAGCGGCAGGTTGAGGCCGTTGTACGCGTCGTTGTGGTTTGCGCCATCGAGCGTGTACTGCTGCTGGTTGGCCACGCCGCCCGCCACGGAGATCATGACCGTGGGGTAGTTGCGGACCGAGTTCAGGAAGCCGCCATTTGCGCCGCCGATATTGGCCATGCCCGCGAGGAACACCAGTTCCGTCGCGTTGCGGCCGTTGAGCGGCATTTCCACCACGCGCTGGTTGTCGACCACCTGGCCGATACCGGTGGAGTGCGTCTCCACCAGAGCCGCGTCGGCGTTGACCGTAACCTGGTCGCTAACCGCACCAATCTTCAGAGCCACGTCGATCGTGGGGTTGGAATCCACCTGAAGAACGATGCCGGTCTGCACGGACTTGCTGAAGCCGTCTTTCGTGACTTCCACCATATAAGGCCCGATCGGAACGTTGGCCAGCGTGTAGGTGCCATCGGCGCCCGTGGCCGCGGTACGGATTGCGCCCGTTGCCGTCTGCGTGGCCTTCACTTCAGCGCCAGGAACGGCCGAGCCGCTGGCATCCTTCACTGTCCCGTTGATTTGAGCCGTGCCCTGCGCCAAAGCTGACGCACAGATCGCCACCATAACGCACAAAAGTGCGAGCAAACGCTTACCTGTTGTTCCCATTGGACCTCTGTTTAGATTTTCCTGATTTCCCGAAGCATGTTGCGAGACTGGGGCAATTCTATCAGATGCCCTTTTTTATCGTCAATCGTTCCATAGGCCTACTCGATCCGGCGATAGGCCATTTCTATGCGCGCAGTGTACGTTCCCTGCAAGTCGCAGGCACTGATTCCGCACTGCCGGGCCGGTTTTTGCGCGCCATATCACGCACTTCTGCGCCTCAGCACTCATAAAACGGCACCCAGGGCGCTGTCAGGGATACCGGGGGCCATTGGGGTCCCCGTGCAGTGTGAAATCTGATAAACAATTGAGCGGCTTGGCTTAATCATGCATGCAACATGCATAATTATTCGGACCGCCTCCTACAGCAGTTTCTGGCCGCCGGCATGCACCCCGCTTTGACCATGAGCACTGCAACCACAACGAACCTTTCCCTGTACGAACAACTGGGCGGCGATGGAGCCGTCGATGCGGCGGTCGACGCATTTTATCGAAGGGTGCTGGCCGACGACCGCGTCAACCGCTTCTTTGAAGGTGTTGATATGGATCGCCAGGCGGCGAAACAAAAAGCCTTCCTGACCATGGCTTTCGGCGGCCCCCACAACTATACCGGCCTCGATATGCGCCGCGGCCACGCGCACCTGGTGAAAATGGGCATGAACGATTCGCACTTCGACGCTATTGTGGAAGATCTCGGCGCGACCCTGAAGGGCATGGGCGTACCCGATAACCTGATCTCACAAGTGGCGGCGATTGCCGAATCCACGCGCAACGACGTTTTAGACCGGTAGTCGATTCACATGGCAACAATCCGGTACGCGGCCGGGTCCGAGGTCGCACAGTACGATCTCGGACCCGGCGAAACGGTGCTCGACTGCCTGTTGCGGAACCAAATTCCGGTTTCTTACTCGTGCCGGTCCGGCGTCTGCCAGTCCTGTATGGTGAAAGGCTCCGGGGGTGCGATTCCGGAGCGGGCGCAGGCCGGTTTGAAGGATACGCTGCGGGCGCAGGGTTATTTTCTTGCTTGTCGCTGCGAGCCGTTGGGCGATCTCACTGTCTCCCAGGGCGCGGATTTGCGCGTGGCCGCCCGGATCACCCGGATCGAAGAATTGGGTTCGAATGTGCTGCGAGTGGGGCTGGTTACGGACGCGCCGTTTGAATACCGGGCAGGCCAGTACATCACGCTGTTCCGTCCGGACGGCCTCGCCCGCAGCTATTCGCTCGCCAGCGTTCCAACAGAAAATGAAACGGGCGAACTGGAATTGCACGTTCGCCTGATCCCCGGCGGCGCGATGAGTGAGTGGCTCAGCCGCGAGGCGCACCCCGGAGCGTCGGTCGCAATCCAGGGCCCTTCGGGCAACTGCTTTTACCTCCCGGGCCAGCCTGACGAGCCGCTCTTGCTGGCTGGAACCGGCACCGGACTCGCGCCTTTATATGGAATCGCCCGCGACGCACTGCGGCACGGCCACCGCGGGCCGGTGTTGTTATTCCACGGCGCTCTCGACCCGGGCGGGCTCTATCTTCAGCAGGAATTGCTTGGGATGGACGCCCTGCACCCGAATTTTACGTATGTAAGATCTGTACTCCGCAGCCCGGAGCAGAAGGGCGGCGGCCTCGAAGTCGGCCCTCTCGACGCCTGCGTGCTTGCGCATCTGCCGAAACTCGACGGCTGGAAGGCCTACCTGTGCGGCGACCCCGCCATTGTGAATCTGCTTCGAAAAAAAATCTTTCTGGCGGGCGCTGCCTCGCGCTCCATTTACGCCGACGCCTTCCTGCCCTCGGCCCCCGCGCCCGCTCTGCCCGTCGCCTCTGTTGGAGCGTGAAGTGCTAGAGTGCGAATAAGTGCAACTAACGCTGCATGCCGACTATTCCCTCCGCGTCCTGCTCTACCTGGCAGAACACTCGGACCGCGCCATCTCGACGCAGGAAATCAGCACAGCCTACGGGATCTCCCGCCATCACCTGGTACGGGTGGTGCAAACCCTGCACGGCCACGGATTCGTTAACGTCGCCACTGGCCGGCACGGCGGAGTCACGCTCTCACGACCGCTGACCGATATCAACCTGGGCCAGGTGGTACGCGCCTGCGAACCGAGCTTCCGCATTGTCGAGTGCTTCGACCCCGTCACCAATACCTGCCCGATCGCCTCCGCCTGCCAGTTGCAAACGGTCATCGGCAAAGCGCTGAATGCGTTCTTCGAGGTACTTGCCAGGTACACGCTCGCAGACCTGGTCCAACTGCAGGCGGGCCAGCGCTTGTCAGACTTCCTGCCACTGCCGAGCATACTGGGCACCCACGAGTTGACGCCGCGCACTTCCTGACTATCGCCCCTTTGCGCGGCATGGCACACAGCCAGCGCCATCCGACTCAAGCCTTTCAAAATCATAGATTTGATCCAGCCAGCCCCTGAGATTGACGGCGACCCGTAAAACTATGCATTATATATGCATAGTTATGAAATGGGTTCGTTTGTTCCCCGGCCAAAAGCTTTGGCGAGGCAATTGCGCTTGGACTGAGGCATGACTCGCCGGACCACGTATTTGTTCGGGCTCTTCGCCGCCCTTGTCGTCACTGCCGCACTAGCCAAGGCTGGCATAGATATCACCACGTGGGTCAGGCTGGACAACCCCGCCATCCGTTATTACGACGAACCGGCGAACGACCCGGTGGCGCGCCTGGGGCGACAGATCGAATCCGGTGAGGTGACGCTGGATTACACCCCCAGCCGCATGGGCTACCTGCCAAGTCTGCTGAAGCACCTCGGTATCAACATCGATTCCCAGGTGATGGTGTTCTCCAAAACCAGCTTTCAGGCCGTGCTGATTTCCCCCGCCGCCCCGCGCGCCATCTTCTTTAACGACTCCGTGACGGTGGGGTCAGTGCAGGGCGCCGAAGTCTATGAACTGGCGGCGCTCGACCCGAAGCAGGGCGTCATGTTCTACACCTTCGATATGAGGAAGGCGGCAAAGCCGGTCTTCGACCGCCGCGACGTCTGCATGCAGTGCCACCAGGGTCCGGCCACCGAAGGGGTTCCCGGGATTCTGGTGAGTTCCGTATATCCGGGCGGCGATGGCACGCCGGCATTCCGGGCGGGCCTGGTGACGACGGATCAACGGACGCCGTTCGACGAACGCTGGGGCGGCTGGTACGTGACCGGCACGCACGGAATGCTGCGGCATCGCGGCAATGCGGTGAGCCGCGATCTGCACCGCCCGCAGGACCTCGACCAGCATGAATCGCAGAACCTGACGAGTCTCGACCGCAAGGTGAACGTCAATGGCCCGACCTTCCTCACCAACACGAGCGACATCGTGGCTCTCATGACGCTGGAGCACCAGACGCGCATGACGAATCTGATCACGCGCATCGGCTGGGACACTCGTGTGGCCCTGAACAACGGCAGCCTGCCCGAATTCAGCAAGCGGCTCGATGAGGAAGTGGACGAAATCGTGACCTACATGCTCTATGCCGATGAAGCGCCGCTGCGCGACACCGTGCAGGGCGTTTCGACCTTCACGAAGACCTTCCCGGAGCGGGGGCCGCGCGACCGCAATGGCCGCTCCCTGCGCGACTTCGACCTGCACACAAAACTGTTCCGGTATCCGATGACCTACATGATCTACAGCGAAGCCTTCGACAGCATGCCTGACGAGGCGCGGGACCGCATTTATCACCGGCTGCACGATGTACTGACGGGCGCCGACCATAACGCGAAATTTGCGAAGCTGGCCGCGGCAGACCGTCAGGCTGTTCTCGAAATTCTAAAAGACACGAAAACGAACCTGCCGGCGTGGTGGCAAAGTGTTGGCACGCAGACCACTGGCAAGCAAGAGGCTGGGCACTAACATGAAAACTTCAGGATTGATGAAATGGATTTTGGCCGGCTCGGCGGGCGCATTAGCGCTGACCGCGCTGACGGCGGCAACTCCCGGCGAAGACTCCTGGATCCCCTTCGACGACCCGGCCATCGAGTATTACAACGCGCCGGTGGACGACGCGTTCGCTCGCCTCGGCCAGCAAATTCAGAGCGGCAAGGTGAAACTGGAATTCAACGAGAAGGGGCGCGGATATCTGGAGTCGCTGCTGAAGGCTCTCAAGATCAACGTGGATTCCCAAGTGCTGGTATTTTCCAAAACCAGCTTCCAGACGCCGAAGATCGGCCCGCGCGATCCACGGGCGATTTTCTTCAACGACGAAGTGTCGGTCGGTTCCGTGCAGAACAGCGATGTGCTGGAACTGGCGGCGCTGGACCCGAAACAAGGCGTAATTTTTTACACCTTTAACAACGTGAAGACGGACAAACCGGAGTTCGACCGCCGCGATGTCTGCCTGCAGTGCCATCAGGGGCTGAACACGGTTGGCGTCCCCGGGATTGTAGTGAGTTCGGTCTACGCGGGCGGCGACGGCATGCCGGCCTTCCGCGGCTCCCACAAGGGCACTGACGGGCGGAGCAAAATGGAAGACCGCTGGGGCGGCTGGTATGTCACTGGCACGCACGGCGAGCAGAGGCACATGGGCAACGCGGTTTCGCACGACCCGGCGAATCCGACCGACCTCGAAGTCTACGGCACACAGAACCTCCTGAGCCTTGAGAAGAAAGCGGACCTGAACCGGCCAACCTATCTGGTTAAGACAAGCGACATTGTGGCGCTCATGACGCTGGAGCACCAGACGCGCATGACCAATCTGATGACCCGCGTGGGCTGGGAAGCGCGCATCGCGATTACGGCGGGGAAGAATCCCGTGGAGCAGGAGAACGTCAGGACGGACCTCGAAGACATGGTGACGTACATGGTGTTCGCCGACGAGGCTCTGCTGCACGATTCGGTGAAGGGCGTTTCCACCTTCACCGAAACATTCCAGAAGCGCGGGCCACGCGACAGCAAAGGCCGCTCGCTGCGGGATTTCGATCTGAACACGCGGCTGTTCAAATACCCGCTGAGCTACATGATCTACACCGAGGCATTCGACAATCTGCCGGATGCAGTGCGCAGCCAGGTTTATATGCGGCTCCATGACGTGCTGACTGGCAGGGATGAGAACCCGAAGTTCAAGCTGCTCAGCGCTGAAAAGCGGCAGGCGGCACTCGAGATTCTGCGCGAGACAAAGAAGAACATTCCGGCGTACTTCCGCGAAGCCACGGTTCCAACCAGCGCCGGGAACTGATCTTAATTGACAGCGCCCGGTCCCCGCGTGCCATCGTAACGGTTAGATGGCTCGCTGCAAAAAAACGATCAACAGGATGAGAGCGGCCGGCATCGCGCTGGCCGCTTTCGCTTTTGTTGCCGGCGTGAGCGGGGCCATCGTGGAGGTAGTGCGGATGCCGATCGACGATCCGGCCATCCGTTATAGCGAAACCCCGCCGTTGGACCCGGTGTCGAAACTGGCGATCAAAATCGCGGACGGGTCGGCAAAACTCGATTTCGCGAGCGACGGCACAGGCTATTTGCCGAGCCTCCTTGCAAACCTCGGCATCAACGTGGATTCGCAGGTGCTGGTGTTTTCAAAGACCAGTTTTCAGTCGCCGAAGATTTCGCCTCGCACGCCGCGCGCGGTGTTCTTCAACGACACAGTGTCCGTGGGTTCGGTAAAGGGCGGCGAGGTGTACGAACTCGCCGCGCTCGACCCGAAGCAGGGCGTCATCTTCTACACGCTGAACGCGCGAAAAACAGAACTTCCCAAATTCGAGCGGCGCATCTCCTGCCTCGAATGCCACCAGTGCGCGGCGAATTCCAGCGTGCCTGGGTTCATGGTGTTCAGCGTCTTTCCAGGTGCCGACGGCACACCGTTTTCCTTCGACTTCACCGACCACCGGACACCGCTCGAACGAAGCTTCGGCGGCTGGTACGTGACGGGCACGCACGGCAGAGCGCGGCACCTCGGCAACGCTGTGGCGCGAAATCCGGACCGGCCCACGGATCTCGAAGCGCGCGCCACCCAGAACCAGACCAGCCTGCGCGATAAGTTCGACGCCTCCGGTTACCTGAGCCCCGTCAGCGACATTGTGGCTCTGATGACGCTGGAGCACCAGTCGCGCATGACGAACCTGATGATCCGTGCGGGCTGGGATGCACGTCTCGGCCGCGCAAGTGGCCGTCAGGGCGAGCAAGCGGCGCTTCGGCTCCGGAACGAGATCGAAGAACTGCTGTCCTACATGCTGTTCGCTGAAGAAGCGCCGCTGCGCGATCCGGTACGCGGGGTTTCCACCTTCACGAAGACGTTTGCGGAACGTGGCCCGCGCGATGCGCAGGGCCGCTCGCTGCGGGACTTCGATCTGAAGACGCGCATGTTCCGCTACCGGCTGAGCTACATGGTTTACAGCGAGGCGTTCGACCAGATGCCGGATGAGGTTCGCGAGCGGGCGCTCCGGCGGCTTTTCGAAGTGCTGACCGGGCGCGACACGAGCGCGCGGTTTGCGCCCATCGAGGCGGAAGAGCGGCGCGCTATCAAAGAGATTTTGCTGGAGACGAAGCCCGGCTTGCCGGAGTATTGGCGCGAGTAGCTGCCGCTAGTGTAGTGTCCAGGAATTAGCTGGACCGATCATTCGGCTGGTACTCGCGACTTCAGTCGCGTCCTTCGGCTGCAGAACCAACGCGGCTGAAGCCGCGTGTACCGGGGTATAACGAAGGAACTTCAGAAACACCACATTAGACGGCCGCCAGCCTGTTCGCCCCGGCGCCCTGCTTGCAGTACCAGAGCCACGTCCCTGCCAAACCATCCTCCAGCGGGATCGAAGGCTTCCAGCCCAGCGCCGTCAGCTTGCTGGTATCGAGCAACTTCCGCGGCGTGCCATCCGGCTTGGTGCGGTCGAACGTAATTCTGCCCTCAAAGCCCGTGATGCGCTGAACCATCTCCGCCAGTTCACGGATCGTCACGTCCTGGCCGGTCCCCACATTCACGATCTCCCGCCCCTCGTAATTTTGCATCAGGAACACCGCCGCACCGGCCAGATCGTCCACATGCAGGAACTCGCGCATCGGCGCGCCGGTCCCCCAGATCACCACCTCCGGGCTCCCGCTTGCGCGGGCTTCGCCGAACTTGCGCAGCAGCGCCGGAATCACGTGTGAAGTCTCCAGGTCGAAGTTATCGCCCTGCCCGTAGAGATTCGTCGGCATGGCGCTGATGGCGTTGAATCCGTATTGAACCCGATACGCTTCGGCGAGCTTGATGCCCGCGATCTTCGCCACCGCGTACCACTCATTGGTGGGTTCCAGCGCGCCGTTCAGCAGATACTCTTCCCGGATCGGCTGCGGCGCGAGCCGCGGGTACACGCACGAGGAGCCGAGAAACAATAACTTCTTCACTCCGTGCGTCCACGCGGCATGGATCACGTTGGTTTGCAGGGTGAGATTGTCGTAGATAAATTCCGCCGGATACGTGCTGTTGGCGACAATGCCCCCGACCTTTGCCGCCGCGAGAATAACGAACTCCGGCCGGGCCTCTTCAAAGAACGTATTCACCGCCCGCTGATCCCTCAAATCCAGTTCCGACCGCGTGCGAACAATCAGGTTCGTGAAGCCGTCGAGGCGCAGCCGCCGGCAGATGGCCGACCCCACGAGGCCTCTGTGTCCCGCGACAAAGATGCGGCTCTCCGGCGTCATGCGCAATTCGGTTCCGGCGTTCGTGTCAGGCATGAGGTGGTTCCAGTGGCGTTACCTCCTAGGGTACTGCGTGGCCAAAAACAAGAAGCTCCCGGCCGTCCGGATCGGGCAGCCGGGAGTCGGTCAGTTTCGATGCGCTGTCGCCGTTACCGCTTCACGGGAAGGCCGTCGACTTCGATCCAGGCCAGATCCGCCCAGCCACCGTTGCCGTGGCCGCCGCCGGGCATGAGATCGACGAAGCCGATTTCATCCACCCTGGTCAGGTCCAGGTTGGTCACCCAGCCACCGCCGCCAACGCTGGTGAGATTGACCATGGTTTTGGGGTCGATTTTACGCCACCGAACATTTGTAAGGTTGTATTCGCTGGTGTGCCAGTCGATCGCATAGCCATCGCCGATGTCGCCGACATACATGGTTCCATCGGCGGTCTTGATGAGCGGACGGACGACGTGGAAGCCTTCGGCTTTGCCGTTCCAGATGAGTTTGCCGAGACCGGTGAGGTCGACCATGCTCGACTTATTGCGGATGGTGAGGCCGCAGGGAGTGCGGCAGGTGCCGGTGAAGGTATGGGCCGGGTCGTTAGCGAAACGCTTGTTTTCCCAGATGCCGCCCCAGTCGGGGTCCGCGTGGGGCGCGTCGCCGTAGAGCTTCATTTCGAGGTTGGGGTCGGCGACGGAGGTGGAATCGATGGGATGCTCGGGAACACCGGTGTGGTTCCAGGCCACCTTGAAGAAGACGGGCGGGCGGTGATCTTCTGGGTTGTCGGCCTTCTTTTTGGGCGCGGCATTCTTGCCGGCCGAGCCGTCCTGGGCGAGCGAACTGCCGGCCAGCCAGCAGAGGGACGCGCCCAGGGCGAGGGTGGCGAAGACTACAAAACGGTTCATGCGATCTCCTTACAGGTGTATGAGTCGCAAGAATTTTATCAGAGGGGCCAGATGGCGTCGATGGGCCAACAGGCCCCGGGGCCGCTCTTCACCCCAGGTCAGTATTCGCGCTATTTCTTTCCCCTGCCACTCGCGATGGCTTCATCCGAGCTACTGGAGAAGAGTTGACGGCCGTCCGGCAGTTTAGCCGACCGGGCAATGCAGGTGTGCGCCATATCCTTCGCAGGGAAGCCCTCGATCGAGATGTGGTCACCGGCTTTCAGCGTATTCTTGTTCCAGCCCATGTGGGAGAGCCCGCTCGGTGAGCCGCCTTCGCATTGCCACGGAACGATGGTGCCACCGGCGTCTTTCGCGTCGATATAAATCCAGATATGTGGATTCATCCATTGGACCCTGGTCACGATACCGGTCAAAGACAGCGGCTTACCTGAGTCGTACTCTGCAATGAAAGAGTGATGCGCCGGCAGAGGCAGCACGGTCGCGAATACGGCGGCACACATCAGCCCCGCTCCTGAAATCCTGCGCCCGGCGTTCACCAATAACTCCCCCGTTGATTCCTGTGGAAAGATTACCACCGTGAGCGTATCCCCCCTTGGTCACTAGCCTGGTCACGAGGCCAGCAGCACAGCCTCCTCGTCCCTCGCCGGACGAGCGCGGGCCAGTTCCTGCGCCACCTGCGCGAAGGCGGCCTCCGCCGAATCCGGCTTGCCAAAAAGATATCCCTGTACCTCATCGCAGCCAAGGCTTCGCAGCAATTCGGCCTGCGCTTCGGTTTCGATCCCTTCCGTCACCACGCGTAACCCGAGCGCCTGCGCCATTGCAATGATCGAACGCACCATGGACACCGATTGCGGGTTCCGGTCCAGATCCCGGACAAAGGAACGATCGATCTTCAGCGCGTCCACCGACATGCGCTGCAGGTAGCTCAGAGACGAATAGCCCGTCCCGAAGTCGTCAATGGCGATGCCGATCCCGAGTTCGCGCAGCCGCCGGATGCGGGAGAGGCCCTGCTCGATGTCGCGGATCAGCACGCCCTCGGTCAATTCCAGTTCGAGGCGCGCCGGATCGAGTCCCGCCTCGCTGACAGCGTCCACCACGCTTTCGACAAAATCCTGCCGCGCGAACTGAACCGGCGATACGTTCACTGCAACCGATACGGCAGAACCCGCCTGCTGCCAGCGCCGCGCCTCACGGCAGGCCGCCCGCAGCATCAGGCGCCCGATGGCCGCTATCGCTCCCGTTTCCTCGGCTACCGGGATGAAGCGTGCCGGACTCACTTCGCCCAGTTCGCGGCTGCGCCAGCGGCTCAGCGCTTCGAATCGGACCAGCCGTCCGGTACGCAAATCGTACTGCGGCTGAAAGGCAGCGTAGATTTCCCTCGAATCAATAGCAGTCCGCAGATTGCTTTCGATGCGCAGACGTTCCACCGCGTCCTCGCGCATATCGGCGGTAAAGAAGCTGTACCGGTTGCGGCCGCTGCGCTTCGATTCGTACATCGCCGCATCCGCGTTCTGCAGCAGCGTGCCGGCATCCCGGCCGTCGGCAGGGCAGAAGGCGATGC
>Ga0209698_10005216_pt1 | contig 14120 bp, 13 predicted proteins | sample LitLauG_LLR_2012_FD_187203 | JGI IMG/M metagenome (GOLD analysis project Ga0209698, IMG submission 187203) | Freshwater sediment microbial communities from Pennsylvania, USA - Little Laurel Run_MetaG_LLR_2012 (SPAdes) (version 2) | ecosystem: Environmental > Aquatic > Freshwater > Creek >... | reverse complement strand
GCTGGTACCTATACGCAACCGGCAAAATGTACGGGGGTCGGAGGGAACCGATAGTGGAACCGGGATGATGGCATAACGGATTATTGGGGCTAACGACGTGCATTTGCATCTGTGCCCCACATGCCCGTGGGAAGCGGCGCTTGCGAAGGGGTCAACTTACTTCTCAGAAGGTCGAGCGGAGTTGAGCATGTCATTTGTCCTCTGGGTTACACTAACGATTCCGCCGGTCTGACGATTCTCCAGTTGAAGCAGAGAGATGCTGCCGATGTGCTACGGGCTTGGCTTGAGACGAAACCGATGCACTTCGCCTGCGAAGCTGCACAATCTGGATAGCCGCTCAAAACAGTGCCGGCAGACGATAGAGTGGACTGTGACATGCGCTTTCTCTTGATTTTGCTGAATCCCGGGATCATTGGGATGTTGGCCCTCTTCCTGTCCGTGATCTGGATGCTCAGGGACCAGAAGGACAGGACGAGGCCGATGCTTGTGTTTGCGCTCACCCTGAACCTCTTTTTCGGTTTTCTCCTTACAGTCTTTATGAGCAGGGAGGGCGGACTTCTTCCCTGGAAGTACGATCATGTTCTGTTCGCGCTGGATAGGACGCTTGGGGTTTCGGCTGCTGAGATTGCGCGGCCGTTGCAAGGATTCTGGAAGATTCCTCTCATTGTGATTTATCAGCTGATGGTTCCCATGATGATCTGCTGGTTCCTGGTGACGGAATACGCGAAGGCGCGTGGCTCGGTGGTGCTGGCCTATGTTGGCGAGCTTGTCGCGGGACCGATCCTCTATGCCGTGCTGCCTGGATGCGGGCCCGTTTATGCCTTTGGCACGCATTGGCTCAATACCCAGCAGGTTCAGGCGGGCACCATAAAGCTTGCAGCGATGCCGAACGCGTTCCCATCCCTGCACATGGGCACGGCAATGGTGTTTGTGCTCTTTGCGCCGGGAAGATTATGGCGAGCGGTGTCTCTGGCGTTTCTGTTCGGCACCGGGTTAGCCACGCTCTCCACGGGAGAACATTACGTGATCGACCTGGTTGCAGGACTTGTATTCGGCTGTTTCGCGGCAAGCGTGGGGTACGGCAGATTCAGGAGTGCGCTGCTCTATCTCGGAGTCGTGCTCTGCTGGTCGCTCACGGTTCGATTTGCATACCCGTTTCTGATTGCGCACGCCGGCCTGCTGCGAATCCTGGCGGCCATTACGGTGGCTTTGGCGGTGCGGGCGGTATACAGGGAGTGGCGCATTCCGGCCATTTCTGTGGGTCAAACTGCCGGGCAAAGTGAGCAGGCAGCCGCCGTTGCCGAGTGAGCGCAGAAGGCACTGCCCTATGCGATCGCTTGATCAAGCACTCAGAACATCGGGGCCAGCTGCGAGAGTAGCGGGGGAAAACTCGAGCAAGTCTCCGGATTGAGTCTGCGTGTCGCGGATGGTGCCAGCGGGAAGCTCGAGCACGGAGTGCGCGGAGAAACAGGCAGAGAGCCGCCAGGGACCTACGGCGCTCCTGGCCTTTCTGACGATGTTCTTGCGGTCCAGATAGACCAGATCAATGGGAAACCGCATAAAGAAGGTGTGGACAGATTCACAAGGCACGATCCACAGACCTTCCCCAGGGGCAAGCCCATCGCGGCCGAGGAGGCCCTTGTTGCGCTTGGGTCCGCTGTCGGCAACTTCGAGGCGAGCGGCAAGCACCGTGGCGCGCGCCGGGTTTGTGACTTGAAGGAGATGATGGGGTGTTGAAGACGCGCTCGCAGCCGGCTGTCCCTCAAGCTTCATGGCTACCCAACCGATCGGATTCATCTGCCGTCCCTGATCTCAGAGCATTGCCGTAGTGGTCCACGGACTAACTATGGAGGAGTTGTGGGAACGGGCATGCCGCCAGTGCTGCCGCCACCGCTTGTGCCAGTCATGGATGAAGCGGCGCCAAAGCCTCCCGTGGAGCCTTCGATTACCAGGGACTTCTCCGGCTTCATGCTTTGGATCAACGTTTCGACCGGAATCACATCCGGTTTGGGAGCAGGTGTGTTGGCAGCCGTTTTGGCGTCCGGCTGATTCATGGGGTTATTGGAGTTGGACGGCAGGAACTTGATGGGATACTTGACTGAAGGCGGAGCTGTGCCTACTTCAGTGGGCGCGACGATCTCCGGCGTCACCAGCACCATCAACTCGGTGTTGGTTCTGTTCTTCGCCTTGGAGGTGAAGAACTTGCCCAGAATCGGGATGTCGCCAATGAACGGTATCTTCTCGAATGTCTCGTTTTCGCGGTTGTCGATGAGTCCGCCAATGACAAAGGACTGGCCATCGCTGAGCTCGACTTCGGTCTTCACCTTGCGGGTGGTAATTGCAGGCACGTTGAAGCCCGATATCTGGATAGCGTTTGAGAAGTCGAGGGCGCTGACTTCGGGCGCCACCTGCAGGCGGATGGTTCCGCGCGGGGTGATTGTCGGGATGAAGTTGAGCCTGACACCATATTCCTTGAACTGAATGGAGACCGAGGCGCCGGCGGCGCTGCCCTGGACCATCGGGTAAGGGTATTCTCCGCCCGCCAGGAAGCTGGCCTCCTGGCCATCCGTGGCCACGATGTTCGGCTCAGCGAGAACTTCCACCACGCCCGTTGTCTCCAGAGCCTCGATGGTCGCGCCCGAACTGAGGCCCGGGAAGAACGCAAAAAGGTTGAGCTCATTGGAAAGAACGGCTGAATTTCCGCCAGCGGAGACGCCGCCCGAAGAGGCGGACCCTCCGATGTTTGGCGGGGAGAACTGGCCAGTCGAAAGGCCGCCGACTGCGTTGCCCAGGCCGAGATCGAACAGATTGATGCCGAGCGATTTCGCCTTGCTGCGGTCCACGCTGGCGAAGCGCACCTTGAGCATGATCTGCGGGTCGGACTTTGGCACCTCGACGTTAAGCAGGTTGACAACCTTGCCTACGGTGGAGGCGATCTGCACCGCGCGCGAGACGCTGGTCAGATCTTTCACCGTGCCGCGCAGATAGATAACACCATTCTCGGAAGTGGCCTTGACTTGCTGCCCTGGAAGCTCTGTGGTCAGCTCACGGTGCACGGCTTCCATGTTGTTGTCTAATCCTGCGGTGCTGGCGCGAACCGTGACGTTGAAGAACTGCCGGCCGCCGCGATCATCCCAGATGATCAGGCTTGTTTCTCCGGGAGCCTTGCCATTCACCATGATCTCGTTGGGGCTGATGGCGGAGGCTTCGGCGACCTCGCCCAGTCCGATGGCCACCCTTGTCGCGGGACGCACGCAATCTACAAGAACGGTTTTTCCCACGGCTACTGAAAGTTCGTTTGAAGAGTCCTGAAAAGAGATGCCGGAGGATTGAGATGGAAGCGCTGGAGCCTGAGCGCGGAGACCCTGCCCTGCAAGAACGGCCAGGCACAACGCGATATTAAATGCGATGAAGTTACCGGCGTTCGCTCTCACTGCTTCGCCTCGGGAGATCTGAATTTTTCTTCGCTGGTCTTGTTTCCATTGATCACTTCAATGGTGAAGACCTTGGATGCGGCCCTGGGAGCGCGCCTAACGCCCCGCGGAATAGCAGGCGCCTCTCCAAATATCTGGCCCATTGAGTCGTTTGAAACCTTGGTGATCTTGGTATCTAACGGATTCCGCAACACAAGCTGAATCTTCAATTCGCCGCTTGCCAGGCTAAGTGTCTGTGCCTGTTCCGGTGTGACCAGGAGGTTTACAACCTGCACCTGCTGCGGCTTTCCTTCAGCGTCTTTCTGAATGTCGGTGCCGGCCGACAGAACCTGGATGTTCTGAAGAATCGTCTTGGTAACTGTGCCTTGAGTAGCCGATGTCGCCCCAGGAGGGTTGCCGGAAGCGAGGACGTCGACGCGCATGCCGGGAGTAACGAATCCAGCCACGCCGACAACCTGATCGACTTTGACCGCCAAGGCTCTCATGCCCTGGGGAATGGTGGCCGCGAGTCCTCCACCGGAACCGACGGGCGCAAGCCGCGTGTCGAGAATCGGCTCGCCCTGATACAGCTCCGAGATCACGCCACGGCCGATCAACTCCTCCGGCTTGAGAAACGTGCCCTTCGGAAGCGTACCCTGGATTTCCACGGTGGTCAGATCAGGAGCCGCCAGCACAGAACCGAGCTTGATGTCCGTGGCGGCGGCTACAACGCGGGTTGTAACCACCGGCTTAGCGGCCGTCATACGCGCACCGACAATCTTGTAGACCAGAAAGGCGCACGCACCGGCGATCACGAACGAGATAAGGAGAATTGTCAGCAGCCTTCGATTCATAGGAAATCCTGCAAAAACTGGCTTCCGTGCCAGACTTACTTATCGGCCTAGCGCGCCAATCTCTGCAGCCAGGGTTACAAAATCCGTAAATCAGGCAATGCCCGCCCGGAGCGTTGAAAAGCACCCGATTCAGACCGATCGCGGTCTTAGTTTATGCTCCACCCGGAGCTTACACCTGCACGTTTTGGGGTCAAATACAACTTAGGTATCAAGAGAGCCATGGGGCGGCGCAGCGACTTGCGCGATCCTGATAAAGGCTACAATGGGTTGAGGTAAGAGGCGGCAGGGAGGGAGTTCATCTGTACATGACATCTTCCCGCACGATAACGCTCTTTACAGAGAGTCGTGATGTCAGTCAGCAGTCGACCTCTTTTGTTTATTCAGTTCTGTTCCATTGCACGGCAGCGAGCCTTCTTTCCTTCGGGGTGATGTACACTCCGCATCTTGACACCAGTGCGATCGCCCGGCGTTACACGGTGCGCAATATCGATCTGGAAACGCCTGAGCAACAGAAGCGGCGCGCTGAGCTGGGCAAGGTGAAGTATCCAGGCCAGCCTCCAAAACCGCAGCCGGCGAAGCCGAAAGCCGGCAAGCCGGTTGATCAACCGCCATTGTTGCGGCAGATTGCGAAAGCCCAGAAGGGGCCGCAGACCCTGGTGCAACCGGATCTTCCCACTCAAATCGCACTCACCAAGGAAGTCCCGGTCCCCACGATGGTGATCTGGTCTCCGAAGCAGACCGAAGTGACGACGGTGGTTGCGCCTCAGCCGGAAAAAGCTACAGCGGCAGACGTGAAGGCGATGCCCGATCCACCCAACCAGGAAATGGATCTGTCCGACATCAGCATCTCGACGAATCCAGTGGCTGCGCCAAAGCTGCCAACCCTGCCCAGCACAACGTCTCCAGTTACCATTCAGTCTCCGGATCGAGTGCAGTTGCCGCCGGCAACGGTGTCGCAGTCCACAGCGCAACCAACTCCCGCCGCGATCATGTCACTCTCCGATCTGCAGATGGCGCAGGGAGCGGTGGTGCTGCCTCCGGTAAACGAGAGCGCTGCTTCGGATTCGCAAGGGGCTCTTGCACCCGGGCCTGCCAAGGAGCCTTCTGCGCCGGGAAAGGGCAACGATGCCGGCAATGCAGGCGCGGGAACGAGCACAGGGGGTGCGGCGGATCCTCCCGGACAGCCCGCAGTTGTCGCGAAGCTCGACGGGCCAGGATCTGCGCCTTCCCAGGGAGCGGACGCCGGCGCCGACCAGACCGGCCAGCCATCCGCCACAAAGATCACTCTTCCCAGAGATGGGCAGTTCGGCGCGGTGGTGGTGGGAGAGGCGCTTGACGAGCAGTATCCCGAATTGGCCACGGTGTGGGGTGGCAGATTGGCCTACACGGTCTTTCTTCACGTTGGGCTGGCACGGAGCTGGATTCTGCAATACTCGCTGCCTCGTTCAGACGAAGCAGCGGCGGCAGGCAATGTCGCGCGGCTTGAGGCGCCCTGGCCTTACAACATCGTGCGCCCTAACCTCACATTCGGACCGGTGGACGGCAACACGATTATGGTTCACGGGTTTGTGAATCAGGCCGGCCGGTTCGAAGGCCTCAACATCGTTTTCCCGCCCCAGTTTCCGCTCGCCGAGTTTGTGCTCAAGTCGCTTGAGAATTGGCAATTCAGGCCGGCCAGCCAGAACGGGCAGGTGGCCCGAGTGGAAGTGCTGCTGATCATTCCCGAAGAAATGTAATTCTTTGCAGGGGTAAAGCCAAACACCCCGCCAGATTCAGTATTCGAATCTGACGGGGTGCGGGGTGCGCCTTCCTCCGGCGTCTATGTTGCAGTGTTGGGTATAAGTCGGGGCTGGGTGAAGCTGGACGCAATGGACAGGAAGATGTCTGCGAGGCTGGTTACCGTGTGCGAGGCGTCCTGGCAGGTGCTGCCCGATCCGCTCTGGTTGTAGTCGGAGTAGAAGTTGCCTAACGACGAGGCGATATTCTCCATCGTGATGCAGGGGGTTAGCTGCGAAATGGTGAACGATGCGTTCAGCGGCCTTTGAAAAGTGAGCAGCGTGGTGTCGGTGTTTCCATCTCCGGAATAGCACCCCGTTTGCTCCGAGCCATAGGCGACCGAGTACATGTTGATACCATCCGCAGCCGCGTCCTGGGCTGCAATGATCGCCTGCTGGCACTCATCGTTGGCATCGGGGTAATACCCGGTACCGGTCAGAGTGTTCAGCCCGGCGGTGGATGGAACCGCGGTATAGGTGGATGAAGTTGGGAAATCGCCCGTAGCGGCGACCAGGTTCGCCTGACCGTCGCTGAGGAAGATCATGGCGTTATTGGTTCCTGCATTCAGTTTCTGTTCGGCCAAGAGCGCGTTCTCCGCAGCATAGATGATGCTGCCATAATAGGTGATACCGCCCGTGTAAGCGCCCTGGAGACCGCCGGTGCCGCTGCCGGGCTGGCTGATGGGCTTCATGCACTTGGTGATGGCTTTCACGATCGAAGAACTCGAGTTCAGGCCATTGGTTTGCGTTGGGTCGTAGTAATCGCTCACAAAGCCGTTGGCATCGGCATCGCTGGCGCCCAATGTGACCTCGTAGGTCTCAGTGAACGTGTTGTTGTGGTTGCTGTTCTGCCAGTATTGGATTGGCGTGTAGGAGGATGCACCAACCACCGGCAGAGAATAGATCTGGAAGGTTGGCTGGCTGTAGCTGCTGCAGGCGTTTTCATTGGTCACAGAAGCCGTTGAGACACCCGGAAAACCGAAGAGCGCCACGTGAAAATTGGCGGTTGAGTTGGTGCAGCTCGATGCGCCGGACTTGCAGGGGTTGGTGGATTTGAGCATGGCCTGAATACCGTTCAAGGCGCACTGGAACTCGGTCACGTTGCTTCCGCAGTTGGTATCGTTCGTGCTCATGGAGCCAGTGGCGTCAAGAACAATCGCCACATTCCAGGGCTGTGCCTGCCCCTGCATGGAAGCAGTCGCGGTGGCGGCCACGGTCAGTTGTGGAACCTTGAAGAGCTTCATAAAATACGTGGGAATGGTGGCCTTCTGAGTGACCCTGACGGCATTTGCCTGGCCATTGGTGCCGCAGGTGGTCCCAGTCGGCTGCAGCGCATTGAGGCAGACAGTCGACACGGTCGTAGTCACTGTTCCCAGGTTCTGGTTGACGTTCATATCCCCGGAGCTCGCACTGTAAAGGGTGGCTTCAGTGGTGGCATTGTTGGTTGACGAGGTGTTGTACACAAGCCCCGCCGCCGCCAGCACCGCGGCGTTGGCGTAGTTCTGAAGCTGGGCATGTGTTACGTAGGCGCGGCCTACGTCGATAGACATCCCGCCCATTCCCAGCATTCCGACCGTCGCCAGTCCCACCCATGGGAGCACCTGCCCACGCCGATCGTTAAGGAATCTGCGGACAAAAGACATTCTGATCGTTTTCATAGGAATTGCCTCGATGATGCGGTGTTTAGTATTCATATTCAGTGACCTTGGCACTTAATTGACAACTGGATCCGAATTTGACTCCGTAGATATTCAGGCTGCAGGGATAGGTGGCGTATACGGTTACGGACGAACCCTGCACTAGGTTTGTTTGCGCGCCGGAGCAACTGTTCCCGGTTTGTGTTGGCGTGGTGCCGTTCATCACAACCGTCATGGAGATATTCGCCGGAAGAAGGTTGGGCGCGGCGTTCTTGAGCGCGGTGAACGTGTCGGCGCAGGGGTTTGTCGAAGTGGTCCGGATTTGCGCCAGGTATTGCCCAGCGGAGCCCACAGCCTGCGTCAGGGTGAGCTGGTTGCTGAAGGTAATACCGAACGCACAGATTCCGGTGACAATGCCCAGCAGCACCGGCATGGTCAATGCAATTTCAAGCAGCGCCCCGCCATCGTCGCCATGGGCAAGGGATGCATGAGCGCGGCCGCCAATCGAATGGCGCAGAGCGCGCCGTTCCATTGCCCCAACCAATTGTTTGAGGCCGCGTATGAGGTTTCTGGCTTGCCTGCGCAAGCCGCTTGAAGTCTTCATCTTTCTCTCTCTCCCGGCGTCGTTCGCCATGCTTTTCCGGCTCAGCAACGCCACTGTCAGCAAGGCACTCGCGGACCGGCGTTCGCCGGCCCGCGCGCGCCTAGCCTTTCCCTTTCATAAGCCGTTGAAGGAATCGCGCGAATTCCTTTTTGCTTACCACGTCCATGTTTTGAGTCAGCCCTTTGCGCGCATTACTCTCATCGAGCAGGAAGAACTGCAGGCCCACCCCATCGTTTCCCCACCTGACTGCCCGGGACATGACCGCGATCGACCGTTCGGCGATCTCCTCCCCGTCGCCTGTTTTTTGCAAGGTCATAAGAACCAGGGTTCCTGGAAACCAGCGCTCTTCCGTTATCAGATATAGTCCCGAGGCGCTTATGTCGTGGACTGTGTGCGCCTTTGGTGCAGCGCCGTTCCAGTAGTAGGCTGCAACACCGGGAGCCTTCTCCCGGGGAGCCTTGCGGGGATCCGGCGACCACCAGCGTTCGAGCCAGTTCTTCGGCGGCCTCACGGCCTTTATCCCAGGCTCGATGAGACTCATCTCATGGGCTTGCAGGACATTGACCTGGTCCTGCTCAGAGCGAGACTCCAACTCGAGCAGTCCGGGCCCCCCGCTCCAGAGGGGCTGTTCTCTGAGCAAGACCGCACCTTGGACCTCGCTGGATTCGTCCAGGGCAACGGTGTTCCCATTGGTTGCTTGTTGCGAGATCCATTCGAGTCGTCCCTCCATCTCCTCGGCGGTACACAACACCATCTGATCGCCGGCCTGGGTCTGCGACGAGTAAATCGAGTGGGCGGGCAAGACCAGCACACTGGTGGCTCGCGGACGCGAAGGACTGGCCAGGAAGGTAGGGTACGATTCGACGGTCTCGATGACCTGGCAGTCCTCGTCAAGATAGATCAAGTCGAGAGGGGAAATGAGACCGGTCATGGGGATACCGTGGAAGGGGGTCAGCCACAGTCCTTCGCCGGACTTGAGTTCCTGCTCAGAAAGGCGGTCTTCGAGGTTGGCGTACGAGAGTTCGGCCGCGGTCACCTCCAGGCCGAGAAAGCACTCTCTGGTCTGGTTGTAGGCGCAGTGCGGCCTCGGTTCCACAGAGGCTAATGCGATTGGCGCGTGCTTCGCAACCGGTTCCGCACCCATATCCCCAGTCGGCCATTCAATTTTGTTTGTCAGTTGCATTCGAGTTCTCCATTTCCCAATCGAATTGGCTGGGCACAAATGGGCGCAGTTCACCTGTCCTGCCGAAAGGGGGAGTTTTTTGACAATTGCCGCGCGAGCGACAAGATCCCCTTACGGCAGGAGAATCAGTTATTTGGCGGCGCACGCCTGGTTCCGCGGCGCCGTCAGTTCAGTTTGCAGATCCGGGCTACTTTACCCGTGTGCGGCGACGCTGAATGAGAATAACCAGCACAATCACAAACAGCACACCAGAAACTATCCGGATAATCGTGGTACCGTCCATTGCGGCTTCCTTCCTCTGAGAGAATCCTACCTACGCTACCAATCGTAACGGAACCAGGGAGTATCAATGCCGGATTCGGCGCCGATTTTCCTGGTTTGCGCAATTGTAGAACCCATCAGCGGCAGCCGGTTTGGTTCGAGCGGCGCCGCTGAGTTCAGGGAACAATCCGCGTTAACTGACCCGAGTCCGGCGGCGCTGAACCAGAATAATCAGCACGACAAGAAAGAGCACACCGGAAACAATCCGGATAATCAGGGTACCGTCCATGTCCATTCCTCCTTCCATCAATGATCAAGAAACGTTTTAAACGACTCCATCATCAAAATCACCGCAGGTCCCAAGACAACCAGGAAGAGTGCGGGAAAGATGAAAAACACAAGTGGGAAGACCAGCTTGACAGTGGTCTTTGCCGCCATCTCCTCGACCTGCTGAATACGTTGAGCTCTGAGGGTGTCAGCATGTTGGCGCAACGTTTTGGCCACGCTGGTTCCAAACTGCTCCGACTGAACCAGAACCGAAACCAGGTTGCGGAGACTATCGACGCCGGTGCGTTCGGCAAGATGTTTCCAGGCATCCGAGCGGGCGCGACCAGCGCGCTGCTCGAGCACGAGGACGCCGAATTCGTCGCACAGTTCCGGTTGCGCTCTTTTCAGTTCCTCCGCGGTTCGAGCGGTAGCCTGGTCCAGGCTGAGGCCGGCTTCGATGCAGATCACGAGCAGATCGAGCACATCCGGCAGGCCGCGCTCCATCTTCTTTTGCCGGGTGGAAATCATTCTTCCCAGCCAGAAATCCGGAGCCAGGAATCCCAGACCGAGGCAAGAGGCATACACGAAGAACGGGCTGATGCTGGCCAGGTTGGTGACGAGCGAAACCGCGCAAAGCCCGAGCGGAACCAGAACTTTGGATCCATAAAAAATCTTGACCGCGGACTCGTTGCGAAGGCCGGCGCGGGAGAGGCGCTGCAGCACAATCGAGATCTCCGCCTGGCTCTTCGGCAGCAAGTGCTCGAAGTGTTCCACCGCGCCACCGATCGAGAAGCCGGTCTCGCGGATGGTGCTCAATACATTTCTTTTCTTGGGGCGGGGATTAATCGCCTCGGCGATCCGCTGGGGCAGGGCTTCGCGATAGAACAGCATAAGCGCGCCGCTGGCGATCAGCAGAAACGCGGCAAAAAAAGCAATAATCACGAGTACCATAAGTCCCCTTCAAACTTCCATGTTGACGATCTGCCGGATGATCAATCCGCCCAGACATGTCATTCCAGCTGAGGTCCAGAGAAGCGTTACGCCGATTGGCCGGGTCCACAGAATGCTCATCATGGTCGGATTGACCGAGAAAAGCGCGATTCCCAGCACCACCGGCAGAAGGCTGAGGATCCACCCGGTAAGCCGGCCCTGCGCGGTATGGGTTCTGATTTGGCGCTTCAGGCGGAAACGTTCCCGAATGACATAAGAGGTCTTGTCGAGCACTTCGGCCAGGTTGCCACCGCTTTCCTTTTGAATCATGATGGCGGTTGCAACAATTCTGAGGTCCTGCAGCGGAACGCGGTCGATCAGGTTTTCGATGGCGGATTTCAGTTCAAGACCGTAATTCTGTTCTTCAAAACAGACCTTGAATTCTCCGCCCACGGGGTCGGGACATTCCCTGCCCACGAGGCCCATTGCGGCAATCAAGCTGTGACCGGCACGGAGGCCGCTAACCATCAAGTCGAGCGCTTCCGGCAACCCTTCTTCAAACTTGTTGAAACGCTGGCTCCGTTTGAATAGGACGAAGCCGAATGGACACATAGCCCCGACCACTCCAGCCCCCAGGGCCGGCAAAATGGCGGAGAAACGCCAATCGACGACATAGGACGGTACGGCGAAGCAGACTGCGGTCATCATGAGCAGCCTGCCTGCGCTCCAACTAAGGTTGGCCTGGTCAAGGACCTTGCGCAGGTAGGGTGTTAGCTCGAACTGAAGAAGCTTCTGGTTCAACCAGGGAATGCTGCTGATCTGATCGTCCTTGCGAAGATTGACAATCATGTCGCGCTGTTCCGGGGCTTCGGTGGCCAACGCGGAATCCAGTCTGTTCTGAACTTCTTTGGCCTTCTTGGCGGGCCCACTGGCGGCGATCAGCGGCAATGCTATGACCGCGAAGACGCCGATGAAAACCAGACCGATGATCAATAACATCGTTGCTCCCTCCCTTCCTATCAGTTGACCTGCGTCTCACGTTCGAACAAGCTGGGCGGCAAAATGATTCCCGAGACGCGGAGCCGTTCCAGAAACCGCGGACGAATCCGGCTGGGCGTGAAAACTCCTATGACTTTGCCGTCGGGGCCAATCCCTTTCTTGTTGAATGAAAAGATTTCCTGCATGCTGATCACGTTCTCTTCCATGCCGGTAATCTCTGAAATGCTTGTGACTTTGCGCGTACCGTCGCTAAGACGGGTTGCCTGCACCACGATGGTGATGGCCGAGGAGATCTGCTGGCGAACCGACTTCTCGGGCAGATTCATGTTGCCCATGGCCACCATGGATTCCAACCTGGAGATCGCGTCGCGCGGGGTGTTGGCGTGAATCGTGGTCATCGACCCTTCGTGGCCGGTGTTCATGGCCTGCAACATGTCGAAGGCTTCTTCGCCGCGGACCTCACCGATGATGATGCGGTCGGGACGCATACGGAGGCAATTGATGAGCAGTTGGCGCTGCTTGATGGCGCCCTGTCCTTCGATATTGGGCGGACGCGTCTCAAGGCGCACGATGTTCTCCTGCGCCAGCCTGAGTTCGGCCGCGTCTTCGATGGTCACCAGGCGCTCGTTGTTGGGAATGTACTGCGACAGAATATTGAGAAACGTGGTTTTGCCGGCGCCAGTACCGCCCGAGATAAGAATGCTGATTCTCGCTTTGACCGCGGCGGAGAGGACTTCCATCATCTCCGCGGAGATGCTGTTCAACTTGACCAGCTGATTTGCCGCCAGAGGGCCGGTACCGAAACGCCGAATCGACATCGAGGGCCCGTCCAGCGCGAGAGGAGGAATGATGGCGTTTACGCGGGAGCCATCGGGAAGGCGGGCATCCACCATCGGTGAAGACTCATCCACTCTTCGTCCAACACGCGAAACAATGCGGTCGATGATCTGCAGCAGGTGCCGGTCGTCGCGGAAGCTGGTAGTGACTCGCTGGAGCAGGCCGCCTTTTTCAATAAAGACGTGGTCCTTGTCGTTGACCAGGATGTCCGAGATTTTGGGATCGCGCAACAGCGGCTCCAGCGGACCGAGGCCGAAGACTTCGTCGAGCAGATCGGACTGAATTCTCTCCTGCTCGTCGAAACTCAGCGGTACCCGCTGATCGGCCATGATCTCCTTGACGATTCCCAAAACCGCCTGGCGCGCCTGGTTGGAATTGACGCGAGAGAGCTTCTCCAGATCGAGCTTCGAGATCAGGGTCCGATGAATATCCGCTTTGTAATTTTCCAGATTCAGCAGTTCCAAGTTTTACCTTCCATCCATATATCGATATGGGTCGCGAGAATCATCATCCGAATAAGCTGAAGCCCTTCTTCTTGGTCTCGACCGCCGGCTGGCCAATGACTGCCTTTGCCATCTTCCGGATCTGGCGCGAGATTGGCGAGTCGCCCTGCATCAGCGGGGTGGCGTCGATCTGCATGCGCTTCACGGAGGCAAAATCGTTGGGGATTTTCCAATGTACCGGACGAGTGAGAGCTTTGGCTATGTCCTGTTCTGAAACGCCAAGGATGCGCTGTTCATACCTGTTGACAACGACTTCAAGGTTGGGCCCGCCATCGCTGAATAGCTGCGAGATGAGGCGATTTGAGTTGCGCAACTCTGGAATGCCCGCCTGCGTTACGAGGTAGATGGTGGATGCGTCCCTGAAGAGAGCGGTTCCGGTCAAATCGGTTCTCGAACCCAGATCGACGACCACGTTGTCGAATTCCTGTCGAGCCACATCGATCAGCTTGTCAATGGCCTCATTGTCCGCCTGAAAGTGCTGGAATCTTCCCGGCGCGGCAAGCACCGAGACTCCCGAGCCGTGTTTAACCAACAACCTGGAAAGAAAGGCCCCGTCCAGCCGTTCGTATTGTTGGAGGGCGTCTATGGCGGAAAACTCCGCGACGATTCCCAGGTTCAAAGCGGCGTCGCCAAATGGGAGATCCAGGTCGATCAGCAGAGTATTCTGGCCAGGCTCCTGGGCCAGGGCCACGGCGAAATTGCAGGCCAACGTTGTGACGCCGGTGCCGCCCTTTGCGCCCATGAACGTTAAAAGCCTTCCGCCCTCCTTCTTGCGACTGACTTGAACCGGGCGGGCAACGGGCCGGCGAGCTGTGGCGCGCACCAGAGACTCCGCCACCGCGCCAAACTCGAGGGGG
>Ga0209698_10005215_pt1 | contig 14122 bp, 9 predicted proteins | sample LitLauG_LLR_2012_FD_187203 | JGI IMG/M metagenome (GOLD analysis project Ga0209698, IMG submission 187203) | Freshwater sediment microbial communities from Pennsylvania, USA - Little Laurel Run_MetaG_LLR_2012 (SPAdes) (version 2) | ecosystem: Environmental > Aquatic > Freshwater > Creek >... | reverse complement strand
GCCAGGTCGCGTCGGAAATCTTGAAGAGCAGATCCTTCGCCTTGAAGGTATTGATGACGCGGCCGTCTTTGACGGAGCGGGTGGAGAAATCGTTGTCGCGGAGCACGGAGACCATGAAGTCGTCGGTGACGCGGACGGAGTTGTTGGCGTTCTGGAAGAAGATGGAGGAATAGGCGTCGGAGTCAGGATGCGAGCCGTCGTAGCCCTGGGCAACGAGGGCGTGCGCCTTGGCCTCTTCTTTCGACTTGCACTCGATGAAGTCGATGATGTCAGGATGGTCGATATTGAGGATCACCATCTTGGCCGCGCGGCGAGTCTTGCCGCCCGACTTGATGACGCCAGCGAAGGCGTCGAAACCCTTCATGAAGCTGAGCGGGCCGCTGGCAGTGCCGCCGCCACTGAGGCCTTCGGTGGAAGAGCGCAGCGGAGAGAGATTCGTGCCGGTGCCGCTTCCCCACTTGAAGAGCATGCCTTCGGTCTTGGCCAGGGTGAGGATGGAATCGAGCGAGTCTTTGACACTGTTGATGAAGCAGGCGGAGCACTGCGGGTTCGTGTAGCCACTAACAGAGAATTCGACGCGCTGCGTCTGCGAGTTCCAATGCCAGTTCTGGGCGTCAGAGTTGGGCTCGATGCGGTCGCAGCCCACGTTGAACCAGACCGGCGAATTGAAGGCCGCGTACTGGCGCACGAGGATGTGCACGAGCTCGTCGTGGAAGGTAGCGCCGTCTTCCGGCGTGCGGAAGTAGCCCTGATCGAGACCCCAGTTGCGAATGGTCTCAGCGACGCGGGTGATGAGCTGGCGCACGCCGGTTTCGCGGTCAGGCGTGCCGACGGTGCCGTGCAGATATTTGCTGGCGACGATGTTGGTGGCGGTCATCGACCAGTCTTTGGGGACTTCGACATCTTTTTGTTCAAAGAGGATGCCGCCCTGAGCGTCGGTGATAGCGGCGGTGCGGAACTCCCACTCAACCTCGTCATAGGGAGAGACTCCCGCCTTGGTGAAGAAGCGGCGGAGGGTCAGGCCGGAGGCCTTCTTCCGGGCAGGGATCGGAGGCACCAGGGTCGGGGCGTCGGGGGTCGTCGTCACCGGAGTGGCGGCTGCTTCGGGGCTCTTTGTTGTTTTAACTTTTTCGCTCACTTCGGACATCGCTTCTCTCTCCTGATTAGATTCTATAAGTGCATTGTCGATCTACGTTCCTAAATAATTACGGGCCGAAAAGCCTTGTCCCCAGGGCCTAAAGCCCCTCGTTTTCTGTCGCTTTTGCGGCACGACTAAAAGTCGTGCCCTCCCAACAAACTATTGCCGAAACCTCGGTGCTAACACTCCTCGGTAAATTCTTGAGGGCACGACTAAGTCGTGCCCTCCTGACGTTTAAAAGCCGAGTGGAAGCGCTGCGGGGCGTTGGATCGCGTCAGGCGAAGCAGCGCCGGGCTGATGTCTTTCGGCGGCCAAGGTTGCCGGCGTCGAGTCGGAGTGCGTGGCGAAACCGCTGGGCATCCCCGAAGCTGTTTCCGCCGAGGAATCGAGCCAGCGTTGCAAGGCGACCGCAGTAGAGTGGCGTTGAGCTTCGTCCTCGATGACAACGAAGCGCGCGAAGCATCGGCCAGCGGCAACGCGCTCACGCAGCGGATGGCTGGGAGCGAACAGGCGACCGAGTCCGAGGCCCAGGTCACTGGTTTCACTGATCTGGAAGACGGCAAGCATGCGCTGTCCGCCGGTGGCAGACATCTCTCCGGGAGCAGCGATTTCTTCACCGAGGGCAAATACGCCCGGCATGGCGGGCGCCAATAAGAAACTTAGACTGGACTCACAACGAAACCAGCGTGACCATAGCAGGCGACGCTGATCGATGGAGGTGTCTACACCGTGACGCGCCAGCGACTCAGAAACGAGGCGTGCCAAACCTTCCATGCGGGCTCCTTCTGGCAACCGCAGGGGACACAAATCCCTCGTCTGCCGGCTGCGTCGAAAATCACAATTATCAAAAAGGTCGAATCCCCCGAGGGGATGTCCGGCCCAAGGCCGAACCGGGGGAACGGCCACCGCACAGAATCCAGCTGCAAGCTTCAGGTTCTAACGTTCAAGAACTGAGACCCTCGGGCTTGAAGCTGGACTGACGCCGGAGTCAGCGACCTGGCGCAGGGTTCGCTGAAGTCCGGGTTAACGAGAGCGGACTTGAGGTCACCTCAACCACAAGAACCGCTCCTTTGTTCACTCTCCAACAAGTCCGCCGAATGTTGCCGACGACGTCTTGCATCACCTATGGGAACGCAACAGTACGCCTGTATGTTGGGGCTGTCAAGAGGGTAGCCCTATATATTGTATTTCCAGCAATTAACCGCGCAGATGCGGGGTTAACTGCCCTGATTTCCACAGCAGGGGCAACTCAGCTGGCCAGAGAGAGTTGTGGCGTTCTTGGATAGTGCGGCAATCGGTCCCTGACCGCGGTAATGATGCACGCCAGATCCTTCGCTTCGCCCGAGGAACGGCTACGCTCAGGATGACGCCGATCAACAGCAAAAGATCAGAATCCCAAATGCGCCCACTTCCGGTTTTCCGGTGCGAACCGAGCTTGCTCGGTCGCGATGGGTTTAGCGACGTCACCGCGAAAACGAACAACATTCGAGAGCCCGATCACGACGCAGACGCCCGACGGTCCGGGCATTCGCGCGCGACTGATTTCATGGGGAGCCTGGGTGTAGCCGATAGTTGTCCTTTCCCGTCCGCCTTGCCCATCGAGACATAAACATCTTCAAAGAACTTGCGCGGGAGAATGCTCTTGACGCCGTACGACCACTCCACGAGATAGTCGCCCGGCTTGCCCGAGTATTTGTAGCCCAGCGCGTTCTCGAAGGAGAACGGCTCGGTCAGTTGTTTCGCCTTCACGAGGAACCGAGTGCGATAGAGGTTCCATTCACCGTCTTGTGCTTGTGAACTCACGAGGGTCACCCTTGGGGGAGGGAGGGTTTTTGCCGATTTGTATTTGCCAATGTCCAATTTTTGCGACTGCCATTGCCGGTCCGTGGCGCCGAACGTCCGTACCGGAATTCTGTGTTGAAGGTGGATGCAATCTACGCGGCAGAGACGCCGGGGTCAATTCCACAAGATTGGTGCAGCGCTGGAAAAAGTGGCCGCGCCAAAGGAGGATTCGCACCCGGTTAGAAATACGTTAAGAAGTGATCCCGAAGCCGCAACACTATGGGAAGTTTGTTCTTGATGCCGATGGCGCAATTGGATTCTTATGAATTCGCCAGACTGAATTTCCACAAGCGGTCACAGGAAATGCAGAAAAGCAGCCCGCGTTGGCGGACTCAGATTCTGGAAAGATGCGGATGCAAACGAATGAGCGAGGGAACATGTACAGGTCGCAGTTCAGTTTTTTTGTGCCGGCAATAATTCTGGGCATGGTGGTCAACGGATCTGTGCCGACTAATGGGCAGACCGCAGGGCACGTCACTTATCTGCGTTGTGGATCGCTGATTGACGGGAAGTCCGAACAAGCGCGAAAGAATGTGGTGATCGCAGTGGAAGGCGAGAAGATCAAAGAAGTGGGTGGCGCGGAGGCGGGAAGCGATGTGATCGATCTGTCGCGTGAGACTTGTATGCCGGGATTGATCGACACGCACACGCACGTGCTGCTGCAAGGCGATATCACCGCCGCGGACTACGACGCGCAGTTGCTGAAAGAATCACCGGAATACCGCACGATTGTGGCGACGACGAATCTGTGGCGTGCACTCGCGTTTGGATTCACCACCATTCGCGATCTCGAGACCGAAGGCGCGGGTTACGCGGACGTGGACCTGAAGCGGGCGATCAACAACGGAGTGATTCCCGGACCGCGCATGCAGGTGGCGACGCGCGCGCTCGACGTGACCGGGGCATATCCCTTGCTGGGCTACGCGCCGAATGTGCCCGTACCGCACGGAGTGCAGATCGTCGATGGCGCCGAAGAAGGCCGAAAGGCTGTGCGGGAACAGATCTCATACGGTGCGGACTGGATCAAGGTGTACAGCGATCGCAGTTATCGGGTGAAAGAAGATTCGCAGACGGCGGTCACTGCGGGAAACGTGAGCGGTCAGAGCGGAACATCGACCGGCGCAGCGAACGCGACTCCGGTGCTTGATGACATTCCGACATTCACCATGGATGAGTTGCGCGCCATCGTCGACGAGGCGCACAGAGAGAAGCACAAAGTGGCATCGCACGCGATGGCGCTGAACGGCGTACACAACTCGGTGGAAGCAGGCGTGGACACTATCGAACATGGAAATTACATCGCCGACGAAGACCTGAAAACGATGGCGGCGAAAGGCATCTACTATGTCCCTACGATTTATGTGGGCGAGTATGTGGCGCAAGGCAGAGCGGCCGAGGGCGCACCGGTTTGGGTCACCATGCTGAAGATTCATGAGGACACTTTCCATCGCGCGATGCAGGCGGGCGTGAAAATCGCGTTCGGCACCGACGCGGGCGGTTTTGACTGGCGTATGAACCCGGCAAAGGAATTCGCATCGATGGTGAAGTACGGGATGACTCCGGTGCAGGCGATCCGAGCAGCGACTGCAACCGCATCCGAATTGCTAGGCATGCAGGATAAGGTTGGAACCGTGGAAGCGGGAAAGCTGGCGGATATTGTGGCCGTGCCGGGCGATCCGCTGGCCGACATCAACACGATGGAGAAGGTGGACTTCGTGATGAAGGGTGGAAGGGTGTTCAGGAGGCAGTAGCGTTCAGAGTGCCAGGTCGCACAGTGCCGTAGTACTCCAGCCCAATTGTCAGGGGACTACAAAATGTGTTCGTTCTCCAGAGGGGGCAAGCCCTTGGCTTTTCTCTCGGCCTGAATTTGCTTAATGACCTTGCGGCGATAGTAAATAGTCAGAATCGGGCGAACTAGGCCGTTAACCACCGGTCGCATGATGAACCGACCGACCTTCCTTCCAGCCTTGCGCAACAAGTAATGGCTAGCGACCAACAGGGCCACCGAGAGAAGTGCGAGTAGAATCTCTCCCAAACGATTAGGCGACACAGTGAGATTTTACGCCGAGTGGAAAGCGTTCTGTATCAGATTCAGGCCGATGGGTCTAATGCTGAAGATCATCATCACGATTGGGGTTCTATTTTTGGCACACTGCCAAGCGGTTCAGAATGATACCAACACTCCGCAGAACTCAAGTCCGGTAGTACCCGATTCCTCAGGAGCTAAGCCCCATACTCAGGTCGTGATGCTGGGCGTGGGTAATCCCAACGCTGATCCTGAGCGTTCTGGTCCGGCGGTGGCGATTGTCGTCAACGACACTGCCTATCTCGTGGACTGCGGGCCGGGCGTGGTGCGGCGGGCAGCGGCGGCTGAGCGCAAGGGGATCAAGGCGCTCGAAGCGAAGAGACTCAAGACTGTATTCCTCACACACCTGCATTCCGACCACACTCTGGGCTATCCCGATCTGATATTTACACCGTGGGTCTTGGGGCGCACTGAACCTGTCAGTGCGTACGGGCCGAAGGGCCTGCGCGAGATGACGGACCACATCGAGAAGGCGTGGAAGAAGGACGTTCGTGTACGCACACAGGGGCTGGAGCAGGCGAATCACACGGGATACAAAGTTGTGGTGCACGAAATTTCTCCGGCGGCCATTTACCACGACGAGAACGTCACGGTGACTGCTTTCGCGGTGAAGCATGGCATCTGGGACCAGGCGTTTGGCTACCGGTTCGACACGGCGGACCGGCGCATCGTGATCTCAGGCGACACGGCACCGACGGAAGCGGTAGTCCAAGCTTGTGATGGATGCGACGTGCTGCTGCACGAAGTCTACAACCCGAACGGAGACGAGCTTAAAGAGCCACACTGGAAGGAATATTTCAGAACGTTTCACACCTCACCCAAAGAGCTGGGCGATATTGCGACGCGGGCGCGGCCAAAGCTGTTGGTGATCTATCACCTCTCACTGGAGAGGCTGCCGGAAGAGGATCTGGTGGAGCAGGTGAGAAAGAGTTATTCGGGGAAATTCGTATCGGCGAAGGATCTGGAAGTGTATTGAAGGTCTGTTTGCCCTCGGGGGCTAAAGCTCTTATCGATCGGGCTTGGTTCGGCACGGCTGAAGCCGTGCCCTCCCGTGCGGCATCTCACAAGAACAGTGACTGCGGATTTCGATACAGAATGGGACGTGACGTCACAGCAGATTCCTCGCGCGTCCTCGCCGCGCCAGCGCGGTTACGGATGGCTCGGAATGACAAAGAGGAAAGGGAGTGGTGGCACGGCTGAAGCCGTGCGCTCCCGGCGTCGCCGCTGAAGTTGTGCCTTCCAACGGCAGCCTCACCCGCACGCTCCCGTATTGCCCTTTCGCGAAGAGGTTCACTCATCTGGAAAGGACCTGGCGGCTTTCGATCTCGTAGCTCGCTATCGTTGCTCGTAGGCAGGGCTTGAAGGCGCAGGGCGGTCGTAGTCGCGACCATACTTGTTCTTGTGAACGTGCGCGAGTTGAGTTTCGGCGATCTGCAGAGTCCCGAGCGATGCCGAAGTGCCAGAGATCGTCACTTCGCGAGTCATCTCCTTCAACTCGTCGGGCAAGGAAACTTCCGACCAGACGCGAAGCTGATAGCGTCCGGAAGGGACGTTGGCAATGCTCAGTTCTCCCCGAGGGCCAGAAATCGCGTAATAAGGGGTATCGAGGGCAATCACCACGGCGCTCATCTCCGCGTGAATGTTGCAGAAGATATAGGAGATCCCCGGCTTGTCAAAGTGAACATCCCGGGTTGTCCCCGCTTCATAGAGGCCAAGATCAAAGCGCTTGCCCTCGAAGAGCGAGAACACGTTGTGAAAGAAAGGATCGCGGTTGGGAAATTCGACGGATGCCCCAACGGGAACCACGAGAACATGGGGCTCGAAGTGCTTGTTCTTCTGGACCAAGCGCAGGTGGGGGGAGGACGGATCGGGTTTGGCGGACGGCGGCAAGGAGTTGCCAACCGGGGTGAGCCAGACAACGACGCCAGAAGCATCCGACGGTTTACCCTTGTGCGCCTCGTTACTGCGAATTTCCACTCGTCCGGTGACACGAACGGCCTGCCCCGAAGCCCAGCCCGAAAGCAGCAGCAAAAGGAAGAAGGCTGGAAACTTTAGAAGGCTGATCCGGCGATGGGGAGTGGCCTTCATGCCTCAGAATGAAATTCCCATCATGAGGTTTACCTGCTCCGCTTTGTGTCCGTAGTCATCCAGATTCGCCGTTCTCAAGTGCCGGTACTCAGCAGAGAATAGCAGATTGGTGTGAGGACGATAGATCGCGTTCACAAAGTAGCTCCGGTTCTGAAAGAGATTGGCGTCAACATAACTTTCAGTTACGGTAAACGCCCGAAGGTCGTTGGCGAACGCTTGATCCAGACCGAATGCGCCATTGAACTCCAATCTCTCTGAGGCACGAAATTTTATCTGAGACCAGCCGCCAATGGAATCCAAGCCCAGGACCTTTGTCGCAGGAACATTCAAAGGGCCGCTAAACAAAGCACTGCGGGACTCGGCGGCGCCCAAGCCTCCGATTCCGCGGCCGCGATAAAATTCGCCGCTCAAGCTGAAGCCTCGACCTAATGGAATGTCCCAATCAGCCATCCCGGCCCAGCTGTCGACGTGGCGCCCGAACCACCAATCCTGTCGACCATAGTATCCGGCTGTGCCAAGTGTGAGGGGGTGGCCGGAAATCATGTGCTGCCAAGCGAGCCGGGTAGCGTACGCCGGCTGGCCGGTTCTCTCTCCCTCTTGCGGAATGCTTGCGGATTGGAACACGGGCGGGTCGCCGGTCAAATTGTCCACAATGCCTCCCTGCAAGGTGAGCCTGTTTGTGTCGGAGAGTTCGAAACGGTGCTCGACACGCACCTGTGGAATCCATCCCCACAAGTTGCCAGCGTAACCGAAAGCCGGTACGGCAAGCGATGCAAACGAAGTGGGAGACAGAGGAGAGAAAAAGGCCGTGTCCTGGCCAGCGACAAGCGAGGTTTGTTGCCAGTCAAGGCGAAGGCTGGCGGTGCGGAGGCGCACGAGACCGGACGTCACGCCGTTGAGAGTGGCAGGAAAGCCGCCGGCAAAGTCGAACTGAACCTCGCCGGTGGTGTTGGCTCCGGCCACATGGGGGCCGAACACCTCCAGACCGATTTCCGACTGCCTGAATGTGGCGCCAAAACTACCGCTAGGATTAATCGGATTCGGGTCAGACACGACCTGGGGGAAATCCTGATTGTCGACCGCGCCGCGGTTGCTGAAGAGATTCATCAGCACGATGCCAGAGAGGCGCACGCGGTACTTCGATGCACTCTCGACCTTGGTCTGGTATTGCTCGTCCACCTTGCCTTTCAGCAGCTGGGAATCCTCTTCCAGGGCGGCGATACGCTGATCAAGCACGCTCACTTCCGGGGACTGTGGTTGAGGTGCGGAGGTGGTTGTGGATTCGCTCTCGACTGCGGTGGCCGGTGGAGCTGCGGACTCTGGAGTCGTTTTGACGGCAACCTCCGTGATCCGGCTCGTCCGCAACTGGTCTCGCAGTGCTTTCGTCTCGGCGCGATCGCGAGCTGCTTCGGCGCGCATTTCGGCGAGAGACTGACTCAGTTCCTGCACCTGTTCCTTCAGTTCACGAAGTTCAGCGGCGACGGACGGGTCAGTTCCCGGACTCGCGACCGGAGCAGCTGACTGGGCTGAAGCAAGAGAGAGCGGGACTGAGAGTATCCCCGCGGTCACAATTCCGCGGAACAGCTGAAAGGTTGGGGTCCTGTGCAGCACGGTTGCCTCCCGTAGAAAAGTTCGATTGGAGCGTCCGCCGCGATGGCCGAGGTTTGTTAAACATCGCGACCATTACGTGCGCTGGGACAACGGAAATTGTTAGAACCCTATTCGGTCTTCGCGGGCTTGACGCGAGTGAGCGCAGGCGAATCAACGTTTCCTGAATAATTTTCCTGAGTTCCCAGAGGCGTCAAAGGAAGAATCAGCTTGAAAACAGTGCCCTCGGGAGACGTTTTTTCTACTGCCACGTCACCCCCGTGATCCTGAATGATTTTCTGAACCACGGTCAGCCCCAGACCGGTGCCGTTCTCTTTGCCATAGCTCACAAAGGGCTGGAACAGACGGTCACGAATGGCCTCGGGGATACCCCGTCCATTGTCGCTGACAAGGATCTCCACTCCATGCTCAGTTTCCTGCAGCGCTACGGTAATGTCGCCGGAATTGCCGGGCATGGCCTCGCAGGCGTTGAGCAACAGGTTGTAGAGAGCGCGTTCCAGTTTTTTTCTGTCGAACCAGCCTTCGGCGCGACCTTTGTGCACCACTTCCATTCGTACCTGGTGAAACTCGGGACGCCCTTTAATAGCCTGTACCACGTGATCCACGGTGTCGACCAAATTTCCGTGGGTCGGCCGCAGGGACTCACGCGTGCGAGAAAATTCGAGGAGCGAATCGATAAGATCGGTCATCTGATTCACGGCAACTCGAATCTCCTGATAGAGCTCTTCGCGCTGGTCGGGAGTGAGCCTGGTCTCACAAAGAAACTCCGCGTTGGCCACGATTGCGGCCAAGGAGTGACGCAGATCGTGAGAGATGGAACTCGCCATGCGGCCGATGGTGGCCAGTCGTTCCGACTCCAGCAGGTTCTGCTGGGTTTTCAGGAGATTGTTGCGCATGCGGTGGAAGGAGAGAGTGACCTCGGCGACTTCGTCCTGCCCCTTGGCGGTCAGGGGGTAGGAGAAGTCCCCCTTACCCAGCGCGCGCACACCGTCCACGAGAGAGGCCAGGGGGCGGGTGAACGTGTGCGAGATCAGAAACACGAGGAGACTGCCGCCGCAGATCGCGATGAGGCCCAGCAGGAGCAGCAATCGGTTCAAGCTGTGGAGAAAGGCGGTCGCCTGATCGTAGGACTTGAGAACACTCAGATGTACGGCGGGAGTCTTTCCCGGCGCCAGGTCGAGAGAAGTGGAGAGGAACTGCTCATTTCCCAGCTGAACGTTCACCGGTTGAGAGTTATCGGCAGCAGTAAGGCGAGATGCTTCACGCGTCAACTCGGGAACGCGGCTAGCGGGCAACGTGCTGCGAACGACGGAATCACCGTAGTAGAACGCGACCTGGCTGGCAGCGACCCGGCTCACCTCGGTGGCAACGTGATCATCGATCTCATAGCCGACGGCGAGAAAACCCAATTGCCGGTCAGCGCTCGCGGGACCGAAGTAGATCGGGGTCAAGAACACTTCGTATAGATGGCCACCTCCGAACCACCACTGGACGGAGCCTTCCTGGTCAAGGTTCTTCGCGATGACTTGTTGGGCGAGGTCGCGGGTAAAACCCGAAGTGGAAGTATGCAAGGCCACGACATCCCCTGCGCGGTTGGCCAGCACGAAGAGGTCACTTCCGGCGAGTCTCCAGAGAGCCGTGGAGCCATCCTGAATGGTGGCCTCGTGCTGAGTGGTCATCAGGGCGCGCAGGTTAGGGAGATCAGCAAGCAGGTCGGCGGAGCGAGCGAGAGTAGCCTCACGCTGGCGCTGAAAATTCTGGAAAGTCTCAGCCGAGTTGCGCAGGTCGGCAAAGATCTCGGTTCGCACCTGGGTCTGAACGCTGTGGCGGACAACGAGCAGGCTGGTACACGTCAACGCGGACGAGATGAGAATCATCGACAGCAGGAACTTCGTCCGCAATCGAAGCCTGGACACGCTTCTAAACCTCGCCTTCAGGGGGAACGGAAGATCGCTAAATATTGCGTCTAGCGCACGAATTTATACCCTACGCCATGGACAGTGCGGAAATGTACCGGATTGGTTGGGTCCCTTTCCAGCTTTTGCCGCAACTTCAGGATGTGGTTGTCCACGGTGCGGGTGGAGGGGTAGTTTTGGTAGCCCCAGACCTCGCTCAAGAGCTCGTCACGGGAAATGACGCGTTCAGGATTTTGTACAAGGAACTTCAGCGCATTGAACTCACGGGCGGTGAACTCGAGTTGCTGCCCGTCCCGGACTACCTCCATCTTGGCGAAGTTGATGGAGATACCGTCGAAGGAGACGACGTCACCCACGTCCACCCGTCCGGAGCGGCGGATAGCGGCCCGCACCCGAGCCAGCAACTCCCTCGGGCTGAACGGCTTGGTGACGTAATCGTCGGCCCCGAGTTCGAGCAGGAGCACCTTGTCAGAAACGTCGGACGCGGCGCTAAGAATAATGATGGGCAGGGACGGCGTATGCTGTTTGATTTCCTGACAAACGTCCCGGCCCGACATGGCCGGCAGACGCAGGTCCAGCACGATGGCGGAGGGAGCGGCGGCGCGAAAGGCTTCGAGAGCCGACTTGCCGTCAGCCTTAATGTCGACGGCGAAACCCTCAGATTCGAAGAGGCGCTTTAGAGCCTTCTGAACCGGTCGATCATCCTCGACAACCAGAATTCTTTCCATGCTTGATAACCCAACGATAGGAGAAAGACTCATAACGCAACAAGATTACTACCAGAAGAATGAGTTACGGGTACACGAGTAAAAGTAGTGACAATATTTTTACATAATGGAGACAAAGTCAGGGGGCCGAAGCAGCCGGGGAGTGGGTTTCGGGAAGGCTCGCTTCACGGGACGCGCTCCTATAGATGATGCCGCCTTTCATCACAAATACGACGCGCCTAACGGCCGTGATGTCTTTCAGGGGATTGCCGTCGAGAGCGATGATGTCCGCCTGCAGGCCGGGCATGATGGCGCCGATCTGATCGGACATGCCAAGCGCCTCCGCGCCCAAAGAGTTGGCGGAGACCATGGCCGCCATCGGATCGACTCCGGCGTCGCGTACGCGGTGAATGAAATCTTCAGCATTGTGTCCATGCGCGCCCGCCACGGCGTCGGTGCCGTAGACAATTTTCAGCCCTGGAATGTGAGCCGCACCCTTAAGGAATTCCTGGTGCGCTGGGATAAGGCTTTTCATCGCCGCAAAGCCCTCTTCCGTGTAATACGGCGGGGCAAGATACTTATTCTTGTACTGGAGATAGGTTTCGAGCAACAACCCGGCCTGCGGATCGAGGTAGGTACCGCGTTCGGCCATCAGTTTCAGATCGTCGTCGGAGGCACCCAGTCCGTGCTCAATCTCCGTACACCCGGCAAGGGTTGCGGCGCGGACTGCATCTCGAAACGCGTGCACGAGGGAGCGCAGGCCCTGCTTCTTCGCTTCGTCGCAGGCGGCGTTCAATTGCTCCTGGGACATCGTCATCGTGCCCCGGGTCATGCCCCCTGATGCGTAGATTTTAATCAGGTCGGCGCCTGCGTCCTTTTGCTTCCGAACGAAGGCGCGAATCTCATCCGGCGTCCCTGTCTTGTCACCGCGCCCGGAGAGCGGCTCGACTGCCGTAAGAATGCGAGGGCCGGGGAGGGTACCTTTCGCGATGGCATCACGCAAGGGGACGTCGTTGGGCGATCCCACGCTTTGGACGGTGGTGAATCCCGCCATCAATGTCAGCCAGGCATTGGAGGCTGCGGCGTACGCGGCCTCCTGCGTCGTCCCGCCTGGGCCCGCGTTTTTGCCGTCCGGTCCGAAGCTCCAGGTGATGTGGACGTGCGCGTCAATCCAGCCCGGCAGCACTGTCAGACGACGCAGGTCGTGGTCCACCGGTGTGGCCTTGGGATCGATGGCCACAATTTTCGAGCCCTCGATCACGATGCGAGTGTCGTGCAGTACGCGGCCCTTGCCGTCGATCAGAGTACTCGCAGCAATCACGATGCGCTTTTGTGCGGGTGAGGCGGAAGTAAATTGTTGTGCCAGGGAGTGGACACCCAGAATGCCGAGCATGAATGCAGTAATCGCGGTGCGCCGCATGGATCGCTGCTCCCGGTTCGATCTCAAGAGAGGATCAATTCTGTCACAACCTGACGGGGAATTTGGGATCGTTTTCTCTGGACGCTTTGGATCCGCCAACTTAAGGTCGCGGGCGGGAAGGCTAGGAAATCTTGGCCCGCAAGACGACCTGCCGGCTACTCCCGGACGACCGCTTTTACCAGGTTGCGGGGGTGATCGACGTCGCAGCCGTTTTGGACGGCGATGTGGTAAGCGAGAAGCTGGAGCGGCACAACCTCGAGCAGAGGCAGCAGCAACTCTGGAGCGGGAGGGACGAACAATACGTGGTTGGCCAGTGACTGGACTTCGCGATCGCCCTCGTTCGCAACCACGATAAGTTTTCCGCCCTGTGCTTTCAAATCCTCCATTAGGTTCAGAGTTTTTCGATATCGAAGGATGGAATCGGGATCGCTGTGGTCGCAGGTCGCGAGCACGACGACCGGCAACTGGTCATTGACCAGCGCGTTAGGACCATGCTTGAGCTCACCGACGGGATAGCCTTCGGCATGCGCATACGAGATTTCTTTGAGCTTGAGCGCACCCTCGCGCGCAATGGCGTAGTGGACGCTGCGTCCGAGATAGAGGAAGGTCTGAGCCTGGCGATAGTGCCGCGCGTAATCGGCGGCCAGCGAATCCCAGGTCGCGATCGAGTGCTCGAGCGACTCGGGCACCTGCAGCAGACGCTTCAGGTAAGAGCGAATGACTTCGGAGGTCATGCGTCCCTGTTTGCGCGCCAGGAAGAGAGCAAAGAGATACAGAACCGTGAGTTGCGTGGTAAAGCTCTTGGTCGCGGGCACCGCTTTTTCCAGGCCCGCATGGGTGAGCAGGCTCGCGCTAGCTTCGCCCACAATCGTAGACTCAGCGACATTTGAGATCGCAATGGTCTTCGCGCCCCGAATGAGCGCCTCCCGCTGCGCCGCGATGGTGTCGGCGGTCTCTCCCGACTGAGTGATGACCATCACGATGGGATCGGTTCCAGCATGGGTCGAGCGGTAGCAATACTCACTTGAGTATTCGACGTCGACCGGGACTCCGGAGAGGTCCTCGATCATGATCTCGCCCGCCAGGCCAGCGTGGCGACTAGTGCCGCTGGCCACGATGATGAGCTTCTTGAAAGTCAGAAGAGCGCTTTCGATCGCGGCCAGTTCGCCGGGGAATATCTGATCGCCGGCCACATGCTGGTGAATGGTCTCGCGTATGGCTCTCGGCTGGTCATAAATCTCCTTCAGCATGGAGTGCGGGAAGGATTCGGAGGATGGCGGGGCTTGGGGCATGACCGTAATCATCAGGATACACGTG
>Ga0209698_10005214_pt1 | contig 14123 bp, 11 predicted proteins | sample LitLauG_LLR_2012_FD_187203 | JGI IMG/M metagenome (GOLD analysis project Ga0209698, IMG submission 187203) | Freshwater sediment microbial communities from Pennsylvania, USA - Little Laurel Run_MetaG_LLR_2012 (SPAdes) (version 2) | ecosystem: Environmental > Aquatic > Freshwater > Creek >... | reverse complement strand
TACGGCAACTCATCGGGCGGCGTCATCAACGTCTTCACGCGGCCCGGCAGCGGGCCGGCGACTATCACCCCGGGTTTTGCCGCGGGCAGCAACGGCCAGGTGCGCCAATCCCTGCAGCTGAGCGGCGCCAGCGGTGCCGTGGGCTATGACCTGGAACTGGCCCACTTCCAGACCGACGGGTACCGCGCGCACAGTGCGGCGACCCGCAATTTTGCCAATATGCGTCTCGATGTCGCCGTCGATTCCGCCAGTACGCTCATGCTGGTGATCAACAGCGTGGCCACTCCCACCGCGCAGGATCCGCTGGGACTGACGCGCGCCGAATTTGCCGCCAATCCGCGCGAGGTGGACCCATCCGCCGCTAACTTCAACACGCGCAAGACCTTCGATCAGACGCAGGTCGGGCTGGCATACGAGCGCAAGCTGGATGGCGCCGACGAACTGGCAGTGCGCGCGTATGCGGGCGATCGGAACGCCGAGCAGTTCCAGGCCATTACCGTGGGTGCCCAGACACCGGCAAGTCCGGGCGGCGTCATCGATCTGGGCCGCAGCTATGCCGGCGGGGACACGCACTGGACGCGGCGCGCCCTGCTTGCCGATTCACCCGTCACGCTGACGGCCGGAGTCAGTTACGACGCGCTCAGCGAAATCCGCCTCGGGCGGCTCAACTACACCGGTCCCGCCAGCGCGCCCACGGCATTGGGCGTTTCGGGCGCGTTGCGGCGCAGCCAGGCCAATGATGTTCGCGACTTCGATCAATATGCACAGGTGCTGTGGCAGTTCCTGCCGGCATGGAATCTCAGCGCGGGTTTGCGTCACAGCAGCGTCCAGTTCACCTCGGACGACCGGCCCACGACGCCAACCGGCACGGATTTCAACAGTTCGGCGGGCTATTCGGCCAACCTGCCCGTCGCGGGCCTGGAGTACGCGCTCGCCGATGGCGTGCGGTTTTATGTCAACGCGGGCAAGGGCTTTGAAACGCCAACGCTCAACGAGCTCGCCTATCGGGCCAATAACGCGCGCGGTCTCAATTTCAACCTGCAGCCCGACCATAGCCGTAATTACGAACTGGGCTTCAAGGCGCGCGACGTCCGTGTCGGCCACATTGACGCCGCGCTGTTCCACATTGAAACCCAGGACGAGATCGTCACGCAGACCAACTCCGGCGGCCACGCCGTCTACCAGAACGCCGGTCGCTCCCAGCGCGATGGCCTGGAGATTTCCTGGCGACGCGAGCTGGGCCAGGCGTGGCGGGCGACGGCGGCCTACACCTACATCAACGCCCGCTACAAGGATGCCTACCGGACCTGCCTCACGACGCCCTGCCCCGTCGCCAACGTCGTGGTGGGCGCGGGCAACCAGATTCCGGCGATCGCCCGCTCCAGCGCCTATGCGGATGTGCGCTGGCAGCCGGCCAGCGGATGGGAGGCCGGCGTGGAAGCGCGGGCTGCCTCCGCGATGTACGCCGACGACATCAATTCGCAGGCCGCTTCCGGTTACTGCATCGCCGCCCTGAACGTGGGCTATCGCGCCACCCTGGGGCGGGCGAATCTGCACGCGTTTGCGCGGGTCGACAACATCCTCGATCGGCACTATGCGGGGTCGGTTATCGTGGATGAGACCAGCCTGCGTTTTTTCGAGACCGCGCCCGGTCGATCGGCTCTGGTCGGAGCCAGTGGGGCCTGGTCGTTCTAGAAACCCGCGTACGCCATCGCCCCGTCACGCAAACGTCCGCAACCCTCCGGAGCGCCCTCATGTACACCTATGTTTTCGATGCCGCCGGCCATCCGGTGGGATTCATGCGCGGCAATTTCATTCACGACATGCACGGCAACCCCGTAGGCCAGATCCGCGAAAGCCATGTCTACCGCATGAGCGGCAGCTATGTCGGCGAACTGCACAAGCAGATGGTGGTGGACAAGCACCTGGGGCGCCTGCGCGATATCGGTACGCCCGCAGACCCCGGCAATCCCGGTCGACCCAGCCATCCCGGCGACCGCGGCATGATCAACGTGGGGTTTACGGACCTGTTCGGGAAACTGACAGAGCGCTGAAAATCGCATCTCCCGGAGGGAGATGGGATGGACTACGCCAGCTTGTCGACCAGGCGCCGGATCATTTCCGGTTCGCCGCGCACCGTCAGCGTTGCCCCGTCGCTGTCGGCGCGTTCGTCCAGCACCTCGCAGTTGGCGAAGATCTCCCCGCGCATCTGCTGGGCCGACCACGGGAGGAAGAGTTCGGCGTCGACCAGGCGCTTCTGGAAAAAAGCGATGATGGCGGCACGCAACCGGCCGACGTCGCCCTCGCGGCGCGCACTGATGACGACGCAGCCGGGGTAGCGGGCGTACAGATCGCCTTCGCGCGCGGCCTGCAGTGCCTCGTCACCCACCCGGTCGATCTTGTTGAAGACCAGCAGGCGCGGCACCTCACGGGCGCCGATCTCCGCCAGCACCTCCACGGTCACGTCGAGCTGCCGCTCGAATGCCGCATCGCTCGCATCCACCACATGCGCGAGCAGCGAGGCTTCCAGCGCCTCGTCGAGCGTGGACTTGAACGAGGCCACGAGGCCGTGCGGCAGGTTCTTGATGAAACCCACGGTATCGCTGATGAGGATGCGCGGCACGCTTTCCGGATGCAGCGCGCGCACGGTAGTGTCGAGCGTCGCAAACAGCTTGTCGGCAACCAGCACGTCGCTGCCGGTCAGCGCCCGCACCAGCGTTGACTTGCCGGCATTGGTGTAGCCCACGAAAGCAACCCGGGCGAGGCCCATGCGCTCCTGGCGGCGCGCCCGTTGCGTGCTGCGCTCCACATCGAGCGCGGCGAGTTCCTCCTGCAATTCGGCGATGTGGTCACGGATCTTGCGCCGGTCCAGTTCACCCTTGGACTCGCCGGCGCCACGCCCGCCCACACCGCTGCGCTGGCGGCCCTGCGGACCGGCGATCTTGGCCGCTTCGCGCAGCCGCGGCGCCATGTACCCCAGCCGAACGATCTCCACCTGCGCCTTGGCGGCGCGCGAACGCGCGTGCCGGTGGAAGATTTCCAGGATGACCATGGTGCGGTCCATCACCTCCACGCCCACGGCCTTTTCCAGGTTGCGCGCCTGCGAGGGCGAGATCTCGTGGTCTACCAGGACGATATCCGCGCGGTAACTGCCCGGGTCGCTATCGTCATCGGCCGCATCCGCGTCATCGCCGCTCTTGCGCCGGCCCTGCCGTTGTGGCGCCCGGGCCGGCACCGCGGCGTGCTCGTCCTCCGCCGGGCCCTCGTGTTCGGGATGCGCCGCATCGTCAGCGCCGCTCTCAGCCGCGTCGAGGAAGGCGGCGTAGCCCGCCTCATCGTCCGCCGACGCAGCAGGATTTGCAGGTTCCGGTTCATTGCGGATGAAGCGGCGGATCTCGTCGCGCTTGCCGGTACCGAAATACGCGCCCTGGTCGAAGTTGGCGCGCTTTTGCGTGAAGGAGCCCACCACCTCGAAGCCCAGGGTCTTGGCAAGCTGGCGCAACTCGGTCACCGAGGCGTCGAACTCGACGTCCGACACGCTCGACAACTGCACGGCGGCGACCACCGCGCGCTTTCTCTCTTCCTGGGTTTCCTGCATCATGGGCGCCGAGTGTAGACCAGTGGCCCGGCAAGCCTTCGCCGGTCCACGGGGCGGACGCCTTGCGCGCTGCGACCTCAGCAGCGCCTAACCAGCACTTAACCGGCGCCTAGCCCGCGCGCGCCTGGATCACTTCGGCCTTGGCCAGCAGCGCCTCGGCCATGCGGATGCTGGCGATGTCGATCAAGCGGCCATCGAGCGAAACCGCGCCCTTGCCTTCGCGGGCCGCCTGGGCCATGGCTTCCATGATGCGGCGTGCCTTGGTGACCTCGGCCTCGGACGGCGTGTAGACCTGGTTGGCCAGCGCGATCTGCGAGGGGTGTATGGCCCACTTGCCTTCGTATCCGAGTACGGCGGCGCGGTTGGCCGCCGCGATGAAGCCATCGGGGTCGCCAAAATCGCCAAAGGGTCCGTCGATGGGCCGCAGCCCGTAGGCGCGGCAGGCCACCAGCATGCGCGTTTGCGCCGCATGCCAGGGGTCGGTCCAGTAGTAGTCGCGCTTGCCCTCGGCATCCTTGTCGGTGAGCACGCCGGAATCGCGGTTGACACCGCCAATGACCGTGGTGCGGGCGCGCGTGGAGGCTGCGTAATCGGCCACGCCGAAGCTCATGGCCTCCAGCCGCCGGCTCGATTGGGCAATGGCCTCGACGTTGGCCATGCCGAGCGCCGTCTCGATCAGGACCTCGAAGCCGATGCGCTTGGTCCTGGCCTTGGCCGCTTCGATCTGTGTCACCAGCATGTCGATGGCATAGACATCCTGCGGCACGCCAACCTTGGGAATGAGGATCATGTCGAGCCGCGGGCAGGCCTCGACGATGTCGATGACGTCGCGGTACATGTAGTGGGTATCCAGGCCATTGATGCGCACCATCATGGTCTTGGTGCCCCAGTCGATGTCATTGAGGCCCTGGACGATGTTGGCGCGGGCCCGCTCCTTGTCGTCCGGCGCCACCGCGTCCTCGACGTCCAGGAAAATGACATCGGCGGCACTGCGCGCGGCCTTCTCGAACATGGAAGGATTGGAGCCCGGCACGGCCAGTTCGGAGCGGTGCAGGCGCGGCGTAGCCTGTTCGATGATGGTGAAGCTCATTGCGGAATTCCCATTGAGAAGAAACAGCGCGCTGCCGGGCGGGTGCCCGCAGCGCTGGCGCGACTAGCTTACTTTGGCAAGCGCCTTGGCGACCGTAACCCCCAGTTCCGCAGCGCTGGGCGCGACGAACAGGCCATGGGCGCGCATGATCTCGGCCTTCTCGGCGGCGGTGTCGCCGGCTGCCGAGATGATGGCGCCGGCGTGACCCATGCGCCGGCCCTTGGGAGCGGTGAGGCCGGCGACGTAACCGACCACCGGCTTTTTCATGTTGGCCTGCACCCAGGCGGCGGCCTCGGCTTCCTGCTGGCCGCCGATCTCGCCGATCATCACCACCGCCTTGGTTTCGGGATCGTCATTGAAAAGCGCGAGGTGATCGAGAAACGAGCTGCCATTGATGGGGTCGCCGCCGATGCCAACGCTGGTGGTGATGCCGATACCCAGCGCCTTCATCTGCGCGGCAGCCTCGTAGCCCAGGGTGCCCGACCGCGACACGATACCCACGGTGCCGCGCTGATAGATATTGCTGGGCATGATGCCCAGCATGGCCTTGCCGGCGCTGATGATGCCCGCGCAATTGGGCCCCACGACGAGGGTGCGGACCGATTCCGGGTAGCGCAGCAAGTAGCGCTTGACGCGCATCATGTCCTGGGCGGGAATGCCATCCGTGATGATGCAGACGAGCCGCAGGCCGGCATCAGCGGCCTCCATGAGCGCGTCGCCCGCATACGGCGGGGGCACGAAGGCCAGGCTCGCCTGGGCGCCAGTGGCGCGCACCGCATCCTTCACGGTGTCGAAAACCGGCCGGTCCAGATGACGCTGACCGCCCTTGCCCGGTGTCACGCCGCCCACCACCCGCGTGCCGTAGGCAATCATTTCGCTCGCGTGGAATGTTGCCTTGTCGCCGGTAAAGCCCTGCACGATCACCGGCGTTGTTTCGTCGATAAGAATACTCATGTAGCGCAATCCCCTGTCTGCTCAAGGATGTTGATGTCGTGCTTTCAGCGCGCGGCGGCCACGGCCAGCTTGGCGGCGCTGGCCAGATCGTCGGCGCTGATGATGGGCAAGCCGCTCTCGCGGATGATCTTCTGCCCGGCCTCCACGTTGGTGCCGGCCAGGCGCACGATCAGCGGCACCTTGAGCCCGGCAGCGGCCTGCACGACGCCCTGGGCAACCCAGTCACAGCGGTTGATGCCGGCGAATATGTTGACCAGGATGGCCTTGACGTTCTTGTCCGAGAGCACCAGCCGGAACGCCTCGCCGACGCGCTCCGGCGATGCGCCGCCCCCCACATCGAGGAAGTTGGCCGGCTCGCCGCCGGCGTACTTGATCATGTCCATCGTGGCCATGGCGAGGCCCGCGCCATTGATGATGCAACCTATATCGCCGCTCAGGCCCACATAGTTGAGGCCATGCTGGTTGGCCTGCGCTTCGCGGGGATCCTCCTGCGCCGGATCGCGCATCTCGGAGATGGCCGGCTGGCGAAAGAGCGCGTTGTCGTCGAATGACATCTTCGCGTCGAGGGCGAGCACCCGGTCGTCGGCCGTCACGACCAGCGGGTTTATCTCCACCATGGTGGCGTCGAGATCACGGAACGCGCGGTAGCAGGCCAGGATGGCCGTGGTGGCACGGTTGACCTGCTTGCTGTTGAGGCCAAGACCAAAGGCCAGCTCGCGCGCCTGAAATGGCTGCATGCCCACGGCCGGCTCGACCCGTGCTTCCAGGATGGACGACGGATCCTTGTGGGCGATGTCCTCGATCTCCATGCCGCCCTGCGCCGAGGCAATGACGCGGATGCGCTGGATCTTGCGGTCCAGCACGAGACCCAGGTAAATCTCGCGCTCGAAGGGTTCGGCCACTTCGATGTAGACGCGCTGCACCGGCTTGCCCTCGGGCCCCGTCTGGTGGGTGACCAGATTGTGGCCCAGCAGGTCCTTGGCGGCGACCGCAACGTCGTGATGGGAACGGCACAGGCGCACGCCGCCCGCCTTGCCGCGCCCGCCCGCATGCAACTGCGCCTTGACGGCCCAGAAGGATCCACCCAGTTCCGTGGCCACAAACGCCGCCTGCTCGGCCGTATAGGCCACCTTGCCGCGCGGCACGGCTACGCCGAACTGGGCCAGCAATTCCTTGGCCTGGTACTCGTGAATATCCATCTGGCTCCCTCGCCCAAAAATGATTGGTGGCCCGGCAAACGCACTGCCGACACCGGGCCCGACATACCGGACCCGGCAAAAAATCCGCAAGCAAAAACCCGGCGGCGCCTGTGGGCACCGTCGGGGTTTGGAGTTTGGGATTGCTGGCCTACGCGCCGGGCACAGGCGCTGTTCTTCGCGACGCTGCCCGTCATCGGAGTATCGCCGAGGGCGGCAGTGGTGGCAATGTGCACTGCAACCAAGCCGCGCCCGCAGTGCTCAGTCTTGCGTGAGTCTTATAAAACTCACTCTTCTATAAGACACGCAAGCAGCACGGCTCAGGGAATATTGCTCACCGCCGCCACGCCACCGTTGGTGGTGAGGTACAAGGTCGTTCCCGACAGCGCTACGCCATACGGCGCTTCCAGGGCACCAGGCAAGGTTCCCGCATCGAACACCGACACTCCCGCGGTGCCGACTACCGTGGTCACCGCCCCTGCCGTGCTGACCTTGCGGATGGTGGAGTTATAGGTATCGGCAACATACGCGTTACCGGCGCCATCGATCGCGATGGCCTGCGGACCATTGAAGAGCGCGGCCGACCCTAGGCCATCGGCGGCGCCCACATAACCGGCCGACCCCGCCAGCGTACTGACCAGTCCGCCCGGGGTGATCTTGCGGATCGTGTTGCTGAAGTAATCGGTCACGAGCACATTGCCCGAGGCATCCACGGCCAGGGCGGCCGGGCCGTTGAAAGCGGCAGCAGCGCCCTGCCCGTCGGCGCTGCCGGGCGCGCCGGCGGTGCCGGCCAGCGTGCTGACCAGGCCACCCGGCGTGATCTTGCGGATGGTGTTGTTGCCGGTGTCGGCAACGTAGACATTGCCGGCACTGTCGGTGGCGACGCCGTTGGGATAGCGGAAGCTGGCGAGCGCGCCCTGCCCGTCCGCACTGCCCAGGACGCCTGCCGTACCCGCCAGGGTGCTGACAGCGCCCAGCGGCGTAATCTTGCGTATGGTGCTGTTGTTGGTGTCGGCGACGTAGACGTTGCCGGCGGCATCGGTGGCAACGCTGCTGGGTGACTTGAAGCTGGCGAGGGGGCCCGTGGCATCGGCGCTGCCATAACTGCCCGCCGTTCCTGCCAGGGTGCTGACCACGCCCAGTGGCGTGATCTTGCGGATGGTGTTGTTGGCGGAGTCGGCCACATAGACATTGCCGCTGCTGTCGCTTGCCAGACCGGAGGGTTCGTTGAAGCTGGCCGCCGTGCCGCTGCCCTCGGCGCTGCCCTGGCTGAGCATGCCGGCAAAGTCCGTGATGAAGCTGGTCACGCCGGCGGCAACCGGCGCGCAGCTGATGGAGGCCGTCACTACGCCCGCAGAATTGATGGGCCCATTGGCAACGACGCAGTCCTGCCCCAGCGGTTGAACCAGGATACCTACAAGGGCGGGAAAGCCCGGCGGCGCGTACGTGGTCAGCGTGAACGGCCCATTGGCCGACAAGGTAAGGCCACTGCCAACGTTGTCCTGCACCTGCACACTGGAGCCGTTGGGCAAGCCCGCGAGGTTACCGGCATAGGCCGTGGTGGCGCGCACGCAACCGTCACAGTTGCCGTAATCCGAACCACAGGCCGCTAGGAAGGCCAATGCGGCCAGCACCACTCCTGCCCGCCCGAGTCGAATCATGTGCTGCATTTGATAAGTCTCCTGGTAATGGCGCCAACGCGCCGGCACTGTCGAAAAAGACGGGCGGCCTGTTCCTGCAAGTGGCTCGCTGCCGGGATTCGTCGACCGACATTTTCGCGCAAACGCGCGCGGGCAGGCCGCAAATAAACCCGCCGCGCCCGCCGATATCGATGTTTATGCGGCCATTTTTGTTACGAAAGTTTTCGTCTCACCCAAGTGCGCTCGTCCGAAAGGGCGCAATGGCCGGGACTGGTGCAGGGATAAGGCACAAGCCCGACGGACGGGCAAGACTGCTGCGCAGCGCGCTTTTCAGCGCCCTGAGGTTCCCGTCCAGCCGGAGTACAAGAAGTACCAGCAGACAGCCGTCACCACGTGGTAGGGCACCGTGAGCACGCCCATGAAATTGAAGCAGTTGGCGACAAAGTGGTCGGCCATTCCGGTGTCGCAGAACGCGCCGATGGAGAACAGTCCCACCGTGATGACGCCCCATCGGCGCAGGTACGTGGGCAGCCAGCGGCATTGTTCGCGGTTATGGTTCCAAGCGGCGGAACGCTCGAACAGCGTGCCGCGGCTGGCATCGCGCAGCAGCCACCCGTAGAAGAAGAAACGGTACAGCAGCGTCGGATCGATGATGCGGTACATGGCTGAGCTCTCGGAGTTGTCGGGATACCGTTGGTAGCAGCCAGTCTTGCAGATATCCGGCAGCGCCATCAACGAAAACGATGCCGGATTCAGGGCCAAATTGCGACGGGCAACGCAGCAAAACCGCGCGTCTGTCCAGGTGTACGGTACCGAGCGCACCCCGGTGGCGCAAACCCGGCGCAAAACCGGTAGCGGTCGTGCGCCCGAGCCGCGCAAAGTCTGCTTGCCGTGACACGGGCTGCTCGCGCAGAATGCGGCACGTTGCACAAGGCCGACGCACCCGCATGCGCCGTGCCGCCGATTTGCCTAACCGAGGACGTGCCATGCCACAGTTCAAGAGCGCCGCGCTGTACCTTTCCCTCCTCGCGTGGGCAGCGCTGTGTCCGTTCGCCGCCGTTGCCGCAGATCCCAAGCTGCCGCCCTTGGTCGAGCCGGAACAGACCGAGGAACCCGGTGTTTATGCCGCCCGGCGGGCCGCGCTCATGAAGCAGATGGAAACGGGTGTTGCCGTGGTGTTTGCCGATGGCGCCGAGGACGGCGACGGTTATCGCCAGGGTTCCGACTTCTACTACCTGACCGGGGTGGTCGAGCCCGGCGCCGTGCTCGTGCTGGCGCCCCGTGAGCGCACCTTCAAGGAGTTCCTCATACTCAAGCAGCGCGACCCCGAGGCGGAACGCTGGACCGGCGCACGTGAACCGATATCCGACGCCCTGCGTGCCCGCTACGGCTTCGAGCGCATCTTCCGCGCCGACCGCCTGCAGCCGCTGTTGCTGGACCTGGCAACGCGCTCCCCGACACTCTGGCAGGTGAGCCGCCCCACGGCCGATACCAAGCCCGCGGACCTGGAGCTCTACAGCCAGATCAGCGCCCGGATTCCGGGCATCGCCATCAAGACCCTGGCGTGGGCCTTGCCCATCCAGCGCTCCCGGCACAGCGCCGCCGAGCTCGCTCTCATGCAACATGCGGTACGCATCTCCGAAGCCGGCTTTGCCGCTGCCGCCACGCAGATCCACCCCGGTGGCTTCGAGGGCAGTGTCGAGGCCGAGGCCGAACGCGTATTCAAGTCGTCCGGAGCCCGCCGCCCCGCGTACCCCAGCATCGTGGGCGCAGGCGCCAATTCCACGATCCTGCATTACCCGCGCAGCGAGCGCACGATGGCCGATGGCGACCTCATCCTCATGGACATGGCGGCGGAGTATGCCCACTATGCCGCTGACATCACGCGGACGTTCCCCGTGAATGGCCATTTCTCACCCGAGCAGCGCCACATTTACGACATCGTCCTGGCCGCGCAAAAGGCCGCCTTTGCCCTGGTCAAGCCGGGAGTCTATTTCGAGGATCTGGATCGCGAAGCCCGCCGCGTGGTCCGGGAGGCCGGCTATGGCGACTACTTCATCCACGGCCTGGGCCATTTCGTCGGGCTGGACGTGCACGATGCCGGCGCCTATCACGAGCCCCTGGAGGCCGGAATGGTTATCACCCTGGAGCCGGGGATTTATATCCCGGAAAAGAAGCTGGGCGTCCGCATCGAAGACGATGTCCTGATCACGCCTACGGGAGCAAAGTTTCTCTCCGATGGTCTGCCCCGCGAAGCCGATGCTGTCGAGGCCTGGCTCAAGGCACACCAGGGTGGCAGCGCCGAGAGCCGTTAGGGCTGGGCAGATTTCCAGCGCCTTGACCTGCGCGCCTTTCCCAGGCCCGAGCTGAACTGACATACTCTCGGGTGCGATCAGGGCCTTGGGCCGCCACGGGCGAACACCGGGCGGCCCCGCTCGACCTTGACGGGACATAAGAATGATCAAGGAGGTTTTCATGGAAAAGCGCGCTGGTGCCCGTCGCCCCTGGGCGGCCGCACTGCTGGCGGGTTGCCTGGGACTGATGGCCGTGCCGGCCCTGGCCGACGGACCCATCGTCATCAAGTTCAGCCACGTCGTGGCGGCCAACACGCCCAAGGGCCGTGCCGCCGACCGCTTCAAGCAGCTCGTCGAAGAGCGCACGAAGGGCCGGGTGCGCGTTGAGGTCTATCCCAACAGCACCCTGTACAAGGACAAGGAAGAACTCGAGGCGCTGCAGCTGGGATCCGTGCAGATGCTGGCGCCCTCGCTTGCCAAGTTCGGTCCGCTGGGCGTCAAGCAGTTCGAAATCTTCGACGTGCCCTACATGTTTCCCGACGCCGAATTCCTGGAAAAAATCGAGGATGGTCCCATTGGCAAGAAGCTGATGGCCGCCCTGGAGCCCAAGGGCATAACGGGACTGGCCTTCTGGGACAATGGTTTCAAGGTGTTCAGCGCCAACAAGCCCATCAACGTGCCCGGCGACCTCAAGGGCGTGAAAATGCGCATCCAGAGTTCCAAGGTACTGGAGGCGGAGATGCGCGCACTGGACGCCATACCGCAGGTGATGGCCTTTGGCGACGTCTACCAGGGCCTGCAGACCGGCGTGGTCGATGGAACCGAGAACCCCTGGTCGAACATGTATACGCAAAAGATGCACGAGGTGCAGAAATATGCGGTCGACACCTACCACGGCTACCTGGGCTACGCGGTCATCGTGAATTCCAAGTTCTGGCAGGGGCTGCCCGCCGACATCCGCACCATCCTGGAAGGCGCCATGAAGGACGCCACCGCATATGACCACGAGATCGCCCGCAAGGACAACAATGACGCGATGGAGGCCATCGCCAAGTCGGGCCGCACCACCATCATCCATCTCACCCCGGCGCAGCGTGCCGTCTGGGAGCAGGCCCTTGCGCCCGTGCGCAAGGAAGTGGCGGGCCGGGTCGGATCCGATGTGATCGACGAAATCGTCAAGGAACAGGCCAGCATCGCCCGGCACTGAGCCCTCAGGCACCGAGCATGCGGGATCTGCCGCACATGCGTCCCATCCGGATCCTGGACCGGCTGGAGGAAGTCCTCATCGGCACGCTGATGGCGGTGGCTACGGTCGTCATCTTCGTGTCGGTCGTGCTGCGCTTTCTCTCCACGGTTCCCCATGTGCAGGACTACGCCATCCGGCTGAACATGACCTGGGCACAGGAACTGTGCATTTTCCTCTTCGTGTGGATGGCCAAGTTCGGCGCCGCCTACGGCGTGCGTGAAGGCGTGCATGTGGGCGTGGATGTGCTGGTCAACCGCCTGGGGCCGCGGTGGAAAAAAGCGGTGGTCATCGCCGGATTGCTGGGCGGCGTGCTCTTCACCGGGGTCGTGGGCACCCTGGGCGGCATATTCGTGTGGGAAATGGCCCACACCGACCAGACTTCCGAGGACATGGAAGTGCCCATGTGGATCGTCTACCTGTGTGTGCCGCTGGGTTCCTACCTGATGTGCTTTCGCTTCCTGCAGGTGATCGTGGTGTACCTCAAAACCGGCCGGGTTCCACACAAGTCGCATGCCATGCCGGATGCGGGCGGGGAATCGCCCGAAGCGGCCGTTCCGGGGGCCCAGCCTTGAACGCCCTGCTGATATTCGGCCTGCTCATCGCGCTCATGCTCACCGGCATGCCGGTGAGCATTTCGCTGGGCCTCACCGTACTCACCTACCTGTTCACCATGACGCAGGTGCCGATAGAGGCCGTGGCGCTCAAGCTCTTCACCGGCATCGAGAACTTCGGCATCATGGCCATCCCCTTCTTCATACTGGCGGGCACGCTGCTCACCAAAGGGGGCGTGGCACGGCGGATGATCCATTTTGCCACCACCATGGTGGGGCATATGTACGGCGGGCTCGCCCTGGCCGGCATCATCGCTTGCGCGCTCTTTGCCGCCATTTCCGGCTCGTCGGTTGCCACGGTAGCTGCCATAGGCTCCATCATCATGCCGGAGATGGTGCGGCGCGGTTTCCCCAAGCGGTTTTCGGCCGGCGTCATCACGACCAGCGGCGCCCTGGGGATACTGGTGCCGCCGTCGGTGGTGATGGTGCTCTTCGCCGTATCCACGAACACCTCGGTGGGCAAGCTCTTTGCGGCCGGCATCCTGCCCGGCTTCGTGCTCGCCTTTGCCTTGGGATTCACCACGTGGTGGATCGCCCGCAAGCGCAAGCTACCCCGCCTTCCCCGGGCGACCTGGGGCGAGCGCTGGCAGGCCTTCCGCGACGCGGCCTGGGGCCTCGCGCTCATCGCCATCGTGATCGGCGGCATCTACTCCGGGGTCTTCACGCCCACCGAAGCGGCCGCCTGCGCGGCCGTGTATTCGTTTTTCATCGTCGTTTTCATCTACAAGGACCTGAAGTTCACGCAGGTGCCCCGGGCACTGCTCGATGCCGCGGCCATGAGCGCCATGCTGCTCTACATCATCACCAACGCGGTCCTCTTCAGCTTCCTGATGACCAACGAAAACATCCCGCAGGGGATGGCCGACTGGATCATGGCGCAGGGCCTCGGACAGGTGGGCTTCCTGGTGGTGGTGAACGTATTGCTGCTGGTGGCGGGCAACGTGATGGAACCCAGCTCCATCGTGCTGATCATGGCCCCCATCCTTCTGCCGGTGGCCGTCCGCCTGGGCGTGGACCCCGTGCATTTTGGCGTGCTCATGATGGTGAACATGGAAGTGGGCCTGTGCCATCCCCCGGTGGGCCTGAACCTCTACGTGGCCTCGGGGATCACCGGCATGGGTATTACCGAGCTCACGGTCGCGGTGTTGCCGTGGCTGCTGACGATGATCGCCTTTCTGGTGTTGGTGACCTATTGGCCCGCGCTGTCGCTGTGGCTGCCGAACCTGCTGCACCTTTGACGCGCTGGTGAACCACCTGCAACGGCCCCACCGTCGCTGATCCTGGCCCTGCCAGGGCCTATTTCCGGCCTTTGCCTGCGCGATCGGGTGAGCCCTCGGTTGCCAGGTAGGACCACGATCGTTGCTGCTGCGGCCTTCCCGTACGCGACTGCCGCAGCGCCAGCAACTCGGCCTGCCGGGCTTCTTCCTGGTCTGCTTCCGCTGCCGACGCAGCACCACCCGCCCGGGATCCGAATGCGGCGCGATGGGGTCCCTC
>Ga0209698_10005213_pt1 | contig 14123 bp, 7 predicted proteins | sample LitLauG_LLR_2012_FD_187203 | JGI IMG/M metagenome (GOLD analysis project Ga0209698, IMG submission 187203) | Freshwater sediment microbial communities from Pennsylvania, USA - Little Laurel Run_MetaG_LLR_2012 (SPAdes) (version 2) | ecosystem: Environmental > Aquatic > Freshwater > Creek >... | reverse complement strand
TGTTCGTATTATTGTTTGTACAGGTATCCAATCTCCAGGAGGACCATTGCACAAACTCGTGTTGTTCGGGTTGGTTGCCGCCCTTCAACTTGGCGCCGCCGACCCCCGCGTCGGTTCCTGGACGCTCATCTCTGCCGAGTCCTCCCTGGATCCGCCCAATAAACTTTCCATCACACGTCTGCACGATGAAGTGCACATAGTGATTGCAGGCGAAACTCATATCGATTTTACGGCGAAGTTGAATGGCCATGAAGGGTCGGTACTAGGCAATCCGTCATTTAATCAAATCGAGCTGCGGAGGATCGACAAGCATCAGGTGGAACTCAAAGAGAAAAAGGACGGAGCTTTAGTGGCGACGATTCGTGACAAGCTGTCGGGCGACGCGAACGAACTGACGAGCACGACTGCCCAGAACGGCCGCGCCGACCGCGTCACCGTGTGGACGCGGACCGGGGGAAAGAAGTCTGCCAATGATTTATTCGCCGGTGAGTGGACCGAGGATATGAGCAGGACCCGATTGCGGCAAGGGATGCCGCTCAAGATCGAGGCGGACGGAAAGGGTGGGGTTCGCTTCTCAGGTGACTTCAGCTACAGCGCCCGCTTCGACGGCAAGGAATACGATCTGAAAAACTCCCGCAACGATACCGTGAGCCTCCAAATGGTCGACGCCCACACGGTCGATTCGATCTACAGGCGAGATGACCAAGTAACGCAAAAAGACCGGTGGGCGGTTTCCGCCGATGGTGCCGAGATGACGCTCACGACGGCCGGCTCGCTGGAAACTGGTCAGCAAGTAAAAGAGCAGCTGATATTTCGGAAACAGTGACTATCGTTGCACGGCGCCCTGTGCATCCGCAGGTGCGCCGCCTACCGAGAAGCTACCTACAGCGTTGAACTCACGAGGCGCAACCGAGATGATTCCCTTGCGGTGCATGAAGCGCAGGATGCCGTTGACCGTTTCCTCAAGCGACGGATCGGGCTTGCCCCATACCGAAGCATCCCGAGCCGCCTGATAGCAGGAACTGTCGTAGCGTTTGAACTCCATCGAAGAGATGTTGTCCACCGAGTTCACCAGAAAATCCAGGAGCGGGAACAGCAGATCTTCTTTCCGGCATCTCCTGATCAGCTCGGGAACGAAATCGGAAAGACTGAACACTTCGAATTGCCGGCCGGTCGCCTTGGTAATGAGCCCGGTAATATCCAGCATGTTCGCATAATCGTCCCTGGTCACGTGATACGTCTTATTCTCTGTGCCGGGAGTTGTGGAAATGGCAACGATATTGTTCGCCGTGATGTCGGCGGGAACGAAGCTGACCTGGTTCAGGGCGTCGACTCCAATGCCGTGATTCACCATGAATGCAACCAACCGAACGGCGATGTCGAAGTTGTTGCCCCCGCCGGTAATGGAAGGGCTCACCAGGGCGGGCCGGAAGATCCGGGTGGTAAGGCCCTGGCGGCCCGCATCCATGACCACTTGCTCGGATACCCACTTGGACTGGCTGTATCCAAAATCGAGAAGCTCCATGTTCTCGTTGAAGTCGGTCTCGTACAGAACTTTCTTCACCGCCCAGCCGAAGATGAACGTAGTCGAAACGTAATTCAGGCTCTTGGCCCGTCCTTCGAACGCCAGTCTCAGGATCTCATTCGTGCCCATGACGTTCGCGTCCCGCATCCGGTCGTAGTTGAGCAGGTAGTTTACGGTGGCGCCGTTATGGAACACCGTATCGATTTCACTGGCGAGGAAGTCCCAGTCCTCCCGCGTTAATCCCAGCTCTCTGTGGCCAAGATCTCCGCAAACCGGCATCACGCGAGTGTCGAACGTCTCCATCAGTTCCGCCGGGCAAGGTCCTATCGATTCCATCGCCGCCCTTAGTCTTTGCCTGCCCTGATGCTCGTCGGAAGACCTGACGAGAACGTGGATCTTCGCTTTTGTTTGTTCCAGCAGACTTTTCACAAGAAACGGTCCGATGAAGCCGGTACCGCCAGTGAGCAGGACATTATTTAGGACCGGAGTCTGGGGCAATAACGCAGGCGCCGGAGGCTCGAAGATGAGTTTGCTGTCGTTCCTCATCATCCGCTGTTCCGCCGCGCGCTGCTCTTCCCGGAAAGCCGCCAGGGACTGCCGGAGGGGAATGAGAGCTTCTTCGGGCGCGCGCTCCAACTGCTCCGCCAATTGAAACAACTCGGCAACGCTCACGCGCTGAATGAGGCCGATATCCACCTGTCTCGCCAGCATATCGGCGTCTTTATTCTTCAACAGTTCTTTGATCTCGTGCATGAACACAACCAGATCCAGGGAATCCAGCCCGGCTTCGACGAGGTTGTACGATTCGTTGCCGGTCAGGTTGTAACGGGCTTTCAGCACGTCGAAAGGCGACTGCCCTGCGGAACAGCAGGCGGGAGATTCAGCGTCCTTTTCCCTCGAAAACTCCGAGAGCACGCTGAATTGCCCCTGCAGCCACATGTGCTTGGTCTTGTGACGCATGATCTTGCCCGAACTGGTCCTCGGTATGGCACGGGGTGCGATAAAAGAAATCAGCGCCACTTCCACGTTGAGATAATTCCGGACGGCGGCTGCAATCTTCAGCGCGTCGGGAAGCGCTTTCGGATTCTTCACCTCCGCTACGATCGCCAGCGCCGGCTCGCTATCCTCGTTGATCTGGAATGCGACCACGCAATTCGCCCGGATCAGGCCGGACGCCTTCTCTACCACTGACTCGATATCCTGCGGGTAGTAGTTTTGCCCGCGGATAATAATCATGTCCTTGATACGGCCGCAGACGAACAGTTCGCCGCCGTGGAAGAAACCCATATCGCCGGTACGAAGGTAGCCATCGTCATACGGACTGTCGTCCACCAGCCGGGCGTGAAACAGCTTCAGCGTCAGTTCCGGATTGTTCCAGAACCCCGGGCACTTACTCCCGCCGGCGATCCAAATCTCGCCAATCCGACCCGGCTCGAGAGCGACGTGTTTCTCCGGATCCACGATTCTTACCGTGAGGCCCGGCAGGGGAGCACCGCAGCTGACAATCTGCGTGGCCGCGCCGATCTCAGAAACTTCTGTGGTCATGCGCGCTTTCCCCAGCGCGATCGCATTCTTGTTCACCGAAATAATGTTGCGTCCACCGAGCGAAACTGCCAGAGTATTCTCCGCCAGCCCGTACGCGACAAAAAAGCTTTCCGACTTAAGCCCATAAGGCTGGAAGGCCTGCAGAAACCGCGTATATGTGTCTGGTTTGACCGGTTCCGCGGCAACCATAAGCAACCGGAGCGAGCTCAGATCGCAACTCTCCAAACTCTCCTTGGAAATCCGCCCAGCACGCAAGCAATAGTCGTAAGCGAAGTTGGGCGCCGCCGAGGCGCTGGCCCCGTAAGACTTGATCGCGTCGAACCACAGGGTCGGCCGCTGAATGAAATCGTTGGGTGCGAAGCCGTAGGTGGTGCCGCCGGTGAGCGCCGGATACAGGTAGCACCCGATCAGCCCCATATCGTGATATTGCGGAAGCCAGGAAACGACGATCGGCGCAGGATGGTCGATCACGAGCGGGCAGTTGTGCAATATGTTTTCGTGCGTGACCATCACGCCTTTCGGATCTCGAGTCGATCCGGACGTGTACTGGAGAAACAGTATCTTCGAAGCGCCGTTGAAAGTTTCGTCCGAAACCTTTTCGACGAAGTCCTCCGTTACCACCCAACGAAGGCCAGAAATGTAGTCGACGTCCCCACCGGATGACGAGACTGCACTTCGCGCCAGATTCGTCTTCAGCGATCCGAGGTAGTCTTTGCTGGTCAGAATGCCTGTGGCCTGGCAATCCTTTGCAATGTGCACCATCTTGTACAGCGCTCCCTGAAAGCCGCGGGAACTGGGAGGATAGACGGGGACGGGGATCAAGCCCGCGCGCACGCAGCCAAAAAACGCGCAAATCATTTCGAGCCCCGGCGGGTAAGCGAGCAGAAGACGGTCCTGTGACTTGAAACCCTGCTCTTTGCGCAGATGTCCGGCAATCACCTTCGTCCGATGGAGAAACGACTCGTAAGAGTAGCCCCCAATCGGACTGCCGTTGACGTCAATGTACGAATAGAGAAGCCTGTGCGGGTGCTGGTCCCCGAGACAATCCAGCTTGTCCAAAATCGAAGCGATCATAGATCGGACCGGTACTCATGGCGGTGGCACCGCCAGTCGCTAACCTCCTGTGGTAGTTGAGAAGATTCCGTATAAGAACACTACAGTCGCGCTGCTCCCCCGTGCACAAGGGGCATCACCGACCGCGAGAACCGAAAGAAGGCGTCGGCTAAGACCATGCGTACTCTTGGTCTGGTAAAGACAAGCTCCGCCTGACGTCGGATAGACCGACTCAAGGCACCTTGGTTCGTTATACACAGAGCGGTGATGGTAACAGAGATTTCGACAGCTGGAAAGAACTTCCGCCTTTGTCACTGACGATATCAACCACCCATTACGTCAGGTGGACGGCCGCCCTGAAATTCCCTTGATCTTCCATAAGTCTTCGAGCTAGCATTCATTTCTAACGCTAATTTTCTGAAGCTGGCGCCGGGAGCGGTGTCTGGGCGATGAGTTTGTCTCTGGCCGGGTTGGACCGGGCCGGGGTTTTGGTCGAACGACCCCTGACATCGAGGCACCGGTGACGTGCGAGACGAGGCGGCTATTCCTCTCAACCCGGAGATTGAGGATCTTGTACCATCGGAGGCTGCGCTGCGGGACTCCGCCTTCGAACCTGCGTCTGCGTCTTCCTTCCCGAAAGTCTTACGCCGCCGCCTCGACGATTTCTTTGCCAAAGGGAACCTTTCCCCCAAAGCCGACCGCACCATGTGGATCAAAATCGCCGTGGGACTGGCGGTGCTGGCGGGCAGCTGGATTGCTCTTTACGCGCTCAAGCCGGATTCCTGGAGGTTTGTCGGCCTTTATCTTCTGAATGCCATTGCCCAGACATTCCTTTTGCTGAACATTGCGCACGACAGCAACCACAACGCTATCTCGTCGGTGCGGTCCGTCAACAAGGCTCTGAACTACGTCTTCGATGTTTGCGGGATCAGCTCCTACATGTGGCGGATCCTCCATCATCGGGGCCACCACTCCTGCATCAATCTACACGGGGAAGACGACGCTCTCACTGGACGCCGAGTCTTGCGGTTTACGCCCCACGAACCTCGGGCACCGCTGCAACGCTTCCAGCACATTTACGCGCTCTTCCTTTACGCGATGTTCTCTCTCGATTATGTCTTCCTGAGGGACTTTGAGTGTTTTTTCTTCCCCACCCACGACTATCTGAAGAACACGAAGCATCCCGCGCGGGAATACGCCATACTCTTTGCGGGCAAAGCTTTCTACCTCACCTACATGCTGATCTTGCCGGTCGTGTGGCTGGGGAAATCGCCTCTGCTCGTCGGCTTATCTTTCCTGCTGGCCCATCTGATTATCGGGTTGAGCGTCGCCCTGGTCTTCCAGACCACACACTCGGTGGACGGCACCTACTTTCCGTCGAGCCGCGACGAGTTTGACAACGGGATCTATCACATCTTCGCGACCACGGCCGACTACGCGACCACGCGGCCGCTCGTCGGTTGGCTTGCTGGCGGGCTCAACCACCATATCGTCCATCACCTGTGCCCTTTTGTATGCCACACTCACTATGCTCCCCTGACGCGGATTGTGAAGGAAACCGCCGAGGAGTATGGCATTCCTTATCGGCAACATCCCACAATGAGGCGGGCGATCAAACATCATCTGCTACTCTTGAAGCGTTTGGGGAACGAAGATCAATTGTCGAGTACCTGAACTCACGCACATGATCATGCGATCCATTCAGGCAGGCCGCGCGAGATCTCCCAAAGTTGTCCACACTCGTCTGGATGGCGAGGCATGACCGTGCCGCAAAGCGTGCCCGCCGTCTCCCGATTCCAATCCTTCCTGGATTCGCGCGCGATGGCGCACAATCCGGTGCGGGTGCTCACGAAGTACATCGAAATCCATGGCGAGTCCTTCCGGTTCTATTTTGGCGGCGTCAAAGAGGCCATTGTCACCATCGACCCCATCGTCATTCAGCATGTGCTGAAGACCAATTCAGAGAACTACCACAAGTCCGATATCCAGAAGAAGCGGATGGGCCATTTCCTGGGCAAAGGTCTTCTCACCACGGAGGGCGAACCTTGGCGCACGCAGCGGCGCCTGATCCAGTCGGGCTTTGAGCGAAAGCAGTTGGAGGTTCTCTCCTCCATCATGCAGGACTCGCTCGCCGACTCGCTGCAGGAGTTCGACCGGCAAGCCCAGCTTGGCCCGGTCGATATCTATCCCCTGATGATGAAGATTACCTTCGCGATGGTGGGTCGATCGCTGTTCGGCGCCCGCTTGAAAGAGGAGGACATCGACCTTATCAGCCGGGCGATCTCGACCGTCCAGGAATTTATGGTTCGGCAAACCATTCAGCCTTACATGAATCCCTGGTTTGCCGTGTCGGGCGAGCTGCGCCGACACGAGGAAATGCGATCCCGCGCCTTCGGCGTTCTGCTCGACTACCTCCGGCGGCGGCGCCGCGAGGAGCCCGGCCACGATCTGCTGCAGATCCTCATGGATGCTCGCTACAGCGACGGCCATGGCATGGACGACGACTTAATCCTTAGCGAGAGCATGCAACTGCTGGTCGCCGGGCATGAAACATCCTCGAATGCCTTATCTTGGATCCTCTACCTGCTGAGTTCGCGTCCGGATTGTGTCGATAGGGTACGGCAGGAATTCGATTCTGTGCTGGGCGAAAAGCCTCTGAGTTATTCAGATGTTCCAAAGTTCGAGTTCACGACTCAAGTGATATCAGAGGCGCTCCGCCTATACCCGCCGTTTTGGATGGTCGACCGAATGGCCCTGGCGGACGACCGCGCAGGGGACCTCGATATACCCCGAGGGTCGACTGTGGTTGTATTCACTTACGGCGTGCACCATTCCGCTCGGTACTGGGAGAACCCGGAGAGTTTCGACCCGGAGCGCTTCTCCAAAGCGAGGGAGAAGCTGCACACGCCCTTCGCGCATCTGCCCTTCGGAGCCGGTCCCCGGGGATGTATCGGCGGCAATTACGCCATGCTGCAGATGCTGATGATTCTGAGTGTCCTGCTCAGAAAATACGATTTCTGTCTGGTCCCGGACCAGACCGTCGAAGCGCGCCCCATGGTGATCTTGCGACCCGAGCACGGAATCCGTATGACCTTCACCGAGGCGATCTCGCACCCGGTCCGGCAGATTGGGTGATTGTTGCAACCTGATCTTTTTTGCTGATCCAGCCTTGATCTGACATCTCCTAAGTTGTACTCTCGCGCTCGCCCCGATGAAGGTCTTTGCCACGAGCATCGCAGCGCTTACAACCGTGATCTGGTCTTACCTCGCGCTGGCCAGAGGGGCTTTCTGGCGAACCAAGAATGCTGAACCCGATGCCAATGGCAAGCCGGGATTTTCTGGCGGCGTGGTTGCCGTAATTCCGGCCCGCAACGAGGCAGCACTGATCGAACCGGTCATCACATCGTTACTAAATCAAAGCGTCGCGATGCCCGTCGTCCTTGTAGATGATGAGAGCACAGACGGGACAGCGGGAGTGGCGCGGCGCGCAGCCGAAAAAGCAGGCAAGACCGGTGCGCTGATTGTGATTCAGAGCAAGCCCTTGCCGGCGGGTTGGACCGGAAAACTGTGGTCGATGCACCAGGGCATTGAGTACGTACGCGCACGCGCGCTGAATCCCACATGGCTTTTTTTCGCGGACGCCGATGTACTGCACGGTTCCGAGACCGTAGCGAATCTGGGTCTCATCGCTTCACAGGGTGATTACGACCTGGTCTCGTTGATGGTGAAGCTGCACTGCGAAAGTCTTCCGGAAAAACTGCTCATTCCCGCCTTCGTGTACTTCTTCTTCATGCTCTACCCGCCGGCGTGGATCCGCGATCCCCGGAACTCGACGGCCGGCGCGGCCGGGGGTTGCCTGCTGGTGAGAGCCGAAACCCTGCAGCACGCCGGAGGACTGGAATCGATTCGCGGCGCCGTTATCGACGATTGCTCGCTGGCCCGCCTTCTGAAGCAGCGCGGCGGGAGATTGTGGTTAGGATTAACAGATCAGAGCCAGAGTTTACGAAGATACGAGACTTTCTCGGACGTCGAGCGCATGGTCTCGCGCACGGCCTTCAACCAACTGAAGCATTCCTCACTGCTGCTACTGGGCACCATCGCGGGTATGGCGATCACTTACCTGGCGCCTCCACTGCTGTTGCTAACACACAGCAGGTTGACGATCTGGATGGGCGCTGCGGCCTGGGCGGCCATGACGATCACGTATTCGATCATGGTGCGCCACTATCGGTTGAATCCAGCCTGGGCATTGACCCTGCCGCTGGCGGCTCTGTTTTATCTCGGCGCGACCATCCATTCGGCGGTGAAGTACTGGAACGGCCGCGGCGGCGACTGGAAAGGAAGAGTCCAGGACGCTCAAGACCGCCGCAATACGGGACAATCCTCTTTGTTAGACCATTAGAGTGCGCCCAGTAGACTCGACATGAAAATACCGCCCCGCTTTCTTCCAAGCCTCTTGCCCGAAAAGTTAACACTGACAAGATTTCTTTCAAACGCCTAGTTATTCGGCATTCACATCGACTTCTTCGTGGAAATTCGATCCAGAGCGCACCTTGGGCTTTTGGGTTGGCGGGTTGCCTCCAAGCGAACTAAGGACTCTTCGCGCATGGTGCGTTGGTCCCAATGGGCCGTTAAGGAGTTTTAGAATCGCCTTGCGTTGTGTCTGACATAGACGTGCCGATTTCTGTTCCGGTGGCTTCGCGGCGTTTACTTAGATTGCCATCAGGAATTACCACCGCCACCCAAGGCGTCTTCGGCGAGACCACATGAGCGTGCCAGACGACCTCTTTGACACCTCCAGAAGATAAATTGATCTCCTGCTCGCCTGGTTCGTTCAGGGCGAGATTCTCGCTGCGCAGTGTGAACGTGTGGCGCCCAGCGCCTTCACCCGAGGCGCGCAATATTACTTCATGGGGGCCGAGTTCCTGCGATGTCACTTTGAAGTCGAGCACGCGGTCAGGACGGAGATCGATATCATAGAGTCCGCCTGGGAGAACCGTAACACTGGTGTGCGCTTGACCCTGCCGCACATCGTAGTTCCCTTCAGGCAAATGAAGATTGAATTCGCCAGCCGAACTGGCAGATGCGGTTGTCACCTGCCTACTCTTTTGTTCGCGGAACTCGATCGGCTCGCGGCTCGCAGGATTGCCCGTTCCTTGCACCGTGGCAGGCACACTGATATCTTCCATCAACCATATCCATTGCCCGACCGGTTGGGTCCACACTTCTTTATAGGTCCAGCAAATCTGGGTGGGCCAGTACGGGGCGTCGTCGAAGCCTTTGGTTTCGATGCCGACAGGAAGCGCGCCCACCATTTGGCCGGAACGGACGCTGTAGAGCGGCGTCCAGTCGTAGCCCTCGCCGTACATCAGGCTGGCAGCAAAAGGATTGCGGCCGACCAACCATTGAGCCTGTTTCTGAGCCAAGTCTTCGGCGTCCAGATCGCCTCGCAGATGTCCCGCCGCCGAGAGTGCTTTGGCTTGCGACAGCAGAACGCTGGAATTGCCACGAAAATCAAACCACACGGGAAATCTGCGCAGATAGTTCTCGCCACCAAGGGGAATTCCGCGGCGCACTTCCTGCACATAGGCGTCGCGGTCGGCTGCGCGAAGCGGGGTCCAATTCTTGGCTTCGGGGATCAGCCGAGCTTCGCTCTCGCGATACACGGCAGCCGGCAAAACGGCGTAGGGCAGATCGACGGCAGCCATTGCCTTGAGATAGTACTGTGAGTGCAACACCACTGCCGAGTACCACTTCATCCACTTTTCATGGTCCGGGAAGGCTTCGCACAGGCGGATGAGGGCGATGATCGGCTCCTGCTCCTGGCCGAGGTGAAAACGGTGGAAGAGATTCTTTCGCTCCGGGCTGGTGTAGAAGAAACCGGTCAAGGGAATCGTCCAGGGCTGCAGCGTGCGTTCCTGCGAGTTAAGCACCAGATCGCCCAAGACGATCGCTTCCTGCGCGTAACGGTCGTCTCCAGTCGCCAGGTAAAGCTCAACCGATGCGACCACGCCGAATGAGATACGCTCTAGTTCGTCTTGCGCCCCGTAGACTTCAGCGAGTGGAGGCGCCGTCTTCAGGCCCTCGACGGCATACTTCCAATCCTCTGCCGCGATCACCAGACTTCGGTTCGCCAACTCGGGATCGCTGTCCTTTAATACACGTGCCGCGAGGGCTTCTACACCGCTTACGCGGAAGTTCCATTCCGGGCTATTGACGGCTTGTCCGAAGCGATCGTCGGACGTGCCCATGATGCCGTCGGTCCAGTAACTCACCAGTTGGCCGGTGCTGCGAAAGCCGTCGCCAAATCGCGTTTTGAGCACCCAATTCAACCCCCATCGCGCCTCCGCGAGGAGACGATCGGAAAGAAGAGGGTCTGCGCCGTGGCGTTTGAAACGGTCCGCGAGCGACAGCACGGCGTACACCATTCCGGGCGTATTACCAGTTGCAGTCAGGTCCCCGGCATCGTGGTATCCACCGTTGACGACAATGCGCTTGTCGTCATGAATTGTGTAGATATCCTGATGACACCTACCGTGAATGCCCGGAATTTCGGTTCCACAACGCTCGCTGTACATGAAGTTGATCGACTTCCAGATACTGTCGAGCCAGGCATCCTCTGCGACGCGAAAAGAGCGAGTCAGAGTATCTCCAGCTTTGATCACGTAGGTGCCTGGCTCACGGACGGCAGAAAAATCCAGCACTTGATAGGTGCCCAGGGGAGCGCTGGCATGATCGACCGGCTTGGTCAGAACGATGTGGCCGGTCTGTGCATCAAGCACAGAGAACTCGTGGGCGGTCAGATCACTGGCGATAGCGGACTTGGACGAACCGATGGTGTAGCCGCTGTGGCTGAAGGCAATCTTTCCCGGCGCCACATCCCATCCCTCCACGTGATCGGCCACCACACTCTGTACCTCCAGCTGATCGATGTCCAGGATCGTCTGGTCGCCGGGTTCGGGAAACTTCTTGGGGAGACTATAGGCAAAATCAAGCGCAGTGACACGATCTCGATCGAGTGGGGCAATTTCCCACACGACGTGATTCCAGACGTGATTCTTGAGAATGATCGATTCGTGACGCCCCTCGTTGTATTGGTCCGGCAGTTTGTGGGAGCCGTCATTGTGCAGCACGAGAGAGCAAGAGATCGCGGGTGCACCAATGATATCGGGGTACACCCAGAGCGAGATGCGGTTGTAGCGGGTCCAGTCTTCGCCGGGAAACTTTCGGGTCGCCACAAGATCTTCCCACTCCCCGCCACCGTCAACCTGCGCGACATTGGTCGTTGAACGGAGGCGCAGCGAATGCCGGCCATCTTTAACGTGGACGTCGCTCAACGTCATCACTCCGACTCCAGTGAACGACCAGGGAGAGAGGTTTTCCATGCTGTCCAGCAAACGCGTATCGAGGACCTTCTTGTTTAGCCATCGGAATTCGGCGCCATCTTCATACTTCGGCTGCATCGGCATCTCGGGAGTCATTTGCTGTGCCGCGAGAGGCAAGCCCGAACAAGAAATGCCCAGGACCGCAGTAATACCGAACTGGCGTGCCTTGAGTATCGAGTTCGTCCATCTTGCTTCGATGTCCATGACAGGGCCTTGCGCCTCCACGCGAAAAGAACACGACCGTTTGATCTACAAGTGATCTGCTTGCACCATCAGTTCAGGAGTGTGGGAAACGGCTACTCCCTGATCACGCAGCTTCCCATGATACAAGCCGCAAAGCTCTGCGATTCCCTAGAAGGGGAACCATCAAATCCCGTTTGAAATCGAGTTTTCAAGCCCGCCAGAAAACAGCTGAAATGCGACGTCCGATGTCCCGACTCAGAGATGTTCCGGGTGTTCTCGGTCTACGGTCCCATCGACTGACCGCGTGATATACTTGGCCCCCATTTTTGGTGGTCAAGAGGGAAACTCGGGATGACCCTGGTACGGCCAGTTTCTAGTTCGGTGGAGAACCGTAGAAGGTTTCTACGCTACCTCGCGCTCAGTCCCGCATTGGCAAGCCCGCTCCTGATCGAAAGCTCACTGGGGAAAGCATTTGCCTCGAATTGGGCTGCTCGTACATTCGATGGATCTGACTCAGGTGTGGAATCCATTAAGAGCGCCGATCAGGCTCTTAATGTGATGGAATTCGAGGAACTGGCCCGCAAAGCACTGCCTCCTGCGCATTTTGGGTATCTGGCAACTGGTGTTGACGACGACGCCACGGTCCGGTTGAACCACGAAGCCTACCAGCATATTGAAATTCGTTCCCGCCGCCTGATTGATGTGAAGCAGCTCGATTCTTCGGTTGAACTGTTGGGAACAAAGTGGGAAACCCCGATCTTTCTCTGCCCGGTCAGCTCCATGAGAGTGTTTGATCCCGAGGGCGAAGTGGCGGTGGCCCGCGCGGCGGCGAACAAACACCACCTGCAGATGCTTTCGACCGTCGCCGGTACTTCTATCGAAGACGTAACGAAGGCGCGAGGCGCTCCAGTATGGCAGCAACTGTATCCCACGAACGACTGGGCCATTACACGCGCCATCATCAAGCGGGCCGAGGCGGCCGGAAGTCCGGTGCTGGTGTTTACGGTCGATCACATGGACAACGCCAACAATGAGACCCAATCCCGCGGAAGCAGACTCGACGACCGTGACTGTTCGGCGTGCCACGAAAAGGGCTTTCCCGGCTACGTTCGCGGTAAGCCTGCGCTTGAAGGATTGGACATATCAAAGGTCACGGCACTGTACGACCCAAGTTTTACGTGGGACTACGTCAAGCGACTGAAGGACGCCACGACCATGAAGGTGGTATTGAAGGGTATCGTGACCCGTGAGGACACCGAGATCGCGCTCGAACACGGGGTAGACGGCATTGTAGTATCCAACCACGGCGGGCGCGGCGAGGAGACTCTGCGGCCAACCATCGAGTGCCTGCCGGAAGTGGTGGCAGCGGCAAAGGGCAAGATTCCAGTGCTGGTGGACGGCGGCATCCGGCGGGGAACTGATATTTTCAAAGCACTGGCGCTCGGCGCCACAGCGGTCGGCTTTGGCCGTCCTCAGGCTTGGGGCCTGGCGGCGTTCGGGCAATCCGGAGTGGAGGCCGTGCTGACTATTTTGCGCGCGGAACTTGAGAAGATCATGCGGCAGGCGGGAACGCCATCCATCCGCCATATCACGCGCTCGTTTATCATTCCCGGAGTCTGATCGCCTATCGGCGCGCGGATCCATTCAACCAGAGATCGATCGGCCGGCTCACGCCTTTGGCTCGGAATGGCAAGGCCACTTTGCGGCCCTCGCCAGCCGAGGCATACCCGGCATAGAGCGCTTCCATCACCAGCAGGCCGTCTTCGCCGGTAGCGAGGGGCGCTTCTTTGCCGCGGACACACCGCGTAAAATGCGCCATCTCCTGCGGGAAGCCGTAATTCCAGAGTTCCTCGAACACCGGGAAGCTCCATCCCCGCGTATCGGGTGCCTTCTCTACGGCGTAACCATATCCGTTCTCGCTGTAAGTAACGAGCGCGTTGCCCATGTGGAGGTTGGCGGAGGTGTGACCGGCTTCGCCGTGGACTTCGATGCGATCGTCCATGCCGCCACGGCGCGCCCAGCTGTTCTCGATCAATCCGGTCGCCCCGTTGGCGAACGCGAGAATGCAGAGGGCGTTGTCCTCGGCGCGGGTCTTGTCGCCGTGAACGGAAGTGTCCATTTGGCAATACACGGATTTGATTGCCGGCCGGCCCAGGAACCAGTAGCAGAAAGCAATCCCATGGCAGCCCAGGTCCATCAATGCTCCTCCCCCAGCCCGATCGATATCCCAGAACCAGGGGCTATGAGGTCCGAAATGCTTTTCGCTTTGTTTCACCAGATAGACTTTTCCAAATCCGCCCGCATCGGCGATTTCCTTGGCGCGTACGTACTTGGGCGCGAAAAAAAGTTCCTCGGCGTACATGAGCAGGACGCCGTGCCGGCGGGCTCCCTCCAGCATCTCCTCGCCCTCCTCAATGGTCATCGATAAAGGC
>Ga0209698_10005212_pt1 | contig 14124 bp, 9 predicted proteins | sample LitLauG_LLR_2012_FD_187203 | JGI IMG/M metagenome (GOLD analysis project Ga0209698, IMG submission 187203) | Freshwater sediment microbial communities from Pennsylvania, USA - Little Laurel Run_MetaG_LLR_2012 (SPAdes) (version 2) | ecosystem: Environmental > Aquatic > Freshwater > Creek >... | reverse complement strand
GCTCCCAACGGCTTCAACATCAACGATGGCGTGGGCGCCGTACACGCCGAGGGTCTGGCCCGCATCGTCGAGGAGCAGGACGCGGATTTTGGCATCGCCCTGGACGGCGACGCCGACCGCGTGGTGATGGTGGAGCGGGGCGGGCGCAGCTTCAACGGTGACGAGCTGCTCTTTGCCATCGTGCGCGACCGCATGGCGCAGGGAACCGTGCAGGGCGTGGTGGGTACCCTGATGAGCAACTTTGCCATCGAAAAACGCCTTGCGGAACTGGAAATTCCCTTTGTGCGGGCCGCCGTAGGCGACCGTTACGTACTCGAGAGCCTGGAGCGCAAGGGCTGGCTCTACGGTGGCGAGAGTTCCGGACACATCATCTGCCTGGACCGCCACACCACGGGTGACGGAATCGTCAGCGCCCTGCAGGTGCTGGCCGCGGCGCGGCGCCGGGGCGATCACCTCAGTGCGCTCACGGCCGAGCTGAGCATGATGGCCCAGACCATGATCAATGTTCGTGTGAGCGCCGGCTTTGACTGGAAAGGCCATGCCGGACTGGCCGCCGCGACGTCCCGCGTGGAGGCGAAGCTGGCGGGTGCCGGTCGGGTGCTCGTGCGCGCCTCCGGCACCGAGCCGCTGCTGCGCCTCATGGTAGAGGCGCAAGATCCGGCACTGGCGCAGGAGCTGGCGCAGGAGCTGGCCGCCAGCCTGGGCTAGGGCGCCGGCCAGCAGCCCGTACCGGCGGGTGCCCGCGTGGGCAGGATCCGGCGCGGTTCAGGTCGGCATCGGTCCGTCTATGTCATGTCACAATAGAGTGACAAAGCGGTCATAGACTATGTGACACAGAGTAGCTGGCGCCGTAGCATGCGTCATCCGGGGCAGGGCACCTGCCGCTGAAGCCCGGTTCAGGGCGTGCCGGCGGTCTGCCCCTCGCGTGCGGGCGCCAGCATTGCAGATCGACGGAGCATACGAATTGAACACCTCGGCCGCAGCGGCAGCGATCGATGACCACGCACCGGCAGTTGCCTCGAATCTCAAGGCGGAGGTGAGTCATCTGAGTTTCTATTACGGTAACTTCCAGGGCCTGAAGGACATCTCCCTGTCCATCAACAGCAACCAGGTCACCGCGCTCATCGGCCCTTCCGGCTGCGGCAAGTCCACTTTCCTGCGCTGTTTCAACCGCATTCACGACCTCTATCCCGGTAACCGCTACGAGGGCTCGATCTGCCTGCAGCCCGACAACGTCAATATCCTGGGCAAGGAGATCGACCCCATCGACGTGCGCATGCGCGTGGGCATGGTGTTCCAGAAACCCAGTCCCTTTCCCACGACCATTTTTGAGAACGTTGCCTACGGCCTGCGCCTGCGCGGCCTGGCGCCACGCTCGGCGGTGGCCGACAAGGTCGAGCAATCGCTGCGGGGTGCGGCCCTGTGGGACGAGGTCAAGGACCGGCTGGGCAGCCTTGCGTCCAACCTCTCCGGCGGCCAGCAGCAGCGCCTGTGCATCGCGCGCGCCCTGGCAGCCGACCCCGAACTGCTGCTCTTTGACGAGCCCACCTCGGCCCTGGATCCGATCGCCACGGCCTCGATCGAGGAGCTCATCACCCAGCTCAAGCAGTCCGTCTCCATCCTCATTGTCACGCACAACATGCAGCAGGCGGCGCGCTGCTCCGACCACACGGCATTCCTTTACATGGGCGAACTCATCGAGTTCGGCGAGACGGACCAGATCTTCATCCGGCCCACCCGCAAGGAAACCGAGGATTACATCACCGGACGCTTCGGCTGACACGGCCGGGCGCACGCACAGGGGGACGGATCATGAGCAACGGCGAGCATCTTTCCAAGCAGTACGACCAGGAACTCGAATCCCTGCGCGCGCGCATCCTGCACATGGGCGGCATGGTCGAGGCCCAGCTGCAGGCGGCCATTGCCAGCTACGAGCGTCCCGACGTGCGCCTGGCCGACGAAGCCATAGAGTCGGACCGCCGCGTCAATGACGAGGAAGTGGAGCTCGACCGCGTTGTGGTCAACATGATCGTGCGCCGCCAGCCCACGGCCAGTGATCTGCGGCTGATCATCGGCGTGGCGCGTACCGTGACCGAGCTCGAGCGCATCGGCGACGAATCAACCAAGATCGCGCGGGCCGCCAAGTGGCTCAGCGACAAGCACATGAGCGTGCGCACGCCCCGGCTGCGCGACATCCACGTCGCCGGGCTGGCCGCCGCCGGCATGCTGCGCGGGGCGCTCGATGCCTTCGCGCGCCTCGATGCCGCGGCTGCGGCCGCGATCATCGCCGAGGACCGCGACGTCGACCAGCAGTTCCAGGCCATCATGCGCCAGCTCATCACCTTCATGATGGAAGACCCGCGCACGATCTCGCCCTCGCTCGATGCCGTGTGGGTGGCCAAGGCCATCGAACGGGTCGGCGACCACGCCAAGAACATTGCAGAGCACGTCATTTTCGTTGCGCAGGGGGCGGATGTGCGGCATGCGTCCCCGGAAGAAGTCGCGCGGGCCGTATCGAAGGAATAGGAACAACCATGGCAAGCGCATCCATCCTCGTCGTTGAAGACGAACCCGCGATCCAGGAACTGGTCGCGTTTTCCTGTGGCAACAGCGGCTACAAAGTGCGCCGCGCCGAGTCCGTCGGCGCTGCCGAGACCGCCATCCGGGGCGAGCTGCCCGACCTGGTCATCCTCGACTGGATGCTGCCGGACCGCGCTGGCATCGATTTCCTGCGCGACCTGCGCAAGGCGGACCGCACGCGCACCGTTCCCGTCATCATGCTCACCGCCAAGGGTGCCGAGAGCGACCGCGTGGCAGGCCTGGACAGCGGGGCAGACGACTACGTGGTCAAACCCTTTTCCCCGCGCGAACTCGTGTCGCGCGTGCGCGCCGTGTTCCGCCGGCGCGCCCCGGAAAAGAGCGGCGAAACCATCGCCTACGGCTCGCTCAAGATCGACCCGGCCCGCCACGAGGTGCAGGTGGGCGGGCGCAGCGTCAAAATGGGGCTGGCCGAGTTCAAGCTGCTCACCTTCCTGGTAGGGCATCCGGAGCGCGTGTTCTCGCGCAGCCAGCTGCTGGACAACGTCTGGGGCGATCATGTGTTCATCGAGGAGCGCACGGTCGACGTGCACGTCCTGCGCCTGCGCAAAGCCCTGATGCCGGTTGATTCGCAGCACCTGATCCAGACCGTGCGCGGCCTGGGCTACCGCCTGTCCTCGACTATCGACAGTTGACCCCGCGGTGGCCGGACTGCAGTCGCGCCCCCTGCGCATCGTCCTGCCGGCCATCGCCGGACTGACGGGGGTATTGCTGCTTGCGGCGCTGGTTGCGCTGCTGGTCGACGCCAAGGCCGGCCTGCTGATCGGCCTGGGGGTGCTCACCGTCCTGTACCTGGTCCAGATCTATTTCCTGGGCGCACTGGGTGCCTGGCTCAATCACCCCTCGTTGAGCGAGATTCCCGATGGTTTCGGTGTCTGGGCCGAGGTCTTCGCGCTGGTGCACCGCTGGCACCGGGCCAGCGAGATCGGGCAGCGGCGCCTGATCGACAACGAGGAGCGCTTCCGCCGCACGATCAGCGCGCTGCCCGACGGCATCATCCTCGTCGATGCCGCCCTGCAGATCGAATGGTGCAACCCGGTCGCCGAGCGCCACCTGGGCGTGTCGCTGAAGGCGGACCTGGGCTTGCGGCTGACGAACCTGGTGCGCGAACCGAGCTTCGTGGCCTACATGAGCGCGGCGCGCTTCGAGCAGCCCCTGCTGTTCAGCACGCTGGCCCTGCCGGGCGCCACCCTGTCGCTGGCAGTGGTGGAGTTCGAGCCGGCCCGGTCGATCCTGGTGACGCGCGACGTCACGCAAAGCGAGCGGGTCGATGCGATGCGGCGCGATTTCGTGGCCAACGTCTCGCACGAGCTGCGCACGCCGCTGACGGTGGTCAAGGGCTTCCTGGAAGCGCTGATCGATGGCGGCGGCGACCTGGACGCGACGCGCCTGCACCACCTGAACCTGATGTTCGAGCAGGCCGAGCGCATGCACCGCCTGGTCGAGGACCTGCTGACCCTGTCCCGGCTGGAGTCGCAGGAAGGCCCGGAATTCGAGGACGTGGTCGATGCCGCGCAGCTGGTGGCCGAAGTGGCCGATGAGGCGCGCACGCTGTCGGCGGGGCGGCACCGGATCAACGTCGAGGCCGCCAACCTGAAGCTGCGTGGCGGGCGCGACGAGCTGCGCAGCGCCTATGGCAACCTGGTCTCCAACGCGGTGCGCTACACGCCGGCCGGCGGCCAGATCACCCTGCGGTGCATCGAGCAGGACGGCGGCGTCGCGCTGCAGGTCGAGGACAGCGGCATCGGCGTTGCGCCGGAGCACATTCCGCGCCTGACCGAGCGCTTCTACCGCGTCGACAAGAGCCGGTCGCGCGAGACCGGCGGCACCGGCCTGGGGCTGGCCATCGTCAAGCACGTCCTGATCCGGCACCAGGCGCGCCTGGACATCCGATCGGAAGTCGGCCACGGCAGCTGTTTCACCGCCTGTTTCCCGGCGTCGCGCCGCGTACTCGCGCAGGCGGAGCGCGAAACCGCTTGAGTCCGCGCGGTCCGCCCCCTTCATTGCCGCGTTTCCGGCCGATCGGTATCATGGGACGCTTTCGGGGCGTGGCGCAGCCTGGTAGCGCACCTGCCTTGGGCGCAGGGGGTCGGAGGTTCGAATCCTCTCGCCCCGACCAGACCTTTGCCAAGCAAGTCTTTCCCCTCTCGCTCTAGGGAGAGGGGCCGGGCGCCACCCGGCGAGGCCGGGGGCGAGGGTCGTATTGAAATTGCCTGACCGACATGCACTGTGGTCCTTGCCTAAGACTTACGGACTGCCCGTAGCTCAGTTGGATAGAGCATCAGCCTTCTAAGCTGAGGGTCACAGGTTCGAGTCCTGTCGGGCAGACCAGGTACGCGTTTCAAGCACGGTGGCCGTAGCTCAACGGTAGAGTCCCGGATTGTGATTCCGGTTGTTGTGGGTTCGAATCCCATCGGCCACCCCAGTTAGATCAACCACTTGCGCGTCGTCCCGGTCGTCCGCGGATGCCACTGTGGACGAAGTTGTACCCGCGGGTAGCGGGGCGGCCGGCAGGCGGATCGCGTTTGCGTGGCCCAGCAGGTCGAGCGCAGCCAGGTGCGTGTAGGTTCGCACCATTCGCGCGTCCTTCCAGCCGCCGAGAGCCTGAAGCACGATCGCCGGAGTGCCCGCCTGCGCGTGCCACGTGGCCCAAGTGTGCCGGAGGTCGTGCCAGCGTAGCTTGGGCAGACAGGCGCGCACGCGCGCCTTCCGGAACCCGGTGTTGTTCGAACCGCTCGTGATCGGCCGGCGCCAGAGGATTTTTCCCTTCCTGCCGACCTTGGCGAACGTGAAAACATGGGTCGCATGCTGACCCAGGCAGCTTTGCAGTACTGCCATAGCGTCGTCCGACAGCGGTACCGCAATCAGCTCGCCGGCCTTCGCGTCCTCGCCCCAGACGCGCGCTACCCGACGCACCAAATCGACGTTCTCCCATCGCAGCCCGCGCACGTTCGAGTCCCGCAGGCCGGTGGCAAGGGCAAACCGGACCATCGGCAGCAGGTGCGCCGGCAGCTCTTTGAAGAATGTAGAGGCCTGTTCAGGCGTCAGGACGGTGAACTTCCTGGCTGATCCTTTTTGCCTGCGCCTGAACGTTGGAATGGCAGGCACCGCAGACACCAGCTCGCGCTCGTGCGCGTAGTGCCAGATACGCGACAGCACCGACAGGTACTTGTTCAGCGTCACAGGTGCAAGGCTGCGTTCGATACGCAGATGATCGCGGATTGCTGTCATCCGCGAGGTGGTCAGTTCGTCCAACCAGACCGGGAGCATCGGGACGTCACCCTTTTTCAGGGCAACCATCGTCGCCAGGTGGAGCTTGTCGTCTTCGTGGGACTTTTTGTGCCGCGAGTAGCCGGTCAGCCACTCGACCGCGGCGTCCGCGAAGCAGACTCGAGGACGATCTCCAAGTCTGCGGAATCGCCAGATTTCCGCTGCCCGACGGTCGTGATACTCCTGCGCTGCGGCCCTGTTGGCGGTGCCAGAAGATTCCTTAACCGTCGCATGGCCCTTTGCTCTGAAGGAGCACCACCAGATGCCACCGCGCTTGTAGAGCGACACGAAGCCCCTCCAGGCTGTCCTTTGACCCAGTCGATCAGCTCGTCTGTCACGAAAAGCCAGCGCCGACCCACCCGATGAGCCGGAATCCTACCCTGTCTCGCCCAGGATTCGACCGTGTGTTCGTGCTGGTGCAGTAGTGCGGCTGCGTTACAAAGGTCGAGTGTCGGGGATTCGAAGGGCGTTCCCAAGGTCCGCTACCTATCGCGCGGCATCGGCCGGCGAATGGCAGCGAAGGTAGCCGTTGCGCGTCGGGGTCAGATCCGGATCCTCAAATCAATGGATCGGGTTCGCCGCTACCGGGTTTCGGCGGCCGCATGAGTTGGCGAAAGCGTCTGCCGATCGTCGCCGTCAAGTCGGTATCGAGCGTCAACCGCGAAACCGCTTCCCGAGGTAACGCAGCCCTGGGCGCCGGAGCGATTGGTTGCGGCAAGGAGTGAGCCGGCCGAGAAAGGTGCCTTCTGCGCGCTCGATACATCGCGCTTTCAATGGATCGCAGCGTGGTGCTCGGAAAGCCAGCGGCGAGCGCCGCAATCACTAAGGTCCGGTACGGTACACCGGAGAAGAGGGTGTTCTCGAAATCCTGCAGATGCTCGCGAACATAGCCATTCAAACTCTGACGCCCCTTCCTTGATGGCAGGGCAATGATGTCCGATCGATCTGCTGGACCGCTCATGCTGCAAAATTTGACTCAAGTTTGCGAGGCGGTCAAGCACCGTTCGTCTCTTGCTCCCGTGCGCACCTCTTTGCATAAGAATTCTTTGTTGAATCCAAAAAGCTAAACGTGGGCAGTGCATCGAATTGAAGGCAGCTCCGTGTCGGTGTGTATGGCAGGGTCGTGAAATTCATCAGCTCGAGTTTCTGGGCGCTCATGTACTCATATGCAACCTCGCGCATCGGTCCGCTTTCATGTGCACAACTCACTGCGGAACTACGCTGTTTTCCCTCCGAAACCACGCCGAAATTTCTTCTTCTGATTGCAGGATAGGTGGGAAGGACGCAATCGCCTTATACCTCGCTATCGGATAAGGGGGGTGTGATTTTGCAAGGGCCACGCGCGGGTGTGGAGGGTGATTTTAGGCCCGTCGCCATGGAAGCGACTATAGGTCGCTCACGCTTTGGCGCTCGAAGTGATATTCAGTACGGCTGTTTCGGTAGCGACTTTGGAGAGCCTCAATTTGGACGAATCTGTTCCGCTTAAGTAACCGACGGAATCGATTTTCTGCATCTCGCTCGAAGGCTTCCTGAGGAATCGTGATGATCGTCGCTCCAAACTGATTGTTATCCAAGTAGCTGCAGGTGGCGCGCATTAATTCGGTTCCAATTCCCCGGTGACGGCGGCAGTGCCGGACTGGCTGCTTTGTAGCGCAAAGGATGAGTTTCCCCAAAAAACGCAGCTATTGCGATATCTTTTCTTATCACAATAGCTGCGTTCTAGTGGTGAAACCTTTGCATGCGAAACGCGACAATCGCACCACAGTTACGCTGAAATCGAACGACGCGTTGGGGGAATGGACGCCGACCACATCAAATTCGTCGATTCCGGCGACGCACTCCGGCGCTTGCGAGCCCGCGCGCACCAGCGGCGGCCGACTGGTACATCGACCAACGGGAGCACGGCGCCGCGGGAGCGCTTTTCGATGACATCGAGCGTTATTTCTGCCGGTCGGGACGGCCAGCTAGAATGACCCGACGCTCGCGGTAACTCGAAACTCTTGATGACATTGCCTCTCGCAGCGCGCGTTCTCGTCGCGGAAGACGAGACAGCGATCGCGGAATCGTTACTGTACGTCCTTCGAAGGGATGGATTTTCGGCCGATCACGTGCTTCTCGGGGGCGAGGCGCTCGACGCGCATCAGCGGTCCGGCTACGATGTGATCGTCCTCGACGTCGGCTTGCCGGACATCACCGGCATTGAAGTGCTGCGCCGATTGCGCGAGTCCGGGGCCAGCGTTCCAGTCGTCTTCCTGACCGCCCGATCGGATGAGATCGATCGAGTTCTCGGCCTCGAGCTCGGTGCCGATGATTACATCACGAAGCCCTTCTCTCCCCGGGAAGTTGCGGCCCGGCTGCGGGCTATCCTGCGGCGGGAGCGCCGAAATCAAGCCGCGCCGGCCGGAACTGTGTGGCGGCGCGAACCGGACGCGATGCGCATCGCGTATCACGGGGTCGTGCTCGATCTGACACGCTACGAGTACGGTCTGCTCGACCTGCTGCTTTCCAATCCGGAACGGGTCTACACGCGCCAGCAAATCATGTCTCGCGTTTGGGCCGAAGCAATCGAGACGACCGACCGGACGGTAGACGCTCACGTCAAGACGATCCGTGCAAAGCTCAAGCTCGTCTGCCCCGGCGAGGATCCGATCCGGACGCACCGTGGCATCGGTTACTCGCTGGCGCCGTGAAGCTCTGGGCTCGCGTCTTCTTAGGCTACTTCTTCGTCGTCGGCCTGGCAGGCTGGTTCGTACTTCGGGTCTTCGTCGGGGAAGTCAAACCGGGCGTGCGCGAGGCAGTCGAGGACGTGATGGTCGATTCTGCCAACTTCGTGGCCGAACTGGCCGCCGACGATCTGATTTCAGGGCGCCTTCCAAGCGGGCGTTTCGCCGACGCGGTCGCGGCATACCGTCGGCGTGAAGTACGAGCGCCGATTTGGGGCTTGGAGAAGGTGTCGCTCGACTTTCGGATCTACGTCACAGACGACAAAGGTATCGTCCGCTACGACTCCTCGGGCCAGGCGGTCGGTCTCGATTATTCGCAGTGGCGCGACGTCTGGCGCACCCTGCAGGGACAGTATGGCGCTCGGACTACGCGCTCCGATCCATCCGATGAGGAAACGAGCACGTTGTTCGTCGCGGCGCCAATCTACTCAGGGCAGCGGATCGTCGGAGTCGCTACGGTGGCCAAACCGGTGGCGGCCCTGAAGCCGATTATCCAGCGCGGCGAGCGAGCTGTCCTGAGACATGGGGCCTTCCTGCTTGGGGCGACGTTGCTTGTCGGCGCGGGCTTTACTGCGTGGCTGACGCTGTCGATGAATCGCCTGGTCCACTATGCGCGCGCTCTTGCCGGGGGAAACAGAGCGGATCCGCCGTCCAGAGGGCGGGATGAGATCGGCGAGCTCGCTCGGGCGCTGACTGCTCTTCGCCAGGAGGTCGATGGCCGGGCATACGTGGAGCAATACGTTCAGCACCTGACTCATGAGATGAAGAGTCCGCTCGCGGCGATCCGCGGTTCCGCTGAACTACTCTCTGAAGACCTGCCGGAAGCAGACAGGACGCGCTTTGCGCAAAACGTCAGCACGCAGGTGAGCCGTCTTCACGCCTTGGTGGACAGGCTGCTGCGGCTGGCTCAGTTGGAGAAATTGCAAAAGCTTGAGGTCGTAGAGCCAGTGTCGGTCCAAGCACTTTTCTCGGAGCTCCAGCAAACATTCCTGCCGATCGCTCGAAAACGCGACATCGAATTGGGTTTTTCGATCGCAGATTCGCTCACCGTGCGAGGGGATCGGTTCCTCCTCGGGCAGGCAGTCTCGGCATTGATCGAGAATGCGCTCGATTTTTCGCCGCCTGGCGGCTCAGTCGAGTGCTCGGCTCGCCGGGAAGGTGCAAACGCATACATCGTCGTCACTGACCGAGGTCCCGGGATTCCGGATTTCGCCCGGGCAAGGATCTTCGAGCGCTTCTTTTCCCTGCCCCGGCCCGACGGTGCGCCTCGCAGCACCGGTTTGGGACTCTCGCTCGCCCAGGAGATCGCCAAGCTCCATCATGGCAGCGTGACAGTCGACAATCGAGAGGGTGGGGGCGTCTCGGCAACCATGTCGCTCGCCTGCTGAAAGTCGGGTCGCTTCGTAGTCGCTTCACATCGGCTTCTTCGGGACTTCTCTTTTCGAGGCGACAGTGGCGCCATTCGACACGAGGGGAATTGACCGATGCAGACGCGGTTGCTAATCAAATGCTCGACGCTCGGCGTGTTGGTGGTGCTGCTGGCGATTCCGCTCTGGATGATTGAGGGAACGATCACCGAACGGATTACTTACAAGAACGCTGCCGTCCAAGCGATCGCCGCGAGCAGCGCTGGATCGCAGATGCTCGTCGGGCCGCTTCTCAGCATTCCGTATGTCGAGGAATACGACGAGGAGGATTCCACGAAGAAAGACGACGATAAGCCCGCGCGCTGGGTGCGGCAACGGCGGCAATCGTGCGTGACGCTTCTGCCCAAGCACCTTAACCTGTCTGGGGTAATGCGAACAGAGCGGCGTGCTTACGGGATTTATTCGATTCCCGTCTTTGGGCTGCATGCCATTTTGGAAGGCGCCTTCGATCCAGGCACAGATGCCGATCTTCCGGCCCGCGGCCGAAATTCGACGATTACATGGGGTCGCCCGTCGCTCGTCCTCGGATTAAGCGATGTCCGGGGCATCGCAGTCGAGCCCAAGATTCAGGCAGGAGGGAGCGACCTCTCAGCCGTACGCGGGACTCCAGGTACCGCTCTTCGGTCCGGGTTTCACGGACTGCTCCCCGAAGCAGGGCTTCCGAACCGGGAAACGCCATTCAGGGTAGAGGTCGAACTGACGGGAACTGAAACCTTGTCGGTTGTTCCGCTCGGCGGCATGACGACAGCAGCAATCCGGGGTGATTGGCCGGATCCGAGCTTCGCAGGTAACTTCCTGCCAAGACAGCGCAATGTCGACCGGTCCGGATTCGAGGGTCAGTGGGGTATCAGCGGACTAGCCAGCGGTGTGCAGCGCGAAGCGTTGACCGCGGGGTCGACAACCACCGTCGAAGCGCTCCCCAGCTTTACGATAAAGCTGATTGACCCGGTCGACGTTTACCATCTCGCCGTGCGCGCGGTCAAATATGGATTGCTGTTCGTCGTGGCGATCTTCGCAGCCTTCTTCGCATTCGAGGTTATTGCGACGTTGCCGATCCATCCTGTCCAATACGTTCTTGTGGGATTGGCTCAGGCGATGTTCTTTCTGTTACTGGTCAGCCTGTCTGAGCACGTCGGATTCGCGCTGGCATATGTTGGGGCTGCGTTGGGATCTGTGCTTCTTATCGTCGCCTATCTGACAGCCGTGCTACGCAGCCAAGGTAGGGCGCTCTGGGCGGGAGGCTCGCTGGCGCTTCTCTACGCTGCGCTCTTTGGCGTGCTCGAGTCCGAACAGAATGCCCTGTTACTCGGTTCGTTGCTGTTGTTCAGTATCCTTGCTGCGCTTATGTTGGGGACGCGGCGCGTCAACTGGTATCGAATCGCCACGCCGCAGGAGGGTTGAACGCGAAAGCCAGGCCGCGCTCCTCTGCGAGATGACGCGCGGGCATCTCGTTTACCCGGCGGCCGAATCCGAAACGGCCGCCGTGGCGATGTACGGCGGCCTGCCTCATGTACACCCGAAGTCCGTTCGCCTGGCGCCCAGTCGATGTGAGCCGACTGCGATGGCGCCAAGAGTCGCAATTTCGGCCGAGGAATCCCGCGCTGCGCTTGCGAGAGGGTCGCTTTTTATTGCAGACCGGGCATCTCGCGAATCTACCGACACCGGGCGTATTTCGTCGCACCCGTTAAGGGTTGGTCGATGCCCGCCCGTGCAAGCGTAGCTGGTCGCGCCCGGTTTTGTCGTGGAGGGCGGGCGTCGTCCAAGCCTCGAGGGAGGAAACCGCGGGCACTGGTGCCGCGGTCAGCGGCGGCGAGCTGCTATGGCGGTTTGATCAGAGCTGACGTGATCGGGAGCCTTGGCGCTGGCGCCGGTAAGTGCGCTCGGAGTTCGGAGGTCGCCTTTGGTTGGTGGCGTTTGTCTGCTAACGGGCAACGTATTTTGATAGCGGACTCGCTGGGAGTGGGTCCAGGCAAGCCGATATCCTGCCGGCGACGAAGTTTCAGGTGCCAGCGGACGATTCCGAGGATGGAAGCGGACGGTGCTCATGGCGCGGCCGGCTGCGTGGGCGGAGCGCGGATGCGCTGCACACGCATGAAGGTCTGGATGACGATCATCGCTGCACCGCAATGCCGGCAGACGAAGGTCGGCGGCGCGGACGCAGCGACCGGGTCGGATGCGGCGGGCGGTGGCACCGGCACCTTGAGCAGTTCACGAGCCAGCGCCAAGTTCTGCTTGCGGCCGGCGTTGGCCAGCAGCCCATAGTGGCGGATGCGGTGGAATCCGGTGGGCAGCACGTGTAGCAGGAAGCGGCGGATGAACTCGAAGGCCTCCAGCGTCATCGCCTTGTACTTGGTTCGTCCCTTGGCCCGGTAGTCCTTCCACCGGAAGCTCACGCCCCGATCGTCGAAGGCGAGCAGGCGGTGATTGGAGATCGCGACCCGGTGCGTGTAACGCGACAGGTACTCCAGGACCTGCTTGGGGCCGGCGAAGGGACGCTTGGCGTAGACGACCCACTCGCAGCTGCGCAAGGGAACCAACCATTGGCGAAACGAGGTGGGGTCGGCCAACTCGGCGTGCTCGCCGTAAAAGCGCAATTCGCCGGCCTCGTGGGCCGCGGTCAGTGCTTGCAGGAACCGGCGCCGGAACAGACGCGAGAGCGCGCGCACCGGCAGGAAGAACCCCGGCCGGCAGCGAACCCATCGGTCCGAGTCCACCGCCAGCCCGCCGCCCGGCACGATGCCGTGCACGTGCGGGTGGTGGGTGAGCGCCGAGCCCCACGTATGCAGCACCAGCGTGGCCCCGATCCTCGCTCCCAGGTGCTTCGGATCGGCAGCAATGGTCCGAAGCACCTCGGCGGCGATGTCGAACAGCAGCCCGTAGACGATCGTCTTGTTGTAATAGCCGATGGCGGCGATCGGCGCCGGCAGCGTGAACACGACGTGGAAGTACTGAACCGGCAGCAGATCGGCCTGCCGGTCCTGTAACCACCGCAGCGCGCTGCTTGCCTGGCACTTGGGGCAGTGCCGATTCCGACACGAGTTGTAGGAGGTCTGCGCCTCGTCGCACGCCGTGCAGCGCAGCACGTGACCGCCCAGCACCGCGCTGCGGCACTGTTCGATGGCCGACATGACTTTGAGCTGCGCCAGGCCCAAGCGCCCGCGCTGCTCGGATCGATAGGCCGGCCGGCGGTGCGGAAGATGTCCGCAACCTCCAGGGCGGGGCGCACGCAGCGCCCCCGTTACGTCGTGGGCGGCTGTGGTCGCTGGCTCTCGATGGGGCTGACGACCTGCTGCAGAACCTCGGCGGCTACCTGCGTGTAGTGTGCCGTCGTGTTCAGCTTCTTGTGCCCGAGCAGCATCTGGATGACGCGGATATCCTCCTTTTGCTCCAGCAGGTGGGTGGCAAAGCAGTGGCGCAAGGTATGCATCGAGACGCGCTTCTCGATGCCCGCATTGCGGGCAGCGTCGTGGATGATCCGGTTCAGCTGACGCGGGCACAGCGGCTCGATCGGGTTGCGGCTCGGAAACAGCCATCCGCCGTCGCGCACCAGACCCATCGGCTTGGCCAGCCGCCACCACTGACGCAGGCGCTCCAGCAGCAATGGCGGCAGTACCGCGTAGCGGTCCTTGTGCCCCTTGCCCTGCTGCACCCGCAGCGTCATGCGCTCGCTGTCGATGTCGGTACTCTTCAGCGCAACGATCTCGCCCGCGCGCAGCCCCGTTCCGTAGGCGACCGACAGGATCGTTCTGCCCTTCGGGTTCTGCGCAGCGTCGATGAGCCGCGCCACTTCGTCGCGGCTCAGGATCACCGGCAACCGCTGCTCCACGCGCACCGGCCGCATCTTGTTGAGCAGCTCCGGGCGCTCCAGCGTGGACTCCAGGAAGAACCGGATCCCCACGATCGTCGCATTGATCGAGATCGGCGACAGCCCGATCTGCACCAAATGCAACTGGAACCGGCGCAACTCCTCCCCGTTGACAGTGTCGGGGGACCGGCCAAGGAATCGGGCCAGGCGCTTGACCGCGCGAATATAGTGCGTCTGCGTCTTGGGCGAGAGCCTGCGCATCGTCATGTCGTCGATCATGCGCTGGCGCAGCGGCGAAACC
>Ga0209698_10005210_pt1 | contig 14125 bp, 12 predicted proteins | sample LitLauG_LLR_2012_FD_187203 | JGI IMG/M metagenome (GOLD analysis project Ga0209698, IMG submission 187203) | Freshwater sediment microbial communities from Pennsylvania, USA - Little Laurel Run_MetaG_LLR_2012 (SPAdes) (version 2) | ecosystem: Environmental > Aquatic > Freshwater > Creek >... | reverse complement strand
GAATCCGACGAAATCCGCTACGGCGACATGAACAAGCAGTTTCATGGCCTCATTGTCGAAGGTGCCGGGAGCAAAGTGGTCACCGAAGCGGTTGCATACAACACTCGGATACCGTTTGCTTCCGCGCACGCCATCGCCTTCGATAAAGTGGACCTTCCTCACATGTACGACTTGCTGCGCTACACTCACCGCCAACATCATGCCATCGTGCAGGCGATCGAGAATGGGGAAGGCGCCAGAGTTTTCGCGCTGATGTATGAGCACGCCTACGCGACAAGAGAGAGCATCAACATGTCGCGCGCAGCGCTAAGGTTCGGCACGGAGACGCAAGAATCGGCCGCTTTCGAGCCGAGGGGCAAAACGAATCGCTAGTGGAAGTGCCTCGCTGAGAGTGCTTCCATCCATCTTTGTCAGGATCCATTTCGCGATTGCCGCGGCGAATCGAGTTCTGTGTCGCCGCCGATTGCCTCCGCAAGCGAGCGCCAGGAGAACGGATCCTTCTCGTCGAAACGGAGGTTCTTCTCCTCCATTTGAATGACTACTTGTTCCTGCCGCTTCGCTGTGGCCAATGCCATTGTCGGCTCGATGCCCACTGCCTCCAAAGCCAGTGCGACTTCACGCATCTCGGCAGCCCGCCGGCGGCCATGTTGCGCGACCCGGCTGATCAAGTAATCCGGCAAATGGTCTTTCCAGCCCAGGCTGGGAAAAGTGGCGGCCAGGGATTGGAGCACCGCATCTTCAGCGCCGTATTGCCGCGCGGCAAACAAGCACTCGACAGCCAGTGCCTCCAAACCTTTCATCATCACGCTGCGGCACATTTTCACTGCCGAAGCCACTCCGATCTGATCGCTCAAGGCAGTTGCATTCATCCCGATTGATCGAAGCCCCTCGGCCGCTTCCACTGCATGCGGGCCACCCAGCAGCATGGGCACTTTCAATCGTGGAGTTGGAACTCCCGCCATCACGGCCGCTTCCACAAAATGCGCCTCGCTTGGCTCGATGCGGCTGGCGAGTTTACGCTTTGTGTCGGGTGAAATCGAGTTGAGGTCCAGAAAGATCTGGCCAGCTCGGAGCATCGGGCCCGCCTCGGTTGCCACCTCCAGCGCTGAAGAAGCGGTCACGGCTGAAATCACGAGGTCGGCCTGGCGCAGGCAATCGCTCAAGCTTTCCGCGGCTATTACTCCGCAGTTCTCCGCCTTCGCCAACATGTGCCGCCGATGACTTGGGGAAGAGATCAGGATGTCAAAGACAGAGACCTTGATCCCCTGCTTCGCGAGATCATTTCCGAAAATACCGCCGACTTCGCCAAAGCCGACGATCGCGATCTGGTGAATCGAGCGCACTGCCATGCTACGCATGCTCCGACGTCGCCACATCCGTTGCCGGAAGTTTCGACGTCACGCCATCCCAAATTCTGGCGGGCACGAGAACATCTCCACGGAATAACGCACGCGCCGTTCGAATCAAGCTGGAGCGGACGACCTTCAGTCCGTTGCTGCTTGTGCCATCGACCTCGATTTCAAGCGAAAACTCGCCACTGGGATGCTCGACCGAGAGACGCTTTACCGCGCCTTCGGGCACGGACACAATGCCCGAGGCCACCGAACCGGGCAGCACACAAGCAGTTCCCACCGTGACCGCACCTAGAACTCCGATCGCGGCATGACACTTGTGTGGAATGAAAGTGCGCGTCGCCAAGTCGCCACCTTCTCGGGGCGGTGCGATCAAAGTCATTTTTGGAACGACCTTCGAGCGCACATCGCCCAAACCCATACGCTCGCCAGCCAGCACCCGAATTTGTTCCAGCCGCTGCTTGAATTCTTTATCGCTATCAAGTTGGGCCGGAGTTTCGTAGCCAGATTTTCCGAAATCTGCAGCACGCAGTACGACCACCGGCATGCCGTTGTCGATCAGGGTTGCTTTGATCCCGTCGAGTTCGTCCAGGGCATGGCCTGTAGGCAATAAGGCGCCGCATACCGAGCCGGCGGTATTGAGGAAATCGATGCGAATTGCCGCCGAGGTGCCCGGCACGCTGGCGATGGCGGCTTCTCCGTCATACGTGACCTCGCAGCCCGGTGTTGGCACGTGGGCGATCGCGGTGTTTCCGGTGTTCACCATGTAGATCCTGACGGGCGTAATTGGATCGCGCCCTGGAACGAGGCCGCGCTCAATCGCGAACGGGCCCACACCGGCGAGCATATTCCCACAATTCGGCGTGAAATCAACGAGGGGCCGATCGATGCCAACTTGCGCGAAGAGATAGTCGACATCGATACCCGCTCGCGAGGAACGGGAAATAATTGCGACCTTGCTGGTCAGGGGATCGGCGCCGCCAATACCATCGATCTGGCGTCCATCGGGAGATCCCATCGCGGCGAGCAGCACGCGATCGCGCAACTCCACACGGTCCGGTAAATCACTCGCCAGGAAGAAGGGCCCCTTGGACGTGCCGCCTCGCATCAACGTGCATGGAATGCGGGTTTGCGATGGCCCGGCCAATGCGATCTCCTCTACAGATACTTGAGGCCAAGTTCTGCGATTTTCGCGCGCAAGCCGTAGATGTCGAGGCCCAGATCCCCGCGCGCCAGCCGCTCGCGGGTCGCTTCTTCCTTGCGCACCCGTTGTTCACAAGCGGCGACCACCTCGCGTGCGTCGGCCCGCCGCACGACTACCACTCCATCGTCATCAGCGACGACGACATCGCCGGCTTCAACCATTGCGCCGGCGCACACCACGCTCACGTTCACCGATCCAAGCGTGGACTTCACGGTTCCTTGCGAACTGACGGCGCGACTCCAGACCGGAAACTTCATTTCTGTCAAAGAGCGCACGTCGCGGCATCCCGCGTCGATCACGAGTCCCTTTACGCCATGGGCGCGCAAAGAAGTCGCCAGCAATTCACCAAAGTAGCCGTCGGTACACGGTGACGTGGGGGCCACGACCAGGATGCTTCCCGGATGGCAAACCTCGACCGCAACGTGGATCATCAGGTTGTCACCGGGGGGAAGGGAAACGGTGACTGCCGGGCCGGCCATGGAAGCTCCCGGATAAATTGGGCGCATGTAAGAGGCAAGCAGCCCGCAACGCCCTTGCGCTTCGTGCACGGTCGAGACGCCATATTTCTCCAGTGCCGCTACCGCATCGGCCGATGGCTGCTCGACCTGCCGGATTACCACCGCTTTGTTCATGCAAGCTCCTCCGTCACCTGCGGGAAGACGCGCTGGTACCCTTCTCCATACTTGATAGTTTTGTTCGAATTGCGCGACGCCTGCGCGCCGCGCTGTAACGCGACTCGCTCATAATATTGCCAGAGATGTTCCTGCGCGCTCATTTCTTTGAAGGCCGCATATTTCTTCGGCCACACGGGGGTGATGTCGAGCAGTACCTGCGGCTTCCATTCGCACTGCTCCGGTTGATGCGGCTCGAATAAAAAAACCGGTGGCGCTCCGATTACCGGCGTGCCCGGCTCGTGTCCGTGCGCCTGCGCAACAATGCGAGCTTCCTGTGCGATGTGCGAGGCAAGGGGATGATCGAAGTTATAGGGGTCTTTGAGCGAGTGGGTGAGAACGAATTCCGGGCGAATTTTCCGGCATAGTGCCACGAGCTCGTAAATAATCTTGTCATCGATGCGCATCGGGTAATCGCCCACGTCGAAGAAAAGCGTCTGCGCGCCTAGAATCTCCGCCGCCCGAATCGCCTCTTCTCTTCTGCTGGCCTTCACCTTTTCGATCGTCATTCCTGGCTCGCGCCAGAGTTTTGCGGATTCCCCGCGTTCGCCGAAGGAGAGACACACGACGGTGACCTCCCAGCCGCGTTCGGCATAGAGCGCGATCGCGCCGCCGGCTCGCCAGACAAAATCCGCAGAATGCGCGCTGACCACCAGTGCGGCTTTCTTGTCAGACACGGTCCCACCTTTGAATCAGGACTTTCACAGCAGTCACCAAAGGGTGCGGTGTCTTGTCACGCCGCATGACTATGCGCCGGATGTGCGATAACGCGCCGCCCGTTCATTTCTTCGTGCTCGCCGCAACTTCAACCGGTGGCGTGCCGTAGGTGTGAAACGATTCAATCGTCTTCAGACCCCAGGCCTGACCTTTCTTGCGTTCGGCCTCGCTCCAGCGAATCGGTTTCCAATCGGGAGCCAAGATCAGGCGCGCTCCCGCATTACAGATTTCTACGCGGTTGCCGCCCGGCTCATACACGTACAAAAAGAAAGTTTGCTGGATCGCATGCTTGTGTGGGCCGGTCTCGATGTGGACGCCGTTCTCCAGGCAAATATCGGCCGCCAGTAGAACTTCTTCGCGGCTATTTACGGCGTAAGTAATGTGGTGAAAACGTCCCGGCGTTCCGGTGTGATCGCGCGTGTAGGCAAAGTCATAGCTCTTGTTCGTGCACGTCATCCACATAGCGGCTTCCGAGCCGTCGTCGAGCACGATTTGCTCCGTCAGGCGAAAGCCGAGATATTGTTCAAAAAACCTGCGGTTTGCCTCGATGTCGACAGCCAAGCCGTTCCAGTGATCGAGTCTTCGCACGTTGATGCCGCGTGCCGGAAATCGCTGCGCCTGGTTTTTCAGAGCAGGCCGCAATTCCGGCGGCGCCTGATACCACTGCGTCTCGTAGTAGAGCTCGATCTTGTGGCCGTCAGGATCTTTGCACAGAAACGCCGGACCATGCGCCAGATCTCCGTTGCTCCAACCGATGTCGAAGCCGGATCCCTTGAGTGCTGCCACCCTGCGCTCCAGCGCCTGCGGGCTGCGAGTGCGATATGCGACGTGACCCAAGCCCGGCAACTTCGATGCCGTGAGCTTTAAGGAATGGCGCTCGTAATCGTCATAGGCATGCAGATAGACCGAGTCGTCTTCACGACCGCTCTCGGTCATCCCCACCACGTCGATGAAGAACCGCAGGCTCTCTTCCGGTTTTGGAGTCAGCAATTCCAAGTGGCCCAGATGAGCTATATCCATCACCGGTTCGTTTTCCATGGAACACCTCGGCAGCGTGCACTCCGACCCCGGTTCTGTCTTGATAGCAGGCGATCGATTCCGGCATGGGGCGGGCCACCCCTGGCCCGCTGTGCCGCTGTGCCGCGCTAGTTCAGCACGTTAAGTGCACTCAACAATACCTCTCACTTTTGTGGTACCGCTGTCAAGCAATGCATGCATTCGGCTTTCACCCGAGCCTGGGCACGCTCGTATTTTGAACATCTCTCTTGACAATGATGAATCGAAGTGATCAAAATGCGGGCCTACGTTCAGTACACTGAATATCAGGCTTGCATGACAGAACTCGCTGCCGCTCCGCTCAGTTTCGTCAAAATGCTGCGCGGCTATTCGATTGAAGTGAATCCGAGCCAGGCGAAGGTCCTGGACGCAGCGGTGGAGCGCCTCGATCGTGGCACGGAGGTTTTTCTCCCGTGGATTCCGGGTGCAAACCCCATGGCCGCAGTGGCACCCGCTGCCAGGCTCAGGCGCGCTGACCTTATCCCGGTGCCCCACGTTGGCGCGCGTCATGTGGAGAATGCGGCACAACTGGGGCAATTCGCGGCGCGCCTCACCGGCGAGGCGGGCGTGGATCGAATTCTGATGATTGGCGGAGATCGCGCCCAACCAGCAGGCCCTTATGATTCGAGCCTGGCGGTGATGCAGACGAGTGTGTTTCAAAAGGCGGGCATTACCCGCGTGGCGGTGGCTGGCTTTCCCGAAGGCAATCCGAACATTTCCGGCGCCACTTTGGATCAGGCGCTCGCGGCGAAGCTGAAGTTTGCGCTCGAGGCCGGACTTCAGCTCTCGATCGTCACTCAATTCTGTTTCAAAGCCGACCCGATTGTTGAATGGTTGCGGCGCGTTCGTAATCGAGGCATCGAAATTCCTGTACGTGTGGGGCTTGCCGGGCCTGCCGGACTGATCACGCTGGCGCGTTACGCGGTCCGATGCGGAATCGGCAATTCACTGCACGTGCTGACCGAGCACCCGTCGTTCGCCAAACTTCTGACCGAAAAAGGACCTGAGCCCATCATGCGGGAACTGGCAACATCTCTATGGGGCGAAAATGGCGCCCAGCCTCTTAACGTCGCCGGCCTGCATTTCTATGTCTTTGGCGGATTCAACAAAACGATCGACTGGATCAATGCGGAACGGGCTCAGTAGTTAGCTCCCTTCACACCTGAGCCGTGCGCCAGCCTTTCGCGTAAGTCTCGCGCGCCACTTTTGAGTACGGTACCGGGCTGACAGTGGCCCGAATCTCAAGCTGTTTATGCCGTTCGACCGTGACTTTTTGGGTGCCGCCACCCGGCTCGCCCCATACAATCGTCACTTCCGCACCCACCTCGATGTCAGGGTTCACGACACCCAGCGACAGCATCGAGCGTTCGTTGTAGCTATAGCCACTGAACATCGAGAAGCCGACCGTCCTCCCGCCGCTCGCCACTTTGTCGTAGGACGAAGAGGCATAGTTCGACAATGGCAGGTCGATGTACTTATACATATCCCCCGTTTCAAACATCGAAGCGAACACCTTGAGCACGTCCTCGGACTCCCAGGCGAAAGTTACCTTCTTTCGTTGCGGTTTCGCTTCCATCTTTTCGAGCGCTTCTCTTCCGATGAACTCATGGTCGAATTTGACGAACGGCCCGTATCCGAGGTCATAGGGCGACATGTAATAGTCCTCGATGTTGTCGGACTCGAAACTTCCGCCAATCGACCCCGTGGCTTCGTAACTGGTGGCCGGCAGCCATTGCCTGTATGCCTTCATCTCTTCGCTTGTATACACTGCCGGTAGAGGGGATGGGATCCATCCCGACTCGAGCGTGTTAGTCGCATAGGCGCGCGCGCCGACTTCGCGCAGGCCAAAGTCCTTGCCCGCGGCGACGACGGCAGCACGGACCTCTTCCCGCTCTTCGTATGGTCCCCAGATTTCCAGTCCGGGAGCGCCCGCCATGCCATGGCGAAGCGCCCCCACCTTGCGTCCGGCGACATTGATGACATCCATGTTGAAGAATTTGATCTCCGGAAGCGGGCCGCCGTTCAACCTCTCTAGGACTTGCGGAGCATTTGGCCCCTGGATCTGGTATCGATAGCAACTGCGAATGACTGCTTTCCCCTTCGGATTCGACGGCGATCGGTCGTCCTTCTCGATTTTGACGTTGTATCCGGCGGTCTCGGCATGAAAGTGAATCCAGTTGGCGACGGGTGCGCGGCCGACGAATACCAACCGGTTCTCCTCCAGATGGAAAAGAATGCCATCGCCAATTACATATCCGTCGTAGCTGCAGGGAGAGAATTGTTTGGCGCGATTGACGGGAAACTTCGCAAAGCTGTTGGTCCCGAGGTAGGAGAGCATTTTGAGTGCATCCGGACCTTCCACGTATACATTCGCCATATGGTGAGACTGGTCAAAGAGAACAGCCGTCTCCCGCCACGCCCGTTGCTCGTCGCGCCAGTTTGAGTATTCGTAAGGGACAACCGGATAGACGTAAGCTCCGATCTGCGAATTACGCAGCATATTCACCGCATTTCCGGCGGCTTTCAACTGATCCTCTAGACTCTTCTCTTTCATCCCCGCCCTCCTGAGTGACAAGTCCTCAACGATGCGTCGTTCAGTATACGGAACCTCGCAAACTTTGCAAGACCGCGACCGGAAGCCATACGACCCGTCGCACAAATAAAGTATGCAATGATTGACAAGGATGATCCGAATGCATACCCTCCCTATCTCATTCATGATGGGAGAAGCTGTGGGTGTTCAATCAAAAGTCGTCAGTTTCGATGAGGCCGGCTCTGTAGGCCTTATCCACATCGACAATCCTCCAGTCAACGCTCTCAATCACGAGGTGAGAGCGGGTCTGGTCGAGTTACTCTCGCAGGCCGGCAAAAATCCTCGCATCAAAGTTCTGCTTGTGATGGCGGCCGGCAATATGTTCAGTGCGGGCGCGGATCTCAAGGAATTTGACGGTCTCTTCAAAGTTCCCACTCTGCAACAAGTGCAGGCGGCGGTCGAAACGGCTCCGATCCCGGTGGTTGCTGCTATCCAGGGACTGGCGCTCGGCGGTGGCCTTGAACTCGCGATGGCGTGTCATTATCGGGTCGCGCACAAGGGTGCGAAACTCGGTTTACCGGAGATCACGCTCGGAATCATTCCGGGGGCCGGCGGGACCCAGCGCCTGCCACGGCTTATCGGCGCGCTCCGGGCGCTGGAAATGATCCTCTCCGGTTCTCCGATCGGAGAACTTGAAGCGAAGACGAAGGGACTCGTCGATGAAGTCGTCGATGGCAACCTGCGCGAGCAGGCCTTGGCCTTCTGCGAACGACTGGTGCGCGATGGTGCCGGCCCACGTCCAACGTGCAAGCGCGCCACAGCAGCAGATGGCCTGGACGAATCGAGCATCGCCCAAGTCTTGCGCGCTCACGCCCGTACTTTGAAAGGGCGAACGACCCCAGCCTTGGTGATTGAGGCGATTAAAGCGTCAACGCTGCCGTTTTCCGAGGGCATTGCGATTGAGACAGCGCTCGCGCAAAAATCGCTCGCCAGCCGCGAGAGCCAAGCCCTTCGTCACATCTTTTTCGCAGAACGCGACTCGAGCAAGTTAGACGGCATCTCGAAGCGTGCCGGCCAACCAGAAATCAAGCGTGTCGCGGTGGTGGGGGCGGGAACGATGGGCAGCGGAATTGCCATTGCCTTCGCCGATGCCGGGCGCAAGGTAATCCTTGTCGACAACGCCGATGCTGCCCTCGCCCGGAGTCGGGAAATCATTCGCGCTAGTTACGACTCGAGCGTGAAGCGCGGGCGCATCGCCCAGGAAATCGCCGATGAGCGCATGGCGGGAATCAGCGCCAGCATTACGCTCGCCGATGTCGCCGAATCTGATCTCGTCATCGAGGCGGTATTCGAGGATATGGATTTGAAGAAGGAAGTGCTGTCCAGCCTCGATCGTCTGGTTCCGGCGGAGCGCGTGATTGCGACGAATACCTCCACTCTTTCCGTGACCGAATTGGGGCGCGCTACTGCCCATCCCTCCCGAGTGCTGGGAATGCATTTCTTCGTTCCCGCGCACGCGTCCAAGCTACTCGAAATTGTTCGCGGCCAGGACACCGCACTGGAAGCGGTGGCAACCGCGCTCCACGTTGCCAAGCTGCTTAGGAAAGTTCCTGTCGTGTCGGGAGATGCATTCGGCTTCATCGGCAATCGCATGATGCTCGACGGCTACTTTCGCGAAGCCGACCAACTTCTTCTGGAAGGCGCCTCGCCCCTGCAGGTTGACACGGCACTCGAGCAATTCGGGTTCGCCATGGGGCCACAGCGCGTGAGTGATCTCGGTGGAAACGATGTCGGGACGAAGGCGCGTCTCCAGCTCTATAAGCGTGAAAGCCGCCCTGATCCTTACTTCGTCATCGCCGACCGGCTCACTGAACTCGGCCGGCTGGGCCAGAAGACCGGGCGCGGCTTCTACCGTTACGAGGGCGGTGGTCGCGAGGCGCTGCCTGACTCCGAAGTGATCACGTTGATCGAAAGGCTTGCTGCGGAACGAGGCATTGCACGGCACCAGATCAGCGACGATGAAGTCGTGGAGCGCTGCGTTCTTGCGCTGATCAACGTGGGAGCAATGGTTCTTGATGAAGGCATCGCGACCCGCGCCGCCGACATTGACGTAGTGTGGACCAGCGGCTACGGTTTCCCACGGCATCTCGGTGGGCCGATGTTTTATGCTGACACCCTGGGCCTGCCTCACGTTGCCGATCGCATCCGTTACTATCACGAGAGGCTTGGGCACTATTGGCGGCCCGCGGAACTGATCCTGTGGTTGGCCGCAGAGAATTCAAGTTTCGAACAACGCGACCGGCAACGAAACAGTGCCAGGAAGACCGCTCTGTTAAGCAATACACGTGCTGACTAGTTGGTAAGAATCCATGCTGACGAATCGAGAAACCATACGCATTGAATGGGGCGATTGCGACCCCGCCGGCATTGTCTATTTCCCGCGGTATTTGGAGTATTTTGACCGTTGCACGCGGGCCCTCTTTGAGCGCGCCGGCTTTTTCAAGCGCGACATGCTGAAGACCTATGCGATTGCCGGCATTCCCGTGGTCGACATCCAGGCGAAGTTCATGATTCCTTCGCGCTATGGCGATGACGTGGTCGTTGAGTCGTCCGTTAGCAAGTGGGGAAACAGCAGCTTTGTCGTGCGCCACCGATTGATGAAAGGTGACGCGGTGGCGATTGAGTGTTTCGAGACGAGGGTCTGGGCTGCGCAAGTGGGCGAAGATTCCGTCAAGCTTGAGGGGCGTTCAATTCCGCGGGAGGTAAAGGAAATGTTCGGTGCTACGGCACAGGCGGAACCCCCAAAGTGACCCTCCGTACGCTGTTCAGAGATTTCCGGAGAATCGAGATTGCTCAGAAACTCAGTTCAAACGGTCAGCTTTCTTGCGTGAATGGTTGTTTCTCGTTCCGGCGAACTCGCGATCGAGCGGCGCGCGGCTTTCTTCGTTGTTCAAGTGCACGAATTTCTTTAGGAGACGGAGAAAGACTTTCTGTTCGTTTTTGTCTAATGCCTGGAGCAAGCGACGACTCACGAGACGGCCGGGCGGGTTGAGTTGCTTCACGAGCGCCCTGCCTCGCGGAGTGAGCTGAAGCAAGCGAAAGCGCTTGCTCTTGCTCGGCACCGTCCGTTTGACCAGCCCACGTCGTTCGAGCCGCACTGCCAAACTGGCAGCAGTTGAAGTATCGAGGGCGCATAACCCGGCCATTGTTACCTGGTCGATTCCGGGATTGTCCTGGAGGACTCGCAACACCGCATATTGGATGGGCGTTACCTTGTAGCCGAACGTCGAATGGAAAATCGATACGGCGATCTGTTGGGCGCGCCGAATCAAATGCCCCGGCTGGTCGTACAAATCGTTCGAGAATTCGTCGCTGCGCTTGGCTGCACCGTTGGGTGACGATTGGACACGTCGCTTCATGCTCGAATCGTTGCGATTTGCCGTGGGAAAGCCCTGCTCAGGCTCTAGCTCGAAGTTTAGCACAGCCCTTGCACTCACAAACTGCATCCATTAAGCTGCGGGGATTCAGTGTGCTCAACGTTTCCCAATCCGTGCGCAACGCCCCGTTTCGGCCAGTCCGGTTCTTCGCGCCTGATGTCGAACTGGCCCGGCATGCCGATGGCAGCTTCCTCATGCGATCGTCCGAACCGCTATCGGACTACGACAATTGCATCGGCGACTGGCTGGATCGCTGGGCGCTCGAGGCTCCCAATCGCGCCTTCCTCATCGAGCAGACTGAAGATGGCGAGCGAACAATCTCGTACCGCGAAGCCCGCGCGTCGGCGCTGGCCATCGCCGAGGGCCTGCTCGGTTTCGATCTCGGACCAGAGCGACCCCTCGCCATTCTTGGCGGGAACAGCATCGACTACGCGTTGATCATGCTGGCTGCACTTTATATCGGGATTCCCATGGCCCCGATCGCGCCCGGTTACGCGCTCCAGAGCATCGACTATCTAAAACTGGCGCACACCTTTCGTGTGCTGACACCCGGGTTGGTGATCGTCGAGGATGGCGTGCTTTATCGAACTGCTCTCGCACACGCGCTCAAGGACGACATTCCCGTCCTCGCCCTGCGCAATCCATCCGCGGACATGGCGGGTCTTGCCTCGCTCCGCGGCAATGGCAGCCGCCGGGATGCGGTAAGCGTAGCAGCCTCACACGTCGGCCGAGAAACCGTTGCCAAGTACTTGTTCACCTCTGGCTCGACCGGCATGCCCAAGGCGGTGATCAACACTAATGGCATGCTCTGTGCGAATGCGCAGATGAAGCGGCAGGTTGCGCCGGTGCTCGCCGATGAGCCTCCGGTGATGGTGGACTGGGCTCCCTGGAACCACACGGCCGGTGGCAACAGCAATTTCAATCTCATCCTCCACAATGGCGGCACGCTCTATATCGATCCCGGGAAGCCGCTTCCTGGACGCTTCGACGCGAGCCTCAAATTGTTACGCCGGATCGCACCGACGATTTACTTCAATGTGCCCCGCGGCTACGAAATACTGATTCCTCATCTCGAGGCCGACCGGGAATTCAGCGCTCACTTCTTCCGCCATATCAAGTTTCTCTGGTATGCAGCCGCATCGATGCAGCCCTCGACGTGGTTCGCGCTCGAACGGCTGGCGGTCGATGCTGTCGGAGAGAAAATTCTCACGGTCACCGGTCTGGGCATGACCGAAACCAGTCCCATCGCCCTCTTCGGCAACTTGTATGCAACTGGCCCCGGCGTGGTCGGCATACCGGTGGCGGGATTGGAACTCAAGCTCGTGCCACACGACAGCAGTTATGAGGTCCGTTATCGCGGCCCCAATGTCACCCCCGGTTATTGGCGCGATTCCGCAGCTACGAAGGCCGCCTTCGATGAGGAGGGCTTTTTCGCTTCGGGAGACCTGCTGAGTTTCATCGATCCGGAACGGCCGAAAGCGGGCCTGCGTTTCGATGGTCGCATCAGTGAAGATTTCAAGCTGACCTCCGGCACCAAGGTGAGCGCCGGGAAACTGCGCCTGGATGCGCTGGATGCTCTCCGCCCATTCGCCAATGAGGTTGTGGTCGTTGGCCCGGATCGCAAGGATGTGCGCATTCTGGTCTTTCCCGACTGGCAAGTGTGCGCCGCGACCGCGGGTCTGAATGGAGATGCGACACCCGCGCAGATCGCTTCGAATCCACTGCTGAGAGCGGTTTTGCGGGAACGGCTGGAAAAACTTGCGGCGACTGGAACCGGCAGTTCCAACCGGATCGTTGCCGCCCTGCTGGTTGAAGTTCCGCCGTCCGCTGCGGCGGGGGAGTTGACGGAAAAGGGCACCGTGAACAGTCGCGGTCTGCAGCGGAACCGCCCCGAACTTCTCGACATTCTTTTCGGAGATGCAGACGATCGGGTTCTGCGCATCGGTCTCGAGGGCCGGGGTGAGGAGAGCGTGCCCGTGCGGTAATAAGCGGGTATTTGCGAACTTGCATTCGTGCGGAACGCAAGTTCCGCTAGACTTACGGCCTCTTTGGCTCATCCCAAAGAGGAACCGAAAACAGACAGGGGATCACATGGCGAGAATTGTGCTCGTGCACGGTGCCTTCTGTGGGGCATGGATCTGGGGACCACTGGTAGAACGGCTCGAGATGGCGGGCCATTCAGTGGAGACATTCGATCTGCCCGGCTTGGGCAATGACACCACACCGGTAAGCGAGGTCACTCTTGATGCTTGTGCTGCCCGGCTTTGTGCAGTCCTGGCAAGTCATTCCGAGCCGGCGATCGTAGTCGGCCACAGCATGGGCGGCATTATAGCTACCCAGGGAGCGGCGCGCTGTCCCCGTCGCGTTGCGGCACTTGTCTATGTAACTGCGTTCTTGCCCAAAGACGGCCAGAGTCTTATTGACTTGACCAAACTTCCAGAGGGAGCCGGCGATCAGGTTCAAGCCAATATCGTCATCGAGGGAGAGCCTCCGGTTGCTGTCATGCCGGCCGAGGCCTCACGTCCCGCTTTGTACGACTGCTGTGCGGAGGATGTAGCTGCCTGGGCGATCGCACAACAGCGCCCGCAGCCGGTTGCGCCGTTTGTGACGCCTGTATCCATTCCGCAAGGAGCTATCGACGGCATCAACCGGTACTACGTCATCTGCACGCGGGACCGAGCGATGGCGCCGGCGTTGCAGCGGCGGATGATCGCCGAGAATCCGTGCGCCGAGGTAGTTGAGCTCTGCACCGATCACACACCGCAGTTGTCGATGACCGAGGATTTGGCCAAGATTCTTCACCGATTCGCGGTGCACTCATCCGCAGCTGCAGGGAAGCTCGCCGCTAGTTGAAAGGGTTCGCGTGCTGCCACCGGGACGCTTGCGTTCGGCAGCGGAACCGCGAAGGGTGTAGATTGTAACGGCCTTGTGGGGAGGCCATCCATGAGCACGAAGGTCCAAGCCAAGCGCTTTCCTCTTCCGAGTTCGCTGGAAATAGTGTCGGGAACCGAACGCGCGCAGGCAGCCTATCCCTACTACATGCTGTTCAGCAAAGAGGACGACGAGCGCTTCTGGTTCTATAACTCCATGCATTTCCCCGAGCCGATGTGCCTCTTTGACACCACTACTGCCGAGGCCGCCTACTGCGCGTTGGG
>Ga0209698_10005209_pt1 | contig 14125 bp, 13 predicted proteins | sample LitLauG_LLR_2012_FD_187203 | JGI IMG/M metagenome (GOLD analysis project Ga0209698, IMG submission 187203) | Freshwater sediment microbial communities from Pennsylvania, USA - Little Laurel Run_MetaG_LLR_2012 (SPAdes) (version 2) | ecosystem: Environmental > Aquatic > Freshwater > Creek >... | reverse complement strand
GTCCAGTCAGTTCAACACCGGAGGCCCCGACCCGCCATGGGATGAAACTTGTGGTAGGGTGCCGTTGTCGTTGGCGGAGAGGTCGGCTTCATACTTGGTGCGCGCAAGCCCGGCAGTCAGTTGGACCCGGAGCCCCTTAAGCACCCCCGATTGCGCCATGGGCCGCAAGGCTCGGGAGCGCGTTGTCTAGAGTTTTCTACCCTGGGGGCTCTGCGTCGGCGATTGTAACGAACGGCCACCACGCAAGAGGTGTTTATCATGGAGGTTCTTCACCCACGCTGCGCCGGTCTGGATGTGCACAAAGATACCGTTGTTGCCGCCATCCGACTGGCAACCAATGGCGAACCGACGACCGAAGTACGGACCTTTAGCACCACCACGCCCGGACTGCTTGGCTTGTCAGACTGGCTGTCCGAGCATGCCTGCACCCATGTCGCGATGGAAGCGACGGGGGTCTACTGGAAGCCGGTGTGGCACATCCTGGCGGATGGGACGTTCACGCTGATCCTGACCAATCCGGCCCATGTTAAGAACGTCCCCGGCCGCAAGACCGACGTGGCCGATGCGCTTTGGTTGGCCGATCTGCTGGCGCACGGGCTGATCCGGGCCAGCTTCGTGCCGGAACCCGCCACCCAGGCGATGCGCGGGTTGCTACGGACACGCAAGCAGTTGGTGCGCGAACAGGCCAGTCACATTCAACGCGTTCAAAAGGTCCTTGAGGAAGCCAACATCAAGCTTGCATCGGTATTGACCGATGTCATGGGACTGAGTGGCCGTGCGGTTCTCAAGGCACTGATCGAGGGCGAGACCGATCCGGATCAATTGGTCAAACTGATCGATCGCCGCGTCAAGGCCTCGCCTGAACAGCGTCACGCCGCCCTGCGCGGACGGGTCACCGATCACCACCGCTTCCTCCTACGCCTGCACCTGCGACAGATTGACACACTGAATGAGGCCGCCGCCGAGATCGACCAACGGGTGGATCGCGATCTCGACCCTTTTCGGGCGGCCGTACGCCTGCTGCGTAGCATTCCCGGGGTCGCCGACTTGAGCGCACAGGTCATCGTTTCCGAGATTGGCACCGATATGACCCGCTTCCCCACCGCCAACCATCTGATCTCATGGGCCGGTCTGTGCCCGCGTAACGACGAGAGCGCCGGAAAGCGCCGCAGTACACGCCTGCGCAAAGGCGCGCCGTGGCTGAAAACCACCTTGATCCAGTGCGCCGTATCCGGTGTGAAGAAGAAGGCCAGCTATCTGTACGCACAATTCAACCGGCTGCGGCAGCGCCGCGGACCTAAAAAGGCGCTCTGTGCCGTCGCCGCATCCATTCTAACCGCGATCTACCACATGCTAACCGACGGCACATTCTATCAAGACCTCGGCGCAGACTACTTCAAAAAGGACACACCATACGGTCAGGCCAAGAAGCTCGCCCAACGAATCGCCAAGCTCGGATTCAACTGCTCCATCACCCCGAAAGCCGAAGAGGAAGTAGTTTCTGTCTAGCAAACCTGTTCCAAGCCGCGACCCCTTGGTTTATGGAGGCGCGTTTGCCAACGGGGTCACCCAATGGAGCCATCTAATGGAGTCTCGATGACTACCCTCGTCACAGGTGCTACCGGCTTCGTCGGCTCCGCGGTGGCCCGCACCCTCGCGGCGCGCGGCCACACATTGCGGCTGCTGACACGCCCGACCAGCGACCGCCGCAATCTGGCCGGACTGGATGCGGAAATCGTGACCGGCGACCTGACCGACCCTGACTCGCTGGCGCGCGCCGCCGCCGGTTGCCGCTATGTCCTGCACGTCGCGGCGGACTACCGGTTCTGGGTGCCTGATCCAGATGCCATGTTGCGCGCCAATGTCGACGGCGCCGTGGCGATGGTGCGGGCCGCCGCGCGGGCTGGCGCCGAACGGATCGTCCATTGCAGTTCGGTCGCCGCGCTGGGGTTGATCGGCGACGGCACCCCATCGGACGAGGTGACGCCGGCAAAGGAGGCGGACTTCGTAGGCATCTACAAACGCTCCAAATACCTCGCCGAGACCGCCGTGCTCGACCTCGCTCGGAACGAGGGATTGCCGGTCGTCGTCGTCAATCCCGCCGCCCCGGTTGGGCCGCGCGACATCAAGCCGACCCCGACCGGCAAGATGATTCTGGATGCGGCGGCCGGACGAGTGCCGGCGTATATCGACACCGGCATCAACATCGTCCACGTCGATGATGTCGCCGAAGGGCATGTGCTGGCGCTGGAAAAGGGCAGGGTGGGGGAGCGTTACATCCTCGGCGGCGAGGACATGCTGCTGAAGGATATTCTGGCACTCGTTTCGGACGTGGTGCATCGGCGCCCACCCTCGATTCGCCTGCCGGAAGCCGTGGTCTGGCCGGCCGCGTTCCTGATGGAGCAATTTGCGAAGCTCACGGGCATCCCACCGATGATGACCCGCGATCACCTGAAAATGGCGCGGAAGAAAATGTTTTATTCCTCGGCCAAGGCCAAAGCGGAACTGGGATACAATCCCCGTCCCGTGCGGCTGGCGGTGGAGGACGCCGTCACCTGGTTCCGAACGACCGGTATGTTGCGCTGATGACCACCGTTGCGGTCCTGGCATTGCTGATTTGGATCTATCTGCTGTTCGCACATGGAACGTTCTGGAAGGCCGGCCCAATTCTATCGGTCGCCTATCCGCCGTCGACGCCGCCGGTCGCGATCGTGCTGCCGGCGCGGGACGAGGCGCCGCTGATCGAGGCCACCTTGCGGTCGTTGCTGGCACAGGATTACTCCGGGCCGTTCCGGGTGATCCTGACAGATGACGACAGCACCGACGGCACCGCCGACATCGCCCGCTCGATCGGCGACCCACGCCTGACCGTGGTCACCGGCACCAAGCGGCCGGCCGGATGGAGCGGCAAACTATGGGCCGTCTCGCAAGGTCTGGTGGTGGCCGGTGATGCCGAACTGCTGCTGCTCACGGATGCGGATATCGTGCACGATCCGGCGCATGTGTCGGCCCTTGTTGCCAAAATACAGCGATACGGCCTTGATCTGGTTTCCGAAATGGTGAAACTGACATGTGATAGTTTGGCGGAGCGGGCGCTGGTGCCCGCCTTTGTTTTCTTCTTTCAGTTGCTGTACCCGTTCGCATGGGTGAATGACGGACTTCGTGCCACCGCCGCGGCGGCCGGAGGTACCATCATGATCCGACGTCGCGCCTTGCGGCGGATCGGCGGCATTGAAAGCGTAAAAGGGGCGTTGATCGACGATGTCGCATTGGCGGCGGCCGTGAAAAAGGGTGGCAGGATCTGGCTGGGTCATTCCGACCTCGCTCGATCGGTACGCCCGTACCCGGCGGTGGGCGACATCTGGCGGATGATCGCGCGCACCGCTTTCGTGCAACTGCGCTATTCGATGCTGCTGTTGGCGGCCACGACCGTCGGTATGGCATTGACCTGGCTGGCGCCGCCGGCGCTCGCCCTGTTCGGACATGGGGCCGCGTTTTGGTGCGGCCTGACCGCGTGGCTGATGCTGGCAGCCGCCTACCTACCGACCCTGAGGCGGTTCGGTCGCTCCCCGCTATGGGCGCCGCTGTTGCCGTTGATCGCCGCCTTCTACATGGCCGCCACGATCGGATCGGCGGTCAATCACTACCGCGGCCGCGGCGTCGCCTGGAAAGGCCGAGCGTATGTGGGAATTGCCGGATGAGCGACATTGAGGAGAATGTCGAGATCTGGTCGGGCAAAGACCGGCGCGATGAGAATTTCCCCGTCGGCTCCCGCCTGATCGCGCGTAAGCATCGCGATCCGATCCACCGGTTCTACACCTTCGCGCGTAACGCCGATGACATCGCCGATTCGGCCGAACTGTCGCCGCAGGAAAAGCTCGCGCGCCTTGCCGTCATGGAGGACGTCCTGCTCGGTCGTCGCGCTTCCGGCTCCCCCAGCGCGTCGGCGCTGCGGACCAGCCTCGCGGAGACCGGCGTGACGTCAAAACATGCCACGGATCTGCTGCTGGCGTTCCGCCAGGATGCGGTCAAGTCACGCTATGCGACCATTGATGAGCTTTACACCTACTGCCATTACTCGGCGGTACCGGTTGGGCGCTACGTGCTGGATCTGCACGGCGAACATCACGACTGTTACTCGCCGTCCGATGCGCTCTGTCTGTCATTGCAGATCCTCAATCATATGCAGGACTGCGCGCAGGATCTGGCGGCGCTGGATCGATGCTATTTGCCGCAGGCGTTGCTCGATCATTTCGGCGCCACGGTCGACGACCTGCGGCTGCCCGCTGAAACCCCCGCGCTGCGGCGGGTCTTCATCACATTGCTGGACCGGATCAACCGGATGAACATCGCCGCGTCTGAACTGCCCGAGATCGTGCGTGACCGCAGGCTCCGGCTGGAGGTCGGGGTTATATATGGGATGTCGAAACGACTTGCCGGGCGCCTCATGCATGGCGATCCGATCAGGCATCGCGTGAAACTCACCAAAAGCGACGCGGTGTTCAGTGCCCTCGCGTCCGTGTCGTATTTGGTATGAGCGGCCGAATATGAGTGGGCGGGCCACGCCGTTAGGCGTCGAACAGACGGATCTGGATGCGGTTGAGGCGATCGTGCGCGCGGCGGGAACGTCGTTCTACCACGGCATGCGCGTGCTGCCGCCGGACCGGCGCCACGCCATGTATGCGATCTACGCTTTTTGCCGGATCGTTGACGACATCGCCGATGAGGGGGGATCCTTGGCGGAGAAACGTCTCGGCCTGGCAACTTGGCGGGACAATATCGCGGGCCTGTATGAGGGCCGCACCGAAGGGCCTGTGACCCGGGTGCTGGCCGCCGCCGTGCGCCGGTTCCAGTTGCGCATCGAAGATTTTGTCGCCGTCATCGACGGGATGCGGACCGACGCCGAAACGATTGTCGTGGCGCCGGACATGGCGGCGCTGGATCTCTATTGCGACCGGGTCGCGTCGGCGGTTGGGCGGTTGTCTGTGCGGGTCTTCGGCGACACTTCGCCGGCCGCGGATCAGGTTGCATACGCGTTGGGCCGAGCGCTGCAGTTGACGAATATTTTGCGGGATATTCAGGAAGACGCGGACCGCGGGCGGAACTATCTGCCGCTGGAGTATCTGCGCGATGCCGGGGTTCCGGCCGACCCGGTGGCGATGCTGACCGCGCCGGGGTTGGGGGCGGTTTGCGATCGTCTGGCAGCGCTCGCCCACACGTATTTCCGCCAGGCCAGGGACTCGATGGCGCAGTGCGATCGCACCGCGATGAAACCGGCGCGTTTGATGGCTGCGACCTACGACTCGATCTTGTCGGCACTGGAACGGCGGGGGTGGAATGATCTCGATAAGCGAGTCAGCCTGCCGAAATGGAAAAAACTGTGGCTGGCGTGCCGCTATGGCCTATTTTAACGTTGCGATCGCGTTCGCGGGCAGAAATTAACTTGCGTTGACGCAACCTGACGACGCATAAGCCAACCAGTCGATTAGGGTGAAGTCTTCACCCCGACTGTAAACCCTCTTCACGCCCTCTCATCTTTCGGAGCATACGCTCGTGATTACCTCGTTCAAGCGCTTGATCGTCGCGCTGGCATTCGTCCTGCCGGCCGCCGCCCTGGTTACCGCTCCGGTCATGGCCGCAAGCCACCACCACCACAAGAAGCCGCACCATGTGTCGATCCACAAGGCCAGTGCGCACAAGACTCATTCCAAGAAGATGACCACGCCGGCCGCCTGAAGCCCAATGGCTTTGAATTAAGCCATCGCGCTTTACGGTCTGTCTTCCGCGCCCCTTTTCCGTTCTCGGAGAAGGGGCGTTTCTATTTTCTATTGGCTTCCAGCAATGTTCTCAGCCCGGCCAGTATCCGGCCGGGTGAAGGCGGGCATCCGCTGATCGTCAGGTCCACCGGCACTGACACGCCGGTTCCGCCCAGCACCGCGTAACTGCCCTTGAAGACGCCGCCGTCCACGGCACAATCGCCAACCGCGACAACCCATTTCGGTTCCGGAGTGGCGTCCCATGCCTGCTCCAGCGCGCCGCGCAAGTTGCGGGTCAACGGGCCCGTCACCAGCAGGACGTCGGCGTGACGTGGGCTGTCCACGAACCGCAGCCCGAACCGCTCCAGGTCGTACAGCACGGTGTGCAACGCCCGCAGCTCCAACTCGCAGCCATTACAACTGCCGGTGTTGATGTGCCGGATCGCCAGGCTGCGTCCCAGGCGGGTTTGTGCCGCCGCTTCCAGTCGGGCGCGAAGCGACTCGATCGTTGCCATATCCAACTGTTCTGCTGGCTCGGATTTCGGAAAACGTGGCATTACAGATCCATCCCCGATGCGGGCAGTGCGAGCGAGGCGCGAATGAGGTCGACGTCGTCGGCCGTCGCATGCTCCAGCACGCGTTCCGCCAGCGGCCACAAGGCCCAGCCTGGATCGCGTGGGAACACGGCGGCGATCTGCCCGTGATCGAGCCGCAGCCAATGCCAGACATCGCCGCGCACCGACTCGGCGCAGGCGATCCCTTCGCCACTGACCGGCGGCAGCGCGATGCCGAGAGGTCCTTCCGGTAAAGCATCGAGTGCCGCGCCGGCCAGTCGCAGGCTTTCCTCGATCTCGAACAGCCGCAGGTGTTGTCTCGCGGCGGCATCGCCAGCACTGTGAATGGCCAGTCGCGGGCCAAACGCGTCATACGCCTGCGTAAACGACGACCGTGCATCGAATGCATAGCCGGATGCGCGACCGACCACCCCGCCAACGCCGAGCGATGCCGCCAGTGCGCCGCCGACGCGGCCCAGGCCGGTTAGCCGAGACGCCAGCGCCGGCCCGTCATGCAGGCGGCGCACGTCGGGCAATTCCGTGGCGATAGAGCCTAACGCGCGCAGGATGACCTGCTTGCCACCTTCGGCGATGTCGCTGGCGACGCCACCCGGCACGACGCAGTCCATCATCAGGCGATGGCCAAACGCGGCTTCGCAGGCGCGCAGCAGGGTTTCTCGCAGGAAACCGCACCGGGTTCGCACGATGTCGGACCCGGCCAGGCGGCCCACTTCGGCGAGCGTGTCGAAATGAACGGCGATCCGCTCGATCTCCATCATCGCGATCCGCAGCGCCACGGCGCGGGCCGGCGCCTGCACGTCCATGGCGGCTTCGGTGGCTCGGGCGAAGGCGACCGAGTGGGCGACGGTGGCATCGGCTGACAGACGGGCGGCGAAGCGGGCAGCGATTCGGGGTGACTTGCCGCGCATCAGGGTCAGCGTGCCTTTGTGGGTAAAACCGAGCAGTACTTCGGCGCGCCGGATGGTGGGGCCGTCGAGGGTGAGGCGGAGATGTGCGGCTTCCTCCAGTTGGCCCCAGATTGGACCCAGCGGCAGCACCATACAGTCTGGCTGATCGGCACTTGCGAGCATCGTTAGCGCGGTCGGCGATTGCGGCTCCGGCCGGACGGCCATCGGACGCGATTGCGGCCAGGTCCCATGGTCCAACCAGGGAGGCAAGTCGTCGGCGCCCTGCGCCCGATGTCCCCACAGGTCGTGGATCATGCGCTCATACAGAGCCGCCCCCGGCAGCACCGGTGACAGGGCCGGGTATTGGCCTTCGCGCACCTGTGTTGACACCGCAACGATCGTCAGCGCCGCCTGGTTCAGGAACAGGGCGTGGACCTGCACCGTGTCGGCCCACTGGGCGAGCAGGATCAGGCCCTCGGCGGCGGCAGAACGGGAGAACGCGATCCAGTCGGCCGGCGGCAGGATATGGCGCAGCCAGGGACGACAGATTTCGGCCTGCGCATTGCGCACGATGTCGTCTGCGGTGGTCCCGGGACCGGTGATCATGGCCGCCCCGCGGTCAGCAGGTGCCACCACTGCGCCACACCGTCCGGCGCGGCATAACCGGCCAGTATCGCCAGCCCCAACGGCAGCCAACCGATCGACCGCATCGACCACGCCTTGGGTGTTCGGTGAGGCAGGCTGGCCGCCAGGATCGGGACCATGGCCGCACCCAGCGGCAGCAACAGCCAGGCGGCGTTTTCGCTGATCGCCATCACGACCAGGATCAGGCCTGGAAACAGTCCCAGCGGGGGAATGCCGGCCAGCCCGGCGATGGCCAGCGTGGCGACCGTCTGGTCTGGTACCCGAGCGGCCGAACGGGTCAGGATCAGCAACACCAGCAGCACCAAGCCGGAAAAACGTCCATCGGCCGTCCCTTGGCAGATGCTGACGGCGGCGATGCAGGCCTGGCTCAGCGCCAGCAGGGTGGTGCGGTGGCGTCCCCTCACCAGCAACAACGCACAGCTCGACAAACCGGCGAGTGCGATAGCGACCCCAAGCAGGCTGGCGGCGGCAGGCCACGCGCCTTGATTGCCCAGACGCAGGATCAGGATCACCGTAACCACCGCGAGGTCGGGTACCACCGCAACAACGCTGGCGAGGCCCGCGAAAAGGCAAAAATAGCCCGGGATGGAGGCGGCCTGGGCCGACACCAGCAGCAAGCCCAACAAGGCGATCCCGGCGCCCAGATAGGCCAGCACCGCGTCGTTCCAGCGCCGCCGCGGCGTGGGCAGCAACGTGGCGACCAGGGCCGCCAATACCGCGAGCCAGGCCGCCATCAAATTCGGGGCGCAAACGGCGAGCACCAGGAAGAGGCTGTTCAGTAACACCAGACCTCGGTTGACCGGAGGCAAGGCAGGCCGTCTCAGCCGGCCATACGACCGCAGCACCCCATCGAGACCCAGCAACGGGGCAAACAACGTGCCGAGCGGTTCAAGTGGAACGATCAGCGTCGCGGCCAGGATCAACAGCGCCAAAGTCAAATCGATCCATCCATTCCAGGCCGGTCCGAACACATTTCGACGCGTGACGGCCGGAGTCATCAAACGGGGGATCAACAGCCTGGCGGCGAGCGGCAGTGGCAGCAGCAGGCAGGCAAAGGGTAGCAACGGCGTCGGTAGGAAATCCGGCGGGCCAACAAGGCTGGCGGTCAGTACCACGCCGTTCTGTATCCCAACCAACGCCATCACCTGCATCAGGCTGCTCGGTCGAGTCGCGGCAAGCACCACCGACAGCAGGACGATCGCCAACGGCAACCCAAGACTGCCCAGCGACAGGCAAAGCACGGTCAGCACGGCACCCACGGCGATGCCCAGTTTGGCGCCCCCCACCGGCGCGGTCGCCGGCTCCAGCAGGGGCGCGCGCGATTCGGCGAACCAGATGCCGGCGATCAGGACCATGGGCGGGATCGCCATCAGCGGCCGATGCAGCAGCACCGCACTCAACGCGACGGCAGCACATTGCAAAGCGAGAACGATGCTGGCCGCGCTGACCTGGCGGATGCACAGCAAGGCAAAGCCCATCACCAGGGCCAATCCGGCACTCGCCTGAGCCAAAGCGGTCATGCCGTCCCCGCACTGGCCAGCGCCATGATGATAGCCAGCAGCGCCAGCAGGGCGGCAACCCCGATCACGTCCGGCAGGCTATGGCGGGCGATCCGGCCGAACAGTTTCTGGCTCGCTGACAGGCACACCATAAACATGCCAAGTTTCAGGCCCCAGGCTGCCAGACCGGTCAGCCAGGACAGCGGGCCGGCGTCAGCGGCGGCCATGCCGGCGGGCAGGAACAGCCCGCCGATCAGGTCCACCCAGATCAGCCGGCGCAGCCAACCGGTCATCCGCGCCACCGCCAGCGCGCGACCGGCGTGAAAATCACTGTTGGCTTCCCCGGCGCTGACCTCGGCGAACAGCAGCGCCAGCATGGCGGTCAGGCAGACGGCCGAGGCAGTCGCCGGCAGCAGCAGGCCCTCGCGCTGTTGCACGATGATGACTTGCAGATTGAAACTCCCCGCCATCACCGCCAGAGCGACGACCGACAGCAGCAACGCCGGTTCGGCCAGGACGGCCCGGGCGCTGGCCTGTTGCGTCGCGACGCCGGACCGGGCCGTTCCAGAATCCAGGGCGGCCAGGGCGGCGGCGGCGCGCGCAATGGTCAGCAGCGAGACGACGACCAGCCCGTCGGCCAGCGGCGAGAGCGCCATTCCCAAGGCGAACGACGGCACCAGGGCGGCGGCCGCGGCGGTCGCGCCCATCCCGACAGCCGGCGCCAAGCGAGACACGATCGAGACATCGTCCGTCAGCATGGGTGTCTTGCGGAACCAACGCAGCAGATCGTGCCATGGCAACAGTACCGGCGGTCCGGACCGTCCGCTCCATCGCGCGTCGAGCCAGTCCATGCCGCCCGCCACGGTTGGCGCCGCGAAGATCATGAGGCCGATGTGCAGCAGCTGCGTCAGGAGCGCCAGGACGATGCTCATCCTGTTGCCGCCAGCACCAGCAGCAACAGGCCGAAGGCCGTGAGAACCAGCCATAGGCCGGCGATCGCGGACGGTGGGCGCGCCGGTACGACGATCGCCAGTCTGGGCATCCGCGGCATCCAGGGCAGCTTCATCGCCGGCAGTGCCGGCAGGAAGCCCGCGCCAGTGGATTGGGCAGCCGGCTCACCGAACGGCAATCCAGCCGGCGGCTTCATGCCATCGGCCCAGAGACCGGCGATTTTGGCCTCCTTGAGCGACCGGCGAGTCATTATCCCCACCCCTGTCGCCAACGCGATCAGCGCGAGCACGGGAAGCGCAACATAACCTTGCGCCGCACCCGAAGCCGCCAGCAGCGCCGGTCTGGCCTGCGGCACACCCGTCAGCCCGCGGATCGCCGGGTCGGCCAACAGCCACAGCGTGGCCCCCGGCAGCATGCCCACCGCGAGGGACAGGCCCGCCAACGTCAGCAGGATCGTGCGGACCGGCGATTGGCTTTCGCGGGCGCCGGACCCCCTCGGCGTGCGCGGCCGGCCGAGCAAGGCGATCCCGATCAGCCGGACCGACGCGGTCGTGGCGAGCGCCGCCGACAGGGCCAGCGCGGCGGCGGTCAAGGCCAACGGCAGTTGCGACGGCAGGCCGCCGGTGCGGGGGGCGGACAGGATCGACTGAAACAGCAGCCACAGGGCGGCGAAACCGAAGCTGGGGGGCAGCGCGCACAACGCCAGCAGGCCCGCCGCCAGCGCCGCCGAGGTTGCGGGCATCGTATGAACCAGCCCCCCCAGCCGAGACAGCCGGTAGGTGCCGGCACTCGCGCCGATCGCATGCGCTGCCAGCAGGGTCAAAGGCCCGGCGAGGCTGCCGCCGATCGCCATCAGGAATACCGCTTGCAGGGCAAGAGCCGCCGCATCGGGCAGGTCGGCGGCCCTGGCGACCAAGGCCAGGCCGATGCCGGTCATCGCCAGTCCCGCCTGGCGCCGGATCAGGGCGGCGATCGCGCTGACGATGTCCGGATCGGCGGCCGCACGCCAACTGTCCGCCACCGCCGCCGCCCCGCCAGCCAGCAGCAGGAGCAACCCAAACCAGGCCTGTCCAGCAGTGCCGGACAGATCGAGCAGCAGCCGCGACAACAGGTAGGCCGTGAACGGCAGCAGCGCCCCGGCGGTCAGCGCATCGCGCGTCCAGCACCGTTCGGGCGCGTCGGCTTTGGCCGGATCAGGTGTCACCCAGCCTAACCGGATCAGGCCAGCGACGGCCAACAGTGCCAGTGCTCCCGCCGCCGTCGCGTGGTTCGGATCGGCCGGCGCGGCGCCGATGGCCTCGAATCCCGGTGCGAAGCCGGCCGGGGTCAGCAGGCAGACCGCCGTCAGCACCAGCAACGGCAGCATCAACGTGCGGTGCCGGGGGCCATTCATTGCGCCGCAGGTGATGGCGATGCCGATCGCCAGGCTGACTCCATCGGCGGCAATCAGTGAACAAACGATTCCGGCCAGGCAGAGCGCGCTGGTTTGGACCGAGGCCAGTTTGGTCAGCGGAACCGAACTCGCCTGGAATGCCGAGATAACGGTGCCGGCCAGGAAAACATTTAGCAAAAAAGCCGTCGCCAGCGGATCCAGCGCCAGATGCAGAGACAGCCCTGGCGGCCCAACCGGCAGCGCCAAGGCGGTCGGAGGCAGCCCCAAAAGCAGCGGCGGCAGGCATAGCAATGCCCCCAGGCCGCACAGCGCCGCGGCCACGAAACCGCATGCCGCCAATGGCAGGAGGGAGGCGAAGCGGCCCAGCAACAGCAAGGCAACCACGTCGAAGGCCAGAAACGGAAGGATGGGGTCGCTCACCGGAGGCACGCTACCACCGTCGCCCGGATTCGGGGTGGGGCCGTGACACACGGCTCACGCCTCGATAGCGTCCCGGTCTGTCCCAGTCCCGGTTAGGAGCGCACCCAGCCATGGCACCAACTTTGACCTTCCGCGCCGCTGTCCTGACCGCTCCCGGCGCCAAATTGCGGATCGAAACCGTGCAGGCCGAACCGCCCCGTCAAGGCGAGGTCCTGGTGCGGATCGCCGCCGCCGGCCTCTGCCATACCGATCTCGAGGTGATCGAAGGCCAGTTGATTTACCCGATGCCGATCGTGCTGGGTCACGAAGCGGCCGGCACGATCGCCGCCGTGGGTCCCGGCGTCGATCCGGCACGGCTCAACCAACGCGTCGTGCTCTCCTGGAACCCGCATTGCGGCCGCTGTTTCCACTGCGAACGCGGCCAGCCCATCCTGTGCGACCAATACGTCTCGCAAGGTCCCGCCGCCGTCGCGTTCGACGGCACGACGCGCCTGAGCCTGTCCGGGCAGCCCGTGCGAACCATGATGCACATCGCGGCCTTTGCCGAATACGCCATCGTCACCGACGCCTGTGCGGTCGCGATTCCGTCCGAAATGCCGCTGGACCGAGCCTGCTTGCTGGGCTGTGGCGTGCTGACCGGTGTCGGGGCCGCCACGCGGATCGCCGGGTTGCGCTATGGCGACACCGCCATGGTGATCGGTTGCGGCGCGGTCGGGCTGTCGGCGGTGCAGGGCGCCAGGCTTGCGGGCGCCTCCCGCATCATGGCGGTCGACCTGGACGACACCAAGCTGGCGATGGCGCGGGACCTCGGCGCAACCCACACGGTCAATGCACGCACCGCCGATCCCGTCGCTGCCGTGCGCGCGATCACCGGCGGCCGCGGCGCCGATTGCGTGCTGGAGGCCGCCGGAAACCAAGCCTCGTTTCGCCTCTCTACCGAAGCCTGCCGCGCCGGTGGCCAAATCGTCTGGCTCGGTAAAACAGGCGTGAATCAGGATGTTTCGTTCCGCTGGGGTGCGCTGATGGGTGAGAAACGAATCACCCGCTCCAGCTACGGCGGCGCGCAAACCGCAACGGATTTTCCGGCGCTGGCGCAGTCATATCTGCGCGGCGACCTGAAGCTGGACGGACTGATCACGCAACGGATCACGCTGGACGACATCAACCGCGGTTTCGACGACCTGAAGGCCGGACGGGCGATCCGGTCAGTGATCGTGTTTCAGGACGCGGTGTGACGTAATACCCGCCGCCGTTGTCGACGACTCTTCTGGCGACTACGGCGGCAGGTATAGCGTGCGGGGTTGGTGGGGCGGCCGCGCGCCGAATAACGACTCACATCAGCCCCCAAACCGTCAGGCGGCCGCGCGCACCTCGTCGGTCGTCGCGGCCCTGATCATGTCGGCGCCTTTTTCGGCGATCATGATGACCGCGGCGTTGGTATTGCCCGACGGCACCGTCGGCATGATCGAGGCATCCACCACGCGCAACCCCGCGATGCCATGCACACGCAGCCGGTCGTCCACCACGGCCATCGGATCCGACCCCATCTTGCAGGTGCCGATCACATGGTATGTGGTCTGGCCGTTTTCACGGGCGAATTGCAACAATTCCGCATCGGTCTGAATTGCATCGCCCGGGTTCATCTCATACGCGCGGTAGCGGTCCAGCACGCGGTTGCCGATGATGCTCCGGCCGATCTTCATGCCGTCCACCAGCACCCGCTGGTCGATCGGGTCGGCCAGATAGTTGGGACGGATCGCCGGCGCCGCCGCCGGATCGTTCGACTTCGCGTGGATCGACCCTTTCGATTCCGGCCGGCACTGATACACCGTCAGCGTCATGCCGGGCTCACGCTCCAGCTGCCGGGTTTGCGCGTTACCGTAGCTCGCGTGCGCGAAATGGAACTGTATGTCAGGCTCTTCCATATCGGCCTGCGTCTTCACGAAACCGAACGCGATGCCCGCGGTAAAGGTCAGGATGCCGCGGCGCTGCGTGTAAT
>Ga0209698_10005208_pt1 | contig 14125 bp, 13 predicted proteins | sample LitLauG_LLR_2012_FD_187203 | JGI IMG/M metagenome (GOLD analysis project Ga0209698, IMG submission 187203) | Freshwater sediment microbial communities from Pennsylvania, USA - Little Laurel Run_MetaG_LLR_2012 (SPAdes) (version 2) | ecosystem: Environmental > Aquatic > Freshwater > Creek >... | reverse complement strand
GGCCCCTTCTTGTTGGGCTTGCATGCGGTTAAACTCGGCGATGATGTTTGCTGCGACCCCAACGCCGCCGGCTTGGGCGATAGACTTAGCGTAGGTGTCGATCAGCATCGGGCGAAACATTTCTTCGCCCACACCGCCACCGCCCAGACCATCGGTGGTAAGGCCTTCGAACATCGGCGCCAGCATTTCGTTGAGAAACACTGCCTCGAACTCATGGGCCGAGCGCTTCAAGGCGTCGGCTTGCGCAGACCCCGACGCTTGACGATTGACGGGGATTGGCGCCCCGGGCAGGGGCGCTTGCGCCAACGGCATGCCTTGCAGTGGTCTTGAAAGCGGCTCGCCCACTACATCACCTGGATGTCGGCTTGGATGGCGCCGGCGGTTTTGAGCGCCTGTAGAATAGAGATCATATCGCGCGGGCTGACGCCTAAGGCGTTTAGCCCGTTCACAAGTTGGCGCAATGGCACCCCGCCTGGCACCACGATCATGCCCCCGTGTGGCCCTTCGTCGACCGAGACGTTGCTGTGGGGCACGACTTGGGTTGCGCCTTGGCTGAGCGGCGCTGGCTGGCTCACGAACGGGTCTTCAGTGATCGAGATGGTGAGATTGCCTTGCGCGATCGCCACGGTTGAAACGCGGACATTGTCGCCCATCACCACGATGCCAGAGCTCTCGTCGATGACGATGCGCGCGGGCTCGTCGACTTGCACCTCAAGGCTCTCGATCTGACCGACCAACGAAACCATGTCGCCTTGGTAATTGTTAGGCCTGTGCAACTCGACCGCGCCCGGGCTGGTTGCGTGCGCAGCGCCTGGCCCAAGCGCGCCATTAATCGCTGTTGCGATCCGTTGTGCGGTGGTGAAATCGGGATTTCTAAGCGACACGCGAAGATCGGTTTGAGCGGCGATGTCGTAGTGAATTTCGCGTTCGACCAAGCCCCCCGAAGCGATGCGTCCAGCGGTGGGAACCCCGCGCGTCACCGAGGCCCCCGAAGCGCCTTGCGCTGCAAAGCCGCCGATCGCCAGCGGGCCTTGTGCGACGGCGTAGACTTGCTGGTCTGCGCCCATCAGCGGGGTGACCAGGAGTTGCCCGCCCGCCAGGCTGCGCGCGTCGCCCATGGCCGAGACAGTAACGTCGATGCGCGAGCCTTGCGAAGCAAACGCCGGCAAATTGGCCGTCACCATCACCGCGGCGACGTTGCGGGTATTGAGGTTGCCGCCCAGCGTGTTGACGCCCAAGCGCTCCAACATCGCTTGCAAGCTTTGGCGCGTGAAGGTGGAGTTGCGTAAGCTGTCGCCGGTGCCGGCCAGGCCGACCACCAGGCCATAACCAACCAATTGGTTGTCACGCACGCCTTCGAAGTCGGCAATATCCTTGATGCGAGGCGCAGCCGCTGCGGTGTTGGCGCAAATCGGCGCCGCCATGGCGGCCACGGAGGCGACGGCGAGCAAGGCGTGATGCGCCGCGCGTGAAGCTAATCGCATGGCCCCGATAGGCCCTTGGTTTGGTTAATGTGAGGTCAAGACAATATGGTTAAGCGATTGGAAAGAAGAGCGCCTGAGAGTGCCGCTCCATGAAAGTCGAAAGCGGCCGCCCCATCGCCTCGGCCGGCGCCAGACGCACACCCGGCGCCGCCGCGCCAGGTTTCGCACCCGAAACCGAAGCCCCGCAAAAGACCGCATCGGCTACCGGCGTTGGGGGGGTCACTGCGCTCGACGCGGTGCTCGCCTTGCAGACCGAAGAGCCCCCCGCGCGGCGCCGGGCGCGGCAATTGCAGCGCAGCAGCGCGGCCCTTGATCGGCTCGAAGACCTCGAAAAAGGCCTGCTTGAGGGCCGCGCGCCCGCTGGCTTGCGCGCCGATCTCGATCGCTTGTTCAAGGCGCGCGAGGCGACCGGGGAGGAGGCCCTCGACTTGGTCATGCGTGAGATCGACACCCGCCTGGCGGTGGAGGTCGCCAAGCTCGATCGGCAGCTCGGCAAAATTTGAAGATTTAGTCACAAGTCACGGAATTTAGGCGCTGTTTGGCGCCTTCCTTGCTCGATGGACGCCGCCCAAAGCTGCCGCTATAGAGGCGGCGCCTCGCGAGGGCGACCTGAGTTGGAAGGCCACATGGCACAGACTGTGAAGCCGTATCGCCCCACCGAGAGCGAGCCTTTCATGAACGAGCGCATGCGCGAATTCTTCCGCGCCAAGCTGCTGGCTTGGAAGGATGAGATCCTCGAAGAATCGCGTTCCACCATCGCCTCGCTGCAGCAAGACACAGTCCCCGAGGCCGACCTTGCTGACCGCGCCACCAGTGAGACAGATCGTTCGCTGGAGCTGCGCACGCGCGATCGTCAGCGCAAGCTGATCACCAAGATAGATCAGGCGCTTCGGCGTATCGAAGACGGCACTTACGGGTATTGCGAGGAAACCGGCGAGCCGATTTCGCTTTCACGTTTGGAAGCGCGCCCGATCGCGACTTTGTCGCTGGAGGCCCAAGAGCGCCACGAGCGTCGCGAGCGGGTTCACCGCGACGATTGAGCTTGGTCGCCCATCACCAGGGTGCAATCGCGTCGGCGATGCGCTGCCCCCAGCTTGGGCGTTGCACGGCGCTGAGCTGGCCCTGGCCGCCATAAGAGATCCGCGCCTCGGCGATTTGGGTGTGGTCGATGGTGTTTTCAGGGCTTATGTCTTCGGGGCGCACCACCCCGCTGATGGTGAGTTGGCGCAGTTCTGAATTGATCATCACGTCCTGGCGGCCGGCGATGACGAGATTGCCATTGGGCAGCCGGTCAACGATGACTGCCGCCACCACCAGATTGATCTTCTCCTTGCGGTTGATCGCGCCTTGGCCGGCCTGATCGGAACTCGATGACCCCCCGACCATGTGGGCAGGATCAAAGCCGTTGGGGAAGAGCCGCCCAGCGGCTTGCTCGAGGCCGAAGAAGTGCGTCACCCCGGCATCGGTGGTGCCCGAGCGGGAACGCGAGGATTGGTTGGAGAGTTCGGCTTTATCGTCGATCACGATATTTACGGTGAGGATGTCGCCGACCCGCGAGGCGCGCTGGTCGTGGAAAAAACTGCGCGAGCCCGGGTTCCAGAGCGAATTGGCCGCCGCCGGTTCGAACGCGGCCGGCGCCGGCATAGGCATGCTTTGTTGGGCGCCGCCGGTGAGCGCGGCAGGATTGCCCACCGGATCCATTTGCGGCCCGGCCAAGGCATGGCGCGCGGCGGTATAGGCCGCCCCGGGCGCCGCCAGCGCGTCTCGGGCCACTGCGTTCACCGCAGGCGTTGTCGCACAACCTGCGGCGCTAATTGCGAGCGCGAGTGCGGTTAGTCCACGCATAGCTCTGTCCCCCAAGAATTTAGGCTAAGGCGAGGCGCTGGCCGCGCCTGGGCCAGTGACCGTCGCCAAGATCACCCGGTTTGACGATGGATTGCTCAGACGCACGCCCTGTCCGACCGCGCCGTCCTCCATGGCTTGCATGCGCGCATTGAGTGAAAGTCCGCCGATTTGATAGCTCAACATCACCGCCTGACCGCGATGCACCGCCAGGTTTGCGCCGGTCCCGCCCGTGAGCGCCGAGGCCTGCGTGATTTGGGCGTGGTCAGGCCCCACCGTGGCGCGCGCTCCGGCAGGATGGACGACCTCTACGTTTTCAACGCCTGGCGGCGGCGCAAACGAGAGCCCGGCAACCGAAGCCGCCGCCGAGACGAGCGCCATCGGCAAGGACGCAACTTGCCCCGCAGCGGGGGCAGGCGCGACCGGACGATCGCTTAAATCGCCGGCGCCGAGGAAGAGGTCGCCCAGCGTAATCGAGGGGCCGCTGGCTTCGATCCGCGGTCGCAACGTCACCGGGTCGGCGAACGCAGCGCTCGCGTAAAACACGACAAAACAAGCGGCGACGCTTAACCAGCGCAGCATATATCAAGCTCCACTCAGAGGACGCCGCTAGCGTACCTGAGTCGTGGTTTGCAGCATTTCGTCTGCCGCAGTGATCACCCGCGCGTTCATTTCATAGGCGCGCTGGGCCACGATGAGCGATGAGATTTCTTCCACCGCATTGACGTTGGAAAGTTCCAGATATCCCTGCATGAGCGTACCGAAACCTGGTTGACCAGGTGTTGCCGTCGTCGCCGTCCCGGAGGCGGGCGTTTCCAGAAACATGTTGTCGCCCATCGCCTCGAGACCGGCGGGGTTGATGAAGTTGGCGATCTCAAGCTGACCCAGTTGTTGGGGCTGGGTCTGTCCGCTGAGCGTGGCGTTGACGATGCCGTCGCGGGAAATCGACACGGCAGTCGCTTCCGGGGGCACGGTGATCGCAGGTTCGACGGGATAGCCGTCGGAAGTCACCAGCTGTCCGTCCGCGTTTACGGCAAAATTTCCCGCGCGCGTGTAGGCGAGCTGGCCCGAGGGCAAGCTCACTTGAAAATAGCCGCGCCCATCGATGGCCAGATCGTAGGGGTTGTTGGTGTTGTTCATGCCGCCTTGTTCGGTTTCGCGCGCGATGGCGTCGGTTTTCACGCCAACGCCGAGTTGGATGCCCAGCGGCATGACGTTGCCGCTGGCCGAGGAGGTGGCGCCGGGCCGCTCGATGTTTTGATAAAGCATGTCCTCGAACTCGGCGCGCTGACGCTTGTAGGCGGTCGTATTCATGTTCGCGATATTGTGCGAAATCACGTCCACGTTGGTTTGCTGGGCTTGCATGCCCGTTGCAGCAATGGACAGCGCGTTCATCGGGGACCTTCTATTGCGCGAGTTCTTGGATCGCGCGCTTGCGCAGGTCATCTGTCCCCGAGACCACGTTCGCGGCGTTTTGGTAGGCGCGCGAAATCTCTATGAGACGGGTGAGTTCGATCACCGGGCGCACGTTCGAATGTTCAAGCGCGCCCTGCACGAGCACGCCCTCGAACGCCGCCGGCGTTTGATTGTGCGCCTCCCAAAGGTTGTCCCCGACCTTTGAGAGCGCGCCCGGCGAAGCGAAACTCGCAACGCCGATGCGGCCGACCTCGTTGCCGGCCACGGTGATAGCGCCGTCCCGACCGATCGAAGGGGTTTGCCCCGTCGACATGTCGATCTGGATCGGCGCTCCCCCAGAGTTCAGGACAGCATGACCATCAGATGTTTCAAGCTGTCCGTCACTCGATACTGTAAACGCGCCGTCGCGCGTGTAGAGCGTTTGTCCGTTCGCGCCTTGCACCATAAAAAAGCCGTCGCCTTGAATGGCGACGTCAAACGGATTGCCGGTGCTGGCGATATCGCCCTGGCTCATGTCGCGCGTGAGCCCGATGTCGCGCACGAAACGAATATCGCGAGGATCTTCATCGGTGTGGGCGCCGGTGTCGTCGGCTTCTTCCAGAACCAGTTCGTCGGCTTTGAAGCCTGTGGTGTTGATGTTGGCGAGATTGTTTGCGGTAACGTCCAAGCGTCTTTGCAGGACGCGTTGCGTCTGCATGCCAAGGAGCAGGGCGTTATCCATCGCGGTTAATGATGCAAACCCTGGGCCAATGCTTAATAACTTGATTTTGTTGAGGCCCCACCGCGGCTGTTGGTGAATGCGAAGGCGATTTTTGCCGTTGCCCCGGCAAACTTTGCCGGGCTTGCTACCAATCCTTAACCAGGCGCTCGCCACCAAGGGTTCGAAAACCAGGGTGAGCGATTCTCATGGCCGCGGCGGCGAAGAAGGAAAAAAACAAGAAGCGCGAGGAAACGCCTGAGCCGGCCAATGACGCCGAGCCGGCCTCCGGCGCTGAGGGTGAAGCCGGCGCTGACGGCGAGGGCAAACCCAAGCGGAAGATGTCGGGCAAAACCTTGGTTCTGTTCGTCATCTTGCCTGCGCTTTTGGTCTTAGGCGGCGGCGGCGCTGCGGCTTTCATGCTGCTCGGCCATGGCGGCAGCCACGCTGAACAACACGCAGACGCGTCCAAAGATAAGGCCAAGGGCGCCGACGCGCCCGGCACATCGACGCCGGGGCCAAACGGCACCACCATCATTCACGGCGAGAACGTTGTATTCGTCACGCTGCCGGAAATGCTGGTCAATATTTCCGGGCCTGGGGGACAACCGGGTTATCTTAAACTCAAGCTCACCCTTGAGGCGTCCAATGACGACACGGTGTCGACGCTGACCGCAGCGACGCCGCGGGTGACCGATGAGTTCAATGGTTTCTTGCGCGAGCTGCGCACCGACGATCTGGTGGGTTCGGCCGGCGCTTACCGACTGCGGCTCGAATTGCTGCGTCGCGTCAACCTGGTCATTGCGCCCCAGCAGATCAATTCCGTGCTGATCGAAGAGATGTTGGTGCAATAATGAGCGCCGACGCAGCAGAGGCTGCTTCCGCCAACGACGAATGGCAGGCCCCCGGCAGCGACGCTGAAGCTGTTGGCGAGGCCGCCGCGCCGGCGACCGCGGAGCGCATCCTCAACCAAGATGAGATCGACAGCCTTTTAGGTTTCGGCCTGGGCGAGGAGGACGCTGGCAGCCGCACCGGGGTGCGCGCTATCATCAATTCCGCGCTCGTCTCTTATGAGCGCTTGCCGATGCTTGAGATCGTCTTCGACCGCCTGGTGCGGTTGATGACCACAAGCTTGCGCAATTTCACCTCCGACAACGTGGAAGTCGGTCTCGATCAGATCAGCTCGATACGGTTCGGCGATTATCTCAACTCCATTCCGCTACCGGCCATCATTGCGGTGTTCCGGGCGGCCCAATTGGACAATTTTGGCCTCGTCACGGTCGATTCCAATTTGATCTATTCGATCGTCGACGTGTTGCTGGGCGGACGCCGCGGTGGAGCTTCAACCCGGGTGGAGGGGCGCCCATACACCACCATCGAGCGCACCTTGGTGACGCGGATGATCGAAGTGGTGTTATCTGACGCCCGCCAAGCCTTCGCGCCGCTGACCGACGTGGACTTCAATCTCGACCGCATCGAAACCAACCCGCGTTTCGCCGCCATCGCCCGCCCGCCCAACGCCGCCATCGTCGTGAAAATGCGCATCGATATGGAAGATCGTGGCGGGCGGCTTGAATTGCTGCTGCCCTACGCAACCCTCGAACCCATCCGCAAAATGCTGTTGCAGCAATTCATGGGCGAGAAATTTGGCCGCGACAATATCTGGGAAGGCCACCTCGCCAGCGAGCTTTGGAACACCAAGCTTGAAGTGCGCGCCGTCTTGGACGAGCTACAGCAGCCGCTACGCAAGATGCTCGATCTTCGGATCGGCGACACCTTGATGCTGGACGCGGCGCCAGATTCAGTTGTCAGCCTCAAATGCGGGGCAGTGGAGCTCAGCCAGGGCCGGGTTGGGCGCATGGGCCATTCTCTGGCGGTACGCGTCGAGCATTCGCTCGCGCCGGCCTCACAGCAAGCCGTTATGAAGCTAGGAGGCCGATCATGAGTCCGATCACGCTCACTATCGAAGCATTGCTGGCCGTCATGTTGGCGGCGTGCCTGTTTTATTTCTGGCGCCTCGACCGCAAGCTCACCGCCCTGCGCTCGGGTCAAGACGGCATTCGCGCCGCCGCCGCCGAACTGGTGCAGGCGACCCAGCAGGCTGAAAATGCGGTGCGCACGCTGAGGCTGACGGCTGTTGAGGCGGGGCGCGATTTGCAAGCCCGCATCAATGACGCCCGCGCCACCGCCGATCGGCTGGGTTTGGGCGCTGGGCGCTTGCGCTCGGGTGCAGACATTGGCGGCGCGCGCAGGCCTATCTGATGGTTTCCCGGTTTTCACCCAAGCCCAAGCTCGCACCGGGCCGCGATGGGGTGAGGTTGTTGCCCCCGGTGATGGTGACGGTCGCGGTGGTGCTGGGGCTCAAGGCGCTGGGCATGGCCGAGGGGGTTGCCGCCAGCGCCCAGGAAAGCCCGGCGCAGCCCCCTGCTAACGCCCCGAGCGCGGCAGCCGATGGGCGCCAAGCCAACCCAAGCCCCGCAAACGGGGCTGCACAAGCGGGTCCCCAATGCAGCGCGCCTTCCATCGCGGAAATGGCTGGTTTGAGCCAATCGGAAGTGGACGTGCTGCAAGCCCTGCAGGCGCGCCGCCAGGCGCTCGATCAGCGCGCGACGCAGATGGAAACCACCGATGATGTCATGACCGCGGCCGCAGAGCGCATCGACCAGCGCATCGCTGAACTGCATCGCTTGCAAGACACGGTCAATGGATTGCTAGGCCAACTCGATCAGGCCCAGGAGCAGCGTCTAACCGGGCTGGTTGACGTCTATTCGCGCATGCGCGCCAAGGACGCCGCGCATGTCTTTGATGGCCTTGACGATGCGACCTTGGTGCAGGTCGCGGGGCGCATGCGCAACCAAAACCTTGCCGAGATCATGGGCGGCATGCAGCCCGATCGCGCCCGTCACCTGACCCAAATGCTCGCCGAGCGTGCGCGTCCCCCGAGCGATGGTTCGGCGCTGCTGGCCCAGGCAAGCGGGCTCTCGCAGGCCGCCTCGTCGCCGACCGTTTCCGCGCCCGTGGCGCACCCGTAAACGCGCGCTTAACGGCGTTGCGTCGAAAACTGGAGAGACAGTTTCTGCGCTGATGAGGAAACCGCGCAACTCTCCCTTGGCGATCGCCGCCGCCGCTATGCTGGCGACCCCGCAAGCTGCGGGCGCCGATCCTGTATCGCTTGCCCCTGCGCCCGCGCCGCAAGCACGGTCGGCCCAGCCTGGCCTCCATCATGGCGCCCCGCCTGCGCCGTCTGGGCAACAATCCAGCGTCGCAGCGCCGACCTCGCCAAGCGCTGCAGGCCCGCCGTTGCGCGGCCCTACGAGCGCCTTGCCGCAGGATTTTGCGGTCAACCTAACGCCGCCTCCACCTCCACCTCTGCCTGCGCCTGCGCCGGCAGCGCCGCCGCAGGCGGCGCAAACCGCGCCCGCGCCCGCGCCCGCGCCTGCGCCTGCGCGTCTAGCGCCGGCGCCGACTGCGTCGGTGACGGTAGGCGTGCAGCCTGAATACACGCGTCTTGCCTTCAGTTTCGACGCCGCCTCCGAGGTTACGCCGAGCCTCAGCAACGATCGCCTGGAGCTTCGTTTCACGCGGGCTGGCGATATAGATCTGAGCGAATTGCGCGCCAATCATCCCCGCCTCATCCGTGACATCCGTCGCACCAGCGCGCCTGGGGCGCCGCTGCGCCTCACGCTTAGTCTCGATCCCGGCGTTCAGCAGCGACACTTCACCGACGGCAATCGTGTGGTCGTTGACCTGTTGCCCCCCGCGCCGGGCGCTGAGCAGACCTCGTCGGATGGGCAAATCGCGCCAGTTCCAGCGGCGCGCCCGGTCGCCGGGGTGGCGCGCGTGCAATTGGTGGAAGAGGCCAACGACACCCAGATCACCGTCACCTGGCCGGCCCCGGCGCGCGCCGCCGCGTTTCGGCGCGGCGAGGCGATCTGGGTGCTCTTCGACGCGGTCGGTCGCATCGATTTGACCGGCGTGGCGCGCGCGGGGCGGCTCCATCAAGACATGGAGCTTGTCCACGGCGACGGCGTTATTGGGCTGCGCATCGCCGCGGCGCCCGAGATCAGCGTCTCGGCGGCCGCCAACAACAATGCCTGGACTTTCACCCTCGCTGCGCATGCGACGCGCGGTGATTTTGCAAGCCTCGACCGGATCGTCACTAGCGACGGCAAGGGCACGCTGGTGGCGCACTTTGCGCGCCAAGGCGCGGTGCGCTGGATTCAGGATCCAGAAATTGGCGATCGCATCGCGGTGGCGCTGTTCGGCGGTCCTGCCGAAGGCGTCGACGCGCGGCGCGCCACCGTGGAGGCGGCAATGCTGCCATCGGCGCATGGGGCGGTCATCGAACCGCGCGCCGACGGGGTCGCTGTGAACCTGGCCAATGGCGATCTCTCGGTGGCGGGACCGAGCCAGCTCGTCGCCGCCGCGCCGGCGCCGCCCCGCGCGCAATCGCAAACCCAAGCCCAATTGAGCGCCGCACTCTTGGACAGTGGCGCCAGCGCGCGCCCCAGCGGCGAAATCGCGGCGAGCGGCGACCTTACGCTGCCGCAAATTCGCGCCCGCATCGACCAACTCACACGCGCAGCCGCCAACGAAGGGACCCAGGCCGGGGCGTCTACCGATGCGCGCATGGCGCTGGCGCGCTTTCTTATTCAGCACGACTACGCAGCCGAAGCGCTCGGGGTGCTGAAGCTCGCCGCGCTCAATCAGAACGATCTCGAGGAAATCGATCCCGAATATCGTCTGTTGCGGGGTGAAGCCAACGCCATGATGGGTCGTTATGTCGACGCCGACAACGACCTCGGCGCTTCGGCTCTGGCCAACAATCCCGTGGCGGCGTTGTGGCGTGGGTACGCAGCCGCCGGGCGCCAGGACTGGGCCAACGCGCGCAGCCAGATCGAGCGCGGCGCCGGCGCGCTTGAGGATTGTTCCCCGACCTGGCGGGCGCGCTTTCAATTGGCGCTGGGCAACGCCGCATTCGCGCTCGGCGATTATGCGGCTGTCGATGCAGCCCAAAGCGCGGCGGTCGGCGAGGCGCCCGATCAGGAATTGCGGCTGCAAGCGGTGCTGCTGCAGGCCCGGCTTGCCGCCGCGCGGAACGACAACGCGCACGCGCTGCAAATGCTCGACGAGCTTTCGCACGTGCATGACGAAGAGACCGCGGTGCGGGCGACGCTCGAAGCCATCCGCATCCGCCTGGCCGCCAGGGAGATGCGCCCAAGCGATGCCGTCGAACCGTTGGAGGCGCTGCGCTTTCGCTGGCGCGGCGACGCCCTCGAACTGGAAACTGTCTCGATGTTGGGAGATGTGTATTCCCAGCAAGGACGTTGGCGAGACGCCCTGGAAGTGATGCAGACGGCGGCCGATCGCTTCCCCGATCAGCCAGCGGCGCGGCAATTGCGCGTCGACATGTCGACCTTGTTCGAGCAATTGTTCCTCGATGGCGAGGCCGATCAGCTACAGCCGATCGAGGCTCTTGGGCTGTTTTATGAGTTTAGCGATTTGACGCCGGTCGGCCCCAATGGCGACCGCATGGTGCGCTTGCTGGCCGGGCGATTGGTGAATGTCGATCTTCTGGAGCAAGCCGCGCAATTGCTGCAGCACCAAGTCGACGAACGAGTGCAAGGCCTAGGCAAAGCGCAAGTCGCTGCTGATCTCGCCACAATATATCTGCTCGACCACAAGCCGGACAAAGCTCTGGTGGCCATCGACACCTCGCGCCAGCCGAACATGCCGGCGACCTTGCTCGCCGATCGCCACATCCTCGAAGCGCGGGCCCTATTGGACTTAGGCCGCCTCGATGCAGCCACCGAATTGGTCGAACGTGATCGCAGCCAAGACGCCCAGCGCGTTCGCGCCGAAGCGGCATGGCGCGCCCATGATTGGGATCGCGCGGCCGCCGAGATCAAGGCGCTCCTGGACATGCGCCCGCGCGGCAGCGCTCTCGATGAGGACGCCCGCCAATCGGTGTTGCGCCAAGCGGTGGCGCTGACGCTGGCGGGCAATGACGACGCGGTGCGCGCGCTCTATCGCGAATATGCCGGCGATTTGGCGCACACCGATGAGGCCGACGCCTTCGAGGTGGTGGCCGCCGGCGTCACCGCGGATGGCGCTGCTATTCGCGACGTGGCGCGCGCGGTGGCGCGCACCGACTTGATGGACCGTTTTATGCAGCGGGTGCGCGCCAGCATGACCGTCGACGCCAACGGGCGCCCGCTGCCGGCGCCAAATGGGCCGACGCCGCCGACCGCGCCGTCGCCGCAAGCGCCGCCGCTGGGCGCGCCGCCGCCGTCAACGCCGACGCGACCGGTGGGACAGCCGGGACAGGCCGGCGCCTGAGCGCGGCGCTCATTGGACTAGCGCGAAGCGCCCCCGCCCGTGCTCGCATGATCCATCGGATGATAAATCGCCGCGCCGCCGGCGGCCATGGCGTTGAGCTCGGCAGGCAGCTGGCCGTAGCGCTTGCGGCAGAGCGCCATGTGAGAGAGCGCCCGCTCGGCGTAGTCGCGGCTTTGGGTGCGCGGCATTGTCTCTAACATCAAGAGCGGATCAATGTCGGCTGGCTGGGTGGCCAGCCAGCGCGAGAGCCAGCCCGGGCCGCCATTATAGGAGGCGAATACGCGCCCGAGATCGCCATCGGCGTGGAATTCGCTCATCAGCCACTGCAGATAGCTTTGGCCAAGATCCATATTGCGTCCCGGGTCGAACAGCGCCGTCGGATTGCGCCGATAATTGACCCCGTCCACGTCGCGCGCGGTGGAAGGCAAAAGCTGCATCAGCCCGCGCGCATTGGAGACGCTCACCGCCTTCGGGTTGAAATAACTCTCTTGCCGCACGATCGCGTAGATGAGCGCGCGATCAAGCGCGAAACCTTGCGTGGGCTCAAAAGAAGTGTTGGGGCAAAATCCTGCAGCTTCATCGGGACCGCCATATTCAGCGGCGCGCAATTGTGCGCTGGGCGCCTGTAGCGCGATGGCGAGCGCCAAGAAGGTGCGGTCATCATTGCTGGAAAGCTGGCCATGCAAACGGCGCAGCTCAGCCTCAACTTCAGAAAGTCGTCCCAATTGCGCTAGCGCCGCGGCGCGGCGCGCTTCTGGGTGATCTTCCACAAACAGCCGCAAGGTTCCAGCGTCGACGCTAGGCGGGGCAAACGACAGGGCGCTCGAGCGGCCGAGCTGGGCTTCGGCAAGCTGGCCGTAAAACGTCCATGGCCGTTGCGCGGCGGCCTCAAGATGGGCGCTTACGTGCGCGCCGTCGCCCGCGGCCAAATGGGCGCGTGCGGCCCAATAATGCGCCGCAGCCGACGCCCAGCCGCCGAAATAGGGCCACGCGGCGGCGGTTTCGAATTGCCGCACAGCCTCAGCGTAGTCGCGCGCGCGATAGGCGACGAGCCCGAGCTCCCATGCCGCATCGCCTGCGCGCGGACCGCTCAGCAATTGCGCGCCCAGCGCCTTGGCGCCGGCGTCATCGCCGTTGCCCACGAGTTGGGTCAGTTGTTCAATGGCTTCGCGCGCATAGCTGGTGTCGCCCGAAGGGGTAGGCACGCTGCCCGGCAGCACGCGGCGGGCGATTTCATCGGGGGCGATCGGCTCTGGCCCGACAGGGTGGCGATGCCGGCGTCGGCCGCGCATAGGGCGAATGTCTTTGGCGCGCTCATAGACCGCGCTGGCGACGCCGAGCTCGCCATGGCGGGCAAGCCAGGCGTTCAATGCGCCATAACTTGCATGATAGGCCGGCGAAGCGAGCATTCGCCCACGGACCGATTCGGCCAGCGCATCATCTTCAACGCGCGCCAGCGCATGGCTCACCGCACCCCAATTGTGGTCGTCGATGGCGGCGTAGGCCTCGCTATAAAGGCGCAGATCGTGATCGGAGAGGGCGACGAGATTTTGTTGCTGCGCGCGCGCTTGGATCGGGGCGACGATAGCAGCGACGCTCAATGCGGCGATTGCGGTGCGAAAGCTCATCTCTACCACTCTCTCAAGGGGGGCTGTGGCGCTCGACCCCCAGTTCGTCCAACCAGGCCGCGGCCTGCAGCAGATCTTGCCAGGCCAGGCGTTTCTGCTGCGGCTGGCGCAGGAGGTATGCGGGATGAAGCATAACCAGGGCGTTGATGGGCGAGGGCAAGTCTTCTCGCCTGTATTGCAGACGCCGACCGCGCAACCGAGTTACAGCTTCGTCGCGTTTGAGCACGGTGTTGGCCGCCGCCTTGCCCGCCAAAATCAGGAGTTTGGGCTGCATGAGGGCGATGAGCCGCTCCACAAATGGCAAACAGGTGGCGATTTCCCCTGGCGTTGGGTCGCGATTTCCCGGAGGCCGCCAGTAAATCGTGTTTGAAATCAAAATGTTGTCTTCTCGCTTCAGCCCTATCTGGGCGAGCATAAGGTCAAGCAGCTGACCTGAACGGCCGACAAAGGGTTTGGCCTGTTCGTCTTCCTCTTTGCCGGGGGCCTCCCCAATCAGCACGATGTCGGAATCAATATTTCCATCTGAAAACACCGTGTTACGGGCGGTTTTCTTCAACGCGCAGCCGTCAAAGGCCTGGACGGCGGCAAAGAGCGCAGGAACCGTCGCCGCGCCCGCGGCCATGGCGCGGGCGTCTTGTACGGGGGCGCCGCTGACGGGGGCGCGGCGGAGGCCCGCAGAAGCGGCCGACCCAGCGCCCAGATCGCGCCCGACCGCGCGG
>Ga0209698_10005207_pt1 | contig 14126 bp, 8 predicted proteins | sample LitLauG_LLR_2012_FD_187203 | JGI IMG/M metagenome (GOLD analysis project Ga0209698, IMG submission 187203) | Freshwater sediment microbial communities from Pennsylvania, USA - Little Laurel Run_MetaG_LLR_2012 (SPAdes) (version 2) | ecosystem: Environmental > Aquatic > Freshwater > Creek >... | reverse complement strand
CGGGAATCTGGCCGAAGCCTACACCATCCTCGGCGACAAGGACCGCGCCTTCTACTGGCTGAATCAGGCCTACGAGCATCGCGAGATGGTCAGTGTCGATGGGGGCGTGTTCTTTCTAGGATCGAACCCGATGTATGATCCACTGCGCTCCGACCCAAGGTTCAAGGATCTGCTCCGCCGCGTGGGGCTGTCGCAGTAAGCCGGTCACGATGAGTGCTGCTGCCACACAAGTCTCCCTGGACGGACAAGCCGTTCTCACCTTGACCGACGCCGAGCAGGCGATTTAGCCGCTTGGGCACTCTGCGTTGAGGTTGATTTCATGCAGGATGGCGGCTATCTTGTCCAGAACTCGTGGGCGACGAATCCGGGGGGGGCTGTGGCGGAGTCCTCGACTCAATCCGTAAGTTTGCTTTTGCTTAAGTGGCGGCAGGGCGATGAAGAGGCCCTGCGAGACCTCCTGCCCCTCGTCTATGACGAGCTGCGACGCCTGGCGCACCACTACCTGCAGGGGCAACGGCCCGATCACACCTTGCAGAGTACGGCGTTGGTACATGAGGCTTATCTCCGTCTGGTAAAACAGCGAGAAGGAAAGTTTCAGAATAGAGCTCATTTTTTCGCGATTAGTGCGCAGTTAATGCGGCAGATTCTGGTCGAATACGCACGCAGCCAGAATGCTGCCAAGCGCAATCGAGGGCAGAAAGTAACCTTCAACGACGCCGTTCAGCTGGTAAAGGGTCGCAGCCTGGACTTGGTGGCACTGGATGATGCGCTGAACGGCCTGGCGCAATTCGACCCACAGCAGTGCCGGGTTGTGGAGTTGCGGTTCTTTGGCGGCCTTTCCATCGAGGACACCGCTCGCGTGTTGGGAATTTCGCCTGCAACCGTGAAGCGGGATTGGTCCACCGCGAAAGCTTGGTTACATCACGAACTGAGCAGGACGGCCGAGCATGACGCCTGAGCGCTGGCAACGGATCAAGGACCTGCTATACGAGGCGCAACAGTTGCATCCCGAGGAGCGCTCTGCCTTCCTGGACCGTTCTTGCTCCTCGGATCGGGTCCTGCGAGATGAGGTCGAAACGCTTCTTTCTTCGAGTGATGAAGCCCGCTCCAGTTTCCTCGAAAGCTCTCCCGTACAAGTGACGCTGATGCCAGGCACTAAGCTTGGCGAGTATGAAGTGCAAAAACTTCTTGGGTCCGGCGGCATGGGAGAAGTGTATCGGGCGCGCGATCAGCGGCTGCGTCGGGATGTAGCGATCAAAGTGTTGCCGTCGTTTTTGTCGTCGGACAAGGAACGATTGCGGCGCTTCGAGCAGGAAGCGCAAGCGGCCGCCGCCCTGAATCATCCCAATATTTTGGCGGTATTTCAGATGGGCACGCACCAGGGCGCGCCCTATCTGGTATCGGAATTATTGGAGGGCGAAACGCTGCGCGAACAAATCACCCATGGCCCCATTGCGGCGCGTAAGGCGATTGATTACGGGGTGCAGATCGCGCACGGTCTGGCCGCAGCGCACGAAAAAGGAATTGTGCATCGCGATCTGAAGCCGGAAAACCTGTTTGCGACTAGGGACGGGCGCATCAAGATTCTCGATTTTGGCCTGGCCAAGCTGAAGCAACCGGAACCCAGTCATCAGCAGGGCACCCCCACGCTGGGTGCAACCGTCACTGAACCGGGCATGGTGATGGGCACCGCCGGCTACATGTCCCCGGAGCAGGTGCGGGGAAAGGACGTTGATCACCGCACCGACATTTTCGCATTTGGGGCGATTCTGTACGAGATGCTGGCTGGCAAGCGGGCGTTTCAGAAGACGACGTCAGTGGACACGATGAGCGCAATCCTGCACGAAGAGCCGGTGCCGGTGTCGCAGATCGTGAGTAACATTCCGCCGGCGTTGCAGAGGACGGTGCATCGCTGCCTGGAAAAATCTCCAGAGCAGCGCTTCCAGTCGGCGTCGGATCTGGCGTTTGCGCTGGAGGCTTTGTCGGATTCGCAAGCCACGCCGCTGCCAGGTAAGGCAGAGCATGGCCCAGCCAAGTCGGCCTGGCGTCTGGCTGGTCTCAGTACAGCGGCCGTGATGGTTGTGGCAGCGCTCTTGTTCTGGGCGTTTTTGCCGGAGCGGGTTCCGGTTGTCGAAGGTGTGACCCAGCTGACGTACGACGACGAACCGAAGAGCGCCCTTGTTACCGACGGTCTGCGTTTGTACTTCGATCAAGGCCCCAGCAGCGCCGCGAAGATTGCGCAAGTAGCGGTCACAGGCGGCCAGACTGCCATCCTTCCCACCAAATGGGGTCACGGTGAGCAATTGCAGGCATTAGCGCCAGACGCTTCTGCGCTACTCATCATGTCCCCGGAGGCTCGTTTTTGGCTGCTGCCTATTCCAGCGGGGGAGCCGAAGCCACTCGATCTGAAAACAAATAATGGCAGTTCGTCCGCTGGCTTCTTTCCCGACGGACGCATCATCTTGACGCTCGGCAGAGACGTTTTAGTCGCGCAAAGGGATGGCTCGAACCCGCAGAAGATCGCGGAAGTGCCAGGGATGGCAATGGGGGGTTGTGTCTCGCCGGACGGCAAGCGGATTGGAATTACGGTGATCGATGACCAGCTTCGCGCTTCGCAGTGGGAGATGGCGAGCGACGGAAAGGGCTTGCACCAGTTGCTTAAAGGATGGCCTGGATCGCTCGGCGAATCGGGGGGTGGCTGGACCCCGGACGGCAAGTACTACATAGTTGAGAGTCAGCGAGGCGGGCGATCGGACCTGTGGCTTCTCCCGGAACGTAGGTCGGTTCTTGGAAAATCTCCTTCGCCCATCCGCCTGACGAACGGGCCGATCTCTTACGGGAACCCAATCGTCAGCCGGGACGGGAAGAAGTTGTTTGCAGTTGGTTCCAAAGCGCGCGGCGAGTTGGTCCGCTACGACGCAAGAACCAGGCAGTTCGTTTCATATCTTTCGGGAATCTCTGCCGTTGAGCCCACGGTTTCGCGGGATGGGAAATGGATCGCTTACGTTTCCTATCCCGACCATACACTTTGGCGGAGCACTGCGGATGGAAGCGGACGCGTACAGCTGACTTTCCCCCCGATGATGGTGTTTTATCCGCAGATTTCCCCTGACGGGACGAAGATCGCCTTTAGCGGTTTGACCGAAGCTGGGCTGGCACTTTTCGTATTGGAAGTGAACACGGGGGCGACGGAGAAATTCCAAGAGTTCGGTCACGGACCCACCTGGTCACCGGATGGGAACTCGCTTGCTTATACGGCTATCGCGGCGGGAAAACATATCTGGGACGAGGGCTCGTGGAGCGAGATCCATACCATCGATCTACGCACTCGAAAAATCACGGTGCTGGCGGATCCGGCGGGCAGCAGGTACGCGCCCTGGTGGCCCGCGCCGAACCAAATCGTCGCCTTTGGAGTGGGAGATGTCGAACAACCTCACCTGTATGACTTGAAGACAGGAAAATGGTCTGCGCTGGGCGACGCGACGGATGTTATGGACCGGACTCCATCACTGGATCGAACCTCCCTGTTCCTGCTTGTGCGTAGACGAGACGGAATGCAGGTGGTTCGAATGCGAACTCCCGATTTCAAGATCGAGACGGTCGCCGATCTGGGCGTCATGCGGTTGGTAGATGACTCGGCCGTGGTGGTCGCCGGTAGCGGGCAATGGATCGGCATCGCCCCCGATGGCTCGATCGCGTTGACCCACGACGTCGGCAGCAGCGAGATTTATGGGCTCGATGTGAAGTGGCCCTAGCCAGCGAGATTTGTGCCACGGAGACCGGAGGGGATGATACTTGAATTGGTCAGCACGATGGGGCTATTCTTCCCCACTAGATTTCTGTGCTCGTTTCCCCTCGGAAATGCAGGTGTTAAATGCTGCTTTCCAAACCGTGCTCGCGGATGCGGGCGCCAGCGCTGATCGTTTGTTGCGCTGCGCTGCTGGTGGCGGTAATCTCGCCCGAGCACGTCTCTGCCCAGACCACGGTGGGGACCGGCAGCATCGTCGGCACAATAAGTGATCCTTCCGGCGCTGTCATTGCGGGGGCCCAGATCAAGATTACCAATGCTGCTACAGCGGCGGTCATCCACCTCAGCAGCAATTCTTCCGGCACGTTCAACTCGGGCGCCCTCATTCCGGGTGAGTATAAGACCTTGGTTTCTGCCCAAGGTTTCAGCTCAGCTGAAGTCACTGTGACTGTCCTGGTCGGCAACACGGCTACCGTTAATGTCACGCTTCGTATCGGGAACGAGAAGGAAGTGGTCGAAGTACAAGACTCCACCTTACAGGTGAACACGCAACAGGCAAGCGTGCAGGGGGTTTTGAACGAAGAACAGATAGAGAATCTGCCGGTCAACGGACGAAATTTCCTCGATCTCGCGCAACTGGAGCCGGGGGTTCAGATCCAGGATGGAGTGCAGTTGGGCAAGGATGGCTTTTCATCCATCTCGTTTGGCGGGCGCTTTGGCCGAACGACGCGCATCGAAGTGGACGGCATTGACGTCTCCGACGAAATCCTTGGCGCAACGACCACGAATATTGCCGCGAGTGCGATCCAGGAATTCCAACTCAGCCAGTCGAGCATGGATATTTCGACCGAATTGACCACGTCCGGCGCGGTGAACGTAACGACACGGTCCGGTACAAACGCGATTCACGGCGAAGCCTTCGATTTTTTCCGTGACAGTTCACTGGCTGCCGCTCTACCTGCTCCCCCCTCGTTTTCTGAACCATTTCAGCGCTCTCAGTATGGAGGCCGGCTGGGCGGGCCGATCATCAAGGACAAGCTCTTTTACTTCCTTGACGCAGAGCGAACCTTACAGAACGAACAAGCTCCTGTGGTGGTTGCCGCCCCATTCGACCAATACTCCTGCAGCTTTACGGCCCCTTTCCACGAAAACAACCTGATGGCGAGAGCAGATTATCAAAGGTCAACACTGCGTTTGTTCTATCGCTTCAACTATTTCCAGAACGCGCTCGTCAGCAATGGAGGGACCGGTCTCTCCATATACAAGGGCAGGAATCTCACCCGCGCACATGCTGTCGGGCTCGATTTTGGGCGAGGGAGCTACAGCCAAAGTATCCGCTTCGGTTATTTGAAGGCGGTACATGATTTGGCGGATGCCACGCGCGGCAGTGGCTTGCCACTGGGTGATTTCCCGCTCGATTTGTCCTTGGGCAACGCAGCCATGCAGACGGGTCCGAACGGGAACGCTCCTCAAAAACTTCTTCAGAGCGACCTTCAACTGAAGTACGACGGCAGTAACAATCTAAAATCACACCTCATCCGCTACGGATTCACTTTCAACAAGATCGTCGCTGCAGGCTTTTTACCATTTCAGACGCTCGCGCCGTTTTTGTCGACGAACGTTGGCGATTCTGAGGTAACCTTCGCGGCAGCAGGGAATATGACTTGTCCGTCTCCCAGCGGAAATATTCTCAGCGGGGCGAGTTGTCCGCTGAACTATCCGGTGGAATACGTCGCAGTAGGGAACGCATTGGGGTACTTCACGCCCTTTCCCGGTTTGGGACTACCCGCAGGAAGTTTTTATTATCATCGGCTCGGAGCTTATGTTGCAGGCATTTCGAAATGGAAAAGGAACTTCACGTTAAGTTATGGCGTGCGCTACGCGTGGGAGCCCGGCCGCAGCGACAGTCAATATCCGGCAGTGCCTGAACTTAATGCACTCATTCCCGGTCTCGGCGATCGGGTCCGGGATCCAAGCAGTAATTTCGCTCCGCAAGTCGGTTTTGCATGGGACGTCGCCGGTAAGGGCAAGACCGCGATTCGTGGAGGCGTTGGTCTTTTTTACGAGAACGCACTAACGGCTATTGCACCCCAGGATCCCGAGGGTCGTACTCGAATGGGGAATGTGTTTTTTCAGGAGGGCACGGCTTGCAATGGCACAGGAGTTCCTCAATCGATCAGCGTGCCCGGTGGTACTCTCCCCCTACCAACATTTTGTGGCACCGCGAATGGCGGGCCGGTTGCCATCGGATCCGTCGCCAATCAAATCGCGAGCTTTCAGCAACAGTATCAGTCGGCCTCCGCATTCAATCTCAACATACCGAACCCGAATTATGCAGGCGCGTTGCTCAATCAGGGATTGGGACCATTGTTCATGTACGATCCCAACTTCCGCACACCGCGGTCGGTCGAGATGAATATTGGTGTGCAAAGAGAGATTCGTTCGGGAATGATCTTCAGCGCAGATTTTGTAAGGAATGTGCAAACACATTATTTTCTCGGGACCGACGAGAATCATACTGGGGACGTTCGATATTTCGATAAAGCGGCGGCATTGCAGGCCATCTCGGCGACGTTAACTGCCTGCGGAGTCGCTAGCGTGGATCGGGCGATCCAGGCTTGCCCGGGTTTGTACCCATCCGGAGGTGGCGTCAGCATCGCGGACTTTGCGAACAATGGACTGACTTCTTCAGCCGACTTCAATCAGGCTTGCACATTTCGCTTTGGTTACGACTGTGCTTTCCCGGGTATTAATCCAAAGGCTCCTCCGATCGGTTTCGCGAAGCCCATCGGGCGTTCGGTCTACAACGGTCTGCAAGCTAAGTTCGTGGAGAATGTGCAACACCCCTTCGCTTGGACCCGAACTTTGAACCTGGAGATTTCCTACGCCTTGTCGCGATTCGAGAACTCGGGTGGTACTCTCGGCAACGGTGCAACCAGTGCCTTGGCCTCAGATCAGGATTTAGGAACAGGCGCCCTCGATAACACAAATCCCAACCGATACTTCGGGCCCTCGGTGCTGGATCGCACTCACCAGCTTTCATTCGGCGGATATGCGGATCTTCCGTGGGGATTTCAACTCAGCCTCATTTCACATTTCTGGAGTCCGCTTTCGACTTCGCTAGTTGTACCCTATACGAGCCTCGGACCCGGCGAGATTTTCCGCACCGATCTCACGGGAGATGGCACGGTACAGGATCCCATTCCAGGAACGCACGTCGGGAGTTTCGACCGCGGCATCACTGCATCGAATATCAATCGGGTACTAAACAACTACAACAACAATGTCGCGCTTCAACTCACTCCCGCTGGGCAGGTGTTGGTCCAGAACGGGCTGTTCACATCCGCCCAACTGGGTGTTGGCGACTCGCTGTGCTACAACAACCCGAACAACCTGCCCGTGAATTCGTTGTGCGCCGTGGCGCCCCCCGTGCCTTTGGCCCCACCGGGCCAAGTCAATCTTTCCTGGCTCCGCGCCCTGGATTTCAAAGTGGCGTGGTCCTATAAGATACGAGAGGGAATCACAATCCAACCGAGTGCAGGCTTCTATAACCTCTTCAATTTTGCAAACTTTGATCTGCCAGGTACCGCATTGAATGGACTGTTGACGGGAGCCGCGGGTCAGATCAACGGCACTACGTCCGCAGGACACAATGTAGATCGCGTAGGAGTAGGAACAGGCGTCTACTCGCTCGGCGCGCCTCGACAATTGGAGTTCGGGCTACGGATCATCTTTTAAAGCACGATTTCAGCATTTCAGCTGTGGAATTGGGGCATCGCCTCCGCCCCATTTCTCTTGACCAAAATGTTGCATGTGCCTCTCACAAGTTTCTGCTCTCCTCGTCTGTGGATTGTGAATAGCTGGATGGCTTCATGTCCTGAATCGCAGAGTCGATCATGGATTCGGCACCCCGCCGAGTTTCGAATCCCGAGTAAGTTTCAGCGTTTTCCTTCCGTACTCGATTCAGACCTCTTCCTGACGCGCGAGCCGCGCAACGCATCGAGCCAGCAGCACTTACCATTCGGTAGATACCTACGCTGATGCCAGTCTCAGTAAAGAAGCACCGAGGTTCGGCGGTTATGGCCTGGTTCGAAGCAAGTGCAGTGCCCTTCATGGGGTCACGGTGAAGTTTGTGGTACTGGTGGCAGTGCCGCCCGGAGTGGTGATCACGACTCTGCCGGTCTTAGATCCTGCGGGGACTATCGCTGTAATTTGAATGTCAGAATCCACGGTGAAAGTCGGCGCGGCCACGCCGCCAAACTTGACCGCCGTGGTTTGAGTGAGGCTGGTCCCGTTGATCACCACGCTCGTGCCGACCGGCCCGCTCGAAGGTGAGAAACTCGAAATCACCGGAGTCACCCGGAACATCACATTGCTGTTCAGAGTTCCGGTAGGCGTCTTCACCTGCACCGCGCCGGTCGTTGCCCCGGCGGGAACCCTGGCCGTGATTTTGGACTTAGTGGCGGTGAACGTCGCGGCCGTGCCGTTGAACGAGACGCTGGTTGCACCCCTCACATTCGTTCCCAGGATCGGCACGGTTGCTCCGACTTTGCCGGTGGTGGCCTGCAGTTTCACGAATGGCGCCAGTCCCATGTTGATGCGGAATATGGTGCCATAGAAACTCGTGCCGCCGCCGTTTGAGACTCCGTAGAAGTTGCCGTCCGTAGCCTGAAGCAGTCCACCGTAAGGGTTGGCGCCGTCGGTGCCATTGAAGCTGTGCAGCGTGGTAAGCACGCCGGACGGAGTCAGCTGGAACACCGTGCCATAGCCGTATGGGCCTCCGCCGACTGTCGTTCCGTAGAAGTTGCCGTCGGTGGCTTGAATGACGCCGCCGTAGGGGTTGGCGCCGTCCGTCGAAGCGAAGCTGTGCAGTGTGGTGATGGCGCCCGATGGTGTGGCCTGAAATACGGTCCCATAGGACGGGTTGGCGCCGCCGATTTGCGTGGTTCCGTAGAAATTGCCGTCCGTGGCTTGCACAAGGTTGCCGGAAGGCGCGCCGCCGTTGGAATCGTAAAAGCCGCCGAGCGGAGTCAACGCGCCCGCCGGACTGATCTGGTAGAAGACACCATAAAGGCTCGGACTGCCTGCCCCATCGGTTCCGTAGAAGTTGCCATCGCTGCCCAGGACCACAGGCGCCCAGGGATCGGTGCCTTCAAAGCCGCTGGCGAAACTGTGCAACGACGTGAGAGCTCCCTTCGTTGTGATCTTGTAGACTGTGCCGAAAAAGTACGTGCCGCCCTGGTTCGTGGTCCCGTAAAGGCTTCCGTTGCTGCCCTGAACCAGTGGCGCCGCGGGCCAAGCGCCATCGGGTCCGCTGAAGCTGTGCAGGCTGGTCAGAGCGCCGGTTGAGGTGACCTTGAAGACTGTGCCGGATGCATAGGTCCCGCCTTTGAAGGTTGTCCCGTAGTAGTTCCCGTCTGTGCCCTGGACCAAGCCTACCTCTGGAAGATTCCCATCCGAATTGTTGAAGCTGTACAGCGAGGTCAATCCGCCCGCGGTGGTGGTCTTAAAGACAGTGCCAAACCCGTTGGTCCCACCCGCAGCGGTGGTTCCGTAGAGGTTGCCGTCGGTACCCTGCACCAGCGTCACATAGTTCGGGTAAGCCCCGTCGGTCCCATCGAAACTGACGATGGTGTTGAACGTCTGCGCCGACGAGGTAATCGCCGTGGCAATACATACCAGCAGAACGGCATCAAGGCGTCTCCATCCCCAGCGTCTGCCCCCGATAGCGGATCTTCGGATTCGCGACTGGGAACGGCTGAGTGAAAGGAACATTCCGAGCGAATTGTGCAGTTTTCGAGAAAACATTATGGGTTGCATGGCATCTCCTTGCTGGCGTCGCTGCGCGATCCACTGGGTCGAAAGGCCGAGCCTGGAATCGTGTTCCAGAAGCATGCCTTCCACTGTTCATGCGGAAACAATCGGACGAACTAGCTCACGTGCGCGGGATTTTTTCTTGATGGGGTCGGCCGTGCGATGGTCGCGATTCGATGATGAGGATGTAGTCGTTCGGTTGCATCAGGGAGTGCCCAGACGGGCAAGGGCCAAGTCGCACAGCTGTAGGTTCTTCGCCACCGCGGCCGGGTCGCCAGCATCGAAGTCGGAGGGAGCTATGCGGCGCGGATGCTCGATCAGATGCCATGTGTCCAGGCTCTTGCGATACCAAGATCGCGCCTGAATCCAGTTGTCTCTTTGCTGCGTTGCATTGTGGGAGTGGCGAGCTTTCTGCAACGCAAGGTCGCCCAACCCGGAATACGAATCGGCAGCCAGATAAGGCACGTTTGGATCGACGCCCTTTGTTTGGGTTACGGGTTCAACCACCTTCAAAACTTCATTGAAATACTGAGCGGCGAGGGCCGGGTTGCCGGCGCGTGTCGCCGCTTCTCCCATTTTCTCGAGGCATGTTGTTGGCATGCCTCCGGGCTCGATCGGATCCGACCCCCTGAGAGATTCAAAAATCGTTCGGGCCTCAGCAAGCTGTTTCAGCGCACCGTCGGGTTTGTTGAGATGAATCAGCGTCGATCCGTTGGTGGCGAGGACGGCGGCGAGATAGCCCTGTTGCTGCCGGTTCTCGGGAGCTGCCGCCACGAGGTCGCGGATGATCTTGAGACCTTTTTCCGCGTAGTCGAAACTCTGGGCGGGGTGGCTCGTCTCGCTCAGGGAGTGAGCAGTGTTGGAATACGCGATCGCCAGGCCTTGCTGATAATAAGCATTTTGCGGATCTGCGCGCACGATTTCGAGCGAAACTTCCAAACCTTTTTCGAAGCTCTCGGCGGAGCGAACCGGATCTCCCTGGTAATCGTACACCTGGCCAATATGGCTGTACGCAAGGGCGACACCCCGAGCGTAGCGTGGTTCCGGCGAACGCTTCCACAGCCTCTGGTCGATTTCCAATTCTTTGTTGTAGTACTGGAGGGCGCTGGGATCTTCGGCATCCAGCGAACCCGCAATATGATTCAGGCCGATCGCGTAGGCGTGAAGAGTGGCCGGATCGTCGGGAGCAATCGTCAGCAGAATCTCGTCGATATCCGTCGACTTGCGGAAATACTCTCTGGCCTTGGCAGGATCGCCGCTCCCACCGGAATAATCGTTACCGTGAATGTTTCCCGCGAGCTCATATTCGTAACCGAGTTCGTTGAGAATCTCGAACGTTTTTGGGTGTGCCCTGTTCAAAGCCTCGGCGATCGCAATGGCAACGGCGGTGTTTTCAAGCGCACCGGGATAGGCGCCTAGTGCCCATTGCTGGTTAGCCACCAGGCGATGAGATTCGGCCAGTGCAAGACGATCGTTCCAATCCCCCGAGTGTGCAGCGACTTCCTTCCGGATGTTGAGCGCCTTCTGATAACTGTCCAAACTGCCCTTGGTGTCGCCGAGGCTGTTCTGCAGATAGTGGCCCTGGACGAGGCCTACTCGGGCATAGGCGGCGGCCAACTCCCGTTGCAGAGAAAGATCACCGCGCGAGGACTGGGCCAGCCGGTTGAGGTACTTCAGGGCACGATCAACGATCAATTTTCTTGCCGGCGTGGAACCCGGCAGGTCTTTTATGGAATCGTGGACATCAAAGATGAGCGAGTTGGCAAGTTCACGAACGTCGTTGAAACGTTGCCGTGCAATCTGTGCCTCGCGAATGGTGATGGCCAGGCCCGCCAGGAGTGTCACCGTCATCAGCAAGGCCGCGACCACTCCCACCTTATGACGGGTAACAAACTTCGCGGTGCGGTACCGGATCGTGTCTCTGCGCGCAATGACCGGAAGATTGTCGAGATGCCGCCGGATATCCTCTGCAAATTGCTCCACCGAGGCGTAGCGCCGCTCCGGTTCCTTGCGCAGCGCCTTCAGAGAGATGTTATCCAGGTCGCCGCTCAGACGCTTGCGTAATTTGTCGGGCGCGCCTTCGCGCAGCCGGGCCCGTGCGGCGGGAGTGATTTCCACGCGTTCGGTTCCTGCGAATGCATCGTTGCGTCGCACCACTGAACTCGGTCTCTCGGGCTCAACCTCGAGAACGGCGCGAGAAATCGCATCCGCAGTGTTACTCGCTAGTCGATAAGGATGGTGCCCGGTCAGCAGTTCGTAAAGCACAACGCCGAGAGAGTAGACATCACTGGAAGTGCTGATCGTCTCACCGCGAACTTGTTCTGGGCTCGCGTAACCGGGCGTCAGAACGCGGAGAATTGTAAGGGTTGCTTCCAGGCCATCACCGAATGCTCCGGGATCGAGAATCTTCGCAATGCCGAAGTCAAGCAGCTTGGGAACGCCCTCCTCGGTTACAAGAATGTTGCCAGGCTTGAGATCGCGATGAACGATCAGGCGCGAGTGTGCATAGGTCACCGCGGAGCACACACTGATGAAGAGGGCAAGGCGTTCGGTGACATCCAGCCGCCGCTGGTCGCAATAGTCGTCGATCGGCTGACCCTCGATGAGTTCCATGACCAGGTAAGGAATGCCTTCCTGAGTCGTTCCGGCGTCGAGCAGCCGGGCGATGTTGGGATGGTCGAGGCTGGCCAGAATTTGCCGTTCATTCTTAAAGCGACTGAGAACCTGGGAGGAGTTGTGACCCGCGCGCACGAGCTTGACGGCAACTTGTTTCTTATATTGATCGTCGGCGCGAAAGGCGCGATAGACCTCTCCCATACCGCCCACGCCGAGCAGTTCGGTCACCTGGTACGGACCGAGACGGCGGCCGATCATGGGATCGCGGCCAGGGTTCGGCTCGCGGAGCGAGTCCATCGCGGAAGTTTTCAAGAAGCTGGTGTCGGATTCTTGTGCGAGCAAGGATTCGACTTCCTCGCGCAGGCTGGGATCAGATGCTCCGAGTTCATCCAAATAGGCGGTGCGCTCGACGGGGTCGAGGGTTACGACGACATCAAGCTCTCGCTGGATTTGACTCCAACGCTCCGGAGTCATTGCTGTGGCCCCCGGCTCAATTCCCTGTGTAGCCACAAACGCGCGTTCGCCCAGTTCCGCTTCACCGTGGCGGGAGAGATGTTCAGCACCTGCGAGGTATCTTCAATCGAGAGTCCGGCAAAAAAACGTAGTTCGACGATCCGTGCCTGCTGTACATCCAGACGGGAGAGCTCGTTCAAAGCATCGTCGAGAGCAACCAGATCAAGGTCCTTTTTCGGAGAAAGGTCGGCAGATTCATCCAGCGTAATCCGGCATCCTGCGCCACGCTTGGACGCCCGCCGGCCACGGGCATGGTCGACCAGAATTTGACGCATGAGCCGGGCCGCGATGCCAAAAAAGTGTGCCCGGCTCTCGATCTGCAATGGCGCCTGGTCGACCAGCCTCAGATACGCCTCGTGCACCAGCGCAGTGCTCTGCAGGGTGTGGTCGGTTCTCTCGGATGCCAGGTAGTGGCGGGCCAGCCGGCGAAGTTCGTCGTAAACCAGCGGCAACAGGTTCTCAAGAGCAGATTCGTCGCCGCTCCGCCATCGCACCAACAGTTCCGTGACCGGCTTCGATCCCGAGCTCAACTCGACCCCACCCCCGGTGAGGGAGACGCCCTGAATGGCAGCTAGGGTACTGTGACCTATGCTCCCAGTCAATGCATTCTGCGTGTGAGTCACCGACTGCCTTCCGTTCAGCCTCTTAAGTAGTGCGCTGAAATCCGACATGCCGCCATTGCGCTTACCGACCCCGCCTCCAACGGGTCTCGATCTGACATAATTGGCGGATGTGCGGACGATACCGGATCTCGCATCGAAAGCGCGTCATCGCCAACCACTTCGACGCAGTTCCCAGCGCGCTACGACATTGCTCCCACGCATCAGGTTCTCGTAGGTCCGACGCCAGTTGGTCTGGCACCGCCGCTCCAACGCCAATTGTTTTGCGAAAGGCTCGCTGATGCAAAAGCCGGTGATTCGTGTAACGAAATGGCTGACCGACATTCCGGTGGAAGCCGTGTGTAGCGCGTGTCCTGGTGTCTTATTCCGCGCGAAAGGTTCAAGCCACCGCCCGAATCGTGAAGAGTTTCAGAAATCGATTCAGGCGCAGTTCGAGGAGCACTGTAAGGCGGCGCACGCACAGACCAATGAGTAAGCGCGAAGCAGGATGCGAGGAAATCCGGCGCTCGTCACTTGCGTTGGCTTGCCAAGCATCCTGAGAAACGGCGAGCCTTGCGCCAGCCCGGAAGCGACACTACTATGTCAATTCCGACGTCCTGACACGAGCCAATAATGTAGACCCAGTGCGGGGCATCACCAATCCTTAGACTTCGTCCAGTCAGGCGGCGCGCCTTCCGACTTTGTATAACGGTCGAGGACGTCTGCCCCGCTTGCCAAGCGCACTAGAATCAGTTGGGAGGCTAGAACATGGAAAACCAGGGAAAGCCCGAGAATATTTCGCGGCGGAATTTCATAGTGCGTACCGCCATAGGCGG
>Ga0209698_10005206_pt1 | contig 14128 bp, 18 predicted proteins | sample LitLauG_LLR_2012_FD_187203 | JGI IMG/M metagenome (GOLD analysis project Ga0209698, IMG submission 187203) | Freshwater sediment microbial communities from Pennsylvania, USA - Little Laurel Run_MetaG_LLR_2012 (SPAdes) (version 2) | ecosystem: Environmental > Aquatic > Freshwater > Creek >... | reverse complement strand
CCCGCGACGGGCGGGCAACCCGGACCGCCATAATCATCCGCGAACTCCACGTCGGAAACGTAGGCTGGCGGGCCCTCCATGGGTTGGGGATAGAAATACCAGACGCCCCCGACGTCCCACCACCAGCCGTAGCGCCCGCTATGAGCTTCGTGACGCCACTGCCCGCCTTCCCATGCCAGCCGGCCATGGTAGGCGTGGCCTCCAAAATTTCGCTCCTGAACGCCTCGCGCATAGCGGAAGCCCTGCGGACGGCCTTGCCCGGCGCGCACTGGAGCCGGGCGCTGCGCTCCCGGCTTGCCCTGCCCTGAGGGCGGCTGGCCGTGCTCCTGCGCTTGAGCCGAAAGAGCGAAGACCATCGCAACCGACATCAAGGGAAGGACGATCCGCGCGCACCTGAAAATTCTCATGTTCTCACTCCACTGCCCATCATCTGATTCTAGAGGGCATCATGGATCGGCGCCACCCCAAAAACCATATCGAACAGGATGGTCTGCGCAGCGAACCAATCAAAAATCCATGAAATGGCCGTGTTCCAGTGTCTGGCGGATGCAAATGCAGGTCTTGTTTGTTTCTCCGTGTTGCCATGCCTATCGATCGCCTTGTAGATGTACAGCATAGGGCCCAAGAGGACACGCCATGAAGAGAATGCTTGCGTTGATCGTATTGCTGCATGCGACCGCAGCCTTTGCGCAGAGCGACGCACAACCTGTCGAGGGAAAGCCGCCCTTGCATGCCAGGAAGTCGCACGGCCCTCCGAGATCCATGGCCGAGAAGCTTTTGGCCTGCCTCGAAATCGATGACGAGACCAAGGATCGCCTTGACTGCTACGACGCCGTCATACCGCCCAAGCCCAAACCGAAATCGGCGCCCGCAAACGGGGTAATGGACTGCCGCTACGTCAAGGAGGAGGACGAGCGGCTGAAGTGCTTCAACGGATTTGCGGAAAAGATCCCGAAATTCTCCTCGCGCTGAGGGGTTCGGCGCGCTTCGCCTTGCCGCCGGCGCTGCGCCGAGCCGTATTGCCGCGCCGACATGCCGGGATCGCTCCTTCGGCTGGAGACAGTTTGGTTCCCCGAGCCCGGCCCTGTTGATAACCCGGCCCGGCCAATCGTGACTGCCGCCAGCGGCGTGTTATCGACGGAGGGCAACATTCGATGAGGAAGTACCATGCGGATCACCCTCGTCGGCTCCCGCCATTTTGGCGTGACGACACTGGATATGCTGCGCCAGCGCGGTGTCGACGTCGTCAGGGTCGTCGTTGCGGACGCCGACGACCGGCTCGCCTCCGCTGCCCGCACCGTGGGAATTGAAGTCGCCGTCCAGGCGAACCCCAGGCTTGTGGTGGCAGCGGAAATCGCTGAAGGCACCGACCTCATCGTGACTGCCCACAGCCATGCCCGCATCAGCAAGGAGGCCTTGGCCAAGGCAAGGCTCGGCGGGATCGGCTATCATCCATCCTTGCTGCCGCGACATCGCGGCATCGCCGCCATCGAATGGACTATCCGCGAGAGAGATCCGATTGCAGGCGGCACCGTCTATCATTTGGCCGACCGCATGGATGCGGGTGCGATAGCCGCACAGGACTGGTGCTTCGTCAAAAAGGACGAAACGGCGCGGCAATTATGGGAGCGCGCGTTGGCGCCGCTTGGCCAGAGATTGCTCGGCGAAGTCATCGACTACGTCAAAGTACATGATTGCCTTCCCGCCGAACCCCAGGACGAACAATTTGCCACCAGCGCACCGGGTCTCATCGACTAATTCGATTTGAAAACCACTCTCCCCTTCAAAGTTTCGGCCCTCATGCTCCAGACAAATCAGCCGCGGCAATAAATCCGGCCCTTGTTTTTTCAATACCGGTATGCCGCCTCGAGGTCCGAACGCGTTGCGCAGAAACTTAGCCGGCGGTAAAATCTCCGCTTCTGGGCTGATGTGTCCGGCGGTATTGGGCCGTCAAGGACTTGTGTTTATATCGCTCAATGGTGCATATCCAAAAGTGCACATGCAAAACGGCCAACTCGATGGCAATGCCGGACGGGGGTAGTGGAATGAAGCATCTGCGGGAGTACCGTGCAGCGAGCGATGAGAATCGTCGAGGCGTTCATGCGGGCCGAGAAGTCCCGCTCCTCACCTTCACGCGGCGGCTGGTGCTTGCTGCCGCCACGCTGCTGACCGTTTCGCTTTGGGGGACGGCCAGCCACGCTCAAGCGAGCGGGCCATTCGCCGGCATGGCCGGTAACTGGACCGGCACGGGCACGGTCACCCTGGACGACGGGTCGACCGAACGAATTCGCTGCCGCGCCACCTACGCCGTGGGCGCCGGCGGCAACGGCCTGCAGCAGACCCTGACCTGCGCCAGCGACAGTTACAGATTCAATCTGTCCAGCAATCTCATGGCGCAAGGCTCCGCGGTGTCGGGGACCTGGAGCGAGACCAGTCGCAACATCAACGGCAACATCGAAGGGCGCTCGAGCGGCGGGGTGTTTCAGGTCGTCGCCACAAGCCCCGGATTTACTGCCAACTTGACGCTCACGACCAGAGGCAACAAGCAGTCGGTCGTGATCAAGGCGGAAAGCCAGTTCAGAGGCGCCTCGATTTCGCTGTCTCGCAGCTAGAGCATTATCGGGAAAAGTGGAAACCGGTTTTCCCTCGCGACAAATGCGAAACGCGTTTGCGCGGAGATCATGCTCAAACAAAGGGATGAGATCATGATGCGATTCCACTTGATCGCATCATGATCTACAGTGCCGATTGACTCTAAGCGACCGGCACGAAGGCGGTGACTTCGATTTCGACCTTGGCGCGCCCATCAACCAGGCCGCCGATGTAAAGCAGCGTCGACGGCGGGAAGTTTTTCCCGAGGGTCTCCCGCCACGCCGCGGCGATACCGGCGCCGGCCGCCTCGTATTCGCTGCGGCTGGTCAAATACCAGGTCAGGCGGACGATGTGCTCGGGGCCTGCGCCAGCCTCTCGCAGCAAACGGACGATACGCCGCAAGGCACCAGCGACCTGCGCGGCCATTTCGGGCTGATATTCGCCCTTCTCATCGCCGCCGGTCTGGCCGGCCAGGACGATCCAGCGGCCGGCACCCTCGAAAGCAATGCCATGCGAGAAGCCGCGCGGCTTCGACCAATCGGCCGGTTGCAAGATGCGCATGAGAGTGTTCTCCACGTTTCGCGTTGACCGTTATCTTTCAGGGAAGGCATCGGTTCACACCGATGATGTGCACGTCCAGCCTTCAATTGTCGAGCCGCAAGACGGTCAGCGGGTCTTGCAACCCCCAGCGGCGCATTTGGAGGTTGCAAACGGGCACGAGGTCGCCGATACGGGCCTGACGACTGAAAGCCTCGAACGCTCACACGCCTGCGCTTTTCCCATGGACCGTACACCTTCCAAAGCAAAGGCCGCCCTCTGGATGGCCGGCTGGCTCAGCCTGATGCTGGTGGTCGTGGTCGCGGGCCGCGAGGCAACGCGCGAACTGAACGTCTTCCAGATCATGGAATTGCGATCGGGTATCGGCCTCATCATGCTGTATCCCCTGATCCGCCTGTCCGGCGGCTTCAATGCATTGAGGACGTCTCGGCCGTTGACGCATTTGGCGCGCAATCTCATTCATTACTCGGCGCAGCTCGGCTGGTTCTTCGCGCTGACGCTGATCCCGATCGGCCAGGTGGTGGCGCTGGAATTCACGATGCCGATCTGGACCGCCATCCTGGCAGCGAGTTTCCTTGGCGAGCGCATGACGATCTGGAAGACGCTTGCGATTGCGCTTGGCCTGATCGGCGTCGTGATCATCGTTCGTCCTGCAACTGGCGAGATCAACAGCGGCCAGTTGATTGCGCTTGCGGCTGCCGTGGGCTTCGGCACCTCGGTAGCAATGATGAAATCGCTGACGCGGACCGAGACCACGGTGGCCATCGTGTTCTGGATGCTGGCGATCCAGACGATCGCAGGCTTCTTCCCCTCGCTGTACGTCTGGCGATGGCCATCGCAATATGCCTGGTGCTGCGCGCTCGTGATCGCCTTCAGCGGCACGTTTTCCCACTTTTGCATGGCGCGCGCGATGCTGTACGCCGACGCCACCATCGTGTTGCCGATGGATTTCCTCCGCGTCCCCCTCACGGCCGCCGCCGGCTGGCTGATCTATTCGGAACGGCTGGACGTTTTCACCGTGCTTGGCGCCGCACTGATCCTCACCGGCAATCTGTTGAACTTGAAGCCTCCCGCCCCCGCGCCGGCAAGGGCCGGAACCTGACCTGGAGCCGCCGGCGGCGACGCACCCAGGCAGGCTTTTTCGTTTTTGCGCCAACCATCTTTGCGAAAGCTCATCTGGTGCACTCGGCGGCACCCGCGATCAGTTGCACCATTTTGTCTCCGCCCGAAGTCAGGAGGCACATTTCCACTTCCTTGCCGGCCGGCACGGGCTTGGCGCAGCTGATCTGCGGATTGTTGTTGAAACGCGTGGTCGAAAACCGGCAGGTCACCATGCAGGAGGCGGTACCGTTCAACGGATTGGTGATCACGATGCTGGCGACTTCCTCGCCCGGCAGGATCGTACATTTGAAGGGAACCGATTCCGCGGCTGCCGGCGCAGGGAGGAATCCGCCCAGCAGTGCAAACCAGCAAATCGATGCTCTCGCCCTCATGAAGCCTGCCAGGGTTATTTCCCTGCCGCCTTTCTCAACGCGTCGTTGATCCGTTCCTGCCAGCCGGGGCCGCCGTGCTGAAAGTGCTCGAGCACATCCTGGTCGATCCGCAGCGAGACCAGTTCCTTCACGCCGGGAAGGGCTGTCTTCTTCGGTACCGCTTCCGGTTCTTTCTTCGTCGCCTTCTTGAAGGCGGCCTCGGCCTCGGTGCGGGCGTCGTTCAAGGTTCTCGGTCGTCTGGGTTGATCGGGCAAGGCCTAAATCCCTTCGAATAGTGCGGTGGATAGATAGCGCTCGGCAAACGAGGGCACGACAGCGAGAATAGTCTTTCCGGCGTTTTCCGGACGCCTCCCGATTGCAAGCGCGGCGGCGATCGCAGCACCAGACGATATGCCGCCGGGAATGCCCTCATTGCGAGCCAGCGAACGCGACATCTCGATTGCCTCAGCGCTGTTGATCCTTACGATCTCATCGATGACGGAACGATCGAGAATATCGGGAACGAAGCCGGCGCCTATTCCCTGAATCTTGTGCGGCGAGTGCTGACCGCCGGAGAGTACCGGGCTTTCTTCCGGTTCCACAGCTACGACATGCAACGAGGGTTTGCGGGGCTTGAGCACCTGCCCCACCCCGGTGATAGTACCGCCGGTGCCAACACCGGCGACGAAGATATCGATATTGCCGCCGGTATCGTTCCAGATTTCCTCAGCCGTGGTGCGGCGGTGAATGTCGGGATTGGCGAGATTTTTGAACTGCTGCGGCATGACGGCGTTGGGCGTCGTGCGCACCAGTTCCTCGGCGGTGGCAATCGAACCTTTCATGCCCTGCGCCGCTGGCGTCAACACAATCTCGGCACCAAGGAAGGCCAGCATCTTTCGCCGCTCGATCGACATCGATTCCGGCATCACGAGCTTCAGCCGGTAGCCTCGCGAGGCGGCGACGAAAGCGAGCGCAATCCCGGTATTGCCAGATGTCGGCTCGATCAGCACCGTATCGGCGTTGATCAGGCCGGCTCTTTCCATCGCCACAATCATGGCAGCGCCGATGCGATCCTTGACGCTCGCTGCAGGGTTGAAATATTCAAGTTTCGCAAGAATGGTTGCATTGGAACCATGCTGCTGCGGAAGCTTCTTCAGGCGCACAATCGGCGTGTCGCCGATTGCGTCCACGATGCTGTCAAAGATGCGGCCTCGTCCCGGACGCTGCACTGCACTGATACTGTCCACGCCTCGACTCCTCATGCCCTCACTCGAATTTGACGGCTCTTCTTCCATTAGAAGCCGCACCTGCTGCTGCGCAAGCCTGAATACTGCACACCACAATTCGCTGCATCGCAAAATTAAAAGTTCGAGCCAATAACTTAAAACCAACGCATTTGTGTTGTTACATCGTCAAACAATCTGTTTATGTTGGCTATCAGGTTCAGATCACAGGAGGTCACGATGCCAGCACTTGCTGAAATCCTGTCGACCGCCGCTCATGGTCGCGATCCCCGCGGTTGTGATCTTCCGACCTGCCCGGTTTGCGCGGATTCGATGGTGGCCGCGGAAGCGTCGGCCTATCTGGCTGAACACGTCATCAGCTATCTCTGGACCTGCGACACCTGCGGGTATGGCTTTGTGACCAAGCATTCGGTCAAGCGTTTCGCCCGCAACTGAGCCAGGCAGCGCCGGGGTTTGCAAGCCTACGCCCTTGCCCATCTTCGTGCGTCTCCGGGCGTTAGTCACTCGTTGAAAACGTCGGGTAGCTGTTGCCGACTGCCGGCCGTCAAACCGCTGCTATCGCTTTTGCCGGACCGGATCGCAATTCGTCGGGCCGCCGACCGAGCCTCGCGGCCCGGCCTAGCGCGGAGCAATATCGCCCCTCGCCCAGCCTGCGCGCGTGCGCAGGCAAAACCCGGCGAAGGTTTCCTTTGAAATCGCCTCTCGGATATCGGCCATCAGCCGCTGGTAATAGGCGATGTTGATTTCGGACAGCAGCATCGCTCCAAGTGTCTCGCCGGATTTGACGAGGTGATGCAAATAGGCGCGCGAATAGCTGCGCGTCGCTGGCCATGAACTCTCTTCGTCGAGCGGCCGCGGATCGTCGGCATGGCGGGCGTTTCGAAGATTGATCTGACCGAACCGCGTGAACGCAACTCCATGGCGTCCATTGCGGGTCGGCATCACGCAATCGAACATATCGACGCCCCGCGCCACCGCTTCCAGGATATCGTCGGGCGTGCCGACGCCCATCAGGTAGCGCGGACGATCGTCAGGCAACAGCGGTGCCACCTCCTCGATCATCGCAAGCATCACCGGTTGAGGTTCGCCTACCGCGAGCCCGCCGATTGCGTAGCCGTGAAAACCGATCTCGACCAGGCAACGTGCGCTTTCGCGCCGCGGCTGTGGCAAATCTCCGCCCTGCACGATGCCGAACAGCATATTACCGTCGGGCGCGCTATCGAACGCACGTTTGCTGCGCTCGGCCCAGCGCAGCGAGAGTTGCATTGCGCGCTCGACGTCGGTGCGGTCGGCCGGCAACCTCACGCATTCGTCCATCTGCATCGCGATATCGGAGCCGAGCAGCCGCTGCACCTCGATCGAACGCTCGGGCGACAACTCGACCATCGCGCCGTCGATGTGCGAGCGGAAGGTAACGGCATGCTCGTCGACCTTGCGCAGTTCGGAGAGCGACATCACCTGGAAGCCACCGGAATCGGTCAGCATCGGTCCGTTCCACCCCGTGAAGGTCTGCAAGCCCCCGAGCGCTGCGATCCGTTCGGCGCCCGGCCGCAGCATCAGGTGATAGGTGTTGCCGAGCACGATGTCGGCGCCGGCGTCCCGGACCTCGCGCCAGTGCAGGCCCTTCATGGCGCCTGCCGTGCCAACCGGCATGAAGGCGGGGGTGCGGACTACGCCATGCGGCGTGATCAGTCGCCCTGTGCGTGCCTGACCGTCCCGCCCAAGCACCTCGAAATGATTGGTCGATGTCATCGCAGCGACTTATCACGAAACAGGAGACAGGCGTCCCCATAGGAATAGAAACGATAGCCGCTCCCGACGGCATGGGCATAGGCCTGCTTCATGGTTTCGAGTCCTGAAAACGCCGAGACCAGCATGAACAGCGTCGAGCGCGGCAGGTGAAAATTGGTCAGGAGAATATCAACGGCGCGAAAACGATAGCCGGGCGTAATGAAGATCGCGGTCTCATCGGAAAACGGCGCGATCGCGCCATCTTCCCCCGCAGCACTTTCCAATAACCGCATCGAGGTGGTGCCGACCGCGACGATGCGTCCCCCCTTCGTCCTTGCAAGATTCAAGGCGTCGGCGGTTGCGCGCGAGATCGAGCCCCACTCGGAATGCATCTTGTGTCCGGTCGTATCTTCGGCCTTGACCGGCAGGAAGGTGCCTGGTCCGACATGCAGCGTTATCCGGTGAATGCCGACGCCGCGCCGTCCAAGCGCCGCCTCCAGGGCCGGCGTAAAGTGCAATCCGGCCGTCGGAGCTGCGACCGCGCCTTCGTTTACGGCGAACATGGTCTGGTAGTCGGTCGCATCGCGCTCGTCAGCATCGCGGCGGGAGGCGATGTAGGGCGGCAGCGGCGGACTGCCGAGATCGGCAATTGCGGCATCGAGCGCGGGCCCGTGGAACGAAAACGACAGCGTCACCTCGCCGTCCTCGCCCTTGTGTTCCACCTCGGCATCGAGATGGCCGAGAAGGCAAACCTTGCCTTCGTTGCCGAACCGAACCCTGTCGCCTCGCGCTAATTTCCTGGCAGGCTTGACCAGCGCCTGCCAGCGCGAACCATCGATCCGCCGGATCAGCGTTGCCTCGATCTTCGGCTCGGTGTCGCGGCCGATGCGCCGGCCCTTGAGCTGGGCCGGGATCACCTTGGTGTCGTTCACCACGAGCTGATCACCTGACCTGAGCCAATTGGGCAGATCGGAGACGATGCTGTCGCGCAAGGCGGCGCCCGGCTCGACAACCAGCATCCGCGCAGAATCTCGCGGGGCTACCGGTCGCAACGCGATGCGCTCGGCGGGAAGTTCGAAGTCGAAGAGATCGGTGCGCATTGGGCCGGGCGTAGCTAGCTCCTCATGGTGAGGAGCCCGCAAAGCGGGCGTCTCGAACCATGAGGCCGGTTACAGAGCATTTGGCTCATCCTTCGAGACGCGCTGTCGCGCTCCTCACAGGATGAGGGAGGGCAGAGCTCACGCCGCATCCAGCGCCATGTGCGCCTTGACGATCTTGTCGGGCTCCTTCACCGGCTCGCCACGCTTGATCTTGTCGACGCTCTCCATGCCCGATGTCACCTTGCCCCACACCGTGTACTGGCTGTTGAGGAACGGAGCATCGTCGAAGCAGATGAAGAACTGGCTGTCGCCGGAATCAGGACTTGCAGCGCGCGCCATCGACGCGGTGCCGCGCACATGGGGTTCCCTGTTGAATTCGGCTTTCAGCTTTTTGCCGGAACCGCCGGTTCCGGTGCCGTGCGGACAACCGGTCTGGGCCATGAAGCCTTCGATCACGCGATGGAACACGATGCCGTCGTAAAAACCCTCGCGCACGAGTTCCTTGATGCGCGCGACGTGATTGGGCGCAAGATCTGGCCGCATTTCGATGGTGACACGCCCCTGCGTGGTGTCGAGGATCAAAGTATTTTCGGTGTCAGCCATGCTCTTCTCTCTACGGGTTTGGTTTGAAGTTTCGGGTTGTGAAATTGAATTACGAAGGGACGGCCGGCGACCGCGCCGGCCATCCCTTCTGTAAATGGCATCGGAGTGCAGCGCTGCAATGCCTCCATGACCGCGACGCGGTACATCAGCCGGTCATTGTCGTCGGCCTGTTCCGATTCATAGGTGATGCGCGGGCGTCCCAGGATCTGCCCTGCGCGGTTGAAGCTGACGATCACCGTGATGTCGATGTCGGGATGGGCGAGCGCCGGCGGTCTCCAGCACGTCCGCATTCTCTCGTAGACGTCGCGGATGGTGTTGACCTGTGCCGGTTGCGCAGGCGCGGCGGCAGAACAAGCCAGCAGAAGTGCCGCCGCAACCAATATCCGCAGAAGGCAAGCTCGATCCATCAAGATTCACTTACACCTCACTTGATGTCGGAGGCGACTTGAACCTTCACCATCTTGTCGGGGTCGGTCACAGCGCCGCCGGCCGATCCTGCACTGGCCTTCTTGAGCTTGTCGACCACATCCATGCCCTGCACCACCTCGCCGATCACCGTGTACTGGCCGTCGAGGGACGCGCCGTCCGCGAACATGATGAAGAACTGCGAATTGGCGGAATCGACGCTGTCGCCGCGCCGCGCCATGCCGACGATCCCGCGCTTGAAATGAACGCTGGAAAACTCCTGCTTGAGGTTGGGATATTTCGATCCGCCGGTACCGTTGAAATTCTGGCCGTCGCCGGTTTGGGCCATGAAGCCGTCCATCACGCGGTGGAAAGGCACGTTGTTGTAAAAGCCCTCGCGCGCGAGCTGCTTGATACGCTCGGCATGCTGCGGAGCGATATCCGTCCGCAGCTTGATGACGATTGGTCCCTTGGTGGTGTCGATGACGATTGCATTCTGCTTGTCGAGACCGGAGGGAAGCGGCTGGGCGATGGCGGGCGCGGCGCAGATCAGCGCTGCGACAACGGCGAGAATTCGGATCATGAAGACTCCAACTCAGTGGGCTAAGGCATGGTCCGGAAAAGTGTGCAGCGGTTTTCCGAAAAGATCATGCTCAATCAAGGAGCTACGGCGCGATGACGATCTCATCGCGCCTTAGCGGGTGAATTTGGCCTTGAGGCGCCTGGCCACGGCCTTTGGCACGAAGTTCGAGACATCGCCGCCCATGCCGGCGATTTGACGCACCAGTGTGGCGGTGATCGGGCGAACCATGGGTGAGGCCGGCAGAAACACGGTGCGGACCTGAGGCGCCATGGTCTCGTTCATGCCGGCTATCTGCATTTCATAGTCGAGGTCGGTGCCGTCCCTCAAACCGCGCACGAGGATCGTGGCGCCCGCACGTTTGGCCGCCGTGACGGTAAGATCGTCGAAGGTCGTACAGTCGAACTCGCATCGAGCGCTTTTCGCCACGCCTTCAAACACCTCGCGGACCATAGCAAGGCGCTCTTCCACCGAAAACATCGGCTGTTTTCCCGGGTGGACGCCGATGGCGACCACCAGGCGGTCGCACAGGCCGACAGCCTGCCTGACCACGTCCAGGTGGCCATTGGTCACGGGGTCGAATGAGCCGGGATAAAGTGCGATGCGGGGCATAAGTCCGTCTACCCCGCCGCGCGCGGGCTCGCAAGCCGATCCGGTTCCCGCCCTCCAAGCCGGGCCGATCGCTATCCCCTTATTTTCGCTCGGCCATTGAACCAGTTCCCCGGTCATCGGGTCGCTTGGGGTCCCGGTTTTGTTTCGTCCCGCCCGCCCGACGAAACAAAATCAGGCCTGCACGAAACCACTTTTGCCTTTCGAGAAGAAATCCGGAAACCGAGTCTCTGTATCGGTTTGGTTAACGATTTGAGGAGCCACCCAGGCTCCGTCAGTGGGGACCGTCATGATCAAAGCCATTTCTGCCGTCGCTATTGCTGCGTTTGTCGCTGCCGCCCTCGCCATTCTTCCCGGCTTTGCGCCGGAAGTGGAAGCCAGCGTTCCCCACGTCCTCGCCAAGGGCGATCGGCTCGACATCCACCCGATAGGGCCCAGTTGCTCGCAGCAAGCCTGGCCGAACTTCGAAGCCTCCTGCCTCCGCGTCGCGGGCTCGAAGGCGCCGACCGCGATTCGGCAGGCCCGTCTGGTCACGGCCGACCGCACGCCGTAGGTCGGATTGCGATCTTCAGATTGTCACGGACGCGAACTTGGTGGACTGAACGACTGGCAAATCGGCCGGCTTTAGGTCGCCGCCAGCCCGATACGCGAGTTATTCAATCACCTCGTCGGCACGCAGCAAGAAAGCTTCCGGGATTGTTATGCCGAGCGCTTTTGCCGTTGTAAGATTAACGACGAGCTCGAAGGCGGTCGGCTGTTCGACCGGAAGCTCAGCGGGATTCGCCCCCTTCAAAATCTTGTCGACAAGGTCGGCTGCGCTCTTAAGTCCGCTTTCAGAGAGGTAAAGCTGAAGTCCGACTTAAGGGCTGTCACGTCGGAGACTGCCCCCGAACCGAAGTAGATTGACGAGGCGATACAACCGAGGATAGTCTTGCCTTGATCGTTCGCCGATGGAGAATTTCCTATGCTTCGGATTTCAACATTTATTGCTGTACTAATGCTGCTTGGGACCACCGGTACCGGCGCTTTGGCGGCAAAGGATCCGAGAAATTCCTACCCATACTGTTACAGTGTAAACTGCACCTCGGAATGTAACGCCAAGTCCGTCTATAAAGGTTGCGAACTTAGTTGCCGACGCATTGCGAGCACCAGGCCAGCTTGCAAGTAGTGCGGCCCGGGCGCGGCGATTGAAGCGTGGTCTACTGGCCGTAGAGGAACGACCTTGGCGCGCAGCAGATGAGTTGCCGCTGAACTTGACCTCCGGTTTTGGCAGCCGTCTCCCGACATCACGCGGTAATAGCCGCTACTCGAAGTCGAGGGCACGCGCGGTTCAACGCTTCTGATAGGGGTGGAAGATGTAATCCTTCGCCTTCACGGCCACATGGCACGCGTGTCCGCAGTCTGAGGGGCTGGGATCGGCCGTGAAGCTGTCGGATGCGGCTTCGTAGTTGAACAGCGCGTATCCCCATCCGCCGCTCTTCGGGAATCTCTTGCTGTCCTTTTCCATGACGAAAGCCTGCGTGAAGACGTCCGGCACATCCACGACGAAGGGAGCCTCCGTGCTCTTCTTCGGCTTCCACTGGAGCTTTGCGATCCTGGAGCCGTCCGGGAAGGGCTGGCCGTTGAGCGGGACGCCGGCCTTGTACGCCTCAATCATGGTCGGATTGGCGACGATCACCTTGAGCACCTCGTCGGTCCGCGCGGAAGAGACCACCGCCCAGTCCTCGTATCCCTTGAAGTCGGAGAACGCGATTCCGTCCGGCGATTTCAGCGAGTACTTGTCCTGCGCGTAAACGGCTGTGCCGCCCAGGACGGCGAGCACTGCCACGATCGAGAGCTTGCGTTCGCGCTGCATGGCTGATCCTCTCTCAATTGTCGCGGACGAGATTGTTTGCCCGGCGATTTGACGGTCGTTATTCGATCACCTCGTCGGCGCGGGCGATGAGACTGTTGGGGAGAGAAAGACCCAGAGCGTGCGCGGTCTTGAGATTTACGACGAGCTTGTACTGTGTGGGAGCCTGGACTGGGAGATCCGCTGGTTTCGCGCCCTTGAGTATTCGGTCGACATACTCGGCTGCACGCGGATAAATAGCGACAATATCGGGCCCGTAGGAGGCAAGGCCTCCGTCGACCACGTAAAATCGCAATGGACAAACCGTCGGCAGGCGATATCGAAGCGCCAGCGAGAGCATCTGCTCGCGGCGCCTGTTTGATGACGCGCTCGCCGTCACGATCACGCCTCCGTTGGGCTCGCCGGCAAATTCAGTAAAGGCCCTGTCGATTTCCTTTGGATCGCGCGGGTCGACCGCCGTCAATTCCATTTCCGGGGACGACGAAGCGGACTGAATTACTGCGAATTGGCCAATGCCCGCAGCCAGCGACGGGTCCCGAACGACAGCCACTCGCTTCACCGTTGGGGCAAGCTCTTTCAGAAGCTCCAGCCATTTGCCGCTGATGCTGTAATCGAACACGGTAAACCCGGTCACATTTCCACCTGGCCGAGCCAGGCTTTTGACGAACCCGGCTCCGACCGGGTCGATCACGCCCGCAAAAACTACCGGCACGTTGTGCGTGATCCCTTGCAACGCCGCGACGCTCGGGCTGGCGCCAGCAACAATTACATCCGGTGCCGCCTCCACCAGCGCTTTTGCAAACTTCTGATAACGGTCGGCTTCGTCGCCCCCGTATTTGATCTCTGTCTGCAGATTTTCCCCTTCGATCCAACCAAGCTTCCGCAGCGCTTCAACAAATGCCTTGATCCGCGCCTGACCTTCGAGGTCTTCCGGGAGATAATTCACAAGCAGGCCGATCCTGCGCATGGCTCGGGATTGTTGTGCGTGCGCTGAAAGCGGCCAGATGGCCGCACCGCCCAGAGTTGAAATAAAATCTCGCCGTCGCATGAACCATCCTCGACGATCACGCCAGATGGAAACTTGACTATACCACGTCCAGGTCGGGCTTTGCGGTGGAGAGCACGGCACGACAGCCGGCGGCCCCTGCCCCGGCTACTGCAATACCGGTCGTTACGACCTGAATTCATCGTCCACAAAGCCCGGCGGACTTCATGTCACGAACTCTGGATTCACTTGACTAGTCTTACTGCGTCATAAGACCCTCATGGCGAGGAGGCGCCCTTGCGCCGTCTCGAACCAATGAAGGCCACGTTGCCTGTTTCCGGGCCTCGTCCTTTTCAGACGCTTGCTCGCGCAAGCTCCTCAGGACGAGGGGATAAGT
>Ga0209698_10005205_pt1 | contig 14130 bp, 11 predicted proteins | sample LitLauG_LLR_2012_FD_187203 | JGI IMG/M metagenome (GOLD analysis project Ga0209698, IMG submission 187203) | Freshwater sediment microbial communities from Pennsylvania, USA - Little Laurel Run_MetaG_LLR_2012 (SPAdes) (version 2) | ecosystem: Environmental > Aquatic > Freshwater > Creek >... | reverse complement strand
GTTCATGAACGACCTGGGCATCGAGGCGGCCACCGGCGGAGCGAACGGCTCGATCACGCGGCTGCGCGAGCAGATGAAGCGGCTTTTTACCTCGCGCATCGCGCTGGTCGTGTCCGACGATGCGCGCGCCTCCGACATGCAGCAGATGTTTTCGGCGCAGACGATGGAAATCGCCGAGCAGACCAACCTGTGGTGGGATCCGAAGCGACCCGAGGAGGCAGGCCTGTTCGAGTCGTCGGTGGTTCTCAGTGAGCGTTTCTTCAAGGAGCTCGAAGAGCATGCGGTGCCGGTCGACATGCGGGCGCTCGCCGGCCTGAAAGGCTCACCCTTTGAGCTCGACCTTTACTGCTGGCTCACCTACCGCCTGAGCTACCTGCGCAAGAGCACGGTGGTTCCCTGGGACGCGCTGCGCCAGCAGTTCGGCACCGAGGCGGACAGCACCCGCAAGTTCAAGTTCAACATCCGGCGGGCGCTGCGGTCGGTCAAGACCGTGTACCGCGAGGCCGATGTCGATCCGGATGCCGATCCGCGTGGCATCTTGCTGCGGCCATCGAACACCAGCGTTCGCAAGCTGATTCGCACGGTGTAGGCGCGGTGAGTAGGGCAGGGCGACCGTATCCCAGGCGGGTCGGCCTGCGGTCGCGATGGCTGCAATCGCTCGCTTTGGGATCCAGAGCGGCCCCACGTTGCAGGCAAGAGCTGACAGAGGGAAAATTTACTGTCGGCCACAACCGGTCGTGGCGCAGCGGCGGTTGATTTTCTACGAAGCCGACATCGGCGGTCTCGCTTTACGGGCAAATCGACGGTCGACAGCGAATAGTCAAGGCGCTGATCGATGCCGGAAATTGAACGATATTCCCTATGTCCAAAGGTCCGACACGCCAACCTAACGAACCATGGCGACAATCGACGACATACAAAAATGGGTGACGCTTGCGGGCGCGGTAACAGCGGCCGTCGCGTCCTCGCTGAACATGTGGTGGACGCACAGCGCGGGGGTCGACAGGATCAAGGTTGGCTTCGGACCTTTGGAGCCAACTGTTGAGCCTGGGGACTGGTTGCATGTCGTGAGTCGGAGTGACCATGCAATGTACGTCAACAACTATGGGTTCATCGACAAACGCGGTCGCCTCTTATCGTTGCACCAGCTTCGCATAGACGAACCGGAAGATTGCGAGCGTACGGTAGTTCGTGGCTCGCGAGATTTCGGCAAGCGAGGCGACCTCTTTGAGGTTGGCAACATTGAGTTGCGTGACAACCAGATTGGCGCATACGCAACCACGGCCGGGCGGGAGCGGTACACAGTCGGATTTATGTACGACGTGCCCTGGTACAAGCGGATTTTGATCAGACTTAAGATACGATGGAAGCCGGACTATCAGTAAGGGCGGGGGGCACATGCCTGCGATATTTGGTGAAGCATTCGTCGATCCGACGTCGAAGAAATTCTATTACCAGATCAGGACGGAGCAAGGCGAGACACTGTTGCAATCCGAGCCAGAATTCTCATCGAAGATTGACGCTGAAGGGGAGATGGTTACTATCATTAGAGGATTCGACGAAAGGGTAAAACGCGAGTCCAAACTCGAGTCCAAACCCGAGTAATGGCGCGTCGCGAATCTATCGAGACAGATCCGATGACGACTACCGGCTGGGGCGATGCATGCAAAATTTGCCGTCGCGCCTGAGAGTCCTCGCAATCCTGGCAACCACCTTTAGTGGGCTGGCTGCCTTTGCTGCCGACGAACAAGTGAAGCTCACGTGCAACGTGAGCATCGAAACCACTTGGGGCAAGGGCTATAAGGTCGAAAACTCAAGAGAGATGGTCCTCGTCACCGTCGAGCGAATCAGCGGCAACCTGTTTATCGAGGCAGACGGGAAGGAGTTGATCTTCGCGATGAGCACACATGATCGCAACGCCGTCGATCAAAGCACCGATGACCGCTGGCTACTTTCTGACAAGGTTGAAGGCGGGGCTTCGCGCGAGCGGATGATCATCATTGATCGCAACTCGGGTACCATCAGCTACAGCCTGCACGAATCCGTCAGGGACGTGACTGCGACTGGAACCTGCGCCAAGGTCGATATGTCGAAGAAGCTGTTCTAGCTCGGCGAATCGGGCCGTGCAGAAAATGACGGCCAGTGCATGGCCGGTTCAGGCGGCGCGAATTGTCGGTTTGCGCCGACCCGCGTGGTGGCTCAGGGTCGACTGCGTCGAAAATTGGATGGTATCGGCGTTGCGCCACTTGGTCGACTCTGAGGGGAGGAACTGTCATAGCGCCTCGAGATGTCGGCTGTTCACCAGCTAGCGACCGGTGGCAGAATGCGCCGGTGACATTCGCGATTCGACGTTGCAGGCCAGGGGCGGGCATTTGTACAAGAATCCACCTTGTCGCCGAAACTCTGGCGCGAAGAGGGCGTAGCAAGGCTGCAGTGCCGGCACGTATGCCGGTCAAGTTGACTGCCGTCAGCTGTGGGATCTCACGTTCAATGCCCTAAGGTACTGCTCGGCAGACTCGCCTTAGGAACCTGGAGAACCGTCATGCCGTGGCTTCTGCGGAAAATTTCCACAGCGCCTCTCATCTTGGCCGCCGTACTCGGAAATTGCTCCGTCTCTGCAGCGGAAGCGAACGTCGTCGCCTTTGTTGACGTCAACGTCATACAGATGACTAAAGACGAATTTCGTCCTCACCAGACCGTTCTCGTGCAGGGCGAGCGAATCGTCGCGATCGGACCGAGCGACGCGATTCGCGTGCCCGAGGGTGCAACGAGGATCGCGGGGGCAACGAAATATCTCATGCCGGGCTTGATCGACATGCATGTGCACTTCCGGCGGCTGCCGTCCGATCTGGATTATGAATACAGCAAGTTCCCCGATTTTCGTGAGCGCAACGACGACGCGGGAGTGTTGTTCGTCGCCAACGGCGTCACATCGGTGCGACAAATGCACGGCCACCCGGCGGGTGACGAGCTCGTCGTCCGGAGTCGGGGCGACTGGGTTGGACCGACCGTCTACTCGACCGGCCCAATTACGGACGGGAATCCACCAGTGCACAAATTCGCACGTGTTGTGACCACACCCGAGGAAGCTTTGCAAGCGGTACTGGAAGACAAGGCAAAGGGCTACGTGGGCGTCAAGGTCTACGATGGCCTGACAGCGCAAGCGTACCAGTCCATCATGTCCGCAGCGGAAGCGGCAAGAATCGATGTAGTCGGCCATGTTCCGGATGCGATCGGTCTCGAAGGGGCTATCGCTTCACACCAGTCAACCATCGAGCACGCCGACAGTTTTTTGCCTTCCGTTCAACCCGGTCCGTACACCATTCATTCGAGCGACAATTCACGAGATCTCTATCAGCGGGTGGATCAGACGAAGCTCGATGACTTTGCTGATGAACTTCGTCGCAGCAAGATATGGACCTGTCCGACCATTGTCGTAACCTTGTTCGATTCTGCGGACTACGAGCACTCGCCCGAGGTGAAATATGTGCCGGCGGCCTTTCGGGCCGCGCTCCACAAACATTGGACAGCCGAGCCTTTCGAGGAAGAGCACGCTTTTGCACTTCTCGTGGCGCGTCGCTTGCATGAGCGCGGAGCCGGCTTGCTTTTGGGGACGGATTCATACCTCGTTGTTCCGGGGTTTTCGGCAATCCAGGAGCTCGGATTCTTCGCCGACGCAGGTCTGAGTCCCTTCGAGGCGCTGCAGACCGGAACGGTCAATGCAGCGCTTGCCTTGCATGAACAAGATGCGGTCGGCACGGTCGATGTCGGTAGGCGCGCCGATCTGCTACTGCTCGAAGGAAATCCGTTGATCGAACTGTCGAACATCAGACGCCTGGCCGGCGTGATGCTACGAGGGCGGTGGTTTTCAAAAAGTGAACTAGAGCGTCGCCTTGCGATGGTCGCGAGTAACGTCGCGGTCGATGTACCGAGGCAGAAGACCTCACCTTAGCGGTCTGCGCGCAGCTTTCCGATTCGCAAGCACGGAATTGCCTTTGCGGAAAGATCTCCTTCCGGTCGGTTTGTCTAAAGCGAGCCCGCTGTCGAGACTAAACGACCGAGTTCGCAATGGGATGTCGCGCGGTCGTCGGCACAGTGACGTTAGGAATTGCACGTCGGACCGACATTTGGCAAGATGACAAGGCCCATGCGTCGCTTCGGAGCTGCTGGCGCGGAGCACGCACCTACTTGCTCCATCGGTGATTCAGCTGGCAGCGAACCCTCGATTCCAATCGATATGCACTCACTGTTGGCCGGTCGGTGGCGGGTATGAAGCCATGGTCAGACGATCAGCTTCTGCGCCAGGGGGTCAGTGGTACCCGGCGCGGAATGCTTGAACTGGGGGCACGCTCTGGTCTGCTGGCCTTGCTCGGCGCAGCCTCGCCTGTCGTCGTTTCCACCACAATGCCCGGGCGATATGACGACGCCTTGGGACTGCTGGATCAGTATGCGGAGCTGTACCGGCGGGATCTGCTCGCGCCGGGACTGGTGATGGTGCTGACGGACGCAACCGGGGTGCAACGGCTGCGCGCGTACGGCTTTGACGATCCCGCTGCACAAACGCCACTGAACGCGGACCGACTCATCCACATCGGGTCCATCAGCAAGTCCTTCGTCGCGATCTGCCTTTTGCAGCTGCGCGAGGAAGGAAGGCTCGATCTGCGCCGCCCGATCACCGATTACCTGCCATGGCTGCGATACGACGGCGCAACCCGCCTGATCGGCGCCCATGATCTGCTCACGCACTCCGCGGCGCTGCCGGATGGACCCCTGTTTCCGGCCGACCCGACCCTGCGTTACCTGGGTACAGCCGCTCCGGGGAGCATCTTTCATTACTGCAACATGGGCTACGTGGCGTTGGGCCACCTGGTCGCCAAGCTTGATGCACGGCCGCTTTCCGCCTCGCTCCGAGCACGGATCCTCGAACCACTCGGGATGACGCAAACCGATCCCGCGATCACGCTCGACACGTTCGAGAAAGTCGCGGGGAGTTTTCAGCCAGCATACAGCGATCGACCGTTTCCTCGAGACGGGCGACTGGTTTGCAGCCCCCCTATCGTCATGACCGATGGGTCCGGCTGCATCGCGTCGACCGCCCGCGACATGGGCCAGTACCTCATGATGCTGGTGAATCGGGGCGCCTATGCAGGCGGGCGCCTGCTCTCGGAAGAGGGATTCACGCTGCTGACGCACCCCCATGTTGCCGCTCGGGAGTTCGGACCGGATGCCTTCTATGGATATGGCGTTGTTGTCGACCAGATCGAGGGGCACACGCGCATCCGACATACCGGCGGCATGGTCTCATTTGCATCCAGCCTGGAAGTGGATCTGGAAGCCGGCGTCGGCGCGTTTGCCAGCATCAATGCGATGCAGACGTTTCGTCCCAGACCGATCACCACCTACGCCCTTCGCCTGATGCGAGTTGCAAAGGAGGGCGCGCAGCTTCCTGCGTTGCCGCCGGCCAATCTGTCGTGGCGAGTTGAAGCGGCCACCGATTATGTCGGGCCTTTCATGTCCACCGACGGAAAGGCCATCGAGCTGGTGGCCGAAGGCGAACGCCTCTTTCTGATCCGCGACGGTCATCGCGCTGTCCTTGAGCCGATGTTCGAGGTCGAAGATGCCTTCGTCGTGGCTGATCCGCTCTACGAGCAAAGCCCGCTTGCTTTCACGCGAGCCGGCCCCGATGGCAAGGGACCTGTCGTCGAGGCCGGATGGGGCGAAGAGTGGTACTTCAATCAACGCTACCAGGGTCCGCGTTCGTTCGACGTCCCGGCGGCCTGGCGCCTTTACCGCGGTCACTACCGCAGTGAGGACCCCTGGATCGGCAGCGTCAGGATCGTGTTGCGCCGAGGCAAGCTGTGGGTCAATGGTGCGGTGCCGCTCGAGGACGGCGGCAATGGGCGCTTTTACTTTCGGGACGAGCCGCAAAGCCCAGAGTGGATAGCGTTCTCCGACTTCGTGTACGGAGTGCCGATGACCTTGTCCCAGTCCGGCTGGGTTCTACACCGCGTTTAGCCTACTTCGTCGGCGAGGGATTTTGTTCCATTCGCAATGCCTGAACGCCGGCCGCCACTGTCGCTGTAAGGCTCAAGGTTGACCTTCGGGGCCCGGATAACCGCTCCGACTTCGCTTGCGAGCCAACCATCCGATCGAGGAAGTCAGGCCGATTGCGAGCAGCTCGGCTCACGCCGCCCCTTCCTTTTCTTGCGTCGACGGCAGTCGGCACGGGAAATTTCTCACGGCGGTGGTTCACGTTCGAGCTTAAAGGCAGTGAGAAGGCCGCTTGGCGCAATCGCCACTTTCACGATGAAAGCGGTATCGCCGACAAATACCCGATACTTGAACATGCGGTCATCGCCGAGTTCAAGGCGCTCCAACAGCTCAAGGCGTGTCGGTGCGCCGGCGTCCTGAAGCAGCTTCTGATATCTCGCTGCGACAGCCGGGAAGAAGTCGGCACGGAAATATTCGAAGTCGGACGCGTGCAGATTGCCGGCGGCCGTTTTCTCTAAAAGGGCTCTTACCTTTGTTGACGCTTCCGGATGCGTGTCGGCAATCGCCGTCGGGGGGGATGGTGCCAGAGACGGTACGTACGCACCCGCGACCGCCTCGACGATGCGCATCGGCTCAGCGTCCGCGGAGTTGCACAGCGCGACGACGATCAGGTCCTCCTTCAGGTAGTTGGCGTACGCCGTGGTAAATCCCTGCCAGAGTCCCTCATGACTCTCGCGCGGAGGCGATGATCCGTCCGGCAGGAACCGGCCGAAGCCATACGGGTAGGTCTTTCCGCTATTCAGTCGAACAGGGGTGAGCATCTGCGCCCAGCTCGAGGCCTTCAGGATGGCCCGGGATCGGATCGCCACCTCCCAGGTTTTCCAGTCCTCCGCGGAAAGGTACAGCGACCCGTCGGCCGTGGTGTTCAGTTTCGGCGCCACCCACTCCTGGTTCTTCAATTCACCATGGACGAGGCGATAGCCCGCAGCCCGGTTGGGCACGATGTCCTCTTCGCTGATGACGCGCGCGCTTTTCATGCCAAGCGGCTCGAAGACACGCTTTTTCAGTTCGTCTCCGTAAAAATGGCCGGAAACCTTGCCTATGATGATGCCCAGCAGCAGGTAGCCGGTGTCGCTGTAGCCCCAGCGAGCACCGGCGGGAAACTCCACCGGTAGCCCATACGCGAAGTGAACGAGTTCGGCCTCTGTCCAGTCCTTTCGATAATCCATCGACTCGGTCGCGTATTCAGGAATTCCGGAGGTGTGGGTAAGCAGGTGACGCACAGTGATGGACCGCCATGACGCCGGGGCGTCGGGGAAAAATCGCGTGATCGGATCGTCCAACGACAAGTGACCGTCTTCGACCTGCAACATCACCGCGACCGCAGTGAACTCCTTGCCCAGAGAGCCGGACTGGAAGACCGTAGCCGGCACGACTCGCACTCCGTGCTCCAGATTCGAGAATCCGTAGCCGGCAACCTTGACCGGCTTGCCCTGCCTCACGACCGTAATCGCGACACCAGGAATTTTCTGGCGCTCCATTTCAGCTTTGACGACTGCGTTCACGTGGTCGTCGACGTTCGTTGGCGCATCGGCGCAGGCGACAAGCATAAGAGACGTCGGTATCAGTACTGCCAATCGTCGCAACGAGCGCATTGCGCACCTCTTCATTCGGTCCGGCGTCAATCGATGTCCAATTTAGCTGCACACCGGCATCTTGCCAAGATCACGCCGCCGCCGATTTGACGGCCGCCTCGGTTGCAGCGCCTGCCTTTGCAATGTCACCGCCAAGACAGATTGCCGTCGTGCCGAATGTCATTGGCCTTCGACGAACTTGCGTTGTTGTTGGTTGCTACACGGTCACGGTGGCCGGGACATGACAAGTGTCGACAGCACGAGGACGGCACTGCTTGACGGAAGATCCTCGGCCTTCCGTGTACCGGAATATCGGTACCGGGCGACGATCCAGTGTCGCGCTCTGCGGACGCCGGGTCCGCCGAGGCGCTCGCCAGCTGTGACTGCTCTGATTAGGATAGTGAGAGGGACGTGGGCGTGGAGTTGTCCGCAAGAGGACGCCGAATGTGGTATCAGGGAGCGGCAACTTGCGCTCCGGGAGGAACGCCATGAGAGCTGCGCGCGCCACGTTTGCATGCTTTGCAATCTTGCTCTGTCAGTTCGCGGAAGCTTCCGACAGTGACGATGCGCCGACCTTGCTCCGCGAGATTCAAGCAAGTCTTCAAGCTGGCTATCCTGACCTGGACGAGCTTTACAAAGACATTCACGCACATCCCGAATTGGGGTTTCACGAGGAGCGAACCGCAGGCAAGCTGGCGCTTCGCATGCGCACTCTCGGATTCACGGTCACCGAGCGTGTCGGCAGGACCGGCCTCGTGGGGCTTTACAAGAACGGCAATGGCCCGACCATCATGGTTCGTACCGAGCTCGACGCGTTGCCGATGGAAGAGAAGACAGGCCTGGCATACGCGAGCCGCGCCAAGACACAATACGAAGGCAAGGAGACCTTCGTCGCGCACAGTTGCGGACATGACGTCCATATGGCGACCTGGGTTGGGACCGCCCAGGCATTGGTCGCGTTGAAGGACCGCTGGCATGGCACTTTGATGTTCGTGGCGCAGCCGGCCGAGGAACTTGGCGACGGTGCACAGGCGATGATCGACGACGGCCTATTCACGCGCTTTCCGAAGCCGGACTACGCCTTTGCGCTGCATGCCGCGCCGGAGCCCATCGGTTATGTCGGGATCGCCGCCGGGGCGTTCACTTCTAATGCCGACGACTTGGAAATCGTCTTTAAAGGGCGCGGAGGGCACGGCGCCTATCCGGATAAGACCGTCGACCCGATCGCCGAGGCAGCGCACTTCATCGTCGATGTGCAGACTGTCGTAAGTCGGGAAAAGGACCCGCGCGAATTCGGAGTGGTCACGGTCGCCGCGATGCAGGCCGGTTCTGCAGGAAATATCATTCCGGACCAAGCGCTGTTGCGCGGAACGATCCGTTCCTACAAGCCTGAGGTGCGCAGCAAGCTGCTCGAAGGCGTTCGGCGCACGGCGATGGCGGCGGCAGCGATGGCCGGAGCACCTGATCCGGAGATCAGCTTCGGCAGTAGCAGCTTCGCGGTGATCAACGACGACGCGCTGGTGGCGCGTACGGAGACCGTACTGAAATCCACCCTGGGGGACGGAGTCCAGCATCATCTACCCCTTGCAGCGAGCGAAGACTTTTCGGTTTTCGTAAACACGGGCATCCCATCGATGTTCTTCGTCATAGGCGTGTACGACCGAAAGCGCGTCGACGAGGTGCGATCCGGCGGCAACCCACTGCCCTCCAACCATTCGCCATTCTTTGCACCCGTGCCCGAGCCATCCATCCGCACCGGAGTCGAAGCCATGAGCCTTGCAGTCCTGACGGCCCTGCGTGAAAGGTGACTTGAAGGAGAGCGTTGTAAGAAGCACCAGTCTTTTTTAGAGAGCGCAAGATTTCGTCGCCTGGCAATCGCGACAGACAAGTGCTGGCAGAGCTGCCGTTCGGCCAGCACAACCGAGGCGTGGTTGCTTAAGAGCGTCGATTTACGAGAGCCGAAAGCTGCCATACCATTTCGGACAGATAGGGATGGTCGGCATCAAGATGCCCAGGTGGCTGGGCAGTCGATCACTCCTGCCGACAAGCCCTGGTCGACAATGCCGAAACCGTTCCGGAACCTGGCCGCGACATTGCCGGGAAACCATCGATGGCCGCGATAGGATCGTTGCCGCCGGTGTGGCTGATGGGGCTCGGGTTCATACCCCTGGGTGTGAGCGGAGCTATTCTGTTGATTACCGTGCCACAACTGCTGGCCGCCAATCATGTACCCGAGCAGCAGATCGCATCGATCACGGCGATCGGGCTTTTCCCGAGCTTTGCAAGCTTCATCCTGAGCCCTCTTCTCGACTGGCGCTTCAGTCGTCGGTCCTACGCCATAGCCCTGACCGTCATAGCGGCGCTGTGCAACTTTGGCGCGCTCGCGTCCATTGACAACCTTGCCTTGCTGACGGCGCTGCTCTTCCTGGCCACACTCGCGACCACCCTCGTGGTATCGGCCGTCGGCGGATGGTTCGGAAACATCACCGCGACCAACAGGAAGGCCAGCCTCGGGGCCTGGTTCAATGTGGCAAACGCGGGAAGCTTTGGCGTGGCGGCAGCTATCGCCATCGGCCTGCTGCGCGGCCTGCCCTTCGTCCTCGGGGCCGGGATTCTCGCCAGCTTGGTCCTTCTCGCCCTGCCACTGTACTGCGCTGTTCCCTGCCCACCAGCGGACAAGCGTCTGGCCAGCGAGAGCATGCGGCAATTCGTCAGGGACGTCCTGAGTCTGCTCAGGAAGCCTGCGGTCCTGTGGACATTGCTCATTTTTCTTCTTCCGAGCTCGACTTTCGCGCTGACCAACACCCTGGGCGGCATGGGGCGCGACTTCGACACGTCGGAAGCCCTAGTCGGTCTCTTGGGTGGCGCCGGCGCCTCGGTGGCTGGGGTTGCGGGAAGCCTCCTGATTCCGAGATGCGAACGGTTGGTCGCGCCCAGGCCTCTGTATCTTCTGGTCGGTGTGGTAGGAGCGCTCCTGACATTTGGACTGATCGCGCTTCCCCACAATCCGACGACGTTCGGAGCCGCCATGCTAGGAGAGAACTTATTTCAAGGAGCGGCCTTCTCGGTTCAAAATCTCCTCATTCTGAGAACCATCGGTCATAACAATCCGCTCGCTGCCACGCAGTTCGGGCTTCTTTATGCGGCCTTGAATCTGCCGCTCGTCTATATGCAGGCCATCGACGGCTATGCCTACGGATTGCTCGGCGGCGTCAACGGCAGCTATCTCGCCGATGCATCGATCAGTGCGACGTTCTGTGTGATCCTTTGTATCGTGTTCTGGTTCTTTCGCGCCACGATCGGCCTCGCGGATAGCGAGGCTGAGGGTGTCGCCAGACCTGAATAGAGCGATACCGTCGAAGAGGCTCATCGCGCATAGCGGCGGTGCAGTCGAGCCCGATCGTCACGGTAAAAGATGTGTCGGATCTGACCGGGACCGCCTTGCCGGCGGGCAACGACCTGGTCTCGCGTCTGGTCGACCTGGCTATCCCGGTTGAAACGACAAGAAACGCGCGCCATCGACGTTTCCGTTGGGCACCGCGCATCGAGCTCTTCTGCGAACCTGCGCGGGCGCTTGGCAACTCCGGATGACGGTGGCCCTCTCCACACGCCCATCGAGGGACTTGCCTCTGATGCAAGATTGATCGAGCGCAAACTGGACGATGCGATAGGGCGATGAAGGTCGTGGTTGGTCCAGCCCTTTTGCGCGACCGGTCCTTGTGGCGGCAGACCTTGCAGGGGCGTCCGCGATTCCCCATGCATCGGAACGTCAGCCTGCCGATCCGTCGTTATCCCTCACGCTCATGCCGGCAATCGTCGGCGCCAGGCTAGCTCGATCCTGCGGAGCGCCGAGGGCCGAGCGCGACCGGTACGGCTGCGCACAGGCGCTCGCCACCAATGCGCCCATTGCTCAGTCGCAACGGCTCGGCTGGGAGCCGCTTTGGATCAGATGCTGGCGTCGCTTCACCATGGCGTCGTACCTGTCGTTGAGCTTGCCCATGTCATCCAGCGCCGCCGCCAGATCGTGCTGCTGTCGTTGAAGCAAGGCATCATTGGCTTCGATGTCGAGTCGAAGATCTTCCGGCATCGGACCCTTGGTATGAAAGAGCGCTTCTTCTGCGAGTGCCGCGTGCCGGGTCTTGGTGCCTTCCAGCAGGCGCCTGGCCTCATCGATCAGGCGCTGCTGTTCAGCGATCGACCGATCTCGCTCATCCTCGATCTTGTTCTCGGTGTCGTAGCGCTGCGCAAATGCAACGTCGTCGCGGACTCGGTCCAGCCTTTTCTTCTGGCATTCGGCCTCGCGCTCCTCCTGGGCCAGGCGGGTTTGCCGTTGCGCGTCGGTTTCCGGAGGCGCCTCGCATTTGCGATCGCCGTTCGGCTTCGTCACGCAAATCTCGCCGACGCACTCCGCCGGCGGAAAATCGCCCCGGTGGGGATTGCCCTGGGCGTCCTTGCACGAGTAGATCTGCGCCCCGGCGCGGCCCGCTAGTGCGGCCAGGGCAGCGGCTGCGAGCCAATCTCTACAGAGCAAGGGTGAAAGGCAGGCTCGGCTGGCGATCGGGCGATCGTGGCCGGTTCGGATGGTCCGGCAGCGCCGCCCGATCGCCGATCAAGGGCTGCGGGCTCAAACTGAAGTCTGCGATGCCGGCACGGACATAGGCGACCTCGACCCTGACCGATTCGGACGATGTCGTGGTCTGGTTCGTCAGGAGCAGGTCCCTGCGGATCACGAACTCCCGGCACTCCTGGGCGGTGAATTCCTTGACGACAAACTCCCCGCCGGGGCTGCCGCAGTGGATGACCATCTCGGTTTGCGCCCCGCCGGCGCCGCCCTTCGACCTTGCATGCGTGATCCGGTAGGCCATTTTCCAACTGGTTTCGTCGACCATCGTCCAGGTGCCCGGCGGAATGCGGCGCTCGTAAGGAGGCAACAGCTCCAACGTCAGCCACAGGATTCCCCACGCGACCGCGAAGAATATCGCCGTCTTCCAGAAGTCGAGCGAGGTCAGGCAGACCAGCGCAATCACCGCCAGCACCAGCGCGACCCGTACCGCGCCCGAGCACCGCAAACTCGCTGGATGGTTGTTGGCTGCCATGCGCTCAGACTACTCGGCGCCGCTGGCGGCGACCTCAACCGGACGTCGCAACCTAAACGGGGTAGGGCGATTCCCGGTCCCGCGGTGATCGGTCATCGTCGCGAGTTCCAGACGGCTCGTCCAGCGCCGTGAATGCAGCAAGGGGGGGCCGGTCCGCACTCCGGCGGATCGGCAGGTTCAACACTGGCAGGCAACTTCAGTGGTGGTTGGGACCCGGGCCCGCAGTGGCCGGACCGGCCGTCGCCGCTACTTGTCGGAGCGCTCACCCTCGCCCTAACGCTGCTGATACCGCACCGGCGGTGCGCAATGCGGACCTCGATCGACGGTGTGCGGCGCGGTGCGCCGCGAGCGACGTGAGTAGCCGTATCGAGGCGGCGCGCCGCGCGCCGCAGGCGCCAGGGCGGGATCCCGCTTTCCTGAGCCTTCAGTGCCGATCCCGCGCGGAGGCGATGCATTGTAAAGCGTAGGCGCTTGACAATAAAGGCGACGAGGCGTACAGTCAACGTGCTGGTGATCGGGTCTGATGGACGCCAGCACCTACCTCGAATCCTCTGACTAACGCAACCAGGAGTCGACCCACATGGCCTTTCTCTCCAAAACTCTCCTCATCGGCAATCTCGGCCGCGACGTCGAGCTGCGCTACAGCCCCGACGGCAGTCCGGTCGCCAACCTGCAACTCGCTACCACGGAAGCGTGGAAGGACCGCGAATCCGGCGAAAAGAAGGAACACACCGAATGGCACCGGCTGGTCGCCTTCGGCAGGACCGCCGAAGTGCTGGGCGACTACGGCAAGAAGGGCCAGCAGCTCTTCGTGGAAGGCAAGCTGCGCACCCGCAAGTGGACCGACAAGGACGCGGTGGAGCGCTACAGCACCGAGATCATCGTCGAGTCGTTCCAGTTCCTGGGCGCGCGCCGTGACGGCGATGCGGCTGCCGATGCCGCCGCTGCGGCCCAGCCGGAAGCGGGCGGTGCCAAGGCGACCAAGCGCACCCCCAGCCGCTCGCGCAAGGCGAGCCGGACGGAGCAACAAGAGCCCCAAGCGGCGGACACTCCGTTTTAGGTGCGGCTCACGGCTGGCGCGGTCCGAACCGCGGGCGGCGCCAGCCGGCTTCTCGAGACTACCTGCCGCTCAAGACCCAGGCGCCGCAATCGCGGCGCCTTTGCCATTTGCACGCTCGCGAGCGGCTTCGCGCAGATCAGTCTGGAGTGGGCCGGGACGTGCCCGTTGTGCACCAGAGGCCACGTCAACCGGTGGCGCGCATGGCGGGCCGCCGGTCAGGCCGGCGATCGAGCGCCGCTTCAGGCGCGGCGAGGTGAAGTCAGGACGCGCTGGCGGCGCGTTGACCTTGCACGTGATGATGGGAAGCGGGGAGGGCGGGCTTGCCTGGTGCGGTCACGGTACCACGGGG
>Ga0209698_10005203_pt1 | contig 14131 bp, 11 predicted proteins | sample LitLauG_LLR_2012_FD_187203 | JGI IMG/M metagenome (GOLD analysis project Ga0209698, IMG submission 187203) | Freshwater sediment microbial communities from Pennsylvania, USA - Little Laurel Run_MetaG_LLR_2012 (SPAdes) (version 2) | ecosystem: Environmental > Aquatic > Freshwater > Creek >... | reverse complement strand
CAACCGGAACTGCCGCGGGTCATATCGAATTTCCACTTCGATCCGCTGCGCCTGGGCGTGCCGGAACGCATTGCGCAGCGTCTCGCAGGCAATGTGGTAAACTTCGTCCCGCGTAAGCGGCGGGAGGTCGCGGGACTTCCCTTCCACCTGCACACCAAACTCGGGACATTTCGCGCCGGCCGGAGGAGAAGAGTGATTGGCCGCGAGTCCCTCTCCGAACGTACCGATCGCGCGGGCCAGGTCGTTGGCCACCACCGTGGAGGAGCGCAGTCCCTGCACCGCATCCCGGCCCTCGGTGATTGCCGCCCGGGCCTGTTCAATGAGGCGTTCCAGCGTCTCCTCCGCTTCGTCAGGGCGGCTGCGCATCACGTATTTGACCGTGGAAAACTTCAATAACACGCCTTGAAAACTCTGCAGCAGCGTGTCGTGCAAATCTCGGGCGACGCGCGTCCGCTCGCTAACGCGCCCTTCCAGGCGGGCGTTGAATTGTTTCGTCAGGTACAGCAGCCGCAGCCGATAAAGCCCAGCCAGCAACGCCAGAAAAGCGGCCCCGCACGACGCAAAGAACCAGGATGTCTGGTAATAGGCCGGGGCGACGGAAAAATCGAGGGCCGCGCCGGTCTCATTCCATACGCCGCTGTTATTCGCGGCCATCACGCGGAAGCGGTAGTGGCGGGGAGGAAGATCGTTATAGAACGCCTTCCGTTCCGTGCCGGCGTCCTTCCAGTCGGGATCATGGCCTTCCAGCTTGACGCGAAAACGGACCTTCTCCGGGGCGACGAAGCTGAGAGCGGTGTAGTCGATCACCAGATCGTGACTCAGCGCGGGCAGGCGCAGGTCCGAAGCTGCCGCGCCCGACAAGTTCTGCCAACGAACTTTGCGGTCGACGGTGATTTGCTCGATGTGTACTGGCGGCGGGAGTTTGTTGACGGGAAGGTGGCGTGGATCGATGACGCTGACGCCACCGCCAGACAAAAACCACAATTCTCCATTCATGGATTTCGCAACTTGCGCGCTGTACCCGGTCGTCAGCGCATGGCTCATGACTCCGTCCGAGCTGTCGAAAACCGTAACCTTGATCGTCAGCTTCGGATCCGCCATCCACGCGTCCGACTCGGGTCGGGCAATGCGAACCAAGCCGCAAGCCATGCCCAGCCAGAACGAGTGGTCGTCGTCTTCCATCGCCCAGTGAACCGCATCGCAGGGCAATCCGTTCTTCCTGGTCAGGGTGACGACACGACCGCTTTTTATGCGGCTCAGGCCGCCCTCGGTTGCGGCCCAGAGCGTACCGTCCCGATCGAGTTGCAGGCTTGCGACACGGCCCTCGCCCAACCCGTCGGAGACTGCGTACAATTTCCGGGCCTGACCGTCTTTGAAATACGCGATGCCGCCGTCGTGAAATCCAAGCCATAGACCGCCCAGCAAAGGATCATAGAGTATTGCATCGGCCCAGACCACACGCCCGAGCCGGGTCCAGGGAATCTGTTCGGCCACACTCCCTTCTAGCAAATGAAAAAGACCCTGGTCCTGGCTGATCCACAGATTCCCAGCACTGTCCCCGGCTATAGAAAAGACCTGCCCAGCGGGCACGCCGCTTAAGGTAATAAACCGTACATTCTCGAAGTAGGCAATCCCGCGACGCGTGGAGACCCAAATTCGCCCGTGATCGTCCTGAAAGAGGGAAAGCACGCCATCATCCGGCAATCCGCTCTGCTTTCGGTAAATCGCAGTTCGCCCTTCATTCCATCTTGTCAAGCCGTCGACAGTGCCGAGCCAAACGCTGCCATCCCTGGCTGGCAGAACCGACGTAACGAGTTCATCAGACAGGCCTTGCTTGAGAGAAATGGAAGGAATAGCGAAGTCGCGAAAGCGGTCGAGGCCGCCGGTCGTGACGACCCAAATATTGCCTTCACGATCTTCAAAGACACACCTAACAAGGTCGCCTGAGAGACCGTCGGGCCGTGCAAACAGATCCGTCCTTCCCTGATGTAAATGTAAGAGGCCTTGGCTGGTCGTTCCGATCCACAGACCGCCATTGCGATCCCGGAGCAGAGCTCTGGGATTGGCTTGCCGCCCTGCGCCTGGAATCGGAAACGCCTTGGCTTTCCCGTCAACGAGCTGTTTGATTCCAATAGGCGTGGCGATCAGCGATGCGCCGTTGTCGCCTTCTGTCAGGGCTTGCACTGGGTCCGCCATCGGATAGAGTTTCGGTGGTCCTGGCTTCCATTGCCACAGCCCGGTCGTCGCTCCCGCCCAGAGATTGCCCCGGCGGTCCTCGTACAAGGAGCCCACACCGTAGCCGAGACTGCCGTCCCCTCCGTAGCACCTGACGCTCTCGCTCTGAATCGCGCAGAGGCTACCGTGTGGAATCCCATACGTGCCGGCCCACACCGTTCCTTCACGATCCTCAAGGAGCCTTTGAACGCCCCGTCCCGCGAGTTCCGGGGAGTGCGTCAGTTTGCCGTCCTTCCAGCTTGCAAGACCCTTATCCGTACCAATCCAAAGACGCCCATCGCGCGCGGCGAGCAGACTGCGAATAAAGCTGGCGGGGAGCTGCTCACCCGCCGGCGGCTGCCATGGGACGCTCCGAACGCCATCGAATCGAAGCAAGCCAAAATCCGTGCCGAGCCATAGGTAACCGTCGGGCGTCTGAGCAATTGAGGTGATGGTGCCCTTGAAAAAGCCTTCGCGGACCGTCCACGCTTTATGCGCGTATTGATTGATGTCGAGCGACGGGTTCAACGCGAACGCGCAAGGGCACGCCAGAGCCAACACCCAGCATAGCCCTCGAACCCTCACGGCCATGTCTTATATTACGCCCACGAGATAAGACCGTCCGCTCCTTATTCTGTTCAGATACCCTTGGCAGAGCCGCGACCAAAGGGAGCGGTTGTTTGGACTACCTCGAAAGAGTTACCGGCCGGCTAAACGAATGGGGTATCCGAAACGTGTACGTTTTCGGGATGCGCAGAGCCGCCACAATACCTCAACCTGGAGCGAAGCTCAAATGATATATTGCGTGTGGCGTCTATAAGGGGGATCAACGCATAAACCCGACGCTTGCGCGCTAGAATGGGCTGCAAGTGGCCTCGTCTGCCGCTCTTGCGGGAAGGTCGAAGTGCGCCAACAGCTATTTCTCCGTCCTGACTGGCTGCGGCTCGTTGCGTTCGCTCTCCTGGGCGCGCCGGCATTGTTCGCGCAGAACGCCGAAGTCTCCGGCTTCATCAGCGATCCAGGCGGCCTCGCGGTTCCCAGTGCCCGCGTGGTCATGCAGAGCGCGGAAACAGGTGTTACCCGCGCCGTTCTTTCGAACCAGCAAGGAGAGTACAGCGTACCCGCTTTGCAGCCTGGCCCTTACAGCATCACGGTCGAGGCGCAGCGCTTCAAGACCGCCCACCAAAATGGCGTGCTGTTGGAAGTCGATCAACGGGCGCGGCTGGATTTCTCACTGACCATCGGCAGCAGCTCGGAAACCGTAACCGTTGAGGGCACCGCACCTTTGCTCAATAGCGCTGACGCGTCGGTCAGCACCGTCATCGGCAACCGCTTCGTCGAAAACATGCCCTTGAATGGGCGCAGCTTCAGCTCCCTCATCGATCTGGTGCCGGGGGTGGTGCTGACGCCGACCAATACTTACGAGCAGGGCCAGTTCAGCGTGAATGGCCAGCGGCCGGATGCAAACTACTTTCTGGTGGATGGAGTGAGCGCGAATGTGAGTAACAGGAGCTCTGTTTTGAGCCAGGCCGGGGCGGGCCAGCTTCCGGCAACCAGCGCATTTGGAGGGACCAGCAACCTGGTGTCGCTCGATGCGCTGGAAGAGTTCCGGATTCAGACTTCGAGCTTTGCGCCGGAATATGGGCGTACGCCCGGCGCTCAAATCTCGGTGGTCACCAAGTCCGGCGCGAATACGTTTCATGGGACTGCGTTCGAGTACTTGCGCAATGACAAGCTGGATGCGAATGATTGGTTCGCCAACCGCAACACTCTGGCGAGGCCTGAACTGAGGCAGAACGATTTCGGCGGCGTACTGGGCGGTCCGATCAGGAAAGACAAGCTGTTCTTCTTCGGCTCTTACGAGGGGTTGAGAGTGCGCCAACCTTTAGTCGCGGAGACGTTCGTACCGTCGCTCGCTTCGCGCCAGAATGCGCCCGGCATCGTCCAGCCGCTGCTCAACGCCTTCCCATTACCGAACGGGCCGAACCTCGCCAACGGAGCGGCCGCATTTTCAGCCAGCTACTCCAATCCGTCCACGCTGAATTCTTCCGGCATCAGGATCGATTATCTGCCATGGGAAAGAGTGACTCTTTTCGGAAGGTACAGTGACGCTCCGTCGGAGCTCGATCAGCGTGCCCCGAGCGGCCTCAACTACAGCAGCGTTCAGGACATAAAGTACCGGACGCGAAGTCTGACCCTGGGGACCAATCAAGCGATTACCTCCCGGTTGACCAATGAGTTCCGCTTCAACTACAGCCGGAACCGGGTCGAGAATTCCTATACTCTCGACGACTTCGGGGGCGCAATGCCCCCCGCCGACTCGGTGCTATATCCATCGGGCGCTTCTCCAGAAAACTCCGTCTTTAATTTTTTTGCCGGCTCGGGACTTCAATTCCTCGCGGGCGAATTGGCAAACAACCTTCAGCAGCAGATCAACGTTACCGACAACCTTTCGCGTATCATTGGTGCACACCAGATGAAGTTCGGGCTGGATTATCGCCGTCTCCGTCCGGAATACGGGGCTGTACCCTACGAGGTGGAGTACGTCTTCAGCTCATTGCCAAACGTCGTGGCCAACGCGGCAACTGAGGCAGCCCTAGTTTCGAGAATCCCCTCTGCGCTGATCTTCTCAAACTGGAGCCTGTTCGCCCAGGACACATGGAAGGCCGCGCGCACGTTGACGATCACGTACGGTCTTCGATGGGAGTACAACGCCGCGCCCTCATCGCCCAATGGCACTCTTCCGTTTACGGTCACGCAAGTGAGCAATTTCGCAACTATGACACTGGCCCCGCCGGGAACGCCCTTGTGGCATCCGCAAAAAGACACTTTCGCTCCGCGGCTCGGTCTGGCGTGGCAGCCGCTCCCGAATCTCGTGCTGAGGGTTGGCGCAGGCATCTTTTACGACCTCGGATACTCCGCTGCGGCGGATGGGACGAGCGCGTTCCCATTTGCTCAGCAAAAGATCATTCTCAATACTTCATTCCCGCTGAGCGCCGCCAATGCCGCGCCGCCTCCTTTTAGCACGGATCCTCCTGTTTCGTACCTTGCGGTGGTAGACCCTTACCACGTATTGCCCAGAACGTATGAGTGGAACGCGGCAGTGGAAAGGACTCTGGGAAAGGCCGATGTTCTCACGGTCACCTATCTCGGCGCGGCAGGCCGAAAGCTGATGCGGAAGGATGATTACAACACGCCGAATGCCAACTTCGCCGGCGAGTTTGAGTTGTTGAGGAATGACGCGGACTCCAGCTATCAGGCCCTGCAAGCCCAGTTTCGCCATCGCCTGGCGCACGGTCTCCAGACGCTGTTCTCTTACACTTGGGCGCACTCGATCGACGATGCCTCCTCCGATTCCAATCCCTTGAATGTGCCCACGGGCGATTCGACTTCGGAGCGTGGTTCGTCCGACTACGATATCCGCCACACGTTCTCAGGCGCAGTTTCTTACAACATTCCTGCGCCGGGCAGGGGAATCTGGAAGTCGATCTTCGGGAACTGGTCGACGGATTCGATTGTTTACGCTCGCACCGCGCCCCCGGTGAATGTGGTCACGGGATCGAATCCCTTCGGTGGCTACTTGTCAGGAGCCTCCAGCGTACAGCGTCCGGATCTTGCTCCGGGAATGCCGCTCTGGATCGCAGATCCGAACGTAACAGGCGGAAAGAGAATCAACAAGGCGGCATTCGCGACACCCACCGGACCGGTCCAAGGAAATCTCGGACGCAACGCCCTGCGCGGATTCGGCGCGACGCAGGTCGATTTGACGTTGCGCAGGCAGTTCAAACTCCGGGAGCGCCTTTCTCTTCAGGCGCGGGCGGACTTCTTCAACATCTTCAACCATCCGAACTTTGGGCCGCCGACCAACTACCTGACTTCGCCTCTATTCGGCCAAGCGACGCAAATGCTGGGATCTTCGCTCGGCAGCGGCGGCCAGAACGGCGGCCTCAATCCGCTGTATCAAATCGGCGGCCCCCGCTCGGCGCAATTGGCCCTCAAACTTCAGTTTTGACGAGTTGCCGGTCCGGGTCCAAAACCGCGGCCTGAGTTTCGGACCCAGCCCAACAAAGTCTCTTGAATTCTGCTCCTACCTTTTGAACGCCACATGCGCGGACTGGAGTGTCCATGACCAAGAAGAGAGGATTCACCCTCGCAGTGTTATCCGTAGCCACATTACTGAGTAGCGGCAGGATGCTCGCCCAGACGGTGAAGTCGCAACCCACGGCTGCGACCGTTGTTTCTCCACTGTCGGATGATGATATCCAACTGTTCCAAAAGGACGTAAAATCCTTAAGAAAACAGATCATCGCCGCCAACCTGGATCTCACGGACAACGAGGCGCAGCAGTTCTGGCCGATCTACAATCGATACTCGGCGGAAATGACCAAGATCCTGGATCGGAAGTTCGCAATCCTCGACGAATACACCAGGAATTACGACACGCTTACGGATGAACAGGCAGACGCCTATATTCAGGACCGCGCGGCCGTGGAAGAATCTATCCTGCAATTGCGGCTGAAATATATTCCAATCTTTCGCAAAGTGTTATCCGGCAAAACAGCGGCGCTGTTCACACAACTGGACTGGCGCCTCGGTTTGGTCATGGACTTGCAGCTGGCCTCGCAAGTGCCCCTGATCGAACCGTAACCCTGCGGCCGCGCGATGCTCGCGAAAATAACGGCTGCCCTGGTAGCGTATGGGCCTTGGGGCGTCTTGCTGATCGGGATGATTGATTCGATCGGGGTCCCTCTGCCTGCCACGATCGACGCGCTGCTGATCCTGATTGCGGCTAAGGCGCCGGGGCAAGCCTACTATGCGGCCTCCCTGGCCGTCCTTGGGTCTCTCGCCGGCAACCTGGCGTTGTTCCAGGCTGCCCGTTATGGCCGGCGGCGAGTCATGCAGGCTTCGGAGTCCGACAAGCCGCGGAAGCTCAGCGCCTGGCTCCGCCGTTACGGCCTGATCACAGTCTTCATCCCGGCTGCCACTCCAATCGTTCCTCTTCCCCTGAAAGTCTTCGTTGTTTCGGCGGGTGCAATGCGTACGCCGTTATCAAAATTCCTAGGCGTCATCCTAGCCGGGCGTACACTGAGGTATTTCGGCGAAGCTTATCTAGGCGCGAGGCTCGGAACACATGCCCTGGGTTTCTTGCAGCACAATAAGTGGACGTTACTCGCGATTCCCGTCGCCGTGGCGGCCGTGTCCTACCTGCTGATCCAGTTGATCGCCCGCCGAAGTCCCCCGAGCCCAACAGAATCCGTCGAATCGGCCTCTCCATAGTTGGAAGTGTTAACTATGCGCCTCATTTCTATCGGAATCTGCCTCACTTTAGCCAGCCTTCTGCCGGCCGACACCCTGACGTTGCGGAACGGCCATCAGATTCTAGGCACCTACCTCGGCGGCTCGGCTCGCGATGTCAAAATTGACATCGGCGACCAGATTCAAACCATAAATTTGGATGACATCGCGCGCATTGACTTCAACGCTCCGCCATTAACGCCGCCAGCGCCGTATCGCTCCGGGACAACGCAAAACAATGTGTTCCGGCCCGATGTCGCCGAGGCTGCTCCACTCCTACCGGCGTTCGTTGAACTGCCGCAGGGAACAAATCTGGTGGTCCGGATGATCGACGGCGTGGATTCAGAGGTGAACCGGATCGGACAGACGTTTGCAGCGAGCTTGGATGAACCGGTCATGCTGAACGGCGAAACCGTGATTCCGCGCGGCGCTGACGTGGTGGTGAAGCTGACCGATGCCAGAGAATCCGGAAAGCTCGCCGGACGCTCGGAGTTGACGCTCGACCTCGTCTCGGTCGTGGTCAATGGAAAGATGGTTGACGTTAATACCGAAACGGTGTCGCGGGAAAGCTCATCGCGGGGCAACCGCACAGCCAAGGTAGCGGGCGGCACAGCGGCGCTCGGCGCCATTATCGGCGCGATTGCCGGCGGGGGCAAGGGCGCGGCCATCGGCGCCGGGGCAGGCGCCGCGACCGGATTGGGAGTCGAAGTCCTCACTCACGGCCAGCGGGTAAAGATTCCATCGGAGACTCGGCTGACCTTTGTCATCGAGACACCGGTTCGCCTTTGACTACCCCGGGGAGCCCACCCTTTTATGAATCGCCCAAGAGCTTGCGCCCTGGCGCTCCTCGCGCTGCTGATACCCTGGAGCACACCCGCTGATACTTTGACCATCGCCCCACCCGCCCCGGGGAGTTTGGCCTTCGCCCGGTACATCGCTTCGATTCATCGACGAGATCCCTTCAGAGAGTCGGGGCCGGTCGCCGTAATGATCGAAGCGTCTTTGCCCAGCCTTCGCAGGGAAAGCCGCTTGCTCGCTATCCGGGATACCAACGAATCGGAGCGCAGTGAATATAAAGTGCTCGACAGCCAAGGCGATGCGATGGTGACCGAGGAGGTGATTGCCCCTTATCTTGCCGAGCAGAAGGAAGTCGAAGACCTGCCTCTCTCGTCGGTAATCGTGACTCCCGCCAACTACGACTTTCGCTTCATGGGTGAGACCGGGACTGACGGGGCCTCCGCAGTTGTTTTTCGAATCGTCCCAAAGAAAAAGCGGGAGGGCCTCATTCGAGGCGAACTTTGGATTGATTCCGCCACGGGCGTCGCGGTCGTACAGGCAGGCTACTTCGTTAAGACCTCCTCCACCAGTATCCGCCGCATTAGCATGGTTCGTGACACCAAGCTTCAGAACGGCTCCCCCTGCTCGCGCATTACCCGCGTTGCGGTCGAGACGCGCCGTGCGGGACGGGGCTATCTGACGATCACCGAGTTTCCTCCCGCCGCGATACGTGCCGCCGCCTTGGCCGGCGAATAGGAAAGTCTATGGAACAGACGGTCGGTTGCGCTCTCATTCTCGCGATTGCCGGCGCGCTTTCATTCTATGCAGCGAGATGGTGCCTGCACGGGGTACTTTACCTCATCCACCGGACGGTCCACGGGCCGTCGCGGGCCTTGCGGCCAGACGTTTCGCGCTAGTCGCGAGATTCTGTTGGCCGAAGTTTGAACGGGCACAAACAAATTTGGTCTCCGCGTGCTCATTGGGTTCGGCTGGCTTGTTCCCACTAAAGTAAGTGTTGTGGACTCTTCGCCGGCATTTCGAGCCGGCAGGATGGGGAGGAGGAGAATGGCGACAGGATTCGGAGCGACCTACACAACGGACGATGTCTTGTCGGGCGTTAATCTGCAGGGCAAACGGATTCTGGTCACCGGGGTTTCGGCTGGGCTTGGCGTCGAGACGGCAAGATCTCTTGCCGCCCATGGCGCGGAGGTGGTGGGCGCGGCGCGAGACTTGGCCAAGGCCGAAGCGGCGACCGCGCCGGTTCGGATTGACGCTGCGGCTGGCGGGGGATGCTTAGATCTGGTGGGCCTCGATCTTGGCAGCCTCGCCAGCGTGCGCGCGTGCGCCGAAAGGCTGCTGAAAAAAGGTGACGCGTTCGATCTCATCATCGCCAACGCAGGCGTGATGGCCACGCCGTTTGGCCATACTACCGACGGTTTTGAAACGCAGTTCGGGACCAATCACCTCGGGCACTTTGTTCTCGTCAACCGGATTGCTCCGCTCCTCCGCTCAGGGGGACGACTGATCAATGTCTCTTCTGCCGGCCACCGTTTCGCGAACGTCAATCTGGACGATCCGAATTTCGAACGGACACCGTATGAACCCTTCGTCGCCTATGGCCGATCGAAGACCGCGAACATTCTGTTTGCGGTTGCGTTCGACCGGCGGCATCGGGGCCGCGGCATACACGCGGCGGCGGTGCATCCCGGAACGATACGAACCGAGTTGGGCCGCTACATGGATGCGGGCCAGATGCAGGCGCTCATCGACCAGATCAATGACCAGCTTGCCGCGGACGGCAAGAGCCCTTTCCAGTGGAAGACCATTCCTCAAGGAGCCGCAACGTCCGTCTGGGCCGGTGCGGTTGCTCCGGCGGACGAAATCGGAGGACGTTATTGCGAGAATTGCCACGTGGGACAAATCGTGCCGGATGACGTTGCGATCGGCTTAGGCATCGAAGGAGTGCGCGCATATGCCCTGGATCCCACGGCTGCCGATGCGCTCTGGCGCAAAAGTGAAGAGCTGGTCGGCGAGTCCTTTTAGCGAACCACTGCCGCTTACCCGAACGTGAAGGAAAATGCCTGGACACCGACATCAATCAACTCGATCTCAAAAGTCCGGTCGGTGATTGGACCTTTTTGCCGGATGAGCTGGTACAGACGAGGCTCCCTCACTTCGCCCGCGCCGTCAGGAGCTGAATCGATGCCATGACAATCTCCCGGCGCGGCGCCGTCCAGTGTCACCCGAAAGCGAACAGGGTTGCCGTCCTTCGTTGGTCCCAGCACAATGTGCAGATCGCGGCTGTGAAATCGGAACACAATCTTGGCGCCAGCCGCCTGCGAGACCGTACTCTCCTCGCCGGCGGTCCACGATCCGCTCAGCCCCCATCGGTTCAATTTCAGCGTCGCCGGCACGCTATAGGTCTTCTTCGCGTCGTGCGACTGATGTTCCGAAGATGCGAAACGCTCGGCGCGTCCGTAGCCGACGTACGTCTCGGGAGATTCCTCATCTGAGCCCGGCGCCGCCTCCACACCCGCTCCGGACGCCGCCACCGTGCTCTCATCCCAGCCCGAAGCACCGTTCTCCCGAAGCAGTTCCTGGATGACCCGCTCCGATTTGTCGTGTTCGCCTTCGCCGAAATGGTGATAGCGAATTCGTCCCTTCGCGTCGATGATGTAATCCGCCGGCCAGTACTCGTTGTGGAACGCCTGCCACACTGCGTAATTGCTGTCCAGTGCCACCGGATACCCCACGTTGTAATCACGCACGGCGCGCTCTACATTCCCGCGCCGTTTCTCAAATCCGAACTCGGGCGTGTGCACCCCGATCACCACCAGTCCAGCGTCTTTGTATTTGGCCGCCCAGGCCTTCATGTAGGGCAGCTCGCGCAGGCTGTTGATGCAAGAGTAAGTCCAGAAATTGACCAGCACCACCTTTCCGCGCACCGATTTGCTGCTTAAGGGAGTGGAGTTGAGCCAGCCGATGGCGCTGGCCAAATCAGGCAGGGGTCCCTCGTCCGCAAGGCTCAGGCGGGTTTCCGCGAAGCCGATCATGGCGAGTTCCGCGGCGGCAAAGCTTATCGCCGTGTCAGTCAAGAAACGGCGTCGGTTCAGTTTTATTCCTTCGGGCATGTCGGTGGTGCTCATCAGTGAATCGATCCTGTGAGTTGCGAGGTGATTACGTTGAACGCTACGTTGACGTTTCCCCGCGTCGCGCGGGAATACGGACACACCTGATGCGCCGCCTCCACCAGAGCTTGGGCGGCTCCGGGATCCATGCCCGGCAGGCTGATATTGAGGCGCGCCGCGAGGCCGTAATCGCCGTGACTCAGGCCCAGATCCACTTCCGCATCAATGGCCACCTCAGCCGGCAGCACGACCTTCTTCTTGCCGGCGACCACCTTCATCGCGGAGAGGAAGCAGGCCGACCATCCGGCTGCGAACAACTGCTCCGGGTTCGTGCCGCCGCCGGGCGTGCCGGGAGACGATAACTTGACATCCAGCCGGCCATCATCGGTTCGCGACGCGCCGCCTTCCCGGCCACCCGTAGTGTGGGCCTTGGCGGTATACAGAATCTTGTCGAGTTGCGTCATAGTGGCTCCTTAGGGTCGTTACATCGTCAAAACCACGCGGAACTGTGCATTGCCGCTCATCATGCGGGCGTACGCTTCACCGGCTCTTTCGAGCGGATACGTTTCAATCATCGGCCGCACGCCGGTTAATTCGGCGAAGCGCAATGTGTCCTCGGAGTCCGTTGGGGTTCCCGCCGCCCAGCCTTGAATCGTTCGGCTCCCCATAATGAGTTGAACCGGCGTCACCTCGATGGGATCGAATGCCGCGCCGATCACCATGAGTTTGCCGTTAGGCCCGAGACCATTGACCAACTCCGACATCGACTTAGAGTTTGGCGCTGTCGCCAGGATCACCTGTGCGCCGCCCAACTTTTGCAATTCCTCTGCCGCGTTTGTCGCTTTGCTGTCGATGTAAACATGCGCTCCAAGTTTTTTAGCGAAAGGCGCATTCTCGGATCCGCGCCCGATCGCCGCGACCTTGTAACCGAATTTGCTCGCAAATTGAATCCCGAGGTGGCCGAGACCGCCGATACCCTGCACCGCTACCAGGTCGCTGGGCATCGCCCCGCTGTGCCGCAGTGCATTGAAAGTGGTGATTCCGGCACACAAAAGCGGCGCTGCTTCGGCGGCGTTCAGACTTTCCGGAATTGCTGCCAGCGCCTCAACCGGCGCCACCATGTACTGCTGGTATCCGCCGTCATAGCTGATACCCGGAATTTTCACGTTCCGGCAATTACGAAAATCGCCGCGCCGACACGAGAGACACGTGCCGTCCTGTCCGCCATGCCAGCCCACGCCGGTACGCTGGCCCAGGCTCCACTCCGAAACGCCCGGGCCCACCTCATCGATGATGCCTACGACTTCGTGCCCCGGAACCCGCGGATACTGAATGCCCGGCCACAGGCCTTCCTTGGTGAGCGCGTCGCTGTGGCAAACCCCGCAGGCCTGCACCTTGATGCGCACCTGGCCGATCCCCGGCTGCGGAACCTCGCGCTCGACGACCTCAAAATCTCCGCCCTGCTTGGAAATCTGCGCCACTCTCATCGTCGACGCCACCACTCTTGTCGTTGCCATAATTCCTCCGTTTTCAGCTTTACCCGGTTACTTCAAAGATCACTTCCAGCTCGACCGGTACCCCGAGTGGAAGGCTGGCCACCCCAAACACCAGGCGCGCCGACATCTTGTCCTCGCCGAAGATGTCGCGCAGCAGTTCCGAGGCGCCATCGGCAATCCTCACCTGATCGACCGGATCTCCGGCGGTCGCAATATAGACTCCGAGCCTGACGACCCGGGAGATTTTGTCCAGCGATCCAAGCTCCTGCCGCGCCACGGCGAGCACGTTCAGTGCGGCGGCGTACGCAGCGCTTCGCCCCTGTTCGATATTTAGCTCTTTTCCGGCGCGGCCCACGAACTTGGGCCGATGACCCACCGTCGGGAGCATTCCGGTCAGGAACAGGAGATTCCCGGTTCGCACCGCCGGCACGTACGCGCCAAACGGACTCACCGCCGGGGGCAACTCCATACCGGCCTCCGCCAGTTTGTTTTCAGCGTTCTTTACCATTTGCCCTTCTTGCGACTGGTCTCCAGTAACAATGTGCGAGATTGCCGCTTCACCTCTTCCCGTAATCGGTGAAAACGTAATCTCTCTCCTTCGCTGTCGTGTGACACGCGAACCCGCACTTGGCGTCGTTCCCCTGCGGCGGGGTGCCAGCCGAGGTGCCCGGCTTGAACGTATCGGACGCCGCGTCGTAATCGAACACGGCATATCCCCACCCGCCGCTGTCCGCGAACCGATCGCTATCCTTCACCATGAAGTCCACGTTCACCAGCCTGTCCGGCACGGTCGCATCCGGGAAGAGCTCGTTCTTTTTCTGGGTCCAATGGACCTTGGCCATCTTGGCACCATCCGGGAAGGGCTTCCCGTTCCCGGGAATACCGGTGCGGTAGGCGTCGATCATCGCGGGATTGCCGAGGATTACCGCGACTACCCTCTCGTTCCGGCTAACTGAAATGGTCTGCCATGCTTCGTATCCTCTGAACTCAGAGAACGCGAGCCCGCCCGGCACCTTCACGGTGTACTTGTCCTGGGCAGCCAGCGCCAGTGCCATCAGGACAGAGAGAAACACCCCTACGAACACGGTGATCCGGATACTTTTGCGTTTCATTTTCATTCTCCTCCTATGATGTTTTGTCTACTCCAAACTTGTCGTGCAGCTCGGTGGCGACCAACGGGAGGCCGGCGAGAGCCGCAAAAGGGCTTTGCAGTTGCCCGCT
>Ga0209698_10005200_pt1 | contig 14137 bp, 10 predicted proteins | sample LitLauG_LLR_2012_FD_187203 | JGI IMG/M metagenome (GOLD analysis project Ga0209698, IMG submission 187203) | Freshwater sediment microbial communities from Pennsylvania, USA - Little Laurel Run_MetaG_LLR_2012 (SPAdes) (version 2) | ecosystem: Environmental > Aquatic > Freshwater > Creek >... | reverse complement strand
CCTCCGCATTGCGCGTCTGATGGTCGTCGGCGGCAAACGGGAACGGGACCAGAAGGGAAGGCTTCCCCGCCGCCGCCAGTTCCGAAACCGCGCCCGCACCCGACCGGCACACCACCAGGTCCGCCGCCGCGAATGCCGCCGGCATGTCTTGGATGAAGGGCACGACCTCACCCTCCAGGCCGGACTGCGCGAAAGCATCCCGCAATTCCTCGAACCCGGCCTGACCCGATTGGTGGACGATCCGCACCTTGGCCTTCCGAAACAGCGCCCAACTCTCGCGCGCGGCACGGTTCAGTGTACGGGACCCTTGGCTGCCTCCGGTAATTAGGATGTGAAGCACCGCACCACGCGGTTTTGGCCGAATTCCAAAGAACTCCTCCCGCACGGGCAGCCCAGTCAGTTCGGTTCGGTCCCTGGGAAAGTAGTTGGCGGTTTCCGGAAACGAGATCAGCGCGCGCTGGACCAAGCGGCCAATGACGCGGTTAGTAAATCCGGGAACCGCATTCGGCTCCATGACTACGACGGGAATCCGCCGCAGCAGAGCCGCCATGACCGGCGGCCCGGCGACGTAGCCGCCCATGCTGAAGACCGCGGAGGCGTTGAACTTAAAGCAACCCAAGGTCGTGAACGGCAGGCGCATCAATGTCGTAACCCGCTGCTGCAAACCCACCCGATTCAATCCGCCGATGTGGATCGTTTCCAATCCAAACCCCTCCGCCGGAACGAGCTTCGCCTCCAATCCGCGCTCCGTCCCAACAAAAAAGACCTCGTGCCCGCGGCGTCTCAGCTCGCGCGCCACCGCCAGGGCCGGAATGACATGTCCCCCGGTTCCGCCGCCCGCCATGAGAAAGGAAGCAATTCGAATTGCGCCCGGGGATTTGGAGTTTGGGGGTTTCGTAGCCTGTCCCCGAATTAGGTTCACCCGGCGTGCTCCGACACATTCATCAGAATCCCCAGCGACGCCAGCGTGCTCAACAGGGAACTGCCGCCCGAGCTGATCATCGGCAGCGGGATGCCTTTGGTCGGCATCATTCCCAATACCACGCTCATGTTAATCAGCCCCTGCACCACCACGACAACCGTCACGCCGAGCGCCAGATACCGGCCGAAATCGTCGTTGGTGCGGATGGCCGTACGCCACCCCCGCCAGAAGATTACGAAAAAACCCAGCAGCAGGCCCACTGCGCCGATCATTCCTAACTCCTCGCCGGCGACGGCATAAATGAAGTCGGTATGGGCTTCCGGCAGGTAAAGCAGCTTCTGCCTGCCGTTCATCAGGCCCACGCCGGTGCCGCCGCCCGCTCCTACAGCGATCTTCGACTGCTGCAACTGGTAATTGGTATCCCGCGTGGTCAGGGATTTCTCGAGCCGGACCTTCACCCGCCCTTGCGGATCGAACTTGCTGACAATCTTGAACTCCGGGTCGAAAAATTTCACCACTCGCGCCAGCCGGTAAGGCTCCGCGATCACAAACAGGCACACGCCGATGGCTGCCACAGCGCCCGCGATGGCGCAGTAGCGCTTCTCCAGGCCCGCCACAAAGAAAACCACCGCTGCCGTGCCTCCCAGAACCACGGCCGTCCCCAGGTCGGCCACCACAACCGCCAGGATTACCAGTCCTACGGCCAGCGCCGCGGGCACCAGCGTATACCGGGGATTATTGATGGCGCGCGCCCGCCACGTCACAAAGAACGCCAGAAAGATGACCAGCGCCGGCTTGGCCAGCTCGGAAGGCTGCAGACCGATCGGTCCCATGCGTAGCCAGCGGTGGTGCTGGCTATCGAGGAGATACACGCCCGCCAGCAGCACCAGCGCCACGCCGATGGCGCTGAACGCCACCGCCGGACTCTGATAAGTGCGGTAGTCCGTCCGTTTGAGTGTCATCATCGCCAGGACCGCGACCGCCGCCCACGCCACCTGCCGCAACACAAAGTGCCAGCTCGAACCGTAGCGCAACTGTGCCATGATCGACGATGCGCTGTATAGAATCAGCACCCCGAAAGAAACCATCCCCAGCACGGCCGCGAACAGAATCCAGTCGGTCTTGAGTCTTTGCGCCATGTCAGCCTTTGGGTTGCAATCGATTCACAATCTGCTTGAAAATCTCGCCGCGATGTTCGTAGCTGCGGAACTGGTCGAAGCTTGCGCAGGCCGGCGCCAGCAGTACCGTATCTTCCGGCTGCGCCTCGCGATAGGCCTGGGCAATGGCTTGATCCAGCGTTTTGGCATCCACCAGCCGGACCGCGCCCTGCAATTGTTCCGCGATCTTGGCCGCTGCCGCGCCAATGAGAAGGGCCGCATGCGCCTTGGCCCCCAGCGCCGCGCGCAACTGGGAATAGTCAAGCCCCTTATCCTTGCCGCCCAGGATCACCCAGAGGTTTCCGGCGAATGCTTCCAAAGCTTTGAGCGTGGCATCCACGCTGGTGGCTTTAGAATCGTTATAGAAATCGACGCCGCTCACTCGCCGCACGAACTCCAGCCGGTGCTCCACGGCGCGGAACGTGCGCACCGCAGCCCGTATCGCCTCGTGAGTCACTCCCGCGCGCGCCGCCGCGATCGCCGCCGCCAGCACGTTCTCCACGTTGTGTCGCCCCCGGATCGGAATCTCGCTCGCTTCCATCAGCAGCTTGCCATCCAGCACCAGTTTGTCGCTGCAGAGGCAGGCCCCGGGTTTGACCTTGCGCTTGCTGCTGAACCACTCCACCGTCGCCGCTGTCCGGCCCGCATACTTTGCGCAAACGGAGTCCTCCGCGTTCAGCACCGCGAAATCGCCCGCGCGCATGGTCTCGAAGAGCCGCCCCTTGGCCGCCGCGTAGTTCTCGAACGTATGGTGCCGGTCCAGGTGGTTCTGGGTCACATTCAGCGCCAGTCCGATGTGGGCGCGAAATTCCGCGATCGTTTCCAATTGAAAGCTGGACAGCTCCAGCACGTTCCATCCGTCGTTTCGAGAGCTGCCCACCATGGCGGTGACCGGCGTCCCGATGTTACCGCCCACCTGCACCGGCAGCCCCGCTTCCGCCAAAATATGACCGGTCAGACTCGTGGTGGTGGTTTTCCCGTTCGAGCCCGTTATGCCGATCGTGTTCCCCTGCAAAAACGGCGCCGCCAGCTCGACTTCCCCGATCACTCGCGTCCCCCGGCGGCGCGCCTCTTCCAATGGGGCCAAATCGGCGGGGACATCCGGTGAAAGGACGATCAACTCGCACCCCTCGAATAACTCCGGCGTCTGCTGCGCAAACGGGATGCCCAGCTTCTCGACGAGCGGCGCAGCTTCCGGCAATTCCGCCAGCGGCTTCAGATCCGTGGCCCGCACGTGAGCTCCTTCCCGCACCAGCAACGCGGCGGAAGCCATTCCGGACTTCTTCATTCCCACCACCAGAGCTTTGGCCCCCCTAAGTTCCATGGTCACCGCAGCTTCAACGTGGTGAGCGCGAACAGCGCCAGCACCAGGCCGACGATCCAGAACCGCGCAATGATCTTCGATTCCGTCCACCCCAGTTGCTCGAAGTGATGGTGCAGGGGAGCCATCTTGAAGATCCGCTTGCCGCGCAGCTTGAAGCTGCCCACTTGCAGGACCACCGAGACCGCCTCCAGAATGAAGACGCCTCCGATGAATAACAGCAGCACCTCCTGCTTGATCATCACCGCGACCACCGCCAGGGCGCCCCCCAGACCGAGTGAGCCCACATCGCCCATGAAGATCTCCGCCGGATGGGCGTTATACCAGAGGAACCCCAGGCTGGCTCCCGTCATCGAGCCGCAGAAGATCGTCAGCTCCGAGGAGCGCGGGTTGCGCGCCAGTTGCAGGTATTGCGCCAGTTCCGCGTGCCCGCCCGCGTACGTCAAAATGGTCAATGCTCCGCCTGCCACCACCATCAGGCCGATCGCCAGCCCGTCGAGCCCATCGGTCAGGTTCACGGCATTGGAGACGAACACCACCACTAGTCCCACAAAGATGCAAAAGGGCGCTACCCCCAGCACGTAGGTCCAGGGGTTGTGCAGCAGGGATTCAATCAATAAAGAGGGCTGAAACTGTTTTGCGAACGGGATATTTACAGTCGTGGAGAAGCCGCCATACGCGCGCATCACCAACAGCAAGGCCGCTACCGCGAAAGCCGCTAAGAACTGGTAAACCAGCTTGCGTTTGCCCGTGAGCCCCAGATTGCGTTGGTTGGTAATCTTGGCGTAATCATCCAGAAAGCCGATCCACGCAAAACCCAGCAGAGAGGCGATCGCGATCCAGACGTAACCGTAGGTCAAATCCGCCCAAAGCAGCGTGGGGACCACAATCGAGATAATGATGAGGACGCCGCCCATGGTCGGAGTCCCGGCCTTCTTTTGGTGTGACTTGGGCCCCTCCTCGCGGATATACTGTCCGATTTGGAACTGCCGCAGGCGGTCGATCAACCAGGGTCCGAGGGCGACGCACAAAAACAAGGCAGTCAGACTGGCAAACGCCGTTCGGAAAGTCGTATAGCGAAAGACACGAAAGGGACTAACGTACCGTTGAAGCTGCTCGTATAACAGAAAATAGAGCATTGAGACTCAGGTAAGAATTTACTCCACTAGCCTTTCCATCGCCCGTTCCACCGCCACCCCACGCGAGCCCTTGAACAGCACCGCATCGCCCGCTCGCGCGATACTCCGCACGAACTCGCCCGCCTCTCGCGCGTCCTCAAAAAAATGCGCGGCGCTCTCCGGAAGCCCGGCGCCGACCGCCGCGTCGACCATGGCTTGCGCGTAGCCGCGCACGCCGATCAAAAAATCGATTTGTTGCCCGGCCGCATAGCGGCCCAACTCGCGGTGCAACTCTTCGCCGGCACGCCCCAACTCCAGCATCTCTCCGAGGACGGCTATCCGCCGCCGGGCCGGAGTCTGCCGCAGGACGTCGAGCATGGAACGCGCCGCCTCGGGATTCGAGTTGTAGCAGTCGTTCCAGATCACGATGCCGTTGTGCTCGAGGCGCTCGCCGCGCATCTTCCCCACCGTGAAGGTGCGCACCGCGCCGGTCAGTTTTTCGGGCGCGATCCCCAACACGCCCGCCACGGCAATCGCTGCCAACAGATTCAGTACGGCGTGTCGTCCCACGAGCCCCGTTTCAAAATCCACCCCCGCGGCCCGAAAGCGCGAGCCGTGGTCGCTAAATTCCACCGCGCAGGCGCGAACATCGGCGGAATCGGAAAAACCGAAGGTCACGGAGCGCCCCGGATGAGGGTCCCCGAACCGCGCGACGCGCGCATCGTCGGCGTTGAGCACCGCCACCCCATCCGCCGGCAGCCCTTCGATCAGTTCCCTCTTGGCCGCGGCCACTCCGTCAATGGAATCGAAGCTCTCCACATGCGCATAACCGACGTTGGTGACCACGCCGATTTCCGGTTTCGCGATGGCAATCAGCGCACGAATCTCCCCGGCGTGGTTCATCCCCAGTTCCAGCACTGCCACCTGCGCCGTATCGGGCAGACGCAAAATGGAGAGCGGCACCCCCACATGGTTATTGAAATTGCCAATCGTCTTCCCCACTATTTCGGGGACAGTCAACGAAACCCCCAAATCCTCACGTCCTGCCGGGGGATTTCGTTGGCTGGCCCCAAAATGCGCGGCCAACAAGTGAGCGATCGCATCCTTAGTCGTTGTCTTCCCGGCGCTCCCTGTAACACCCACCACGATTCCCCCCCACCGCATTCGCGCCCACGCGGCCAACTGCTGCAAGGCCGCCAGCGAGTCATGCACCACCAGTTCCCCCGCCGTTCCCGCTTCCTGCTCTACCACTGCCGCCGCGGCGCCTTTTTCCAACGCGGCTCGTACGTATTGGTGACCGTCATGGTGGGGCCCGCGCAAGGCGAAGAAAACGTCTCCGGAGTTTTGTGTCCGGGTGTCCACACTCCAGCCGGAAACTTTGACGGGGGCGAACACGCCGGCAGCCCCCATGACGGTTGCAACCTCTTGTAGATCCAGGGTCATGGTTTAGCCGGTCTTGTGGTACCCATAACCCCTCAGCACTTCTCTCGCCACCGCCCGGTCGTCAAACGCGATGGTTTTATCCTTCAGAATCTGGTACGCCTCGTGCCCTTTGCCGGCCAGAATGACGATGTCGCCCTCGCGCGCTTCCTGAATCGCCCGCGCGATCGCCGCCGCCCGGTCGGGCTCCACGATGTGCGGCACATCGACGCGGCGCAGCCCCACCAGGGCATCGTTCATGATGGCCAGCGGGTCTTCCGAGCGGGGGTTGTCGCTCGTCAACACCACGAAGTTGCTCGCCTCAGCCGCGGCCTGCCCCATCAGCGGGCGTTTGGCGCGGTCGCGGTCGCCTCCACAGCCAAACAACGTGATCACACGTTTCGGGCTTAACCCGCGAGCTACCGCGATGACGTTCCGCAGAGCGTCGTCGGTATGGGCGTAGTCGACCACCACTACGAAGGGCTGGCCTTCATCGATCCGCTCGAAGCGGCCCGGCACGGCCCGCAAACTGGCGATCCCCGTGACAATCGTCTCCGGGGAAATGCCATATGAAAGCGCCGTACCACATGCCGCCAATATGTTATATACGTTAATCTTGCCGATCAGCGGCGAAGTGATGCCAAAGCGCACCTTCCCCCATTGAACGTCGAAGCGCAGGCCCTCGAATCCCGTGGAGATGTGCCGTGCGCGCAGTCCCGCGTCCTGTCCCAAGCCATACCAGTAGGCTTCGGTCTTCGAGGGCAACTTCATCCCGTGAATGCTCTCGTCGTCGCGATTGACCACGGCGGCGCCCGGAGGTGGACCTCCCACGCCGTCGAACAGCAGCCTCTTGGCGGCGAAGTAGGCGTCCATTGTGCCGTGAAAATCCAGGTGGTCGCGTGTCAGATTCGTGAAGACCGCCGTGTGAAAATGCAAACCATAAACCCGGCCCAGCGCGAGTGCATGCGAAGAAACCTCCATGGTCGCATGCGTGCCGCCCTGCCGCTCCAGTTCCGAGAACAAGCGCAGCAAGTCGAGGGACTCCGGAGTCGTGTTTACCGCAGGAAGCACGCGCCCCGCCAGATGATATTCGATTGTCCCGATCATGGCGGTGGTGTGGCCCGCGGCCCGCAGCACGGAATCTATTAAGTAGGATGTGGTGGTCTTCCCGTTGGTTCCGGTTATCCCCGTGAGGCCCAACCGTTCGTCGGGCCGGCCATAAAAATTCCGTGCCGCCAGAGCGAGGGCCTGTCGTCCGTGCTCCACCTGAATCCAGGTGCCCGCGAAATCTTCGGCGGGCGGCGAGTCGCTCGCAATCGCGACCGCGCCCCGTGCCTGCGCATCCCGCGTGAATTGCCGGCCATCCGTGCGGGAGCCAGGAAAGGCAAAAAACAGGAACCCTTCTGCTACGCGGCGGGAGTCGTATTCCAGGCCCCGGATCTCAATGCCGGCAAGTCCCGGCGACAGCAGCACCTTCAGCCCGACGCCCGACAGTATCTCGCCCAGCTTCATCTTGCGAATTGAACCCGAATGCGCTCTCCCTGATGCAAGGGTGAACCCGGAGAGGGAGACTGTACGCGGGCCACGCCGCTGCCGTCGGGCACCACCGTCAGCCCTTGGGCCGCCGCTTCCGCCAGCACCGCCCGCATAGTCTTCCCTTGAAAATTGGGAACGCGCGGGCCCGCCGGATTCTCCTCCTCATCGTCATCTTCCAAAATATTCGGCAGATCCGACCCAACGTCGGCGATACTCAGATCGTTCAGTTCTTCCCGCTTTGCCACTAACGCCGGAGCCGGCGGGTCCGGCAAATCCTTCGGAACATCCAGCACCCGCAGCGCTTCGCTCGCTACCCGGTGAAAAACCGGCGCCGCCGCGGCCCCACCGAACCCGGCCGTGCCGTGAGTCCCATTCAACGTCACCACTACCACGATAGCCGGATTGGTGAGAGGCGCAAATCCCAGGAACGACCCGTTGTACGCATGCGAATAGTGTTTGGTGGCTACGTCGAAAATCTGCGCCGACCCGGTCTTCCCTCCGACCGAATAGCCTTCCAGGCGCGCCGCGGTGCCGGTGCCGCCCGGCAGCACGACCCCTTCCATCATCTGCCGCATGGTGATCGCGGTCTCCGGCTTCACGATGCGCACCGGAGTGCTCTGCGCCGTGTTCCGATCGCCTTTCTTCAGAATGAGGCGTGGCTTTACCAGCAACCCGCCATTGGCAATCACCGACCCGGCCTGGGCCAATTGCACCGTGGTTACGCTGACCTCCTGTCCCATCGAGATCGACGCCAGCGAGGTCTTCCCCCAGCGGGGGAGTTTCCTCAGTTTTCCTCCCGACTCCGCCGGTAGTTCGATGCCCGTTTTTTGTCCAAAACCGAACTTCCGCACGTAATCGTACAGATTCATCTGCCCTACCCGCATACCGACTTCGATGGCGCCGATGTTGCTGGATTTCGCCAACACCATCGCCATCGGAATGATGCCCAGGCCGGCGTGTGAGTCATGGATCACTCGCCCGGGCAGCATGAGAACACCCCCATGGCAGTTGATCGGGCTCTCCGGAGTCAGGTTGGTGGTTTCCAGTGCTGCCGACAGGGTCATTATTTTAAAGACCGATCCAGGCTCGAACGGAACCGAAATCGCGTGATTCTGGCGATTCAGATTGTCTCCGGGCTGCGGGGGCAGGTTGGGATCGTAGGTAGGGTAGCTCGCCAGCGCCAGGATCTCTCCGCTGCGCGGATCCATCACCACCACGCTGCCGCTGGCCGCGTGATGCGCCTCCACCGCGGTGGCGATCTCCCGTTCGGCCACGAACTGCAGCCGCTCGTCGATGGTCAGCGTGACCGGCGTGCCGGCGTGCGCTTCGCTATCAAGCTGCGAATCAATCCCGCGCCGGTTGACGTCCGTGAGCAGCCGCGCGTGCCCGGGCTGCCCCCGCAGGTCGGCATCCAGCGCCTTCTCGATTCCGGCGTTACCCTTCTCCTCGAAATCGACCGACCCCAGCAAGTGCGCTGCCAGCATCCCATTCGGATAATGCCTCTGGCTTTCGCTCTGGATTTCGATCCATTCCAGACGCAGATTGCGCAGGCTCTGTCCTTCTTCGAAGCTGATCTTGCGCTTGACCCACAGAAAGCCGCGATGGTTGTCGTAGGCCCACTTCATTTTTCCAAACAGCTCCCCCCGGTCCAGGTGCAGCACCAGCGACAGGATCTGCGAGGCCACTCCCAGATCGGGCACTTTCAGTGGGTTCACGTAGACGGACTCGGTGGGAACGCTCATGGCCAGCGGTTGTGCATGGCGGTCGAAGATGGTTCCGCGCGGTGCGGGGATCTCCAGATCCAGTTCCTGCCGGGACCGGGCCATCCGGACGTACTGCGCATGATGCAGGACCTGCAGCGAGAACAACTTGGCAAAGATTGCCGCGCCCCAGACGAGGAGGAGGGCGGCAAGGATAGTGAGGCGCCGCTCGATCACTTACTTCACCATCGCCACCGTCCCGTCGGCTTTCCCCTCTAGATGGACCACCTGGCCGCTGGCCGGAGTGACCAGATTCTGCCCCTTCGCCAGCTTCTCCAGTCTCTCCGGACTGAGAAGTTCGGCCGCCTGCAGTTGCAGCACCCGCCGCTCGTTGATCAGCCGCCGCTCCTCGGCACGCAGCGACTCCAGCTTGTAGCCGGCCAGGGTGCTCGCCACACTCGGGGCCAGTACGCTGGTCAGCAATGCCAGCGCCACGCACGCCGCCCCAATCGCGGACCAGCACGCCCCGCGTGCCTGCGGGTCGGCTTCGCGCACCAGCCGCGAGTTGTCGATCTTTTTCGAATACAAAAACACGTCCTCGTACGGAAGCGTCCGCAACTGGAACGGGTCGCGCTCCGGCCGCGCCGGCATCACCACTTCCGTCTTCCTCAAGAATGCTGGCAGCGTCGCCATGCTCTCTCCTAATTCGGGGACAGGCTACGAAACCCCCCAATTCCCTTTCATCGCTTCTCCACCACCCGCAGCTTGGCGCTGCGCGATGCCGGATTCCGCCCGATTTCCTCTTCGCTCGGCTGAAGCGGGTGCTTCGTAAGAATCGTCGCGCGCGCCTCCCTTCCGAGCTCCCGGAATTTTTCCTTGACCTTCCGGTCGTCCATTGACATGAAACTGATGACCACCATCCGCCCTCCGCTGGCCAGCAGATCCGGACCTGTGCGCAACAGCGTGTCCAGTTCCCGCGGCTCTTCGTTGACCGCCATCCGCAGGGCCATAAACGTCCTCGTGGCCGGATGAATGCGTGACGTCCGCGGCACGGCCCGCTCCACCACATCGGCCAGATGTAGTGTGCTCCGTATGGGCCGTGCTCGGACGATGGCTCTGGCTACCTTCCGCGCCCTCCTTTCTTCGCCCAACTGAAAGATCAGGTCGGCGAGCGCCTTCTCGGCGGTGTGATTGACGAGATCGGCCGCCGTCATGCCCATGGTTTGATCCATGCGCATGTCCAGTGGCCCATCCGACAAAACTGAAAATCCCCTCTCCGGCTCCGTGAGCTGGTAACGGCTGACTCCCAGATCGGCCAGCAGCCCATCCACCTTCTGAAAACCGGCTTCCTCGACCGCTTCGGCCAATTCTCCGAAACGTCCCTGATGAAATCGAATTCTCTCCGCCTGCGCGGCCGTGTTTCGCCGCGCCATCTCCAGCGACTCCCCATCGCGATCGTTCGCGATCACCAGCCCCGTCGAAAGCCGCCCGGCAATCAGCCCCGCGTGCCCGCCCATTCCCGCCGTGGCATCCAGGTAGACTCCGTCCGGACGGATCGCCAGGTATTCCAAAACCTCGCGCGGCATGACCGGGATATGCATATCGCTTGCGGTTCGGCATATCAGTTCAAGCCCGCCGCCTCCAGCTTGCTCACATCGTCCGCCGCGGTTTGCGAAGCTTCCCGCTTGCGCTCCTCGTAGACTTTCTCGCTCAATACTTCGATGCGCCCGCGATAGGCAAACAGGCGCACCCCCTGGTTCTCGATTCCCAGTTCGCGGCGCAGTTCCGGTGGAAACAGAATGCGCCCCTGGGCGTCCATCTCCGCTTCCGCTCCCAGATCGGCCGCGTTGAACGCCACGTTGCGCGCAATCCGGGGATCGTCGCGGTAACTGTCAAAAAACCTTTCGTTTCGCCGCCAGATCGCCATCGGGTATATTTGCGCGATGCGGCGGTCCAGGCTCGTGACGAACAGCTTTTTCTCGCGCAGCGCGCCAAAGAACTGCTGAAAATTCGTGGGTAGCTTGACCCGGCCTTTGTCGTCGAGCCGCCCCGGGTACATCCCCCGTGGGGGTTCTACCATCAGCAATTGCTCGCCCAAGTCGTCCACTTTTAGTCCATTTTATGGCCATTTTTGGCCACAACTAATAGTGTCACGACCACCTCGTTTATTGCAAGAAGTTTTTTCAGGAAGTAGCTGAAACCGGGATAGTTATCGCCCCACTATGCGATCTACACTAATCGCGCGACATACTACATATGGAACGATTGGCGAAGAAGAGGCGAAGAAGAGCCGCACCCCTGGCGACGCCCTAAGTAAATGGCCGGAGTACTACTGGATCGGAATCTTGCTCCCAGATGGACCTCCGTACTGCGTCGGATTGCCTAGCGTGGTGATGCCGATGGACAACACTACGTCGTTGCCGGCGGGTGCGTCGGGTGGCACCTGAAAGGTCACTTCGTAAACGCCGATCAGATTCGGTGCAGCCCGAACCAACAACACGCGAACACCGGAGCCATTGATTCCGGCGACGATGCTCGTCGGATCCACGGGGTTCGAATCCAAGCCGGGCGTCGGCACCGAACCGGTAGCCAGCGGCGGTTGCACCGGACCGGCTCCCGTAATATACATCCGCAAGATTTCTCCGTCGCCAGAGCGACTGGCAGGGTTCTGCAAGCTGACAAATGTGCCGTCGGCCCGCACTAGCACCGCGCGGCGACCCCCATCGGACATGGGAATTTCGAAGATGCCGGGAGCGGCGGGGCGCACCGGAACAGACAGTACGTCCTTGGAACCGCCGTTCACCGTAACGGTGACGGTATAGCTGTTGGGGACCAGTTCGCAGGGCACCTGGAAGGCGATCAACTCCTGGCTGCTGCTGCCGGTCACGCTCAGGATGGGCGCGAGCGTGCCGCCAAAACTGATTTTCACGCCGGTATCCTGCTGATTGGGAGCGGCGAACAGATTCGGCGCCGCGGGCAGAGCGCTCGGCAGAGTCCCGATCACTAGTGTTCCGATGCCACAGGGGGACAGCGCGGTCTGATTGTCGCCCGAAGAGGGGAAGAAGCCTGCGCCATTCAGGAAACTGGCGGGCGAGATATTTGGTCCCGGGGGGATCACGGTCAGAGTGAATGATACCGAGGAGCCTGCGACGCTCGCAGTGACCGTAATCGTTCCTGGCGTGGCTCCGGCCTGAACGTTCACCCGCGCTTGCCCACTGAAATCGGTGTACGCGTTGCTAGTGGAGAGGGTTGCGGGGACACCCGTGGCAACGAACTGTACTTGGATACCCGCCAGATTCTGCCCGGCGGCCGCGCTCATCTGGATTACCAGCGGCTGCCCGAAGTTCGCGTTCGCAAGCGCACTCTGATTATCACCGGCAGCCTTCGTAATACTCGTGATCTGCGGATTGACAATGACGCTAAAGGTAAACGTCTTTCCGCTCGAAGTGGTTGCCGTAACCAGGACGCTGCCGAGGGCAGAAGCGGATAGTGTTACCGAAATGGAAACCTGCCCGCCAGCATCCGATGTGCTGGTATTGGACGACAGTTTGGCAGCCCCGACCGGCGACACGGTCCACGTCACTTGCTGGCCGGCGAGGGGGTTGCCGTAGCCGTCCGCAACTGCGGCTACGAGCGGCGCTGCGACCGCCGCGCCCGGGTTGGCGCTCTGGTTGTTGCCGCTGACAATCGTAATCCCGCCCGGCGGGGCGGCGTTTACGACGATATTGAAGGGACCAGTTTGCCAAAAACCCGCCGGATGACCGAAGTAGGGCTGACCGTTATTGTCATTCAGACCGGGGTTCTGCGAAGAAGCGACTCCGCCGGCCAGCACGTAGAACGGTCCGGCGGTCTGGTTATTTGAGGGGGTCGTACCGAACACCGGGGTACAACTGGCATTACCGTAGATGTCCGTGAGAACCGACCCCGGGTCGGCGCCGGCTCCCGTTTTGCAGGATATCGAAGGGCCGTTCGCTGGAACGTCCGAACCCGGGAACAATCGAACCGAGACTTTCGCCAGCGGAGTGCCGGACCGCGTAGCCACATATATTTGAATGGGCGTACTGCTTGAGCTCCCCGCCGTGCCGGTAAAGGTGAAGGAAATCGCGGGAGAGACCAACTGCGGCACGGCGTCTTGCAGGGTAGGCGGCACGAGTTGGGGATTGGGGGATTGGGTCAGAGTGAAATTGACGCTGTTCCCATCAGCCAGGGAAGCGGTGATGGTGCTGACAATATAAGTGAGCCCGCCCGACGTACCGGCTTGGGGGCCTTCCAGATAGAGATTACAACTTTGCCCGACTGCCGTACAGAGTGTGGCCATGGGAGTCGTGTCCGAGCCGGTGGTGGTTTGGAGGTTGTTGAAGCCACCCGCCCCGGAGTTTACCGTCCAATTCACGACAGCCCCGGCGACGGGCTTCCCGTTCGCGTCCGTCACACTCACGATCATGGGATCGAACTGGCTGTAAGCGCCTGGGAGTGCGCACCCGTCGCAGATGACCTGCCCGTTTCCCTGCACGATCGAAATATTGACAGACTGCGCCGCTGCGGCACTTGCAAGAATTAAGCCCAGCAAAGGAAGTAAAAAGACCCGAAGTCTTACCAAGACGACCTCCTAACGATTGCAGATCGAAGCGGATTCAAATGGACGCGGGGGGAGCTTTTAGTCTAGCATTTCAAGCGTGCATCGGGATCATACTGCGGGGAAAGGAGCGCCGAGCCCCTGGCGGAGCCCGGCGTATGGCAGGCAGAGGCTACTGAATCGGGATCCGGCTACCTTGCGTGTATTGGGTCGGGTTGCCCTCCGTGGTGATCCCAACCGACAACACTACATCGTTGCCGGCGGGAGCGTCGGGCGGCACTTGAAATGCAATTTCGTAAACGCCGATCAGGTTGGGTACGGCCCGAACCAAGACCACGCGGACACCAGAGCTATTGACGCCGACGACGATACTGGTGGGATCCACGGG
>Ga0209698_10005199_pt1 | contig 14137 bp, 9 predicted proteins | sample LitLauG_LLR_2012_FD_187203 | JGI IMG/M metagenome (GOLD analysis project Ga0209698, IMG submission 187203) | Freshwater sediment microbial communities from Pennsylvania, USA - Little Laurel Run_MetaG_LLR_2012 (SPAdes) (version 2) | ecosystem: Environmental > Aquatic > Freshwater > Creek >... | reverse complement strand
GCCTTAATCGGCACGCCGTTTTCGGCCGTCAGCACGTTGTAATTCATTTCATCGGACATGGCCCCTCCGGTTCGTGCTGGAAATCTATCAGCAAAACATCCGCGCTTCGTTCTTTTCGCGGCAACGAGGCGATCAGTGACCGCTTCCACTTTCGCCTCGCTGCCCACCTCATCGTTTCTCACTTGTTTGACAATGATTAGGGCAAGCTGACGGCCATTCGCGCCTTAGCGTAAATGCTTGATTCAGCAGTAGTTATAGATTCAGTTCCCCAACATCTGGACATTTCATAGCGCAACGAATAAAAACATAGAATAATAGCTACATATGTCTCGCAACGTTGTAATCGGTCTTCTTGGCACCACCCTCGATGCTGGCAAGTCCCTGGACCGCTGGCAGACCTGGCGTCCCACCGTTTCTTTGTGCCGCCAGCCCGACTTCGTGGTGCGCCGCTTGGAATTGCTCCACGGCGCTCGCGACACCAAATTAGCGAGAACCCTTCGCGACGACATCGCCGCGGTTTCCCCGGAAACCGAAGTGCGGCTCCATGTCATTGAATTTGGTGATCCTTGGGACTTTGAACAAGTCTACGAAATACTGTTTGCGTTTGCCCGCGCCTATCCGTTTGATACCGAAGCGGAAGACTATCTCGTTCACATCACCACCGGAACGCACGTCGCGCAAATTTGCTTGTTTCTTTTGACGGAATCGCGAAATTTTCCCGGCAGGCTTCTGCAATGCTCTCCGGAGCGCGACCGCAGCGCACCAGGGTCCATCAAGATCATCGATCTTGACCTCTCGAAATACGACCGTATCGCTTCGCGCTTTCACCAGGAACAACTTGAAGGGGTTTCTTTTTTGAAAGGTGGCATTGAAACTCGAAATGCGGATTTCAATTGCCTGATTGACCGCATCGAGAGGGTCGCCATTGCAACCCGCGATCCCTTGCTTCTCATGGGCCCTACTGGCGCTGGAAAATCCCGTCTGGCGCGGCGAATTTTCGAGTTGAAGAAAAGCCGCCGTGCCGTCGAAGGAAGCTTTGTGGACGTGAATTGCGCCACACTGCGCGGTGAAGGTGCGATGTCCACACTATTTGGACACGTAAAAGGCGCGTTCACGGGAGCCATCACGGACCGCCCCGGAGTCTTGCGCACTGCAAACAAGGGCGTTTTGTTTCTAGACGAAATCGGAGAGCTTGGGACGGACGAGCAGGCAATGCTCCTGCGTGCACTAGAAGAAAAGACGTTTGTACCCTTGGGTTCCGACCGTGAAGTGCACAGCGACTTTCAGCTTATTGCGGGAACTAACCGCGATTTGCTTACCGCCATCCGCCGGGGCCAGTTCCGAGACGATCTCTTCGCGCGCATCAATCTGTGGACATTTTCGTTGCCGGGTTTGCGAGCGCGGTCGGAGGACATTGAACCCAATTTACAATTTGAACTGGAAGAGTTTGCACGGAAAACCGGTCAAAGGGTTGCCTTCAACAAAGAAGCCAGGCAGAAATTCCTAGAATTTTCGCTTTCCCCTTCATCTTTTTGGGCAGGAAATTTTCGCGATCTCAATGCGGCTGTAGTTCGCATGGCGACGTTGGCCCAAGGCGGACGTATTTCGGTCGAACTTGTTGAAGAAGAGCTGAGCCGATTGAAGACTTCCTGGGAAGCGCTCGATGCCGGCCCTTCTGACGATGAGCTGGCTCAACTCGTCGACCACGACGGTCTGTCGAAACTTGATCTGTTCGATAAGCTGCAACTCTCAAATGTAATTTCCGTCTGCAAAAAGTCGCGATCGCTCTCTGACGCAGGTCGCGTGTTGTTTGGTGCTTCGCGAGCTCGCAAGAAAACCGCCAATGATGCGGACCGCCTGCGGAAATACTTGCAGCGATTTGGCATCGAGTGGGGGCAGATTCAGAACTGAATGACCGCGGATCCATAGGTCAAAAACTTCCGCATCTTCTCCCGGATCTTTACCGCGCAATCGTACTCAGGAATGGGTAGTGGCTGGCAGCGCCCATAAAGAAAAGCATGGGGAAGGAAAGCCAGAACGAGGTACGAGCAGTAAGATAATTCCAGCGCATCAAGCGTTCCGTCTCGGGTGGCATAGGCGCGCCCTGCTCGGCGGCGGCGCGCGTCCAAGTAATCAGTTTTTTCTGAACGCGCCAAACCACTCCCCAGGTGTTGAGCAGCATGACGAAGCCAAGTCCACCGCCAACGCTGATGGCCAGATGCGCGTTTGAAACAATAGGCCCGCCATTCAGCGCCAGCACCAGCCAGGATGCCGCAATCACCACAATGGAAACTCCAATCACCCGCACCCAAACGCTATCGAGAATTCCTTTCGCCGGAAGCTGCAGCGCATAAATGAACAAATACGCCACAATCCACACCAAAAGCCACCAGCCAAACCACTTGCCAATCAGCGAACGGTCACCTGCAAGCTTCGCGTCCGCGGCCAAATGAATCGTGAAATAGCGCAGGCCCACGATCACCGTCACCAACGCCGACGAGCGAAACCATCCCATCGCCCCCGGCATCAACTCCGGATAGATTTTGATTCGCAATTTGGGATCGCACTTTTTCATTGCAGGCGTCAGCACCAGATTGAAAAAATACAACAACCCGATCCAGATGATTCCGAAGACGAGATGCAGCCAGCGCAATGCCATCATTTCGTTGGCATGCGGCGTATCCAGGAAGGAGAAGTGCGGTTGCCACTCAGGAAACGAAAGCGCCAGAGAGTAAAAAATCATTGAGACACCTCAGTTGCGCACCAGATCAGTATGAACGAACACCGTAGCGGATTGCGAACCAGCACGTCAAATGAGCGAGGGGCGCAGCGTTAGACCAGGAAATATCCGCAACGGGAATTGCACGGAGGCCGCTGCTCGTTCATGTAAACTGATGGGCTTACAGACTCAAATCTTCAGCGCCAACAAATTTTCCTGACTCCCAACACGAGGCCGAGTACATGACCCCAGCGCACAAAGAGCTTCTCCAGGAACTTCAGACCTACGCCCAGACCGCTGCCTCGGCCAAATCCCTAATGAAACAAATGGCCAAGCGCATGCACGAGAAAATGACTCGCTACAACTGGACTGGTTTTTATTTAGTCGATTCCGCCGACCCCGGCTACCTGATCGTCGGCCCTTACGCCGGCAGCTTCACGCCCAACACTCGCATTTCCCTCAAGACAGGACTCTGTGGCGCCGCGGCCACCAGCGGCCAGGTCGTCGTCGTGCAGGATGTCTCCAAAGACCCGCGCTATCTCGCAGGTTCCTCACTTGTGAAATCTGAAATTGTGGTACCCATTCATGTCCACAAAAAGCTCGCGGCTGAACTCGATATCGAAAGTTATTTTGCCGATACGTTTACCAAGCCGGAGCAGGAGTTCGTGGAAGCCTGCGCCAACATCGTCGCAGCCTGCCTGGCGAAAGGGTAGAGCGCTAGGAAATTGTGCTGTTCATGTCGAGCGCAGCGTGGTACCAAAGTGATTCTGCACAAAACGAACCGACCAACCCGCAAAATAATTGAAAATTGGTGCCCGAGAGAGGACTCGAACCTCCACGACCTTGCGATCACTACGACCTGAACGTAGCGCGTCTGCCAGTTCCGCCACTCGGGCACGAGTGTAAGGAAGAAAACTCCGGGCAAGCCCGAAGCTCCGAAAAACGAGGCCATTTTATTCTGCCCGGCGCTTTCCGCTTTGTCAACGCAAGGTGACTACGCCTATCAAGGCACGCCGCTTGGACCCGGAAGCCAGCGTTATCTTAGCCGTCAGCCTAGCTATTTGGCCGAGCATAGTCCCCGGAGTCGATCACCGATCTGCCTCATTATGTTGGTTTTGCCCCGCATGAATCCCGCTTGGGAGGTCCACCTACCCGACAGAAGCACGTCATCCCAAGTATTGGTCTTGCTTATTCTCAACACTAGAATTTTTAATCCAAAGTGCTATACTCCGCCTTAGAAAGTCCTACTCACCCCTTGCCGGCCCGCCCGGCACCGCGGCTCGGTCCAATGGGAGGTCACCATGGAACCACAAAGTCTGCTTACAGGGACCATGCTTTACATGGTAGTTGCCTGGGGAATTGTTACCGCTGTATTTATAGTGCTGTTTATCTGGCGGAGTGTTCTCTCCAGCCACGAGGACGATCAAATTTTCCTCGATGCGGCTGAAGAACATATGGCCAAGGAACAGCGCGAGCTTGTGGCGAAAATCAACATGCTTTCGCGGCCGCTGATGGGAACCGGCATCCTCGCGGGAGTTCTGCTTCTGGTGATTGCTGGAATGTTGCTCAGCCCAGGGCTCAAAGGCCTCTTCTAGTCCACGGCGGCCTTCACCCGCTGGCCGATTGGCTTCAGCGAGACGTCGGCTTTGCGGGTTGTTGCGGTGCAGGCGCGGTGGCAGGTGCTGCCGATGGCACCTTCTGGGCAAGCGCGGTGTGATTGAGCACGATCACCCAATGGTTGTTGCGTTTTTCTAACACCACCGTCGTCTGACCCGTGGATTCGGTCTGCTGGCCGTCCACTAGAGCCGCGAAGTCCCACATGTAGGAAGCCCAACCCACCGTTCCGCTAACTTTGATGTAAGTGTTGTAGCGATCCATGCGCACCTGTTGCATGCGCGCGCGCTGGTGTTGGTAAACCGCCAGATAATTGGTCCAACCAAGAATCGGCTGGGCCCACATGCCGTTCACGATCGCGACGTCGTCTGCATAGTCCCCGTGCAGTTTTTCGACGTCCCCGAGCTGCCAGGCTCCCAGCATTTCCGAAAGCGTGTAATCGATTTGCTGTTCGTCCGTCAAGGGCATCAGCATCTTGGAGCTGTCTGTGGACGGAGGCGGATCGGATTTCTTCTTTTTCTGGGCCCCGGCCGGAGAAACGCAGATCACAACCAGCACTGGCACTGCCAGCAATAAAAGAACATTGCGAGCCATTCGGCCGGCCAAGCCGGTTCCCTGATGATTGCTCATTTGCGTTTTACCCCTCGGTTCAAAAGAATACCACTTTGATTTGAGTCGGGCGGAGATGTGCCCAGTTGGTTTACGCGCTTGTTCCGCTGTACCTTTGGCCTTCAGGCCGGAGGTTTTTTCCTCGCGGGCTGCGTTTTGCGATTTCGCACTGACGCGCCAAGCAAATTGACAAACAGCCGGTACGCTCCGGGAACGCCCTCCGGCAACTGCCGGAAAAAAGCGAGGCCCGTGTAGATGTAAACGCCCTTGCCGGAACGCACGTATACGAGCCCGCCGTTGAGCGCAGGCTCCCCAGGATCGTTCATGGTGAGCAGCGCCGTGTATTTTGGATCGAACTGCGTCCAAAAATAGAGCCCTCGCTCCTGCACCCAGCCCTTGAAGTCCTCCGGCGTGATCTTGTTCGGCGTGTTCAGCAGCGGGTCATCCGGCTTTAAGAATCCGACAGGAGAATTTTCGTCCGTGATTCGCGGCAATGGCCGCGGGGTTTGAGTAGCCCCATCCTTCGCGGGCGGAAGGGGCGGCGCGATCTGCGCGGGATACGGAGCGTACTGGAACTTGTCCCAAGCAAATTCCCGCTGGTATTGCACGACGAGCGTTCCACCTTTCGAAACGTAGTCCAACAGGCGCTGATTCGCACCCGGCAATTCCGGCCGAAGCTCGTACGCTCTCACCCCGACTACGATCGCATTGAACTTTGACAAGTCGCTGAACGCCAGCGCCTGCGCGCTCAGCAGCTCCACGTGAATTCCCAGGCGCTCCAGCGCTTCGGGCACAGGTTCGTTTTCGGCCGTGATGTATCCGACGTTAAGCTCCTCCGGCACATGGAACGCAAAAGCGTAAACGACGCACTGCGCCGGCTCGCCCCAAAGTTGGGTCGGCAACGTCGTCAGCGGTTCCAGCGACGTCGTGAACCTCTCCGCTCTTGTGCCCCGCGCGTGGTCCCCCGGGCGTTCCACATAGGCAGAAATCTTATAATTCCCCGCACTGATCTTTACTGGAGGCGTCACTATCAGTCGGGTGTACTGCTCCCCCGCGCCGTTGAATTTCAGCGAAACAGCTGCACTCGTTCGCCATCCGCGCGGCACCGTGAGCCCCACGCGAACTTCGCCTGGCTCCGTCGCGTATCCATGCACGTGCAGCAGCACATCAAACGGCTTCGCCGCTTTCTCAACATTTTCCACCGTTTGCTTCGGCTCGACCGCCAACGTGTACGCCGGCACAACCCGCGGCGCAATTCGGTCCGCGTGGGTGGAAGTCGCATGCACGCTCATCACCGGCGCACTGACAGTCAGTGAGTACCCGTCAATCTTGGCTTCTTGTGTGACCGTCACCAGCGGCCAAGGATCCGGCCAGATCGAACCCCAGCCACCCGCGGCATGTGCCGGATTTTTTCCAATTGTAATCGTAAAGGGAATAGATCCACCTTTTTCCGGTTCTCCCTCTGTAACACTCCAGTCTGCCGAAACAGATAGCACTGGCTTTCCGAGGTCTCCTACGACACCTTCGCGTTTGTGAGTGTCCACTCGCACTGTGAAAGTCTCTCCCGAGACCAATTCGCTGCGGTCGGCTAATGCGTCCAAACGCAGTCCCGCGACGAGGGCAAGAGCCGCGTCGATCTTTGCGCGTTTCCTCTTCAGGCTTCGCGCCAGCGACACCACCGGGGCCGGAGCCTGGGAAGAAGCCGAAGGCGCTGGTACTTCGTTGATTTTTCTTCCAGCCGCCATCAGGGAACTTGCCGCCGCTTTCCAGTCGAGGCGCAACGCGGCGTCACGCGCTGCTACCAGCGCCGCGTCCACACTTCGCATGAGGGGGTCAACACCCAAATTCCCGGCTTCATAATCCTCGTCCAGGGGGCCGAGGGGTTGCGCCAACTGGCTTGGATCGAGCTCACTGCCGTCCTCCGGCCGGAGCGCGATGGCGCGCCGCAAGAACGGCGAGTTCAAAAACCCCGTGATTCCTTGGGTGCGATGATTGGCGAACGCATCGAGTCCGATCTCGCGCCACGATTTTCCGTACAACGGCGAAATCTGATCGAGTGGGAGCATGTAGCCCTTGGGAGCCTCGCTTCGATCCAGGTCAAGTACAAGCATTGGCTTTCGGTCGCCCCATGGTGCTGCGTCCTCGTCTTCCGCAGAAGACCCACGCAGCTTGAAGGAAGAATCCGCCGCGAGTTGCACAGCTTTTGGTGTAAGGAGACCGGACGCCTGATGATGTCCGTGCCCGCCATGCACGCCGCCCCAACCGTTGATCACTACCGTCGGACGAAATCTCCGGATCACACGAACCATGTCTTCAAGGACTTGATCGCCCCATACTTTCTCAGTTTCCTCAGGCGTTTTTGAAAAGCCAAAGTCCTTCGCTCGCGTGAAATATAATTTCACACCGTAGCCGCGCGTCGCCGCCAGCAATTCCTGCGTGCGGATCAATCCGAGTTGCGGCGCCTGTTCGGGACCGAGGTCGTTCTGTCCGCCCTCGCCGCGCGTGAGCGAGAGCAGCGCGACTTCTGCATGAAGTCCGCGCGCCAAATACGTCAGCACCGCTGCGGATTCATCGTCGGGATGTGCCGTAACGTAGAGAATGCGGGTAGAAACCCGCGCGTTTTCGATCGCCTCGATGGTCTCTGGAAGCCCAGGTCCAGTCCCAGGCGCCGGAGGAAATTGCGCCCCGGCTGTCGTGGCCCAAAGTGATAGAAACAGAATTACCTTAGTTACGACAACGAAACGTTTCAATTGCCCTCCAAGACCAGTTCCACTCTTACCGCCATACGTTGCCAACTCATGCGCTATTTTCAGTTAGAAGCTTCGCGATCACATTCCGTTACTGAACCCCGATTGCCGGCAATGGACCGCTCTTCTTAAAAGGCCATTGTCGCATTTCCCGCGCGCGAATGAGATACGCAAGCGCGCCCAAAGCAATCTCCGCAAGTCCCCATTTCCGCGTTGCCCCCGTCTGCCAGAAGAGCCACGCCCACCCTATCATCGTCAGTACTGCCGGCAGCGGATACAGCCACATCTTAAACGGCAGCCCCACCGTACCGCGGCGGCGGCGCAGCAAAATCACTCCGACGGCCTGTCCGATGAACTGGACCAGCAACCGCATAGCGAGAATTCCTGCAATAGCCTGTTTCAGTTTCAAAGAAATGCTGAACAGAAACGCCAGCCCGGCCAGCACCAATAACGAAATATGCGGAAAGTGTTTTGTAGGATGCACCTTGCCGAACACCGGAAAGAAATTCCCATCTTGCGCCGCCGAATAGGGCACGCGCGAAGCGCCCAGGAGCACCGAGAACGCGGAAGCCACCGCGATCCACAAGATCATTCCGGTTACGAAACGCGCGGCCGCCTGCCCGTACAATTTTTCCACGAACAAGCTGGCGATGAAATCGGAATTCTGCGCCTCGCGCCACGGCACCACGCCCAGGATGCTGGTCTGCATCGCCAGGTACAGCACGGCGATCCCGGCGACAGAAAGAAAAATACCCCGCGGAATATTCCGTTCGGGATCCTTGATTTCACTGCCTAGATGGCAAATGTTGTAATAGCCCCAGTAGCTGTAAACCGTGCTGACCATCGCGGACCCCAGCCCCGCGAACCACACCCACGAAAGGTCGAAAGCCCCGGGAGGGAAATCAAATGCGATCTTGGCGTTAAAGTGCGTGGCTCCACCCCAAATCAGCCACAGCATCGTTCCCACAACGCCAATCCAAAGCAAAACGGAAATTTTTCCGATGGTCGCGATTTTCCGGTAGAGCAGAATCACGATGAATATGACCAGGCCTCCGGAAATCGCCTTCGTCTGCAGTGGCGTGAAGGGATAGAGATAGCTCGCATACTTAGCGAAACCAATCGACGCCGACGCCACTGACAGTGGCGCCTGCACCAGCGTCTGCCACACGAACAAAAAGGACATCAACCGGCCCCAGCGCTCCGGGCCATAGGCTTCGCGCAGAAACACGTATGTGCCGCCCGCTTTCGGCATCGCCGCGCCCAGTTCCGACCACACAAAGGCATCCAGCGTCGCTAGCAGTGCCCCCGCCAGCCAGGCAATCAAAGCCTGCGGGCCGCCCATCGCACGGATCACCAGCGAACTGACCACAAACGGGCCGATACCCACAATCTCAATCATGTTCAGCGCGACGGCCTCCTTCAGGCCCAAACCGCGCTCGAGGGCGGGACTTGCCGGATTGTTGTTCGCATTCACAGGTCCGCCGAGAATAACAAATGCGCCTCGCCCCGCCTAACTCCGATTCCCGGTGCGGAACAGGTTTTGCATTGCGGCACACACCCCCTTCGATCCACCCATACCGAGCCCATCTGAAGTAAGATGGTCAAGTTCGAATCAGGCCGCTCGCTGTTCCTCTCCGGCCGCCTCCGGTGCTCTGCGGAATTTCCGTCGTTCGCTCTCCGCTTCGGGCCACCACACTCCCTTTCTTCGAACGGCAACAAGATGCGCGCCGCTCGTTCTACGCGCGCGGGAGGGTAGTCCTCGCGATGTCTTTCAGTTCCTCGACCTATCCCACGCCAGGGTTTCCCGTCTCTGCGCAAACAGCGAGGCGCGTGCTTCTTGGATTCTTTTCGATTACGGCGCTCGTCTGGCTCGGCTCGCGCACTCTCCTCTCTGCCAATTTTCTTCCTCATTGGTACTGCTACCTCGGCAATCGGCGTTTGCTTTGGTCCAACGTTATCGGTGACCTTGTCATTGGTATTTCCTACTTGGCCATCACTTCTACATTGGTTTGGCTGATTCGGCACGCGGGACGTGACCTTCCTTATCTTTATTTCTTCTGGGCCTTCGGCTTCTTTATCGTGAGCTGCGGCGTTACTCACTTCACCGAAGTGGTCACGGTTTGGAAACCCGTCTACTGGCTCTTGGCTGCGACGAAGTTGGTTACCGCCGTTGCCTCTGCCGGCACTGCGGTCGTCTTGATCGTCGCCGCCAACGATATCCTTGCGTTCGTGCGAACGGCGCGTGAATCCGCCGCTCGCCGCGGCAGTGAGCAATTCCGCTCCCTTGTGAACGCCGCTCCCATGGCCGTCATCAGTTCTGACGCTTCCGGCAAAATTACCGCCTGGAATCCTGCGGCCGAGCGCACCTTTGGATTTCGGGCTTCCGAGGTTGTAGGCAGTGTCATCGGTTCACTGGTCCCACCAGAAAGAATCGAGGAACAAAAAGCTCTGCGTCAAAGGACCTTGGCCGGGGAATCCATCACCGGCTTTGAGACCGTTCGGCTCGATCGCACCGGTTCCGCTTTTCCAGTCAGCGTTTCAACTGCCCCGCTCGTTGATGCATCGGGGAGCGTCACCGGAATCGTCGGTGTTTTTGAAGACATCAGCGAACGCAAGCGCATCGAACACGAACTTCAGGAAAAGAGCGACCTTCTTTCCACCGTGACTCAAGCGCTGAACGCTTATCTCGACGTGGGTGACTGGGCTTCGGCAAGCCGCCAACTGCTGACCTTTGCCATCCAAAAGACACAAAGCGAATACGGATTCCTGGGAGTCGTCCTCGATGGCGATGTCTTGCGCGTCTTAGCCCATGACGGGATTGTTTGGGACACCAAGCTCAATCGAGAACTCTACGAGGAAAAATCCCGCCAATTCAACGAGAGCGGATACTTCGAAATCGAACACAGCCGCAACCTGCTGGGCGAGATCATCGAAAAGGGCGAAACCATAATCACCAATTCCCCGGCTTCCGATCCTCGTGCGCATGGCGTCCCTGAAGGGCATCCGGTAATGCATGCACTTCTCGGCGTTCCTATCTTCAAGCGTAAAGAAATCGTTGGCTTGATCGCTGTCGCCAATCGCCCGGGGGGCTACACAGGTCATGAGCTGCGCCATTTGGAAGCCATGTCACAGGCCACCGGTGTGCTCTACGACAACTACCGGCAAAGCCTGAAGCGCGCCGCCCTCGAAGACGAACAAAAGCAAATGGAAATCCAGATGCGCCAGGCGCAGAAAATGGAAGTTCTCGGCCGTCTGGCTGGCGGCGTGGCCCACGACTTCAACAATATGCTGATGGTCCTCGGTGGTTTTACGGAATTGTTGGACCGTTCGTTGCCGGGAGATTCTCCTTCCCGCATGTATCTCGATCAAATCCAGCGCACCACCGATAAAGCCGCCGCCATTACCAAACAACTCCTGACTTTCAGCCGCAAGCAGGTTCTCGAAATCCATCCCATGGATTTGCACGAAACCCTGACCGAATCCGAATTCATGCTTCCGCGTTTGTTGGGATCGGATATTTATTTGACCTTTCATCAAGATGCCACGAGGTCTTGGATTATCTCGGCGCCCGCTCAGATTGAACAGGTTCTGGCCAATCTCGCCATCAATGCGCGCGATGCCATGCCCGAAGGCGGCCGTTTGGATATTTCCACTCGCAACGTCACCACCTTGCCGGGTGAGGACGCGACCTCGCCTTCGCTCTCGGGAGATTGGGTCGTCCTCGAAGTCAGCGACACCGGCACAGGAATCGATGAAAAAACCCGCGCTCAACTCTTCGAGCCGTTCTTCACCACTAAACCCGCAGGTAAAGGAACGGGGCTGGGGCTCGCCACCGTCTACGGAATCGTCAAGCAGAGCAAAGGACACATTCGTGTCGCCAGTACTCCGGGGGAAGGCGCCCGCTTCGAGCTTTACTTCCCGCTGATCGAGGCTCCCGTCTCAGAGCCCCAGGATGCCCCTGCAGTTGACTTGCACGAAACTGGCAGTGGTGCCACGATTCTGGTTGTTGACGATGAACCTGCATTGCGCCAGGCCGTCGTGGATATACTCCGTTCCTCCGGCTACAAAGTCCTCGAAGCCAAGTCCGCTCCCGATGCCGTTAAAATCGCGGAACAACATGCCGGAGAGTTGGACGTGCTGTTGACGGACATCGTTATGCCTGTGATGCGCGGTCCGGAGGTCGCTCGCCAAATTACCAAGCTTCACCCTTCGGTTCACGTCATTTTCATGTCCGGCTATGCGGAAGGGCTCCCGGAGTCCCAACTCCCCGCCAATTCCGCTTTCCTGCAAAAGCCATTTCGTTTTGCAACTCTCCTCGAACAGCTTAAACTCGTCCGGCGCAGATCCTGAAGCTGCTCAATCTTTTTTTCTAACGGTGACGATGATCGCATCGCGGATTTCTCGCTGTGCCGGCATGGCCGGTTTTCTTCTGCTAGCAGTTTTGTCTGCGCCTGCCCGTGCCTCCAGTCTCAACCTGCTGCCCGAGACTACCGCTATCCTCGACCAGATCTACTCCTTTGACCTCGACGGAGCAGTAAAAGCCGCACAGCACATGCAGCAGCAGCGGCCCAGTCATCCATTGGGATACCTGCTGGAAGCGGAAGCCCTGTGGTGGCGCATCTGGTGTAGCTCCGCCGAGTTCAAATATGGCATGACCGACGCTCGGCACCGCCCCAAGCACGAAACGGATCAACACTACATTGATGTTTCTGCCAGAGCCTTGTCCCTCGCAGAAGCGCAGATCAAGCAGAACGACTCCGCCGAAATGCGATTTTACGCCGGCATGGCGGAAGCCTCGCTGGCACGGCTTTACGGACTGCGGGGCGAAAATCGCAACGCCGCCCGCTCTGGAGTGCGCGGACGCGAACATCTTCTGCGCGCCAAGGCTCTGGACCCTGATCTCGCCGATGCCGACATGGGCCTCGGCCTCTACAACTATTACGTCGACACTCTCAGTTCCTTGGCCAAGATCCTGCGCTTCTTCATGGGCATTCCCGGCGGTTCCAAACAGGACGGAGTGCGCTTGCTTGAGCAGGCCATGGCGCAAGGTGTACTCACTTCCCAGGTCGCGCGCTTTTATCTCGCCCTGAACCTTCATCGCTACGATCAGCAGTACGAACAAGCGCTCAGCATCATCGGTCCGCTCATCGAAAAGTACCCTTCGAACCCACTATTTCAACTGGCGCGCGGCGACCTCTACGCCAAGCTTGGCCGGAAGCAGCAAGCCCTGGTCTCCTATCGAGCCGCAAGCGCTCTCACCGCGCAAGATTCCGAGTGCCAGGCCCATCTCCAGAATCTGGTCCGCACCTCCGTCGCTGCACTGGGGACGCAATAAAGTAGTCGTCCTCGCCCCGGCCCACACTGAATCCGCATTGACCTTATCCCCTTGCAGATGATAATCATGTAGGGTTGCCCGAGTCGTCGGATTCGAGGCAAAGTGCGGTCTCACGCAGGGGTAGAGCATAGGCTGGGCGGCATTCCCCGGAACCCGGCTTTGTCGCGGTCAACGCGCAGCACAAATTTGGCATCTCAACCCCAAAGCACGCTAGCGCCACGGGCTCTCCCCGTTTGCGCAGGCAAACAGGCCCTTGGCACGCCCGGGTCGCCGGAAAAAATGAAGGAGTCTCAATGAAGCGGTCTTGGACAGCCTTGGCTGTCGCGCTGTTTGGGTTTGTCGGTGTCACGGGTTGCAACGACTACGGCAACACGTTTCAGAACAATACGGGTGCGGCGCTGTCCTTTCTCTCCCCCTCGCAAATCCCTTCTTGCGTGCCAGCGCCGCCAACTGTGACGTGCGCTGATGTCACCTTGACACTAAACGGCGCTGGTTTTGTACTGAAAACGATCGTCCAGTGGAACGGCAAACCACTTGTGACAACTGTGCCCGTGGATAGTACCGGAGCCGCTCTTGGAAACGTCGTCACCGCGGTCGTCCCTGCGGCATTGTTGACAAAGCCGGGGACCGCCACCGTTCTCACTGTGAACCCCGCCTCTGGCGCAGGGAACAACGGCCTTTCAAATACGGTCACCTTTATCATCGACAATCCTCCGAATCTTCTTCCCGCCTTGTCAGCTGTTTCTCCCACTTGCGCCGCTCCAGGAGCCGACCTCGCACTCACGGTCACTGGCACCAATTTCCTTTCTGGCTCCGCTGGTAGTTCCCAGGTTTCCACTCTGAACTGGAATTTCGGTGGATCACAGTTTCAATTCAGCACTCCTGCCACTACGATTACCGCCACGCAAATCACGGTCACCATTCCTAAAGCCGACATCGGCGCTGCCGGCAGCGCAAGCGTTACCGTTTACAATCCCCCTTCACTGCCACTGCCCAATGTTTCTGGCAGCACTGGCTCCGGGGGCGGTACATCAACGGCGACCACTGTGACGATCCAGTCCGCACCATGTCCGGTAGCGGCGAAAGCCCAGGCAAATCCCGAAGCCTCGGCCA
>Ga0209698_10005198_pt1 | contig 14138 bp, 17 predicted proteins | sample LitLauG_LLR_2012_FD_187203 | JGI IMG/M metagenome (GOLD analysis project Ga0209698, IMG submission 187203) | Freshwater sediment microbial communities from Pennsylvania, USA - Little Laurel Run_MetaG_LLR_2012 (SPAdes) (version 2) | ecosystem: Environmental > Aquatic > Freshwater > Creek >... | reverse complement strand
GAGCTGCGGTTCCACCCGACCCTGCTGGGTGCCGTGTTCCGCGTTTCCGGACAACGACCGCTCACGGAGATCCCGCTCAAGGGCGACTATGCGCGCCGCGATTTCGCGCGCAGCGCCCGCCATGCGGGTCTGCCGTTTCACATGCCCGAGGTCTTTCCGGTAGCCACCGTGCAGGCGGCGCGCGCCTGCCTGGCGCTGGAACAGGCGCAGCCGCAACTGCTGGCGCCTTTCATCCATGCCGTTTTTCGCGCCTACTTCGTCGCCGGCCTCGACATCACGTCCGCGACGGTGCTGCAGCAACTGCTCGAACGCTGCGGTGCCGATGGCGCGGCCATCATCGGGGCCACCGCGCAGCCCGACATCAAGGAGCGCCTCAAGCAGGCGGTCGATGCGGCGATCGCGCGCGGCGTGTTCGGGGCCCCTTTCATCATCGTCGACGGCGAACCCTTCTGGGGCAGCGATCGGCTGGAGCAGGTGGAGCGCTGGCTGGCGTCGGGGCCCTTTTGACGCCGGGACCGGGCGCAACCGAGGCAGCAGTCATGGAGCGGTTCGTTCAGCCGGCGCGGCACCGCAGTGCCAGCACGGGTGGAGTTCGACGTGGCGTATGACGCATTGCTGGCGGATCGAGTGCGCTCCGCCTTGAACGGCGCAGCGGGAATCTCCGAGCGCAAGATGTTCGGGGGGCTGGCCTTCATGGCCGGCGGGTATATGTTCGTGGGCGTTTCCGGCAAGGCCCTCATGGCAAGGGTCGGCCCCGAGCGCTACCTTGAAGCGCTTGCCCGCTCGCACGTCCGGGTAATGGACTTCACGGGCAAGCCGATGAAGGGTTATGTTTTCGTCGATCCGCCGGGCCTGGAGACCGATGCCGACTTGTCGTATTGGATCGAAACCTGCATTGGATTCGTCCGCTCCTTGCCGGTCCGGTCAAGGAAGTGATGCAAGATCTTGTAACACTTTTAATAGTGCGCCGCGAGATCGAGCATCGCGATCCTTGCGGTCCATCCACGGCGCATCGCCCGGACGCGTAGCAGGCCTGCCGCCTCGTCGCCGCAGTGTTGCGGGCAACAAGAGGCTCTGCGGCGCACGCGACATCGGGCAGTACCGGCCGCAGCGCGGTACCGCCGGCTTGGGCAATAACGCGCGCGCTTCATTCCTCGGGACTACCGACAGCGTGGTACGTGGACGATGCCCGTTGCCCGAATCCGGGTGCATATTGTCGCCGCCCCCCCGCGGCACGCGCGGCGCGGCAGCACGCATCTGCGCAGATACCAGCACCTCGAGGAAGCATCATGAATCGCAAAAAATGGGTAACCGTCCTTGGCGTCGTGGCAGCAACGCTTGGTCTGTTGGTCGCGTGCGGCGGCGGCGGTTCGGGCCCCGGCAGCCAGTCGCCTATGCCCAGCGCGGCCACGAGCACGGCCAGCGGCGTGTTGAGCGCCTTCGGCAGCGTGGTGGTCAATGGCCAAGAGTTCGCCACCAGTGCGTCCACCGCCGTGGTCGACGGCGACGCCGACGACGCCAGTTCCAGCATGAGTGCGCTCAACGTCGGCATGTCGGTCGATGTGGACGTGAATAACGGCACGGCCAGTCTCGTGCGCTACACGAGCGCAGTGCGCGGCGAGGTCGACGCCGTCGATACCGCCAACAGCACGCTGACCGTGATGGGGCAGACCGTGCAGGTGTCCGGCGCCACGCTGTTCGCGGGCAGCAAGACGGTCAGCGGCACGAGCACCGCCATCGCCCAGCTCAGCGACATCGGCGTGGGCGATTACGTGATCGTGCACGGGGTGCTGGCCTGCACCAGCAGCGGCACCGGCGCCTGCAGCGCGGGCAGCAACAGCGACAATACGCAGGTGATTGCCAGCCTCGTCACCGAGCCCGGCATTGCCGGCGTCTACCGCGTGGCCGGTTACGTGGAGAACAGCGCGACCGGCAGCTTTGCGATCAACGGCCTGACCGTGATTTACAGCAGCACCGGCGCATCGGCCACCACGTGCACGCCCAACCCCTGTGCGTTTGCCAACGGCGACTTCGTTGCAGTGCGTTCGAGCACCGCGCCGGCGCTGGCCAGCGGCGTGCTGACGCTCACGGCGACCCGCATCAACACCACCACGCAAGCGCCCGTGCTGATGGCCGGCACCACGGTCTCGCTCGAGGGCCCGGTGGCGCAGCTCAACACCAGCGCCAGCACCTTCTCCATCCGCGGCATCGCCGTCGACGGTTCGGCCCTGGCTGCCACGGTCGCTACCCTGACCAAAGGCGAGATCGTCGAGGTCAGCGGCACGGTGTCCTCCAGCGGCACGCTCGTGGCCACCATCATCACCGCCGAGCCCCACGCCACGTTCTGGCTGCGAGCTCCGCTCGACGCCGCAAGTGCCGGCGCCGGTACGATCACCGTGCTGGGCCAGACCTTCAGCGTGAACAACGAAACGCGCTTCGTCGATCGCGTCGCCAACACGCGGCCCTTCAACCTGAGCAACTTCGCCACCGTGCTCGCGGCCAAAGACCAGCTCGTGGTGAGCGGCTATACCGGCGCCACCGGCAACGTTGCCACGCGCGTCGAACGCATTCCGGCGCCGGCCCTGCCCACCGTGGCCATCGAGGGCGTGGTCAGCGCCGACACCCCGGCCAGCGACACGCTGAACATCGGCGGCATCACGGTGACGCTGGGCAGCGGCACGACGCTGCTGTATCCGGCCGCCGGGAGCACCCCGACACTGGCGGGATTTTTCGCGGCCGTTACGGTACAGTCGAGCGTCGTGGCCATCGTGGGCACCGCTGGCAGCAGCGCGGGAAGCATTACCGCCACCACTGCGCTGGCGCTGCCCTCGTCCTCGGAATGGGCAATCCTTCCGCACTGATTCCGAACCGTCGCATCCGGCCGGCAGCGCTCGCATGGCTGCCGGCCTTTTTGCTTTTGGCCTGCGCGCAGCCGCAACCGGCACCGGCACCGGCTCCCGTCGGCGCAGCGCCGGCTGCGCCGCCACCGCGGCCCGCGACGCCGGGGCCGATCTATTCCCTGCTGCACCGCGCCCTGCCCGTGCCCGAGGGCCACAGTGAAGTGCTGCGCCTGCATGGTCAAGGCGCGCAGATCTTTCGCTGCGACGCCCTGGCCGCCGGTCCGCGCTGGGTGTACCAGCTGCCCGAGGCCGAATTGCGCGATGCCGCCGGCACGCTGGTGGCCCGCCACGGCGCCAACCTGAGTTTCGAGCACACCGACGGCAGCCGACTGCTGGGCGAGATCGTCGACCATGTGCCCTCGCCCGACGAGCATGCGCTGCCCTGGATCCTCATGACGGCGCATGCCTACGGCAAGGGAGCGCTGAGCGGCGTCACGCACGTGCAACGCATCGACACCGAGGGCGGCATGCCCCCGCCGGCCTGCGAGGCGGCGCAATTGGGCCAGGTGCTGCGCGTGCCGTTCTCGGCCGATTTCGTCTTTTTCCGCTGAACGCGCAGCGCTGCGCCAGGGCGCTTGGGTAAGATGGCCCCATGCGCCGCGCCCCGCTTGAAGTGCACCGTCCTTGCCGCCCGCCGCCCAGGCGCTGGCAGCCGGCTCTGCTGCTGGCGCTCCCAGCGCTGCTGACGCTGCTGGGTGCGGTTGCGCCGGCCGCGGCAGGCGAGTCCTACCTGGCGCGGCCTATCTACAGCGAGCCGTCCAGCGGCCTGCAGTTGCCCCCCGGCTGCGAAGTCGATCCATCCTGGCGCGGGGTGGTGGCCGATTCGGACCTGGAAATCTGGATCGCCGTCTGTGCGGCCGAGCCGCGCATCTGGCTAGTGCGCCGCCAGGTGATCGAGGTGCTCAATGCGCGCCAATTGCGTTTGCGCTTCGAGGTCCTGGACGAACGCAGCTTTCCCCAGGACATTGCCGGCGACACCCTCAGCGTGCAGTGCACCGGGCCGCGCGATGCCGCCGGCTACGTCGTACAAGGTGCGCGCTGGCGCAGCGAAGGCAAGCAGCTGCGCCTCAAGAGCGCGCAAAGCGTGCTGCGGGCCGATGCGCACGCGAGCCGCCTGGTCGGCGCCGATGCGAGCGATATCGACTGCACGCGTTTTCCGGAGCGCGAGGCGATGATGAAGCGCCTGCAACAGACGCGCAATTGAGTCGCGCACGGCGGCGGGGCCGGGCGCGCGGGATCAGGAGTTGCGCTTGATCGCCATGCCGGCAAATGACTGGCAGTTGGGCATCATCTGCACGACGTTGAGCGTCACGTGCGCGGGGCGCGTGGCGATCCAGTGCACGGTATCGGCGATATCGCCGGCCGACAGCGCCTGCGTGCCGGCGTAGGTGGCAGCCACGCGCGCGGCATCGCCGCCGAAGCGCACCAGGGAAAATTCGGTGCCGCTGCACAGGCCCGGCTCCAGACAGGTGGCGCGCACGCCCGTGCCGATCAGGTCGGCGTTGAGGTTTTGCGTGAACTGGTGCACAAACGCCTTAGTGGCGCCGTAGACGTTGCCGCCCGGATACGGGAATTCGCCGGCGACCGAGCCGATGTTGACGATCGTGCCGCGGCCACGGGCAACCATGCCCGGCAGGATCGCGCGCGTGACGTAGACCAGGCCCGAGCAATTGGTGGCAATCATGCGGTCCCAGTCGTCGACGTCGGTCTGGTGCGCCGGCGCCAGGCCCAGGGCGAGACCAGCATTGTTGACCAGCACATCGATGGCGGCGTGCTCGGCCGGCAGGCGTGCCAGCGCACTTTCGACCGTAGCGCGCCCGGTCACGTCCAGCGCCAGCGGCAGCACCTTGCCCGGATGCCGCGCCGCCAGGTCCTGCAAGCGGTCGAGGCGGCGCGCGCAGGCGATGACAAAATCGCCGCCAGCCAGGAAGCGCTCGGCGATCGCGCTGCCGAATCCCACGCTGGCGCCGGTGACAAGTATGGTGGCCATGGCCCGATCTCCGTAGTGGCGCGGCCGACCCCAATGGCGCCGCGCGCTGGCGGATTATCCGGGCTTCGCCTGGCGCTTCCAAATGCCCGGGGGTTGATCGGCGCGAACGTTCAGTTGTGCAGGCCGGCGCACTGGCGCGCCACCGTGGCCGCCACACAGCACTGGGACGGGCGCCAGTAGAGCCAGGCGTGGCGGCCGTCGGGGCTGAGCTGCGGTGCAGCGGCGGCGGGCCAGGCCGCCAAGGCTTGCCCGATGCGAATGCAGGCGCTGCGCGTGGGGTAGATCTGCTGCAGCTTGCCATCGGTGTCCACCGGATAGGGCAGCGTGCCCAACTGGTCGCGCGCGATGCTCAGTGCCCGCACGGCGGTCTTGGCTGCATACAGCAAGGGGCTGGGCCCCAGGTCGCGCATCTGGCGCGGCACCAGTAAACCCCACTGACCCAGACACAGGGGTCCGGCACCGAGCAGGCAGCCGGGCAAGGCGAGCGTGGCGCTGGTGGCAGGATTGGCAAGATCGCGGCAGCCGGTGCGCCAGTTGAGCGCGTCGATTTCCGAGGCATAGGCGAGCCGCGGCGCCCAGGGACCGATGAACGAGGGCGGCACCGCGGACAATGCCTGGGCCACGGCCGCGGCGGGGCCGCACGAACCGGCGCTTGCATCGAGCACGGCAAGCGGCGCCAAGGCGCTGGCCGCCGTGCAGGTGGCGCAGGCCAGCGCGGAAGGCGCCACTGCCGGCAGTGTCCACACGTGCGCCTCCGACGTGTTATCCGTGGCCGACAGTGCCGAACTGACGGTGGCCTCGCCCGCCAGCGCGGGCAAGCCGACCAGACCCGCCGACAACACGGAGTCGCCCGGTGCGCGCGTGGTCTCGACCACGGCGACAGCAACGTAGCGCTGCACGCGCACACCGCAGGGCACGGGACCGCAATGGCACAGGCCCACGAAGCGCAGCTCGCTGCAGGCCACGTCGTCGACCAGCCCAGGCAGCAGGCTTGCCAGGGAAATGGCAGGCGTGTCGGCCCGTGCCGGCTCGAGCCAAGGCATAGCGCCAAGCAAGGCACACAGCAGGGTGATGGCCAGCGTTTGCAGCGTCCGGCCTGAGGCGCCGGCAAGCAGAGGAGTCTCGAACATGAGCGACCCTAGGCGCCGATCGGCCCGGCAAGCCGTATTGCGCGCGTTGCGCAAGCGAATTTTTCGTCAATCCGCGGCCGCATCGACTGCTGATTGCAGTAGTTCGCCGGCAGCATCGCCCCGCCTAGCCTTATGTCTACGGAACTGGCCCTGTGCGGCCGAGCGCCCTGACCCCTGGAGCACCCATGCACGCATTGCCCTCGAGCGCGCCGCGGCCTCGACCTCGCCCAAAGGCGCTAAATGACATTGCCGGCATGCGTGCCCAAGCAGGCGCAGCTCCACCGCCGCGGGCATTGCGTCCAGCGCCTTCGCGCTTCGCGCGATCGAGCCATTCATGGCCCGGCGCAAGACGCGGAAACTGCGCCGCGGTCGCCATGCCGCGCGCCCGTTGAGCAGCGCTCAATTCTGCGGAGAACCTTCGTGCACGATACCGCCCCTGAATCCGCCCTACGGCGCCCGCTGGCACCGGCCAAGCCCCTGCCGACCCTGTATGCCGAACTGGCTGCGCGCGAGCGCGAACTCACCGAACTGCGGGCGCGTCTGGCCGGATTGCGCGCCTTCGCGTTTCGCGTCGACCCCGTCATTGCGGCCGAACGCCAGCCCTTCGATCTGATGGCGGCGGTCGAGGCGGCCCTGGACAGCACGCGCGCCGACCTGGGCGGCAATTTCCTGAGCCTGCACGTGCCGCCCGTGCAGGTCTACGCGTCGCTGGCGGCCATCACTCAGGTGCTGGTGCACCTGCTCGTCAATGCGGCTACGGCCATGCGCGGCACCGGCCGCCCCGGGGTCCTGCACCTCGATGCCGCAGTGCTGGGCAGCCGCGTGCGCGTACGCGTGAGCGACAACGGGCCCGGGGTTGCGCCGGGGGTCCTGGGGCAGCTGTTCGAGCCCTACACGTCGCGCCGTGGCGCCGGCCTGGAACTGGGACTGGGCCTGACCATCAGCAGCGCCATCGTACGGGCGCATGGTGGCACCCTGACTTGCAGCAACCGCATACCGCACGGCGCGCGCTTTGCCTTCGATCTGCTCAATGCCCAGGTCAACCCTGCCGACGCCACCTTGCCGGAGACACATAAATGAGCCTTCCCGAAATCGCCCTGTCCGCCACCGATGCCGTCGTGGCCCCGCCCGCCCCCGAAGCTGCCAGCGACCCGGGCGTTGCGCCCACGCTGCCCGCGCTGGCCCGCACGGGCGGCCACGACCTGACCGGCAGCGGCGGCGCCATCGGTACCTTGCTGCGCCAGCAGATCGACGACTGGATCATGCCGCTGCGCGCCATCGGCACAGCCCGCGTCGACGCCGAACTGGGCGCACGCCTGAACCGCATTGCGCCGCTGCAACTGAGCCTGTGCGTGCTCACCGATCACGGCTGTGCCGGCCTGGATGCGCTGCCGCCGCGCCTGCACGGCACCCTGCCGACCGATTTGCAGCGCCTGTACGCCACGCTCATCGTCGAACGCGATCCACTGCTGCTGCGCGTCGGCCTGGAGTGGCGCGCCCTCACGGGCAGCATCGACGAACATTGCAATTGGATCCAGGAACACACGCGCAATGCCGAGGTGATCCGCACCTGGCTGCGCCGCATCGGCGCCGCCGGCGCCCGCAACCTCGTGGTGGTGCCGGCGCGCGGCTGGCTGTCGCGCGGCGCCTTGTTCGCCTTCTTCGCGCAGCACCCCGCCGAGAGCAACGTGTTCGCGCTCTTTTACGCCGCCCAGCGCCTGGCCGTGGCGCTCGAGTTGCGCTACCGCCCCTACATTGCGGAACTGCTGGCGATGCAGTTCACCGCGCGCGAGCTCGACGTGCTGCGCGCCGGCCTCAAGGGCGCGGGCGACGAGGAGATCGCCACGCGCCTGGGCCTGTCGGTCGATGCCATCCGTTACTATTTCAAGAAATTCAAGCATCGCGTGCCGGTGGCCATCGGGCACCTGAAGCCGCGCGAGCTCGCGCGCATACTGCACCAGCTCGGTAAACTTTAGGGGCGCCGCCCGCAGCGGCGCTGCCCAGGCATGGACGACCCAGCGCTGTTGCGTTATTCCCGCCACCTGCTGCTCGAGGACATCGGCATCGAGGGCCAGCAGCGCATCGGCCGCGCGCGCGTGCTGGTGGTTGGCGCCGGCGGCCTGGGCTCGCCGGCGGCGATCTACCTGGTGGCCGCCGGCGTGGGCGCGCTGCTGCTCTACGACGGCGACACGGTCGATCTCACCAACCTGCAGCGCCAGATCCTGCACACCACGGCGCGCATCGGCCAACCCAAGGCCGGCTCTGCGGCCCTGATGCTGGCCGGGCTCAACCCCGAGGTACGCATCGAGGCGCGGGCGCGGCGCATCACCGGGCAAGAGCTGGCCGAGGTGCTGCCGGGGGTCGACATCGTCCTGGACTGTTCCGACAACCGCGCCACCCGCTATGCGATCAACCGCGCCTGCGTCGATGCCGGTGTGCCACTGGTATCGGGCTCGGCCAGCGGCTTTGCCGGCCAGCTGGCCGTGATGGACCGGCGCGATGCCGCCTGCCCCTGTTACGCCTGCCTGTTTCCGCCCGGGCCGGGCGAAGACGAAGCCTGCGCCACCACCGGCGTCTTTGCGCCCCTGACCGGCGTCATAGGGGCCTTGCAGGCGGCCGAAGCGCTGCGCCTGCTGTGCCGCTTCGGGCCTTCGAGCAGCGGGCAGCTGCTGAGCATCGACGTGCGCGACGGTGTGTTCCACCGCATGCACTTTGCCCGCGATGCCGCCTGCCCGGTGTGCGCGGGCCGCGCCGACGCGAACTCAGGCGCTTGACGCGCCGGCGCCCGGCTCCGCCAGGGGGACCGCCGGGTGCGCGGCCGCATCGATGCACGCCTGCCGCAGCCCTTCCCAGCCGGCACTACCCAGGGCCTGCATGGTCGCGATGTTGGCGCCGAAGATCGCCGCCGCATCCGGGATCGCCGCGACCGCGCGATCGACGCTGTCTTCGCGCAACAGGTGCAAGGTGGGATAGGGCGCGCGATTGGTCCAATTGCCCGGATCCTCGGGCGCCGTGTCGGCGAACTGGAACTGCGGGTGCAGCCCGGCCACCTGCAGCACGCCCTCGAGCTGCAGGTGCTCCACAGCCGCATCGGCGAGATCCAGAAAATCGTTGTAATCGAGAAAATCGGCGAGTACGCCCGGGTGGATGAGCAAGGTGGTCTCGAGCGTCTCGGGCGGCGTGCGCGCCAGCAAGTCGAGCTCATCGACCAGGCGGTCGAGCAGCGCTTGGGCGTCGCCGGCCTCGGTGACGACGTAGCGCACCAGGCCTTTGATCTGCGGCGCCTTGGCAAACGGGCACAGGTTGAGCCCGATCACGGCCCGCTCGACCCAGGCGCGCGTATGCGCGATCACGAATTCGGCTGAGGGTATCGCCATGGTGCAAGATCCCGGCGCGGGCGCGCGCGATAAGTCAAGCCGGCGGGGCGGCCGGCGCGGCAAGCGGCGCTAGCGCCGCTCGCCCGTCATTATCGTTCCATCGCGGTAGGCCTGGGCGGGCATGCCGTCTTGCACGGTAAGGCCGCCTTCGCGGGCGGTCGAGATCTGCCCGCCGGACGACAGGGTCACGGTGGTGGTGGCATTGGGGTTGTCGCGATATTCGCTCAGCACCTGGCGCAGAGCTGCCGCGGCAGCGGCGTCTCGAGCTTGCGCACCAGGTAGTCGAGGGTGCGCCACGGCCCCTCGTGCGCGAACAGCGCGAACACGGCCACCGTCAGCAAGGCGAGTGCGGCGGCCACGACCACGCCGGAAAACATTTGCAGTGTGTTTTGGGAGATCAGCTTCATATCCCCCTATTGTTCGCGCAAGGCCGCGGCTTGAACGCGCAAAGTGCAGGGGAATTGGCGCCAAGTTCGCGCACAGGCGGCCGCAGGCGACTCAGTAGTGCGGGGGGATATCGTCGCGGGCGTCGCCGCGTTCGCCCCCCGGGGATGCGCGCAGCTGCTGGCGCAAGGCCGCCACCGCCTGCGCCAATTGCTCGATCTGTTGTTGCTGGCGATAGACCGTGTGGTTGAGCGATTCGAGCAGGTCGTCGAGGAAGGCGAGCTTTACTTCCAGCGCATCGAGGCGCTCGGCGGCGCCGCGGGCGGCTGGCGTGGGCGCAGCGGCACTCACGCTAGGGCGCCGCCACCAGCACGCGCACGCCGGCGCATTCCACCGTCTGGCCCACGCGGATCTTGGCGGTCTTGCGGCTTTCCGGCTGGCCGTCGACCCGCACCAGGCCCGCGGCCACCAGATGCTTGCCCTGCCCGGCAGAATCGGCCAGCCCCGCACATTTGAGCAGGTCGCACAGCGCGATGTGCGGCGACGCGAGTGCAAATACGGTTGCCGCCGGGGCGTGATTGGGCATGCTGACGCGGGCGCCCTAGGAACCGAGCAGCCAGCCGTAGAACGCACCGTCGCGCTCGACCCGCAGCCACAGGCAGGCGCACACCGGATCGGAACAGCGATAGGGCGCAAAGCGCAGCGCGGGCATCGCGCGGGATCGGGGTTCGCCCGGCGCCTGGTCGACGATGAACCCCTGCTCGGCATAAAGATGCGCGGGCACACAAGGCTCCAGGGGCCGCAAATTGAAGGCGCGGCAATGCGGACAGGCGAGCCCTTGTTGTTGTGTGCCGGTTTCTTCTGCGTCCAGGATCATGTGCTTCCCCAACGGCGGGTGATAAGTCGCGTTGTGGCGGAAGGCTAACGCAGACGGGGGCGCACGCCAGGCCCGCGCGCGGCTTCTTTTGGACTAGCTCCGGGGGATATACCGTGAAGATGCGGCATGCGTGATCGCCGGAAAAGCGCGCGCTTCGCGCGTCAATTCCCGCGCCGGGGGCGCGCAACGGCCTTGACTGAACGATTCATGAATGTGTGCAGCGCACACATTCAGCCTTCATTCAAGGCGGCGGCGCACAGTTGCACCTGTCCCTTCCAACTGCAACGGAGCCCAAAATGACCCAGATGATCCTGAACCAAATCGAACGCCGCGCCGGCCTTAGCTTTCACGCCAACCTGATGATCGGCGCCATGCTGGCCGTCCTGGGCGTCGTGGCCTACGCCGGTACTGCCGCCAGCGCCCTGCTGCGCACCCACATCGTGCTGCAAGGTTGCGAAATCGTGCTGATGACCCTCGCAGCGGGCATCATCGCCAATGCCCTGCATGCCCTGAGCCTGGCCGGTACCGCCGCGCCGGCGCGCCTGGGCCAAGACACGATCGCCGCCTGAGGTCGGCCCCGCGCTCGAAGGGCCGACGCGTCGCGCCGCCTGAACACGCCCGGCACAGCCGGGCGGTGTTCAGGGGCGGGTCCAGCGCGCCAGCCAAGCCTCGACCGCCTGATGCCATTGCAGGCTGTCCTGCGGCTTGAGGACCCAGTGGTTTTCCTCGGGCATGTATAGAAACTGGCTGGGGATGGCGCGCCGCTGCAAAGCCGTGAAGGCCGCCAGGCCCTGCTCCAGCGGAATGCGAAAGTCGCGTGCGCCGTGCACGACCAGCATGGGCACCTTCCAGTCGCCCACATGAACGGCCGGATTAAAGCGTTCATAGGCCGCCGGGTCCTGCCATGGCGTGCCGCCGTTTTCGGCTTCCTCGAACCACAACTCCTCGGTGGCGTAGTACATCATGCGGCTGTCGAAGACGCCGTCGTGGCTCACCAGGCACTTCCACGGACCCGACGCCGGCGTGTTCCAGTTGCCGGCGATCCAGTTGACCATGTAGCCGCCGTAGCTGGCGCCCAGCGCACAGGCGTGTTCGCCGTCGAGGTAGGGGAACTTCTCCAGCGCGGCGGCCCAGCCCTTTTGCAGGTCTTCAAGCGGCCGGTCGCCCCAGTGGCCGGCGATGGCATCGGTGTAGGCCTGCCCGTAGCCGGTGGAACCGTGAAAATCGATGGCCACCACCGCGTAGCCGGCACCGGCATAGGTCTGCGGGTTCCAGCGATAGTGAAAGTCGTTGAGCCAGGAGCCCTCCGGGCCACCATGGATCAGGAAGGCCACCGGATACTTGCGGCCCGGCTCGTAGCCATAGGGTCGCACCACGTAGCCCTGCACGTTGTCGCCATTCCAACCCGGAAAATGAAAGACCTCGGCTTCGCTCATGCGCACCTGGGCCAGTCGTGCCGCGTTGAGCGCGGTCAGGCGGCGCTCCGCGCCATTGGCCAGGGCGTACAGGTCCGCCGGCGCGGCCAGGGCGTCGCGCGCATAAACGATCGTGCCGCCCGCGGCGGTGAAGGCAGCGATGGTGCCGCCGCCGGCGAGGCGCCGGACGCGGCCGCTGGCGATGTCGACCGCAAACAGCGGCTTCTCGCCCAGGTCGTCGGCCGTCGTGTACAGCGTGCGCCCATCGGCCGACAGCTGCAAGGGACCGGCGCTGCGGTCCCAATCCGGGTCGACCTCGCGACGCCGCCCGCTGACCAGGTCCAGTTCCAGGATGCCGAAACGGTCGGCTTCGTGGCCCGGTCGCCGCATCGCCAGGTAATACAACTTGCTGCCGTCGGCCGAGGGCAGCGGGCTTGCGTCCCAGGCGGGGTTGTCGGCTGTGAGATTGCGCGGCGGCGCACTGCCGTCGAGCGGCACGGTGTAGATGTCGAAGTTGGTCGACCACGGTTCGGTGGTGCCGGCGCTGCGCGCATCGAAATAGAGGGTGCGGCTGTCGGGTGCGAAGGCGTACTCGGTGGCGTCGCCAAAGGGCTTTGAGGGCACGTCGGCGTCGATGCCGCGCGTGAGCCAGCGTGGCTCGCCCGCGCTCAGGCCCTGGGCATCGAGATCGGCGACAAACAGTTGCGAGCGCCGTCCATCGGCCCAACTGTCCCAGTGCCGCACGAACAGCTTGTCGTAAAGCACGCCGGTGGCCTTGGCGGCCGCACGCTCGCCCAGTCGCTGCTTCGTGCAGGCCAGGTCGACGCAGTCGGGGAATACCTCCAGCGCCAGCGCCAGGTGCCGGCCGTCGGGCGCCAGCGCGAAATTGGCGACATCGAGCGGCAGGTGGGTCACGGGACTGGCTTCGCCCAGGCCGCGGCGCAGGACCCACACCTGGTCGCTGCCGGAACGGTTCGACAGGAAATACAAGCGCGAGGCGTCGGCCGCCCAGACCGGCGCCGATGCGTTGGAGCCGGGGGCCGTCACACGCTGGGGCAGCGCCTGCGGGTCGGCCAGATCCAGGGTCCAGATGCCGCGCTCGCTGCGATTGGCGTCGACATCGGCACTGCGTACGGTGTAAGCCAGGGTGTGGCCGTCCGGCGCCAATCGCGGCTCCGACACCCGATCCAGCGCCACCAGGTCGCGCGCCGTGAACGCCCGCCCGGCGGCCTGTGCCGCGCCCAGGGTCGCCAGCGCACCCAGCATCAAGGCCGCGCCCCCGGCGGCCAGTGTCCTCGGGCATTTCATGTCATCGACTCTCCGGAAAATGTCGCATGCGCTGCCTATCGCGGCGCCCCCAGCTGGACACGCGGGCGCTCAGGCGATGAGCGTAGCCAGGTGCAGTTCGAGCGCTTCGCTGGGCGGGCGGCGAAACCCGCTCTTGGAATAGCGGTGCCAGCGCCCGACGACGTAGGCCACGCTCATCGAGGCACGCGCCGCCGCGTCCAGGTCGGACGGCAGCTCGGACTGGGTCACGGCCACGCGCAGGGCCTGCTTGAGCGAGGCCTCGACGCGATCGAACAGCTGGTTCATGCGCTCTTGCAGGCGCTCGTTTTCGTTGACCAGGGCGTCGCCGATCAACACGCGGGTCATGCCGCGGTTGGTCTGGGCGAAGTCGAGCAACATGCGGATCATCTGGCGTACCTGTTCGCGCCCCGAGTTTTCCTTGGCCGCGATATCGTTGATCAGCGTGAATATGGTCGTTTCGATGAATTCGATCAGGCCCTCGAACATCTGCGCCTTGCTGGCGAAGTGGCGGTACAGCGCGGCCTCGGAGACATCGAGGCGCGCCGCCAGCGCCGCCGTGGTGACCTTCTCGGCGCGCGGATCCTCCAGCATGGCCGCCAGCGTCTGCAGGATTTGCAGCTTGCGCGCGCCCGGCCGGCGGCGCCCGCGGCCGGCTTCCTCGGTCGACATTTCGGATTGACGTGTTTCCATGGCAGTCCCGCCGGATGAGGCCACGAATCTACCGGAAACGCCCAGGACGTGGGGGATTACTTACGCC
>Ga0209698_10005195_pt1 | contig 14144 bp, 15 predicted proteins | sample LitLauG_LLR_2012_FD_187203 | JGI IMG/M metagenome (GOLD analysis project Ga0209698, IMG submission 187203) | Freshwater sediment microbial communities from Pennsylvania, USA - Little Laurel Run_MetaG_LLR_2012 (SPAdes) (version 2) | ecosystem: Environmental > Aquatic > Freshwater > Creek >... | reverse complement strand
ATCGCCGATACCTCTCCAACAGTGTCTTTTGTGAGGGGTGCTGACCGCTGGCAAGGAGGTCCAGTTCGACCAGGGCTTGCTGACGGACTTTGTTCGTCCCAAGTTTGGCTTTGGACCTCATCGCCGCCGACCCTTCCTCATCCCTTCGAACCGATAGCGCGTTCCAGGGTGTACCTCATCGTGTCGCCGACCGGTTCGGGTCCGCTGATTGCCGCAGTTGCGATTTCTGGGTATTGAAGCGCCAGAATCCCTCTAACATCCTCGATCCCCATCTGACTATTAGGATCCGGAAGCTTCAATCCGCAAAAGAAAAATTCCCGACGCATAGGGGTGGATTTCATCGCGTTTCTCCTGTGCGGGTGTAGGTTGACAGAATTGTTGACAATTCGTGCCACAGATAATGACAAAACGTGCCACGAAAGGTGGCATAATCCTACCGCAAGGCGTCGGTAGCCGATCCGTGGGTGTTAAGGGGGAGCCAGCCTGGTGGACTTTACCGTCTTCTTTCGGCCCGGTGCTGGGCCTTCCTGAATTGGGCGTAGAGCATTACTTCTTCGAGATCGTCGTCATCCAGGTCTGCCGTGGCGCTGAGAACCGCATTCGCACGCGACTTCGGTTGGGCTCGGGGAAAGAAGATCGTGATCGGCACGCCAAAGAACTGGGCCAACCTCTCCAAATCAGAAATGGACGGCTTGTAGGTAGCGGTTTCCCAACGAGAGATTGTGTTGGCTGTAGTCTTCACCGCCTGCGCCAGCTCCTCTTGGCTGATGCCGCGGCCTCTGAGAGTGGTCCTCAACTCCCGAATCTGTCGACCAACCTCTTCGTAGATGTCAGGCATGAGTGGGGCGTATTCCTTCTGTAGGATACCACTATCCTTTTTATGTTGACACGAGAATCTTTCCTGTGGCATACTTCCTGTTGTAGGAAGCATGAATCCTATATAAGGAGTATGGATACTGCCCCGGGTTGGTTGGAGATCGTATGTCTCCTCTGCTTGAAGAACCGCGCCGCTGTAACTTGACTTTCGTCGCCTGCCAGGGGTCCGGCGAACCGATACGGCTTGATCGGCTACGGAGAGTGCGCGAGCCAGTAAGCCGCTCGAAATCGGGTGTGCAAGGCAAAGTCGCGGATGTCATACACGGCTGTTCCCGCCACGCGGAATCCCAAAATGAACTCAAAGCGTTTCAGATCTTGGTGGCCACAGCACATGCCGATTCCTGGCAGGAGCAACCATTCACTCTCGAATACCGCCATGAAGGAGCGAAACACCGATACACGCCGGATATTCTGGTGATCTGGGGCGCACGCCAGGAGGTTGTGGAGGTCAAGGAGGATCAGGAGGCCGCATTGCCCGAGAACCAAGCTCGGTTCGCTTGCATCAGCGAACTCCTCGCGGAACATGGCTACAATTTCCGGGTTTGGAGGAGATCTGAGATTTGCGCGGAGCCACGCCTCACGAATTCCAATCTCATATTGCGGTATCGCTGCATTGCGGTTCCGCCTCCGGATCGTGAGAGAGTCCGGCGCGCATTCTCTTCCGTATCCGAATTGCCGTTGCGTACGCTCTGCCAGGCCGCGGGGGCTACAGTCCCAAGTGTGCTGCGGCTGGTGCTCGACGGCGCGCTGCACATCGACTGGTGGGCGCCCCTTGGCCTGGAGTCCAGAGTGAGCATCACGCCGGTCGGCCGACAGTCATGGCCGTGCGCCTCTCCCGGGCTCCCGAAGAGTCCGCCCGAGGAGGCCCGATGTCACTGAATGTGCTGCGGCCGGGCAGTCATGTCAAGATCGGGCCGACGAGATTCTTAATCCTCAAGAAGCTCGGTGACAACAATTGGCAGCTTCAAAACAGCGCGACTGGCGAGTGGTGCAGATTCGCCGAAGACGAACTGCTCGACCGGTTTACCCGCAATGAACTGGTGTTCGACCGGAACACTGAGGATCCGCATTCCGGTAATCGCCGGGGTCCCTCCCCGCTCGACCGGGGCCTGTCCACTTATCCGCTCGAACTGGTCGTGATCGCGCAAAGCCGCGTGCAGTATCTGAAGGAGATTGACCGGCGGCAGCCTATTGCCATCACCTCGGAAAGCATGGAGTTGCTAATACGGTCCGTCGCAGATCGAATCAACGACGCGAAGCCTCCTGGTTGGCGTACCCTCGTGCGTGACTACGGCAAATGGCTGCGTGCGGGTCGCGATATTCGCGCCATCATCTTGCGGTATTCCGATAAGGGAAGCCGGGGCGCTCGCATGCTTCCGGAGGTCAAAGCCACTAGCGATGAGGTGATCGACGAACTGTACATGACGGAAGAACGAAAGCGCGTACCAGAAGTCCATCTGGAAATCGTTCGCCGCATCGCTGATGCGAACAAGTTCCGGCCGGGCAGTGACCAACTTCCAATTCCGAGCAAAAGAACGATCTACCGTGAGATTGAACGCAGATCACCATACGAACTGATGGAGGCGCGCTACGGCAAACGCCGCGCCGAAATGGAGTTCCGGGTATCCGGCGCCGGGCCTGCCACATCCCGCGTCCTTCAGCGCGTGTCGATGGACCACACGCCCAGCGACATCATCGTCGTGGACGACAACACGATGTTGCCGCTCGGGCGGCCCACGATTACTTCGGCGCTCGATGAGCACACACGCTGTCCCATGGGCTTTTACATGGGGTTCGAACCGCCGAGTTGCCTGTCCGTGATGAGGTGCTTCAAACACGCGGTGCTTCCCAAGACCTACGTGCCGCGCGAGTTTCCTTCCGTTAAGAACTCCTGGGAATGCTATGGCGTGCCGGAACTCGTGGTAGTGGATAATCCACCCGAGTTCCACTCCAGCCACTTCGAACGTGCCTGCCTCCAGATTGGGACCGATATCCAGTACGCGAAGGTCCTCGTCCCTTGGTACAAGGGGAAGCTTGAACGCTTCCAGGGCACCATGAGCCACGATTTGATGCACGGAAATCCTGGAACCACGTTCAGTAACATCCTGGAGCGTGACGAGTACGATCCCACCCGGCACGCCGTTGTTCTGCTGAGCACGCTCCGGGAGATGCTGCACAAGTGGATAATCGACGTGTACTTGCAGACGCCGCATCGCGGCATCAAAGACACGCCGGCCCATCGATGGCACACCGACCTGAGCGCCTTGCCGCCCCCGCTGCCGCCGAGCGCCAGCGAGTTGGACGTTGTACTGGGGATGACAGCCCAGCGTGTTGTCTTCCACTACGGCATCGAATTGGAGGGGCTGAAATACAATGGCGAAGACCTTGGAGCACTGCGGCGGCGAATAGGGACTGGGACGAAAGTCGAGCTGACGTTCGATCCTGGCGATCTTGGCCATATCAACGTACTTGATCCGCAGAATAGGGCATATGTTCGTATTCCCGCTCTGGATCAGGCCTACGCCAAGGGACTCTCTCTTTGGCAGCACAAGGTCATCCGCCGTTACGCCCAGCGACAGCTAAATGCGCGGACTGACACTGTGGCCCTGGCGCGTGCCAAAGCCGAAATCCGCGCCCTGGTGGAGCGTGATTTCAACCGAAAGTCGACTCACGGCCGGAAGCGCCATGCACGCTTTCTGCAGGATCACACCAGCGGATCTGCTTCGGCCGCCGACGCTCTGCCTGCGTGCGATGCGGATCCAGCTTACTCCGAGGCGTTATCCGTTTCTGCGGTCGGTAGAGGGCAACAGGGGCAGTTGCCGGCGGACGCGAGCCTGGCGCCAATCCCGCCAGAAGCCCTGCCTGATGCCTTTAGAGATGACGAGGTCCTGCCCGTCTTCGAGGCGAACCTCGATTTACCTCACATTCCAGCCGGAGTCGACGAAGCTCCAGGGACGCAACAAGCCGAATGACTCAATCCATGGATCGTTCCGAACGCATACTGGTCAAATATCCGCTCTTCAGGACCGCGATTGCACGAATCCAGGAGTGCTTCGACAGTCATGATGCCACCGCCGAACCAGACTGCTGCCCCCTGGTTGGCGAAAGCGGTAGCGGAAAGACCACGATCATGTCGTACTTCGCCAGCCTCCATCCGCGGGTTGACCACAAGTGGGGCGTCGAAGTCCCGGTACTGGTCGCAAAAGTGCCCGCGCGGCCGACCGTCAAGAGCTTCGCGGAAACGCTGCTCTACCAACTGGGCGATCCGCTGTGGTCCCGCGGCAACACGGTCAGCAAGAGCATTCGCCTGCGGGAGCTAATCAAGCGCTGCCGCGTGCGCCTCCTCGCGCTCGACGAGTTCCAGCACTTCGTGGATGTCCGGCGGGCCAGCATTGTGAACGACGTGGCTGACTGGTTGAAGGAGCAAGTCGAGGAAGCCAGGCTCGCAATCGTGGTCGCCGGACTGCAACGTTCTTTGGAGGTGCTGCGCCAGAATGAGCAACTCCGGCGCCGGTTCAGCGCGACCCTCCGCGTGGGAGCTTTTCGGTGGGAGGTTAAAGAGGACCGGACAACATACCGGGCATTCCTCCGCGCAGTGCAGGAACAGCTTCCAGAATACGAGATGCCCTCTTTGTCTGATCTCGACATGGCTTTTCGCATGCACTACGGTTCTTACGGCCTCATCGGCTACACCATGAAGATCATCCGCGGTGCTGCACGGATCGCTCGTTCCCATCCACGCCGACAGATCACCATCCGCACGCTATCGCAGGCCTTTGCGGAACATGTTTGGGCGGAACGGCTCGACGATCCAAATCCGTTCACTGAAAACTTCGGTTGTGATAAGGCGCCGCCGCTGACGCTGCCGAGCGCCAGGACTTCTATTCCACTGGCGATAGGCAGTAACCGCGGCGTCCGCCTCGAGCTGCACGCATGACCAAAGGAATGCGTCCCGCCGTCCGGCTGCTTTTTCGCGTCGATCCAGTGCCGCTGGAGAGTCCCCGGGGGTACTTATGCCGCGTTGCTTATGAAAATAGCTACATTGGTCCCCTTTCCGTTGTACGGCTCGCTGGGTTGCCAGAAGCCGCGCTGGAGCAGGCGGACGGCGGCGACCAGATTTCCCGTATGCTGCGCCTTGAGCCCGAGGAGTGGGAGGCGATGTGTTATCGACACGTCAAGGGCCGCAATAGACACAACCAACGATTGTTCTACGGCCAACGGATTAGCGCCGACGATTTGAATTACGGGTGTCCGCGCCTCTGCCCCGCTTGCCTTCGGGAGCGCCCGATCTGGTGGGCTGTCTGGGATCTTGGTCTTGTCACACCATGCCCGATCCACGGTTGCCTCCTGCTTAGTCAGTGCCCTGGTTGCCAGCGGCATCTGGCTTGGCAGCGGCTCGCTGTGCATAAGTGCCGCTGCGGGCTCGACTTTCGCGATCACGCAATCGAGCCCGCCGACAGGGGTTTGGTGGCGATCAACACCGCAATCTATCGCGCTGCAGGATTTCCACACGGCAAGGCGGCCGAACTTGCGCTTACCACTTGCGGGTTCCCGGCGGAACTGCTCGATCTCCGGCTAGGCCCTTTACTCAGACTCGTCCTTTTCGTCGGTTCCATAATGGACCGGGACCGGCTGCGTAGGAAACAGCAGCATTTCGCCGCCACAAACCTCGCCGTGGCGACCCAGATTGGTCGTGCCGCCGCGACCATGCTGGGAGATTGGCCGTGGCCCCTGCGAGCGGTCCTGAAGCACATGCTCCCACCGGAAGCTGACAGTCCGGCCGCACTCAACTTCAGCGAGATCTTCGGGAATTTCTACCGCCACCTGTTTCGAGTTCTCCCGCGCAACGAATTCGGATTCCTGCATGAAGCCTTCGAGAGGTTCGTAATCGAGGACTGGCCGGGCCTGATCCGTGGCCAGCATCGCTACTTTTCGGCTGCCGTGCGGCGGAATACCCAGTGGGTAACCGCAAACGAGGCGGAGGTGATAGCACACACGACCGGCGGGAGAATCTGGGATCTTGCTCGTCAGGGCCAAGTCGACGCCATATTTCTGAACGTGCGCGCAGGGAGCCGTACCGAGTGCTGGATTCGACGGGAATCGCTGAACCTATGGATTGCGGCTCGCGATGCGGAACTCGCTCCGTACATGTCGCGACCCGAGGCGGTGGGGGCGCTCGGTCTGAAGAACTTCACCCTCACCACGGTCGCCGCCGCCGGGGCCATCCGTTATGTCAGAGGCCCCGAGGAGAACTTCCCTGCGCGCTGTTTCTTTTTTCTTCGAGAAGACGTCATGAAGATCAAGGATGCATTTGAAAAGCACTCTGTGCCGATGAGGGCATACTCAAGGCCTGGCGAGCTCATAGCGCTGCGCCATGCTATGAAGAATTACCTCGGCCGTGGTGCGGGCCTTGCCGCTGTCATCCGGGCCGTCATCGACGGCAGACTTGTTCCGGTCGCTTACACCAGCCGGTTTCGTGGGATCACCGGATATTTGTTCGTGTCTAACGATCTGCGCAAGTACCGACCTGTGCCAGGCATGACAGCGCCCCCAGAAGGCGTTGTCACTTACGGGGAGGCGGCAGCCATTTTAGGCGTAGCGATGCCTGTGATTCGCGGCCTGGTAGCAAAGGGCATTGTTCAAGCCACTGCGGAGCATCGGAACGGTTATTCGAAGCTGTTGCCTGCTGCGGATGTCCAACGTTTCGCGGAACGCTATGTGGCGACATCCGCCCTCGCCAGGCGATTCCATCTCAACAGTGGTTCTCTTGCGCGCCACCTGAAAGAGTCGGGCGCACCGCTGCTCGCGGTCCCAATACCTGACGCTGGGAAGGGGCACGCATTTTTCCTCCGCAAAGAGGTCGCAGCTCAGATACAACTTCCAAGCCGGAGGATGCTGAGGGAAGAGGCACAGCGCCGCATTCAGGCCGACCGGAGGAAGAAGTGGGCAGAGTACAGGTTGGCGAGGGAAACCTCTTCCGGTAAACCCATGCGACGACAACTCCGGCGAATCGTCGGCACTCTTCCATTGCTCGCGTCGCCCCCGCTGGACGGCGCCAGTTGCAATAGAAGAGTCGCTCGTGATCCGACCGGAGCACTCAATTGCACGCCGAAAACGTCGGTAAACGCCGCGCGACCAGGCAGGAACAATCCCGCATTCCGGATGGCCGACGATGCTGGATCGTCGGCTTACCCGATTCGTTCTGCGAAGCGAGAAGGCTTCGCCATGCATGTAAGCCGGACCGATGGGCACGCATAGCGTCCGCTGCGCCAGCGGCTTACTTGAAACGCCGTAGGATTTATGAGCCAGCTATTAGCGTTGGTGGTTTAGTCCTCCGGTGGCTGATGTGCGGTGAGCTGCCGTCAACCATTTACAGCCTCGAAAGTGAGCCTCAAGAACGAGCGCGGCTGAAATTCGAAGCGGATCGGTACGACGGATGCGGATGCCTCGTCCAGCCACAGGCGAAAGGGGGTTTCGTAACCCGGGCGGAGGTTTCGGACTTCCTGACCAGTGGGCGGATTTTCGGCCACCTGGAAAGATCACCTGACCACGTGGTGTTCCCGAAGAATGACGCGGCGGAATCGATGCGAGCCGCATCGCTCGGCACTAGTCGCCAAAGAGCGGCACACCTGAGCGGCGGACCGCGGCTTAGGTAGGATTATGCCAACAATGGCCAAACCATACCATAGGATTATGCCAGGAATAGTGACACGAATTGTCAGCAATTCTGGCAAACGATCATGGGTGATTTCGCTCTCGCGGCGGCCAAGAGAAGAAAGTTGCATTCAGGCCTGACCAGCGCGCTGGCAGAAACCTTGCTGCAAGTATAGTCCGTTTGTTCGATGCGGATACACGCTTATTGCTTGGCAACTTGATCCAGAAAAGTCGAGTTTGAGACGGTCGTCTCGTGACCCTCGGATTGGAGAACAATGTGTGTCGCCGTGATCGCTCTCAGCACGCCCTGCTGCTCGGCACACCAAAAAGGCTCGTGGGCGCCACCGCCCACGAGCCTAAACTGCGGTCAGATATAAAACCCGTTCAGGTTCAGTTCCCCCGATCGTGTGGCACCGTGCAGGTTGCCGTGACGCTGGAAGAATTCCCCGCAAGGTCGATCGCGGTTGCGGTTAGCGTATAGACTCGCCCACTCCCCGTCCCTAAGCGATCAGCCTGAAGCTGAATCACGTACCCACCGGAGCCGTTCGGTGTAATCGAGATCTCCGGCGCGCTTGGCGGCTCATTGCTGGAACCGGTCACCTGGAAGCTATTCGGAACCAAGCCCGACAGGGCATCGGTGGCATTTACTGTGGCTACCTGAACCATTTTGCCGTTCGGGGGCCAAAGCGAGCAGGCACCGGCAGCTGGCATGCCCGAGATGACGGGCGGCGTCTGGTCAATCTTGATTGTGACCGAAACCGAGGCAGAAAGCCCAGCTCCGTTCGTTGCGGAGCAGGTCAAGGTAGCACCGGCAGTATCGGCCGTTAGAGTTGTCGGGGTGCATCCCGTAGAAGATGCTATGCCTGATTCGGGATCAGTGACGTTCCAACTGACGGTCACACTGCTCCGGTACCACCCATTATTCCCCACTGTGCCGGTGATTTGGGGATTGATAACAGGTGGAGTCGTGTCGATTGGCTTCGGAAGTACCTGGAAACCGCTAAGCAAAGCTGCGCCTTCGCCTCCTGTCGTCATCAGCACATCGCTGAAACCGAGAGAGGCAGTCGTTGCGATATTGATCGTGGCGGAGGCGCTGGTAGCCGAGTTAATGGTCAGATTTGTAACCGTGATCCCCGAGTTGCTGAAACTGAGCACGGTGGTTCCCGACGCAAAGTGAGTGTTCTGGCCCGTAATGGTAAGGCCGAGTCCGGATTGGGCCTGAAGGCCGGTATTCGGAGCCACACTCTTGATAATGGCGATTAACGGTGCCGGAGCTGTTACAAAAAATGCGCCGTGTCCTGTGTCACCAGCGATTTCAGCGCCGGTTGTCACTGAGACGTGGCGAAAACCGATCCCGGCCGCGGGATCAATCGTCACGTTGGCAGTGGCAGCGGCAGAGTTCGCAACCGTCAGCGAATTGACAGTAACCCCAGCGCCGAAGTTGGCCGTGGAGGTACCGGCCACAAAGTGGCTTTTTATGGCCGAGATTTGTACGTTCACCGTCTGGCCTTCCCCGCCGGTTGCGGGCGTCGCCCCGGTAAGCGTAGCGCTGGAGGGCGGAGCTTCAACCTGGAAGGATCCGGTCCCCTTCGCGGTTTCGATAGAGCCTCCGCCGAGATTGGTGGTGACCGTTACGTCGCGGAAACTCAGCGTCGATGCCGGATCGATCGTAATGTTTGCCGTGATCGATGTCGCGCTGAGCGTAGATGTCGAATTCACGGTGATCCCGCCACCTGAGAATGCGATGGTGCTTGCCGCCGTGAAGTTCGTGTTCGAGCCGGTTATGGTGACTGTCATCGTCGCCCCCTGGAATCCGCTCACCGGACTCACCAGCCCGACGGCCGGAACTACACTCGAGTCTGCTATATTGGCCGCGGTGTTGATATATCCGGTCGAAATTCCGGATTTGATATCCGTATTGACAGTGAAAATGCCCCCGGACGTGATCGATTCAACCGAGAAAGTCGCGATCGAAGACACAGGTCCCAACGGGGGGTCAGGCTGATACTCCTCGTTGAGGCTTCCACCGCCCGAGACGGGTGCTGCTAGGCCTGTGACGCTGGAGCTGGCAAACCCGCTGCCGGTGCACGATCCCGAGAGCAGGACGGACAGTCTCAACTCTTTTGAAAGGTAGTACGCATCCACAGTCGCCTGGCTGGGACCGTCGTAGTCGGAGTCGGCATCAGTGAAGAGCATCGCAACACCCTTTTTCTTTAACAACCGGCCTGCGGTCAACACGGCATTGTTCGAAGGCTCCGGACAATCGCCGCCACCCGAGGCGAACTGTGCGGCCACAACCGCCTGAAGTTTGGTGGGATTGTTACTAATGATCTGCACACTTGGTGTGTCCACAAACGGCACGACAGCGACCGTTGGGAACGGCTTGCCCGCGGCGGCAGTTGCAGCCTCCGTGTCTGAGATGAATTGCGCCAGGGCTGTTCTGACAGCTGCGATCTCGTTGTACATGCTGCCGGTGTTGTCTATCACGAAAGCCAGATCGACATCACCGACCTTGAGGTTGGTGCCGCCAGCACTTCCGCCCGCCGTAGAAGACACGGTGGTAGCACCACTGGTATTCGGTGGAGTCCCGGGAGGAGTTCCATTGAAATCCGAGCCGCAGGTAGTCATATAGTACTGGGTCGGGAAATCGTTTTCGGCTTTGACTGGGACGTTGGTTGTGAACCGGTCGATAGTAAATCCATTTGCGCCGAGGCCTTCGATGAGGACCCGGTAGGTGCCCGGCGGGATGCCGTTGATCACATACGATCCCGTCGTATTTCCGTCGTATCCAGTGAAGCGGCTTAACTGAATATTTGTGTTCGCCGTGTTGACAACCCTAACGTTCACGCCGGTGACGGCCGTGCCATCCGAACACCTCGTTACCGTCCCACTGATGCTGCCCAGCGTGGTGGTGAAGGTGGCAGCCGGATACAATTCCGAGAGAGCGGCGGCATCGTCCGGTTTGGGAGTGCGACGCGACGTCCCCGTGTTTGTTGAGAACGGGTGCATGGTAGGCACGTTCAATACGTTGATGGGGTCGAGCACGTCACCGCCGGGCGACGCCGCGCCGAACTCGCCGTTGATCGACGCGCTGTTGTACATGCCCACGGAAGAATGGGCGAGGCCCTGAATATGGCCGAGTTCGTGCGTTTCCGTTGATTGGCGGTCAAAGTTGGTCCGAGTGCCGTTCAGTAGCAGGAAGGCGTCGTTGATAACTGCAGCGCCGCCGCTCAGTGTGGTGTGGCTGGGCCCGTAACCATTCACCGATCCCGGATCGAGGCCCAGCGCAGCAAACGCAGACCCGTCTTGATCGAAAACTACTTCCTGCTTGCCGTCGCCTGTCAGGGATCCCCATGCCGTTCCGAAATTAGCGCCGTTGTATATGGTTCCGGCCGGTACCGCAGTGAAAGTGCCGAGCGGCGATTTGGCTGTGGTGATATTCTTCCAGCTAGCTGCAGCCGTGGTCACCTCCGCCGTGATGTCAGTCGCGCCTGTGCTGCTGCCAACGGTAAAGTTGGGAGTAGTGGTCCACTTCGTCGGCACATAAGAAGCGCCGCTCTGAAGGTAGAACAAATGATACGCGAAAGCCGCGGGCGCAATAATCAGCAGACACGCTGCTGCGAAGAAACTACTAGATAAACCAAATCTGCTATTCGTCATGGCCGTCTACCTCACATGTTCCAGGGAAAAAATGAAATCTTCGAGTGGCACGATAGAGGGGGAAGTGGTATAGGCTTTTCCGCCCTTCGCGTGATAGAACTGCAATCCAGTCGGGGTCGGGTCAACGACCTCGACGCCATCCTGCATCTTTACGGTGTAGATTGCCTGAGGAATCAGCGTCGGGTAGCCTTCAGCGTTATCCTTTCCAAGGAAGAGTACGAATCGGTCTCCGGACCTGAAGTCCAGATTCAAAGGGCTGACGATAACCTCATTGTCAATTCGTCCGCCGAGCAGGCGTAGTTCAATCTCGGCCCGGGCTGTTCCTTTTGCGGCTCGGATCACCCGGAAGGTCGTATAGGTGAAGATATTCCCGCCGACTCCCCGCTTTACTTTGCTGCCCGTCGACTGGACATAGAGAACCCGTTCGGCGCGTTCCATGGCCTGGAGTGTGGTCAAGGGGACTACGTCGAGGGTGTCGCCGACAAACCCCGGATGAGCCGGGCTGCGGACGACAGGCGGCCGTCCGGCCTTCGGTGCGCCGTTCCCCTGACCGTCCTGAGCGTCGAGCGCAAGAACGGCTACCAGGCATGTTATGCACATCAGTATCACGCTTCTTAGCATCTTTTTCTCCTTGTTCTCAGAGGTGCTAGATCACCCTTCGCTTAACCCAGGATTTCCATCTTGGCTTGCTATCCGCCACCGAGGATACCCAACGATTTCCCTTTTGCCATCTTGGTCCGGATCGATTATACGCCATACCGTCCCAATTGGAGCCGTTTTTCTCATTCTTTTCATCCCGAGCAACTCCAGCGGCCCACGAAGGGGCTAGAGTTCTGGCTCCTCTGGGAGCGCAAGGACCTGGAAGCGCCTCATTTCAAGTGGCTTCTTCTCAGACACCGGTCCGTCCCCTCCCTTTCTCGATCGGTTTGCCCCCCTGCCGCGGCCTATCCGGTCGGCGCCGGCGGAGCGGCAATCCTTTCGTACCATCGCCCCGAAGAGCCGCCGCGTCAGATGGCTCTCGGCCAGCATCAGCCAGTAGTACCGCGCGTGCTTGAGCAGCCTGCCGCAGGTCTTCACCAATCGCTGCTGCAAACTCGTCAGCGACCCAGTTGTCGATCCTCTTCGGCAGCACCAGCCGCCGGCCCGCCTGGGTCATTTTTGCTGAGTAGAGCCTGGTCACTTCTCGCAAGCGCTGAAGCCGTGAACCACAACAGCGGTGTCATCGCGCAAGAGAACGCGATTAGGGTGGTTTTCATGATCGCGTCCCGAACTTCGATTTTGGACTCCAGGGTCGTATGCAGTATACATCTGGCCGCCATCCGATCAGCGAGTGGATCCTGCCTGACGATAGAAGTGCTTACCTTCCTGACCAGTAGGCGGATCGTCCGGCCACCTGGAAAGCTCACCTGACCGCGTGGTCTTCCCACGGAATGACGCGGCGAATCGATGCGAGTCGCATCGCTCGGCTCTAGTCAGCCTAGGAGCGGCAAAACGGGGCGGCGGAGCGCAGCTTAGGTAGGATCATGCCAACAACAATGGCAAAACCGTAGGCTTATGCCAGAAATAGTGACACGAATTGTCAGCAATTCTGGCAAACGATCATGGGCGATCGTTTAGAATCAATGGCGGAGCTGTCAACTGTTCTGGCATCCTACAGCGGGCGGCTGCTGCTGCTGCTGCGTGTGGTGATGCTGCCGTTGTTGTCTGGCGCCGTCACGTTCGACTCCGCCACCAGAGGCGCTTCCCCTTCAGCCGGCAAATCGAATAAGCTCATCGTTGCGGGCTGGGGCGCCGGCGGTGCCGGTTCCTCTTCTGGCGGCCTTCCCTCCGGCGTCTTGTTCTTCGCGCCGCTGTTGCCCGCGGTCAAGCGCTTCTTGTTGAGATCTTCGCGCGCCGCCTTTTCCGCTTCCTCCCTATCGCGCTGGATCTGTGCCAGGTTGTTGCTCAGCGTCACATGGCCCGCCACAAACTCGCGGAGATGAGCCGGCAAGTCGCGGTCGAGCTCTTCGGGAGTCCCCGTGCAGCAGAGCGGCGTCGTCAACGCAGCGTTTTCGCTCTCCTTCATGCGTTTTGGCACCACGGAGAGGGTCAGGTGGTGATCGTCGGCCTTCGAAACGATCACCATCAAAGTCCGCTCTGCGAGCAGCGGCATCAGTTCCACGAAGAAGCCGGCGGTAGTTGTTGTCATTGGTGTGCTCATGATTGTTGTCCCTCCATTTCTGGGTAAGCGCGCCGCTGAACGAGCGGTCAGAACGGCGCATCCTCCGGACTTTGACCCACGTCAGCCGCAGCCGTCGTGCGTTTCGAGGCGCGCGTGATCGGTTGGCCAGGCACCGGACGCTTCTCCTCGTCGCCGCCATTCCCGCCGCCGAGGAAGCGAACCTTCGAAGCCACCACCTCGACTGTAGTCCGCGCATTTCCGCTCTTGTCCTCATATTCGCGAATTTGAAGGCGACCCTCGACGTACACGGCGGAGCCGCGTTTAAGGAATTCCGCGCACGCGGATCCGATTCCATTGAACGCGACGACCCGCAGCCACGTAGTCCGTTCCTGAGGCTCGCCGTTCCGGCTCTTCCACCGCTCATTGACGGCGACCGAGAAGTTCACCACGTGGGCGTCGTTGTTGATGTACTTCATCTCGGGCGTTCCGCCCAGGTTCCCGATGATTCGTACGTTGTTCAAGCCCAGCATCGCATTTGCTCCTTTCAGTTCCTTGTGAAAACGCACAGAGCGCCTTCAGACACACTGCAGCCTGGAGGTGGTCTCTGCGACTAGATTGTTGAAGTTGACCCGAGAGGCAGAGCGCCATCGGGCAGGACAGACGGGACGGGTCTACGCAGCTTCCACGGGAACCGGCTCTTCGGGTTCTTCGATCCCTTCCGGTTCTCGCGCCGGCGGCTCGATCGATACTCGAAGTGCCGTCACGCGACTCTGAAGCACGTCCAGGCTCGCGC
>Ga0209698_10005194_pt1 | contig 14145 bp, 15 predicted proteins | sample LitLauG_LLR_2012_FD_187203 | JGI IMG/M metagenome (GOLD analysis project Ga0209698, IMG submission 187203) | Freshwater sediment microbial communities from Pennsylvania, USA - Little Laurel Run_MetaG_LLR_2012 (SPAdes) (version 2) | ecosystem: Environmental > Aquatic > Freshwater > Creek >... | reverse complement strand
GCACGACGCTGCGCCTCGTGCTGTTCGCCTGGGTGCCTGCTGCCTTGCTGATCAACGACAACCAGACGCCGGCCACGCTCATGGGCGTGCTCTCGGTGGGCATCGTGATCGGCGCGGTGATCGCCGGTGTCTGGGTGTCGCTTGCCAGGGTCAACCGCGCGCTGATCGGCGGCCTGCTGCTGGGCCCGATGATCCTGGCTATGGCCTCGGTCACCAGCCTGGGCGCGGCCGCGCTGGTGATGGCCGGCATCGGGGTGTGCGGCGGGCTCTTCGTCGTGCCCCTCAATGCGCTTCTGCAGGAGCGCGGGCACGACAGTGTCGGCGCCGGCAGCGCCCTGGCGGTGCAGAACTTTTCGGAGAACCTGGTGATGTTGCTGTTTGTCGGCGCGTACTCGGCCACCAGCGCCGCCGGAGTCGCCGTGGCTCCGACGGTCGTCGGCTTTGGCGTGGTGCTGGTGCTGGTGGTGGGCGCCATCAGCGCGGTGCGCCTGCTGCGCCGCGCGCCGTCCGCCTGAACTTTCCGGCGCGCGCCCGTATCAATGCCGCGCGCCTTTACCGTCCCGCCCGCGATGGCGGCAGATCGAACGTCACAACAAGGAGCCATCATGTCATTCCCGCCTGCAGCACCCTGGGCGCGGCGCGTTGCCGCCGCGCTGGTCCTGGCCGCAGCCGCGACCGGCTGTACCCTGCTGAACCCGCGCGAGCACCATGCCTCGGCCAGCGTGGTCGACTTCCTCTACGCCGATACCGTCGCGCAAGGGCTCACGCCCGGCGCGCCGACGCTGCGGCTGCCGCTGCACGTGGGGATCGCCGTCGTTCCCGGCCACGCCACGGCCAGCGCCGCGCTCACGCCGACGCAGCAGCGCCAGTTGCTGCAGCGCGTGGCCGATCACTTCAAGCGCTACGACATCATCAAGACCATCGACGTCATTCCCGCCGACTACGTGCAGCCACGCGGCGGCTTCAAGAACCTCGACCAGATCAAAAGCCTTTACGGCGTCGATGTCATCGCGCTGATTTCCTACGACCAGTTGCAGTTCACCGACGAGGGCGCGCTCAGCCTGACCTACTGGACCATCGTCGGTGCCTACGTCTTCCCCGGCGAGAAAAATGACACGCAGACCGTTCTTGATACCGTGGTGGTGGATATTGCCAGCCGTGCGATGCTGTTCCGCTCGCCAGGAATCGATCGCGTCACCGGCCGCGCGACGCTGGTCAACGCCAGCGAGCAACTGCGCGCCGACAGCGCTGCGAGCTTCGATGCGGCCGGTCAGCGGATGATCGACAACCTGGACCAGGAGCTGGCCCGCTTCCGGGAGAAGGTGAAGCAGAATCCGGCCGACTACCGCGTCGAGCGAACGGCCGGCTAGAGCCGCTGGCGCCGATCAAGGCACAATAGGCCGATCATGCCGCGCGATGCCAGTCCCGCCCGCAAGCGCGCCGTTCCCCGGCGCGCCATCTCCAAGCGCCGCGGCCCGGGCCGTGGCAGGTCCTACGAATACCCGGACCTGCTGCGCGCCATGGCCGATGCGCTGCCGGCCGGACCTGGCGTCTATTTCTTCCACGGCGAGGAGGCCGCTCCGCCGCTTTATATCGGCAAGAGCGTCAACGTGCGCGCCCGGGTGCTCTCGCACCTGCGCAACCGTGCCGAGGCGCGCCTGCTGCGCCAGACGCGGCGCATCAGTCATATCGCCACGGCCGGCGAGATCGGCGCGCTGTTGCTGGAAGCGCGCCTCATCAAGCAGCAGCAGCCGCTCATGAACCAGAAGCTGCGCCGTACCTGGCAGCTTTGCTCGCTGCGGCTGCACAATGGCGTCCCGCAGGTGGTCTACTCCAAGGACGTCGACTTTGCCGCGCAAGCCGACCTCTTCGGCTTGTTTACCAGCCGGCATGCCGCGCTCCAATGGCTGCGCGACCTGGCCGACGCGCAGCGCCTGTGCTTCGGCGCGCTGGGACTGGAGCGCCTGCCCCGCGGCAGGACCTGCTTTCGCGCCATGGTCGGGCATTGCGCCGGTGTCTGCCGCGGCGACGAAAGCCGCGCCGATCACGACCGTCGACTGCGCGAACGCTTGGAAGGCCTGCGCCTGGCGTGCTGGCCCTATCCCGGGCGCATCGGCCTCGTCGAACGCTGCGGCGAACAATGCCAGATCCACGTGGTGCGCAACTGGTGTTACCTGGGCAGTGCGGCCGATGTGGCGGGCGCGCTGCGCCTTGATACGCTGGCCGAAGGCTTCGACGCCGACGGCTACCGGATATTGTGCGAACCGGTGCTGGGCGGGCGCGTCGAGATCATCGCGCTGCCGGACGGGCGGGACTGACTCCGCGCCGCTCCTGCGCATCGGGCGCCAGCGGTGGGGTGATGGCCGTCATGGCCGGCGTTTTCAGCGCAGCGACGGCGCGAAGTCGGCGTCGAGCACGGTGCCGAAGGTGTAACCCTCGGCCAGTATCTGCCGCACGACTTCCTCGAGCCTGGCGACGGTATTGGGGTGGATCTCGTGCATTAGCACGATGCCGCCGTTGCGCGCCCGGACGGCCGAGACGACATGGCCCACGTAATCGGCGCGATACTGGGGCAGCACGCCGCACGATGTCGCCTCCTGGAAGTCCACCGCGCCGGTCTTCTCGAACGCCCAGTCGCAGGAATCGATGTGCCAGCCGACGATGCGGTAGCCGCGGTCGCGCACCAGGGCATTGGTCTGGCAGGACGCATTGCCGAACGGGTAGCGGAACAGCTTCTGCCCTGCCGTGCCGCCTGCAGCCAGCAACGCATCCTCGCGCAGCACCTCTTCAGCCTGCAGCGCCGCGCTGATCTCGTGGAAATTGGGGTGGTTCCAGGAGTGGTTGCCGATGATCTGGTGATGGCTCTCGCGCACGCGGGCCACCAGGTCCGGATGACGCTGCATCTTCTCGCCGATCATGAAGAACGCCGCGGTGATGTTGTACTTGGCCAGCACCGCGAGGATCTGCTCGGTCTGCCCGGGCTCGGGGCCGTCGTCGAACGTGAGCGCCACGCGCAATCGGGGAGGCCGGGTGCTGATGTCGGACTCATACCGGCAGCTGTCGGCCAGTACCTGGGGCGCGACGTTGAGCTTGTCGTCGAGCCGCTGGAGGTGATGCTGGCGGATGGCGGCGATTTCCTGCGCGTGGGGGTGTGCCGTGGTGCCGGCCAAGGGCTGCGGTGGCGTTGCGGCTTGCGCCGGCACGGGGCCGGCCGGCGGTGGCGGGATGCGGGTTACGCCGGCCGGCGCCGCCGGCGCCGTTACGGCCGGCGCCGGGCTCGCGGCGCCACCCGTGGCAGGCGGCGCTGCCGGGCTGGCGCAACCGCCGGCGAACGCGGCAGCCAAGGCACTGGCCACCCACGGCGCTGCCGCGCGCGCCACCCGGGCCCGCCCGGCAATCGGCCCGCACTGCGTGCGCCGCGCCGCGCCGGGAGCGGCCTGTTGGCCGTGCCGCCTCATGCCATGGAGAACACAGCCAGCTTGTTGCCGTCGAGGTCGCGGAAATAGCCGCCGAAAAAGCTCGGTCCGCGCTCACCGACGGGACCCTCGTCCTTGCCACCCAGTTGCAACGCCCGGGCGTGCACGCGCATTACCTCGTCGCGCGTGGCCACCTTTATTCCGGCCATGGTGCCGTTGCCGACAGAGGCAGGCTTGCCGTCGAAGGGCCGCATGATGCCCAGGCTGGCGGCATCCGGCGATGTTCCCCAGGCAATGCCGCGCTCGAATTCCCACAGCCGCTTGGCGCCGATTTCCCCGAACAGCGTGTCGTAGAAATTGGCCGCCCGCGGCAGATCGTTCGTGCCCAGCGTTACGTACCCGATCATTGTCTTCCTCCGAATGGATTGCAACCGCGCGCGCTGCCTGTCGAGCCGCGCCCGGCACCCGCCGCCGTGCCCATCGGCCCTTGCGCCCCCGCGCGGGCCGGCGCTGCGTATCCTACCGTGGCGGCCGCGCGCCGTGCGCGGTCATGCCCGCATGGCAGAGGGAAATTACAATGCTGCTGCCGCACGCCGGGCGCCGGCGCGCCACCCACCCGACATGACTATTCAAGGGAGTCGCAATGCCGTTTGCCGGAATCGGCCTGCACATACTCATAGCGCTCTTCTTCGCCGTGCATGTCGTGCGGTCGGGGCAGCCCATCTACTGGCTCTTCATCCTGTTCTCGTTTCCCCTGCTGGGCAGCATCGTGTACTTCATCGTCATCTACCTGCCCAACTCGCGCCTGCAGACCGGTGCGCGCAAGGCCGTTGCGGTCGCGGCCCGCGCCCTTGATCCGAGCCGCGAGCTGCGCGAGGCGCGCGCCGCATTTGACTTCACCCCCACCGCGCAAAACCAGATGCGGCTGGCCGCCGCACTGCTGGCCGCCGGCGCGCCGCAGGAGGCCGCCGCCAGCTACGAGGCCTGCCTCAAGGGGCCATTTGCGGCCGATCTGGAGATCAAGTACTGCGCAGCGAACGCCCATCTGCAGTCGGGCGATTTCGCGCGCTCCGCCGCGCTGCTGCAAGAGGTGCGCGCCGCCGATCCCGGATTCCGCGCTGAACCGGTCCACTTGCTGCTGGCCCGGTCGCTGGCCGGGGCCGGGCGCAATGACGAGGCCCGGGCCGAGTTCGAGGCCGCCCACGGGCGGTTTGGGAGCTTCGAGGCGCGGGCCGAATATGCCATCTGGGCTTACAACAATGCCGACATGGTCACGGCCCGGCGCCTGCAGGCTGACATCGACCAGATCATGGAGCGCTGGAACCGCCACAACCGGGATCTCAACGCTGCGCTGGTCCGGCGTCTGGCGGCCGCGCGCGAGTCGGGCGGCAGTCGGGCCTGAGTCCCCCTGCCTGCCCCCACGCGCCGGCGATCTGCAGATAATGTCCCGTTTGGAGCAAACGCGCCGCGACATGGAAACCCCCGAACGCGTGCGGATCGACAAATGGCTGTGGGCGGCGCGTTTTTACAAGACGCGTGCGCTTGCGCTCGACGCCATTGCGCTGGGCCGGGTCCGGGTGGGCGGCGAACGGGTCAAGCCGGCGCGCGAGGCGCGCATAGGCGATCGCGTGGAGATCGTCCAGGGCGAGTCGCGTACCGTGGTGGTGGTGCAGGCGCTGTCGGCGGTGCGCGGCCCGGCCACGGCGGCCCGGCTGCTGTATGCCGAAACCGCGCAGAGCCAGCAGCAGCGCGAACGCCAGGCGCAGGTCCGGCGCTATGGAGCCGAGCCCGCCGCCACCCTGCAGGGCCGGCCCACCAAACGCGACCGGCGGCTGCTGGAAAAGCTTTAGCGGGCGCCCGGCGCCCTAGTCCTTCTGCACGCTGGGCGGCTGGAACTGGACCGCGGCGATGCGCGCCGTGACCAGCACCGCGAGCAGCGCTGCCAGCGAAAGAATCACGTTCCACTCCATGGAGTGGTCGTAAAGACCGATGAAGACCTCGCGCAGGATGAAGGCGATGCCCACCTCGGCCAGCACGCGCAGCCGGACGCGGTGGAATTCAAGATAATCGGTGAACGTCCGGAACAGCTCGATCAGCACGAACACCGACAGCACGTCGATGACGAGCTCCCGGTCGATGCCGTCGACCACGCCATGGACCAGGGTGTGGGAAGACAGTGCCCCGCTGAAGGCGTTGCCGGCCGCGACGAAGTCGAGCACCAGCCCGCCCAGCGCGCCCATGAGCGTGAGCAGCATCACGACAACCAGTGCCGAGACAATGCCGTCGAGCACGCGGCCGTACAGGATCAGCGCACGGCGCTTCAGGCTGTCCTTGGGCAATCCCGCGATGATGTCGTCGGGCGTTTCGAGTTCGGAAGGGGTGTTGGGAATGATGCCCTCTAGTGGTCGGTAGCCGGGGGAAACTGTACAGCCAAACGGCGCCGGCCGGCGTTGCCGGACGGGCCGGCCGCCGCGTCGCCGATTCGCCGCGACCGGTGCAACGTAAAATGTGGCGGCGCGGCCATCCGCGCGTCCCCTGCCGGAAGCCTGCCTTGATCCATTCCCGCCTGCGCCGCGCGCTGTCTGCCGCCACCGTTCTATGCCCGCTGTTAGCCGCGTTCGTGCCGGCCGGCGCGCTGCGTGCCGCCTCGGTCGCGCCGGTGGCAGCCGAGCACGGCATGGTGGTCACGGCGCAGCATCTGGCCAGCGCGGTCGGCATCGACATCCTGCGCCGCGGCGGCAATGCCGTGGACGCTGCAGTGGCGGTCGGCTACGCACTTGCCGTGGTTTATCCCGCGGCGGGAAATCTGGGCGGCGGTGGTTTCATGACCCTGCAGCTGGCCGATGGCCGAACCGCATTTCTCGATTTTCGCGAAACGGCGCCCTTGGCCGCCTCGCGCGACATGTTCCTTGGTCCGGATGGCAACGTGGTGCCGGGACTGACCACCGACAGCTATCTGGCGGTCGGCGTCCCGGGTACGGTTGCCGGCCTGGAGCTGGCCCGGGAGCGCTACGGCACGCGGGCGCGCGCAGCGCTAATGGCGCCGGCCATCGGGCTGGCCGAGCACGGATTCATCCTGGAGCAGGGCGATGTCAACATGCTGCTCGCGGCGACCGCCGACTTCCGCAAGGACCCTGCCGCCGCCGCCATCTTTCTCGATCACGGCCAGCCATACCGGGCCGGACAGCGCCTGGTGCAATCCGACCTGGCTGCCACGCTGCGGCGGGTCAGCGCGCGGGGCACGGCCGGTTTTTACGCCGGGCCTTTCGTAAAGGCGCTGGTGGCCGCCAGCAGCGCCGGTGGCGGTGTCATCGCGCCGGCCGACCTTGCGCGGTACCATGCCCGCGAGCGCAAGCCGGTCGAGTGCGATTACCGCGGCTACCATGTCGTGTCGGCGCCGCCGCCCAGCTCCGGCGGCACCACACTGTGCGAGATGCTCAATATCCTCGAGGGCTATCCCCTGCGCGACCTGGGCTTTCGTTCGGCCCAGGCGGTTCACTTCCAGATCGAAGCCATGCGCCGCGCCTACCGTGATCGCAATGCCTACCTGGGCGACCCCGACTTCGTCGACGACCCGGTAGACCGCCTGATCGACAAGCATTACGCCGACAAGCTGCGTGCCGGCATCGATCCCGCCCGGGCCGGCATTTCGCGCGACCTGCTGCCCGGGCTTGGTCCCGAGGAAGGCCGCAACACCACCCATTATTCGATCACGGACCGCTATGGCAATGCCGTTGCGGTCACGTACACGCTCAACGACTGGTTCGGCGCGCGGCTGGTCGCGCCCGGCACCGGCGTGCTGCTCAACAACGAGATGGACGATTTCACCGCCAAGCCCGGCGTGCCCAACCTCTATGGCCTGGTGCAGGGCGCGGCCAACGGCATCGCGCCGGGCAAGCGCCCGCTATCGTCGATGACGCCCACCATACTCACGCGCGGCGGCAAGCCCGTGCTGGTCGTGGGTACGCCCGGCGGCAGCCGCATCATCACTTCGGTGCTGCATGCAATCCTCAACATCGTGGACTACGGCATGAACGTGCAGGAAGCGGTCGATGCCCCGCGTTTCCATCAGCAGTGGCTCCCGGAAACCACCTCGTATGAACCGTATGCGTTCAGCCCCGACACCCTGCGCCTGCTCGCGGCCATGGGTCACCAGCTGGCGGCCGGGCCGCCGCAGAACCACCTCGAGGCCATCCTGGTGGGCGCCCCGTCCCTCGATGGCGCGCCAGTTGCGAGCAACCGCTTCTATGGCGCCAACGATCCCCGGCGCAATACCGGGCAGGCGCTGGGGTACTGACGGGTGCGCACCGCTGCGGAATCTGCGCGCGCCGCCATCCTGGCCTGGCTGCGGGCGTTTTTGCCGGCACCGCTTGCCATCGATGGGCGCGAGCGCGCCCGCGCGGTGGTGGGCGTGCTGCTGGGCGTGCTGTTCACGGCAGCGGCGAGCCGCTGGCTGGCCGACAGGTCCGCGGTTGGCGCCTGGCTGTTCGCCCCGCTGGGCGCGAGCGCCGTGCTGATCTTCGTTACGCCGGCCAGTCCACTGGCGCAGCCCTGGGCGGTGCTGGGTGGCAACGGCATCTCGGCGGCGATCGGCGTCGTCTGCTCGATGTGGATTTCCAACGCCGTGCTCGCGGCTCCCGTGGCCGTTGCGCTCGCGGTCGTGGTCATGCTGGCGCTGCGCTGCCTGCATCCGCCCGGCGGCGCCATGGCGCTGTTGGCCGTGCTGATGCACGCGGGGCATAACGAGCTGGCGCTGGGCGCCGCGCTTTCCGGGTCGCTGCTGCTGATCGTGGCGGGCATGGTCTACAACTCCCTTACCGGGCGCCGCTATCCCCACGCCCAGCGGGCTACCGCCGCCCCCGATAACCGGACCCGGTTTGCCAGCGAAGATCTCGATGCGGTGCTCAGCCGCTACAACCAGGTGCTCGATGTCAGCCGTGATGAACTTGCGGGCCTGCTCGATGCCGCCGAGGCGCAGGCGTACCGGCGCCGCCTGGGCGAACTGCACTGCAGCGACGTCATGTCGGCGGCCGTCGTAACGGTGGAGTTCGGCACCCCGCTGCAGCAGGCCTGGGACCTGATGCAGTCGCGGCGCATCAAGGCTCTGCCCGTGGTCGACCGTGCGCGGCGCATCGTGGGTATCGTCACGCTGAACGATTTCCTGCGTGCCGCGGGCATCAGCCGCCATGAGGGCGTTCGGGCCCGGCTGCGGGAGCTGCTGCTGCCCAGCGGACGCTCGCACTCGGAAAAGCCCGAAGTGGTCGGCCAGGTGATGCACCGGCCGGTGCGCGCCGTGACGCAGGACGCGCCGGCCGCCGAGCTGATGGCCGTGTTCGACGAGACCGGCCACCACCACCTGCCCATCGTCGATGGGCAACGGCGCATCGCCGGAATGGTCACGCAGGCCGATGTGCTGCGCGCCCTGCGCCGCGTCGCCTAGGGGGGCGCGCGTGGGCGGCTCACGAGCGGTCCGTGCGGGTGTATGGTGGGCGGTCCAGGATCCGAGGAAAATCCCTGATGGCACACTCCGGAGCACAGGCGCGGGCCGCAGCCAGGGCGGCACCCTACAAGTCCGAGCTGCGCCATCTTCAGATCGCGCTGGTGCGGACCCACCGGCACATCATCTCGCATGGGCGCCGGGTGCTGGTCATCGTCGAGGGGCGCGACGGTTCCGGCAAGGACGGTTCCATCAAGCGCATCGTCGAGCACCTGAGCCCGCGCGAGACGCGCGTGGTGGCGCTGGGCAAGCCGTCGGATCGCGAAGTGGGGCAGTGGTACTTCCAGCGCTATGCCGCCCACCTGCCCAGCGCCGGCGAGTTCGTGCTCTTCAATCGCAGCTGGTACAACCGCGCCGGCGTCGAGCCGGTGATGCGCTTCTGCTCGGCAGCACAGACCTCGGCCTTCTTGCGGGAAGTCGTGCCTTTCGAGCACATGCTGGCGCAGGCGGGCATACTGGTCATCAAGTACTACCTGGACATCACCCGCGACCGGCTCGCCCGCTGACCCCCGATCCCATTTGCCGCAGAGGACTGCAATGACCCGTTACCCTGCCGCGCCGCTTTGGCGCTTGCGGACCGCCGCCACGCTGGCCGCGGCCGCATTCCTGTCTGCGTGCGGTCCGGATGTGGTCGGCGCCGCTGCCGCTGGTGCGGCCACGACGGCTGCCCAGCTGCAGCAGGCCAAGGACGACAAGGCCCGGTTCCAGGAGCAGCTCAAGGCCCAGGAAAAGGCGCAGCAGGAGCGGTTGCAGGAAATGGACCGGCAGGTCGACCGCACGGCGCAGTAGGCGGCACGGCCGCCGGCACAGCCGGCCAGGTACGTGGCGAGCACGGCCACCAGATAAACGCGGCCGCGAACGCAAGGAAGATCAACAGCGGTTTGCAGGCAGGGGAAACAGCAGCATGATCCAGGTCACCAGTGCCTTCGACGGCGGCGCCGTCCGGGTGGTCGACAGCACCCGCGCGGACGATATCCGCCTGAGATTGCGCGCGGACGCCAGCGCCGATTTTTCGCAATGGTTCTATTTTCGTGTCAGCGGCGCGCGCGATGCCGACCTGACGCTGCACTTGATCAACGCGGCAAAATCCACCTACCCGGGCGGCTGGCCCGGGTACCGGGCGGTTGCCTCCCACGATCAGCAGACCTGGTTCCGGGTCGACACCGCCTTCGATGGCGCGCGCCTGACCGTGCGCCATCGCAGCGCCGCCGATCTCGTCTGGTTCGCGTATTTCGAGCCTTACTCCATGGAGCGCCACGCCGGCATGCTGGCGCGGGCGCAATTGCGGCCGGGCACGCAGGTGCGCAGCCTGGGCCTGTCGTGCGCGGGCCGGCCCGTCGATGTGGTGGAGCTGGGCTCGCAGGATCCTGCGGCGCCCCAGGTCTGGGTCATCTGCCGCCAGCATCCGGGCGAGACCATGGCCGAATGGTTTGCCGAGGGACTGCTCGACCGGCTGGCCGACGGCGCCGATCCCGTCGTCACGCAACTGTTGCGCGCAGCGCGCTTTCACGTCGTGCCCAATATGAATCCGGACGGATCGGCGCTGGGAAACCTGCGCACCAATGCGCACGGCATCGACCTGAACCGCGCCTGGGTCAACGCCAGCCTGGAATCGAGCCCGGAGGTCTTTTGCGTACGGGCGGCAATCGTGGCAAGCGCGCCGGCAATTTTCCTGGATGTTCATGGCGACGAAGCCCTGCCCTACGTCTTCGTCGCCGGCAGCGATGCGCAGCCGCATTTCACGCCGGAGCATCTGGCGCGTCAGGAGCGCTTCACGCAGGTGCTGCGCGAACTGAACCCGGATTTCCAGACCGAGCACGGCTATCCGCGAGCGCCGTTCCGTCCTGAAATACTGGCCATGGCTTCGCAATGGGTGGCAGACCGCTTCCAATGCCTCTCGCTGACCGTGGAGATGCCCTTCAAGGACAACGCCAATCAGCCAGATTCCGCGGTGGGATGGAACGGTGCGCGCAGCCGCCGACTGGGCGCCGCGATGGTGGGCGCCATACACCGGACGCTGGTGGGCTGAGCGCGCCGGACCTGTGCCGGGCTGAGCCGGCGCGACGCCTACCGGGCTGGGGCCGAGGGGGCGGTGACCGGCGCCGGCTTGGCGGTCGACGGCGCCGGCAAAGCGGACCCCGGCGCGGCAGCGCCAGGCAACGCTGCACCGGGCATAGGGGCGTTCGGCAATGCGGCACCCGGCGCCATGTGCGCGTCCGGCCGGGGCAGGGATACGCCCCGCGGCGAGAGCACCCGCGACCAGGCGTTCATTTCCGCGGCGAACTCCTCCTGGCCCTCCTTGGCAGGCAGGGCGATGAACTGCTTGGCGGAGAAGTTGCGCGCTCCGGCCGTCAGCTTGAGGTCCTTCTCTGCATGGAAGGCCCAGAGGCCGACAGGCGAATGCCGGAAGAAGAAGTAGCCGGTGTCGTCGTTGAGGCGCGCGAAGCCGTGCTTGACGCCGTCGTCGCCCTGGAATGACACCTGCCGCAGCGTGGGCGCAATCTGCGCGGGAGACAGGCGCAGCACCCCCACCAGCACGGGTGGCACCGGGATCGAGCTGCCCTGTTCGAGGGCGACCTTGCGCAGCCGCCCCAGTTGCTCGTCCGTAAGTCGTTCCAGCTTCAAGGTCTGCGCTGCCGCGCCTGCCGATGCCAGCCAGAAAAGAGCCAGCACCGCGGCGGCCAACGCGCGTGCCCGGGTCTTGCGAATATCGTTCATGGATTTGCGCCTCGCCATGCTGGTCGGGACGTTGAACTTGCCATTGTGCCGCCGCAGCGTCAAGCGCGGCGCCAAGCCGTAAACTAGGCGCGGGGGCGCCTGCCCTTATCAAACAAACTCAGGAAAAAAGGGAACGCAGTCATGAAAAAATTTGTTTGCGCAGTGGTGCTGGCCATGACGGCTGCCTGCCTGCAGTCTATCGCCTATGGCGCCGACAGCAAGGCGGCCGATGCCGCGGGCGCATCGGCGGCGCCCGGGTCCTGCGAGGACCGGGCGGTCGGCAAGGACGGCAAGAAACTGGCCGGTGCTGCCAAGAACTCGTTCATGAAGAAGTGCGAGGCCGATGCCAAGCCCGCCTGTGAGGACAAGGCCGTCGACAAGAACGGCAAGAAGCTGGCGGGCGCCGCCAAGACCTCGTTCATGAAGAAGTGCGAGGCCGACGCCGCAAAGGCCAAGTAGCCCGGCCGCGCTGACCTGCGCCCGGACGGCACGCCCCGCTGGCGGTTACTTTGGCGCGGTAGCGGCGGCCGGACGCACGAGGCGCAGCGCGAAACGGTCCGTGCCGTCCTTGCGGTCCCAGAACGCCTGGGTGCGCGGGTCGGACGGATCCTGCAGGAACGGCGAGCGCTCTTCGAGCACGAAACCGGCCTGCTGCAGTTCGCCCAGCACCACGGCCTCATCGATGCGGTGCAGCGTCTTCGTGTCGCGCAGTCCGGAGCCCGGCTGCGCGGCGTGATCGATCACGACCAGATGGCCGCCGGGCTTGAGCGCCTCGAAGAGGCGCCGGTCCATCAGGGACCGATCGGTTCCGGTGTTGGCCACGTCGTGGTAGTTGAGCACGAAGGTGATGAGGTCCAGGCGCGGGGCGTCCGCCGGATACGGGTCGTCGAAGGCCCGCAGCAGGGTGTGGATGTGCGGCTGCGGATGCTCGGCGAGGCGCTTGTCCATGCCGGTGTTGGCCTTGGTGCCCTGGGCCCAGACCGAGCCCTGTGGACCGACGGCAAGGGCCAGCAATTGCGTGGTGTAGCCGCCGCCGGCCGAAACATCGAGCACGTTCATTCCCGCGCGGACCTGCGTGAACTGCAGCAGTTCCAGCGGTTTGCGGCGCTCGTCGGCCTTGCGGTCCTCGTCGGTCCGGATGGGATCGGCGACGACGGCCTTGATGTCGGGGCTGAGGGCCGCCGATTGCGCCGCCGCTGTGCCAAATATCGTTACGGCCAGCGGCAAGGTGCCCACGAGCAGCAACAGTGCGCGTAAAGCCATTGAGCGTGTTGCGGTCTTTTTCATGGAATCTCCTGTTTTCCCGGGGCGCAACGGCCCCGCCCGGTCCGCGGCAGTTGCGCACCAATCCGCCATCGTGCCACCTTTGCGGCCCGCCCGGCGGACCCGCCGCAACCATGGCCAGCGGGTATCCTAGCCGCCTGCGCGCCTACCGCGTCGCGCACCCATGCGTTGCGCTGGCGGCCTTGCAAACGCCAGTGCGCCGCGACTTCGAAGGACGTTCCGTGCAAAGGGCCCCCGTGTCTGCCGCCGCGACCCTGCCCGCTCCCGGTGCGGCCGCGTCTCGGGTGCGCGCCGTCATCATTGGCTCGGCGGGCAATCTCGTCGAGTGGTACGACTTCTATTGCTATTCGGCATTCTCGCTGTATTTTGCCGGCGCTTTTTTTCCCTCGAAGGACCCGACCGCGCAGATGCTGGCAACCGCGCTGATCTTCGCGCTGGGCTTTTTCGTGCGGCCCATCGGCGGCTGGCTGTTTGGCTGGATCGGCGATGTCATGGGACGCCGCGTATCGCTGATGCTGTCCGTGCTGCTCATGTGCCTGGGCTCCCTGATGATCGCCGTCACGCCGACGTACGCCGTGATCGGCGCGGCAGCGCCGGCCGTGTTGATGATCGCGCGCCTGCTGCAGGGACTGAGCCTGGGCGGCGAATACGGCGCCAGCGCCACTTACCTGTCGGAAATCGCCAACGGGCCGCGCCGCGGCTTTACCGCCAGCTTCCAGTACGTCACGCTCATCGGCGGACAGCTCACCGCGTTGCTGGTGCTGCTGATCCTGCAGAACTTCGTGTTGAGCCCGGACGAGCTGCGCACCTGGGGGTGGCGCATCCCCTTCGTCATCGGCGCCGGGCTCGCCCTCATGGCCCTGGTGATGCGCCGCAATCTGCAGGAAACCGAGAGTTTCCAGCGGCAGGCCCGCCTCGATGCCAAAGATCCCGGGCCACGCCCGGGCAAGGCCAGCAAGCTGCGCGAACTGCTGCAGCACCCGCGCGAGGCGCTTATCGTGATCGGCCTCACCATGGGCGGCACCCTGGCCTTTTACGTCTACACCACGTACATGCAGAAGTTCCTCAAGCTATCGGTGGGTCTCACCGATGCCCAGACCACGGCGGTCTCGGCGGCCTCGCTCATCTTCGCGATGCTGCTCCAGCCCCTCTACGGCGCGCTGTCCGACCGGATCGGCCGCAAGCCCCTGCTGGTCGGCTTCGGCGTGCTGGGCACGCTGTTCACCGTGC
>Ga0209698_10005193_pt1 | contig 14145 bp, 12 predicted proteins | sample LitLauG_LLR_2012_FD_187203 | JGI IMG/M metagenome (GOLD analysis project Ga0209698, IMG submission 187203) | Freshwater sediment microbial communities from Pennsylvania, USA - Little Laurel Run_MetaG_LLR_2012 (SPAdes) (version 2) | ecosystem: Environmental > Aquatic > Freshwater > Creek >... | reverse complement strand
GGACCGGCGGTTTCGAACCCGCCGAGGAGTGATGCCCCGACCCGAAATGAAAACATGTCCGAACTCAGAAGCATTGCGGCGCCGGTCACAACCAGAAACGCGGCAGCTAGCGCGAATAGAATGCTGAGTGCGCTAATGAAGGTCGGCCTTGGCGAGCGCATAGCGGGCGGTGTCTGCGCCACACGAGCTACCTCTTCTTGGCGGACTTCTTGGAGTCGGAGCGTGCTAGGGACGAAGGTTCCGATTTGGAGGAGGGCTTTGCTTCAGATTTTGAGTCAGATTTCGATTCCGTCTTTGATTCTGACTTGGATTCTGACTTGGAATCGGATTTGGAGTCGGACTTCGATTCGGCCTTGCGCTCGGATCTATCGCTGCTTCCGCCGTCGCTGGCGGGCCGAGACGAGCCACTCTTGGCGTAGTCGGTGACGTACCATCCGCTGCCCTTGAATTGGATGGCTGGGGCCGAAACCATCTGCTCGACCTTACCTTTGCATTTCGGGCACTTGGTAATGGGGGCGTCGGAAAACTTAACGATTCGCTCGAATCGGTGGCCGCATTTGGTGCATTCGTATTCGTAAAGAGGCATTCGCTCAATTGTATAGGCTGCGCGGGTTACGTCAATTGGGTAGCGCGTGATTCGATTCTGCTGATTCTAGTCTGCTAGACTCCGGCCATGCATGGGCCAGCAACAGCTCCCGGGACGCTATACGTCGTCGCGACTCCGATTGGAAATTTGCAGGACATTACTCTGCGCGCGCTGGCCGTGCTGAAAGAAGTGGACGCCATCGCCTGCGAGGACACGCGGCAGACGCGGAAACTGCTGGACCATCACGGGATCACCACTCGGATGGTCAGCTACCACGAGCACAATGAACAGGAACGGGCAGTCGAGCTGATTGCAGAGCTAAAGCAGGGAAGAAGATTGGCAGTGGTCACGGACGCGGGGATGCCGGGGATTTCCGACCCGGGATATCGCGTGATTACCCTAGCTGTAGAGCAGGGAATCCCTGTTGTCCCGATTCCAGGCGCATCGGCGTTCCTCTCGGCGCTGGTAGCGAGCGGGCTGCCGACTGATGCATTTCGTTTTGGCGGATTCTTTCCGTCAAGGCGCGGCCAGCGGCGCAGCGTGCTTGCTGCGCTAGCGGCCTCCACCGAAACGCAGGTGTTCTATGAAGCACCGCACCGACTACTGGAGACGTTGGAAGATGTCGTGGAAACTCTCGGTGCTGCGCGCCATGTAGTCGTGGCGCGCGAAGTGACGAAGCTGCATGAAGAATTTCTGCGAGGTCCCGCAGAAAAGGCGCTGGCCGAACTAGCGTCTCGAGATGAGGTTCGCGGAGAAATCACTTTGCTGATTGCCAAGGCAGATGCGGCGGCGGAGCCTGTCTCCAAGAAGAAGGGAATTCACGAGCGGCTCGCGGAGGTCATGCGCGAAGAAGCGCTCAATGAGAAAGCTGCCTTGAAGAAAGTGGCGAAGGAGTTTGGGCTCTCGAAGAGTGAAGCGTACAGACGCTTGCAGCGGGAGAAATAGCTTACTTTCCCGCTAGCTCTTTCTTCACAATATCGCTCACCAGCTTCCCATCCACACGGAGGCCCGCGGCATTGAAGCGCGCCATGGCATTCTTCATCACGTTACCCATGTCTTTCATGGTAGGCGTGCCCATTTCCGCAATCGCGGCACGCACTCCGGCAGCCACGTCCTCTTCCGACGCTGCTTTGGGCAGGTAGGCTTCAATCAAGACGATTTCGGCTGCCTCTTTATCGGCCATTTCCTGGCGTCCGCCTTTGGCGAACTGCTCAACGGAGTCTTTCCGCTGCTTGATCAGCGTCTGCAGAATCTGTTGCGTCTCTTTGTCGTCGAGCGGCGCCATCTTGTCTATCTCTTTGTTTTTCAACGCAGTTTTGACCATGCGCAGGGTGGAAAGGCGGGCTTCTGCGCGCGCCTTCATGGCTTCAACAATGTCTTTTTGAATTTGCTCGACTAGGCTCATGGTTTTCACATTATAAGGTTGAATCCGCCGAATCCGAAAAACGGGTTCAATCCAGCGGTTTCAGCCTGTGTTTTGGACTAAACTAGAGGGTTAGAACCTATCATTCACGAGGACTCATCATGCTGCGCAAGACTCGCTTGTTTACCCCCGGACCGACCCCGCTTCTTCCTGCCGCTCAGCAGGCCATGGCTTTCTACGACATGCACCACCGGACAGCGGATTTTAAGGCGCTGTTATCAAAAACTCTGGCTGATTTGAAAGAGTTCATCGGCACCAAGAACGATGTCCTGATTCTGGCCTCTTCCGGTACCGGCGCGATGGAAGCATCGGTCTCCAACCTGACTTCCCCGGGCGATAAAGTTCTCGTTCTTACCGCCGGAAAGTTCGGCGAACGCTGGACTGGTCTCGCCAAGGCCTACGGATGTGCGGTTGAAGTTCTCAGCGCACCTTACGGCGAAACGTTTTCGCTCGACGAAGTGAAGGCAAAGATCGCTGGCGCTAAAGTTGTTTACATGCAGGGCACCGAGACCTCAACCGGGGCGCGTCATGTTGTGCAGGGGATCGCCAAACTCGTGCGAGCAGAGGCCGATTGCCTGCTGGTGGTCGACGCGATTACTGGCCTCGGCACCACGCACTTTGATGTCGATGGTTGGGGCATTGACTTCATTATTGGGGGATCGCAGAAGGCGCTGATGATTCCTCCCGGACTGGCCTATTGCGCGGTCAGCGAAAAGGCATGGCAGCGCATGGAGACTTCGAAGAATCCCCGCTTTTACTTCGATCTCAGAAAAGAGCGGAAATCGCAGGTAAAGGGCGAAACGGCTTACACGCCAGCGACGACGTTAATTGCTGGTATGGGCGCGGCGCTTACGCACATCCGCCAGATGGGCAACGGAGACCTGGTGGAAGGTCGCAAGGCGCTGATCGATAGCGCGGAAATGTGCGCCGAGTTGACGCGGGTGGCCGCTCTGGCGCTCGGCTTGAAGCTGTTCGCGGCGAAGTGTCCCGCTGCGGCCGTCACGGCGATTGCCGTGCCGGAAAACATCGACTCCAGCGTGCTGGTCAAAGACTTTCGCGAATCGTTCGGCGCGGTCGCAGCCAACGGACAGGGCGAGATGAAGGGCAAGCTGATCCGTGTGGCGCACTTGGGCTACTACGACTATCTCGATACCGTGGCGTTTGCCGCTGCGCTGGAGCAGGTCCTAAGCCAAGCAGGCGCCGCTGTCGTTTTCGGAACCGCGGTCAAGGCGGTGCAAGAAGCCTACTCCCAGAAGACGGCGGGAAAGCCAGAGTTAGCGGGAGTTAAGAGCTAGAGAGTAAGATTCAGGCGACGCGGATTTGCAGTGCGGAGCTTCCGCGTCTCAAGTCGCCCCCCGGTGGTTCCGCACAAATCTCGCGGACACGTATGTTCGCGCCACAGGGTTTTCGCCATAGGGAGAAGCACTATGAGATTCAAGAGATCTTCGGTGGTACTGCTGTCGTTGGTGCTCTGCGGCGGCGTTTTCAGCCATGCCGATTTCCAATACACGGAAAGCAGCAAAATGACCGGTGGCATGATGATGGGAACGATGAAGTTTCTGGGAGCTTTCAGCAAGGATATGCGGCAAGCGAACGCCCCCCAGGTCAGTACTCGGGCGGTGAAAGGCAATCGGTTCCGGGAAGAACGTCCCGACGGCACGATTCAAATCATCGATCTCGATGGGCGGCGGTTCATCAGCATCGATTCCAAAGCCCGGACGTACAGCACCATGACGTTTGAGGAAATGAAACAGAGGATGCTCGCGGCCCAGGAGCGCATGAAGGAAGAGCAAGCCAAGCAGGCGGCTCAACATCCCAGCGCGAACCCGAACGCGAATCTTAAACTCACTCCGAAGGTCGAAAGCACAGAGACAGGGGCCACGCGAAATATTCTTGGTCTGGATACCAAAGAAGCCAAAATCAAGATCGAGATGCTGATGGAAAGCACCGACCCCAAGGCACAGGGGCAGCAGGTTTCCATGGTGACCAATACGGATTCCTGGATCGCGCCGTCGGTCCCGGGCTACGACGAAATCCGCCAGTTTTACGTGAAGATGGCGAAAGAGATGGACTGGGTGCCGGGAGCCATGATGAGCGGCATGGCCAACAGCAACGTGCAGATCAGCATGGCAGAGTTGAAGAAGAACAACGTCAAACTCGGCGGGATACCGCTGTTGCAGACGGTAAGCATGACAATGGGCGGCAATGGAATGCCTGCCGCGGCAGCGAATGGACAGGCGGCGCCGCAAGCGACCCCTCCACCGGCACCCGCGCTGACGCAAACGCAGGAACCTACGAGCGCGAAAGATGCCATCACGCAGAGTATCGCGGGCCACTTTGGATTGGGTGGTTTCGGGAAGAAGAAGAAGACAGACCCGCCAGCGGCGAATCAGCCAGTAGCTACCGATAGTTCGCAGCAGGCGAGTGCAACTACTCCTGCGGGTACGCCCGGATCCTTGATGGAAATGACGATTGAGGTGACTTCGTTTTCCAATAGCGCGCTCGATAGCAGTTTGTTTGACGTGCCCGCGGGCTACACGAAAGTCCAACCCGATCTGGATGGGAAGACAGGAAAGCACTAGGGCCTTGAGCACCGAGTAATAGCAAAGTCAAAGCAGTATTTACTTTCAAGCGGCGCTTCCGAATCCGAGGCGCCGACGGGATACGTGTAACCTTTCGAGCCAAATTCTTACATCATAAGGAAACAGGGAAATCTAAATGAAGATCATAGTTGCCGAAAAAATCGCGTCTAGTGCCGTGGATCTACTCCGGGAGCCGGGCTGGGAGATTCTTACGCATGACCAACTCGATGGAAAACTTGCGCAGCATCTGGAAACTGCGGATGCACTGATCGTACGTTCGGCCGTGCAGGCCGATGCGGCGCTGCTCGAGCACGCCAAGCAATTGCGCGTGATCGGACGCGCGGGTGTGGGCGTCGACAACATTGAGCTCGATGCCGCCACGCGCAAAGGCATCGCGGTCATGAACACCCCGGGAGCCAACGCCGTGGCTGTGGCGGAGCACACGCTGGCGCTGATGTTGTCCATGGCGCGCCACCTCTGCCGTGCGAATGAAACGATGCACGCGGGTAAGTGGGATAAGAAGTCTCTGCAGGGGACGGAACTCCGCGCCAAAACGCTGGGAATTGTAGGCTTGGGCAAAATTGGCCTCGAAGTAGCCCGACGCGCTCGAGGTTTTGGCATGGAAATCGTAGCGCACGATCCGTACGTTTCCGCCGGACTGGCGCAGGCGGAAAAGATTCGCCTGGGCACGATCGAAGAAGTTTATGCTGCCGCCGACTACCTCAGCCTCCATGTTGGCCTGACGAAGCAAACAACGGGCATGATTAACGCCGAGTCTATCCAGAAAATGAAGAAAGGCGTGCGTCTGGTGAACTGCGCCCGCGGAGAACTCATCATCGAAGCCGATCTGGCGAAGGCCGTTCAGTCGGGACAAGTTGCCGGAGCTGCGCTCGATGTGTTTGAGCAGGAGCCGCCCAAAGGCTCTCCGTTACTCGGCTTGGCCAATGTGATTCTTACGCCGCATGTGGCCGGATCTACGAACGAAGCGCAGGAGGCAGTCGGTGTCCAAATCGCGCAGCAGGTCAAGGAATACCTGAAACATGGGGTGATCCAGAACGCCGTGAATGTGCCTTCGGTTTCATACGAGGAATACGAAGAGATGGAGCCCTACATTGGACTGGCTGAGCGCATGGGATCTTTCCTGGCCCAGGCGACGGACGGGAACGTTGAGGGCATTGCCCTGCAATACAAGGGCGAGTTGGCGGACTGGAAAACGGATTTGATACGGAATGCCGTCGTCATGGGCATACTCAATCAGACTTTGGAAGAAAAGGCTAACGTGGTGAACGCGGCGTCGGTTGCATCGAGCCGCGGAATCGCTGTGCATGAGTCGCGAGAGACGAAAGGCAAAGGCGGCGCTGGCAACGTTCTTTCCGTGACTCTGAAGACGAAGTCTTCCGAGCGCAGCGTGAAGGGTGCCGTACTGCGCGGAAAGTCGCTGCGCCTGCTCAGCGTCGATACGATCGACATTGAGGCTCCGCTGGGAGACAACCTGCTCTATCTCCGAAACAAAGACGTACCTGGTGTGATTGGGCAGGTCGGTACGATCCTGGGCAGGCACCAGATCAACATCGGAGACTTTTCTCTGGGCCGGAATGAGACATCGGGCGGTGAGGTGCGCGAAGCGATTGCGGTAGTTCACGTGGATTCGCCCGTGCCAGAGCCGGTTCTGGCGGAATTGCGCAAGCTGGATGCGGTCAAGGAAGCTCGCGCCATTCGGCTGTCCTAGCGAACTTGCGATAACCCAGCCTCGACATCTCTCACTCTCCCGAGCCTTCGCCTTGGCTTCCGGCAAGACTCGGGTCTATGCTTAGAACTCTATGCGGCTGTGTGTCCGTCGGGACTGTCTTCTTTCGTTGGTCTTGGCCTACCTGTTAGCGACTGCTCTTGGGCAATCGACAAGTCCCGTCCCGCCATCTCAGGCGGAGTCTCCAGTTGCCACCATCAGGGCAACGACCCGCTTGGTGCAACTGAGTGTGGTCGTGCTGGACCGCAAGGGGCAACCGGTCGCCGGGCTCACGAAGGACGATTTTACAGTCACGGATAGCGGCGAACTCCAGAAGATCTCTCTGTTCGCGCAGGAGGGTGAAGATACGAAAGCGCCTCCCGTGAAGTCGCTGCCTCCGGGCGTTTACACCAATCGGCTGGAGATGAAGGGCCAAGTCCCCGGCAATGTTACGGTCGTCCTGCTGGACACACTCAATACGCGACTGGAAGATCAATCGTATGCGCGGAGTCAAGTCGTCAAGTTCCTCAAACAATTGCAGCAGCGAGATCACGTTGCAATCTATTCTCTGTCCAGCAAGCTTGAGATAGTTCATGATTTCACGCAGGACATCGGCGAGTTAATCGGGGCCGTGGGGAGATACGAAGGACGCGCCTCGGGCCAACTGAATGCAAGCCAAGGGCAGCCAGGTGATCTCACCACTGGACCACCATCGCTTTCAGGGGGACAATTCTCGGCGGCAGCGAACCAACAGTTCCAGCAAATTCAAAAGCTTCTTGATAATGCCGAGCAAAACCGGGAGGCCATGGCTGGTATTAACCGGGCAGAACAAACACTGTCTGCCATAGAAGCCATCGCACGCCATCTGGCTGCGGTACCGGGAAGAAAAAACCTGGTGTGGGTTTCTGGAAGCTTTCCACTGGCCATCGGCCAGGAAGAGCCAACGAAAGACAATGCCACGCGAGGAATTGCAAATTCTGAACAACAGCTGGAACGCGTCGCGCGCGCTTTGAACCAGGCCAATCTCGCGATTTATCCGGTGGATGCCAGAGGCCTTATGGCATCGCCAAACTACGATGCTACGGACCCACTCCGTCTTGCCCCAAGGGTGGCGCCGGTCTTCAAGCCTGACAGCGATACGAGCGACTTTGCCTCCATGGATCGATTGGCGGAGAGAACGGGAGGGCGATCCTTTCACAACAACAACGACCTCGCGGGGATCGTGCGTACAGCGCTGTCAGATGGGAACGTTACCTACCAACTCGCCTTCTATCCATCCCACGGGAAATGGGATGGCAAGTATCACGAAATTAAAGTTCGCGTAAAACAACCTGACCTGCAATTGCGCTACCGGAAAGGGTATTTCGCCACGCCTGAGCCGTCCAACGATGCGGCGAACCGTGACGCTGAAATTGACGGAGCAATGGCGAGTCCCATCGATGCGATCAATATAAGCATGCTGGCACAGATGTACGCGCCAGAAAAAGCCACACCAGATCTGTTCGGACTGGGCATCGTCTTGAACACGCGAGAAATCGACTTCGTGGATACGCCCACCGGGAAAAGCGGCATGTTGGACTTTGTGTTTGTGCAGCGCGATGCGTCGGGCAAACAGCTAAGCGGCGAGCAGAGGCACGTTGAATTTACTCCGGATCAGAAAAAGTATGAATCTCTCGTCCAGACCGGATTGCTCGTGACTAGCCATCTGAAATTGCAGCGCGGAGTCGATCTCCTAAAAATTGTGGTGAGGGACGAGCGCTCCGGAGCTATTGGCTCGGTAACAATTCCAATGTCGGTCACGCCTTCTTCTGCGCCTGCTAAGTAGTTGCCCGGTGCTTGAACCGCCCGCAGGTCCCCGAAAGGTTGTAACTTTACGGGTGGGCGAACGTCTGAACACCTAGCGGGAAGCCGGCCCGCTCCTAAATCCTGCGGACTTTCCGGTTCAGGCTAGCCAGGCCGTATCATTAAGACTGGAGCTTTTTGAATGAACAATTTGCCCTTACCGCTGGCGGCTTTCGTCGCGGGTTTGATTTCGTTTTTATCTCCGTGCGTTTTGCCACTGGTGCCGGGCTATATCTCCCTGATTTCGGGCGCAACGGTCGAGGAGTTGAAGGCACAAGACAGCCGCCTTCTCCGTCGTGTGATGCTCCAGTCAGTGATGTTTATCCTCGGTTTCAGCGTTGTTTTCATCATGCTCGGAGCGCTTTCCACCAGCGTGGGCCAGTTGCTGGCGCACTACCGGACCTTCATCGCCAAGGTCGCCGGTGCCGTAATTATTATCTTCGGGCTGCATCTCACGGGAATTTTTCGCATCAATGCACTGTATGCAGATAAGCGTCTGCATGGCGTAAAGGGCGGGTCGTCTGCGTGGGGCTCGTTTGTGATCGGTTTCGCGTTCGCATTCGGATGGACGCCTTGCGTGGGCCCGATTCTTTCGGTGATTCTTACTTTCGCCGCCGAACAGGACACGGTTATGAAAGGTGTGTTTCTGCTGGCGGTTTACTCGATGGGTTTGGCTGTGCCGTTTTTGGTTACGGCCGTATTGATTGAGAAGTTTCTCTCTTTTTACCGCCGCTTTCAAAAGCACATGCACATGCTGGAAGTGGCCAGCGGCGGATTGATGATCGCGTTGGGAATCTTGCTGGTAATGGGGCGGTTGAATATCCTTTCCAGCTATTTCTCTTTCTTGAACAAATTTGTACTATGAAGTTTGCCGGTTGTAAGGAGTGAAGGCCGTGAAGCGTACATTCTTTGTTTTAGTTGCAATCCTGCTGGCGGTAGGACTCATGATCGTTACCGCGCGCCGTATGCAGTCGAGGTCGAAAAATAGCAGCATTGGTGCCCTGCGCGGAGCACCCGCTCCCGATTTCACGCTCAAGACGATCGACGGAAAGAGCTTGAAGCTGTCTGACCTGCGGGGCAAAGCTGTACTGCTCAACTTCTGGGCGACGTGGTGCGCTCCCTGCAAGATCGAAACCCCATGGATCGTCGATTTACAGAATCAATACGCCGCGCAGGGCCTGCAAGTGGTTGGCGTTTCCATGGACGACGAGAGCGAGACGGAAGGCATCAAGAAATTTGCCCAGGAAATGCACATGAACTATCCCATTCTGCGCGGCAACGAAGACGTGGGCAACGCCTACGGCGGTCTGGAATTCCTGCCTACGACTTACTTTGTGGGTCGCGACGGCAATGTGACTGGACGGATACTGGGCCTTAAAGGGCGCGGCGATTTGGAAGACAACGTGAAGAAAGCGCTGGCTTCGGCAGCTCCGAGCCAGACTGCTCAGCGCTAGTTGGTGAAAGCAAGAGAAGGCAAGGGAAACGCATGATGGATTGGTTGCAATCTCGAATTCTCCCTCTCGCAGGAGTTGTTCTACTGCTGGGGTCGCTAATCCTAGCCTCGTTGACGTCTGCGCAGAGCGCAAGCCCGAGCGCCGACCTTCCCATCGATCAGATTTCACCCGGGAAAACGCACGGCGCGTTCGTTAGTCTCGTCTCCGCTCCGATCCCAACTGTGGTCCGTGGAAAATCCGGCACTTTGGATTTGAGATTTCATGTCTCAAACGGGTATCACGTGAATTCCAACAAGCCAGCGGAAGAATTCATGATCCCAACCGCTCTCCACCTGGACGCCGCGAACGACATTCTTCTGGGCAAGATCGACTATCCCGAGGGGCGGGATATGTCTTTCGAATTCGCTCCTGACCAGAAACTGAACGTGTATACAGGAAACTTCACCGTCGGAGTACTGGTTCGCGTGCTGCATACGGCGACGCCCGGCAAATATGCGATGCGGGGCTCTCTCAAGTATCAGGCCTGTGATGATCGCGCCTGCTACCCGCCGAAGAATCTTCCGGTGCAGTTCGAAGTGAAAGTAGCCAAAGCCCCGGTGGACCATGGCGGACGGCACCCAGCGCAAAGTCCACACGCCCACCGCTAGCAGCCTCATGCAGGATCTGGTTACCCGGCCGCGAAGTGTGGTGCTGGTCCACGGCATCTGGGATACCGCAAAAATCTTCCATCCTCTTTCCCGGGTTTTGAAAAGCAGTCGTTTTGCGCCACTTGCTCTTGACCTCAAACCCAGTAACGGCGACGTTGGGCTAGATCAACTCGCGCAGCAGGTTGCTACCTTTGTTGAGGACCGCATTCCGCCCGAAGAACAGTTCGATCTGGTTGGCTTCAGCATGGGCGGCTTGGTGAGCCGTTACTACGTGCAGCGCCTAGGTGGGATCGACCGGGTTGGCCGTTTGATCGCGATTTCGTCGCCGCATCGCGGAACTCTTTGGGCATATACGGGGAGCAACCCGGGCAGTCGGCAGATGCGGCCGAGCAGTGCCTTTTTAACGGATTTAAACCGGGATGCAAAGGTATTGGAGCGGGTGAACTTCGTTTCCATCTGGACGCCCTTCGACCTAACGATCATGCCAGCGAGCAGTTCCAGCCTGGGCGTAGGAGCGGAGTTTAAGGTTCCAGTGGCGCTGCATCCCTGGATGCCGAGAAGCCGGCGTTGTATCGAGTTGGTAAGCAAGCTTCTGTTGGAGACCCAGCCAACAAACTAGGGGGAGGCTATGCGATAGCCTACGATCCAGACCCCGCGCCGCGAAGCCGCGCAACGACCCGCTCCTTGCCCAGCGCCATCATAACGGCGAATAGACTTGGCGCCACGGCTTGCCCGGTCAATGCGACGCGGGAACCGTTAATGAGCCCCCCTGCCTTGATACCTTTTTCGGTGGCCAAATCGCGCAGCGTCTTCTCGGTGCATTGTTCCGAAAACTCATCTGTAGACGCGGCGTAACGGTTCCCAAGTTCCACTAGCATTTCTCTTACGGACACCTCGCTCAGGAATTTCGCCACAGCGGCCGGATCGGCCTCAAAGTCGTCGCTGAAGAAGCTACGAAACGCACCGGCAAAGTCCTTAAGGCTCCGCGCGCGGGGTTTCAACAAATCGACGGTACGGACCAGCCACCCCGGCTCGCGCTGGATTGGCACCAGCCCAGCCTTCTTCCATTCCTCCTCAATCAGCGGGATGAGCTTTTCCGCCGGGTATGAACGGATGTATTCCGTGTTGAACCAATCGAGCTTGGGACGATCAAACACGGCATTCGAGTGCGAAATACCTTCCAGACCATACTGCTCAATGAGTTCCCGGTCGCTGAGGACTTCTTTTGTCGAATCCTTCGGCGTCCAACCGAGCAACGCCAGAAAATTGCGAAACGCTTCTGGAACAATGCCTTCGTCCCGATAAGCCATGACGCTGGTTGCTCCGTGACGCTTGCTGAGACGCGTCTTGTCGGCTCCCAGAATCAACGGGACGTGGGCAAACACCGGCAGCGGAGCGCCAAGCGCTTCGTAAAGCAGCACCTGCTTCGGCGTGTTCGAAATGTGATCCGCGCCGCGCAGAATGTGCGTCATCTCCATTTCGATGTCGTCGGTGACGACACTCAGGTGATACGTAGGAACGCCATCCGAGCGCAGTAGCACGAAGTCTTCCAGCTCGGTGTTTGCAAACTCAACGCGGCCAAATACTGCATCATTGAAAGCAGTCACTCCGGATTCCGGCACCGCGAACCGAATGGCGTATGCTCCTCCGTCGGCTTTGCGCTTCCCCACCTCTTCCGGGGAAAGCCTGCGGCACGTTCCGTCGTACTTCGGCGTTCGTCCCTCAGCTTGTGCAACAGCCCGACGTTGATCCAACTCTTCCTTCGTACAAAAGCAGGAGTAGCCATGTCCAGAAGCCATCAGACGTTGAGCGGCGGCCTTGTACAGATCCATGCGCTGTGACTGAAAAAACGGCCCCTCGTCCCAATCGATGCCCAGCCAGGTAAGGCCCTGCAAAATACCGTCCACCATTTCTGTGGTGGAACGTTCAAAGTCCGTATCTTCAATCCGCAAGACCAAAGTCCCGCCAAAATGCCGGGTATAAAGCCAGTTGAACAACGCAGTACGCGCTCCTCCCACGTGCAAATAGCCTGTGGGAGAAGGAGCAAAACGAAGCCGGGGTGTACCAGTATTTCGAGGGGCACTGCCAGTAACTTCCGTCATGAGGGGTAACCGAGTCTCGATGTTACGTGCCTCGCAAAATCAGCGTCAAGCCGGCATCTCGCGCTTTTTCCCGCAAGATGCCAGAGAGTTGTTGTATTGGGTACTTAGGTATGAAAACATGGTGCCAAATCTGCATCTAATCTTGTAACTACTGAACCCATTTTTTCGGGCCCCTATGGAAAACGAACTCGCGGCGATGACCACCATCCCAGGCGCGATCGCGCTGCTGCTGTTTTTCGTTTTCACATATCTCTATTCGCAGAGCCGGGTAGCGTATTTTCGCGCGTGGCAACTGGGATGGGCGGCCTATTCGCTGCATTTCATGTTGAATACCTGGCTGATGCTGCGCCCGGCCTCCGCGCCCATTTTCTTTCTGTCCCAGCTCGCCTTGGTGGCGATGGCTGTTTGCATCTTCGTATCTACCCGCCTTACGCGCAAAGATTTTCGCTGGACCCGGCAGGATGGAGTTGTAGCCGCGGCGGGAGTGGTATTGGCTGTCTGGACTTTGCTGCAACATACGCGGGGCGGCGTGCTGGATTTGCATGCTCCAGCGCGTTCACCAATCGAACTGGGTCTCGCAGCGGTGTTTCTCTTCGCCTCGTTTCGTTTCTACCGGCAGGCGCATGGACGACAGCTGGTCGGCCTTGGCCTGCTCGGAATCACTCTCATCTTTTGGGCCGTGCTTCTCGGATACAGCCAGCTCGGAACAGTATCTGGTCCTGTCGCTGCCACACTAGGCCAGCTGCTCGGCCCCTTTCCGCAGATGCTGCTCGGCATCTCCATGGTCGTCGTTTTGTTTGAGAACGAGCGCCGTGCGGTACAGGAAAATACGCTGGCATTTTCGTCTTTGGGCGTCGACACAGGCCGACTTCTGGATGCGCACCATCTCGTTCCGAGTCTGGAATCCGTACTGGACAGATTACTCGCGTCGCTTCCCGCCAAGCGCGCTTTGCTCTGTGCCGGAGAGCCTTGGCGCGATATCTTGCCTTCCGTACAGCGCGGATTCGATCTCGAGCTTTTGCAGGAACTGGAAGCTGGCACGGGCGGAAATTATCTGTCGCAACTGGCATTTCGACGTGGAGGAGTTGTCGAGCTGAAGAATCTCGCCGACTTGACCGAGCCCGTCCCCGCTGTAGCCGGCGAGGGGTTCGAACACCTGCGCTACGTCTTACTGCGGCACGGCGTTAAGAACATCACTGCGTTGAGCCTGCAAACTCGCGAACACAACTTCGGCGTACTCATGTTCCCCGATTCCATGCGCAGCCTGTTTGCGGTTTCTCAGGTACGCATGGCTGTGGGTCTGGCGCTGCAGATTGCGATGACGTTGGAAAACTACATCGTCACCCACGCTGCACACCGTCGTACGCAAGAGTATGAATTGCTTACCGAGATCGGCCAGGCCGTCAGTTCGCGGCTGAATCAGGAAGAGATCCTGCGCGTCATCCAGAAAGAACTTGGACGTCTTTTCGACACTAGTTGCTTCTATGTGGCTTTCCGTGAAGGCGACGAAGTTCGTTTCGAGTTGGAAGTAGAGAACGGCAAGATTCTTCCCAAACGCACGCGGCACACGACCAACGCGCTCACCGAATATATTTTGCGCACACGGCAGCCTCTTCTAATTCGCTCCGATCTGGAGAAGGCGCGCCAGCGGCTAGGCGTCACCTTCGTTCCAGCGCATCCCGCGCGAAGTTTCTGCGGCGCCCCGATTTTTGTCGGAGGCCAGGCCGCTGGTGTCATGGTCGCCATGAGCTTGACCGAAGAATTTGCTTTTGAGCAGCGAGAC